>Ga0070717_10000045_pt1 | contig 108775 bp, 109 predicted proteins | sample LARL113metaG_FD_71366 | JGI IMG/M metagenome (GOLD analysis project Ga0070717, IMG submission 71366) | Corn, switchgrass and miscanthus rhizosphere microbial communities from Kellogg Biological Station, Michigan, USA - LAR L11-3 metaG | ecosystem: Host-associated > Plants > Roots >...
TGCTGTCGGTGCTGCTGGCGTTCGTGGCCGACGTGGGGCTCGCGCTGGCCCAGCGCATCGCGGTGCCGTGGGCGAGGGAAGCCTAGATGTCGATCCTGGTGAAGGTCGTCGAGTGGTTCGTCGATCCGGCGCACTGGTCGGGCTCGGATGGGATACCGACGCGCTTTGTGCAGCACGTCCAGCTGTCGGCGGAATCGGTGCTGATCGGTGCCGTGATCGCGCTTCCGATCGGAATCGTGCTCGGCCACTACGGCAGGTTCGGCAACGCGGCGATGAACATCTCCAACGTCGGGCGCGCGATCCCTTCGTTCGCGCTGCTGGTCCTCAGCTTCCAGATCTTCGGTCTCGGCGACGCGCCGATCATCATCTCGCTGACGGCGCTGGCCATCCCGCCGATGGTGACCAACAGCTACGTGGCGCTTCGCGAGGTCGACCCGGACATCAAGGAAGCGGCGCGAGGCATGGGTTATCGCGAGCTTGCCCAGATCCTCCGGGTCGAGCTGCCGCTCGCGGTGCCCCTGATCATGGCCGGGATCAGGACTTCGGCCGTGCAGGTGGTGGCGACCGCGACCCTGGCGGCGCTGATCGCCGGCGGCGGCTTCGGGCGCTACATCATCGACGGGCTCGCCCAGTTCGACTACACCAAGCTCGTCGCCGGCGCGGTCCTGGTGGCCCTGCTCGCACTGGCGACCGAGGCCGGCCTCGCAGCGTTGGAGAGGGTGCTCGTGCCGCGTGGGATCCGGCTGCTCAGCTCCCCGGCGACCCAGCGGGTCGCTTTCAAGACGGCGTGAAGCATGGAAGAATGGGCAGCCGGGCGGGGTTTTGGATTACCTGACCCGCCCGCATAAGGAGAGACACGCATGAACTGGAGAGCCCGCTCGGCGACGCTGGCAGCCGTGCTCGCTTTGGCCTTGACGGCCGTGGCCTGTGGCAGCTCGCCCTCGAGCGGAGGCGGCTCCGCCACCCCCAAGGGCAACATCACGATCGGCGGCTTCAAGTTCTCTGAAGGCAGCGTGCTCGCCGAGCTCTACGGGCAGGCGTTGGAGCACGACGGTTATTCGGTGCAGTACCGCCTCAACCTCGGCTCGCGCGAGGTCGTCGCGCCGGCGATCAAGTCCGGGCAGATCGACCTCTACATCGGCTACGCCGCGACCGACCTCGAGTACTGGAACCACGCAGCGGGCGAGGCCACCGGCGACGCCGCCGCCACCACGGCGAAGCTGAACGGCCACCTCCAGTCGCTGAACCTCGAGGCGCTGAACCCTTCCTCGTCCGTGGACCAGAACGCTTTCGCGATGACGAAATCCAACGCGTCGAAGTACAACGCGACCAAGCTCTCCGACCTGGCCGCGATCGGCAACCAGCTCGTGCTGGGCGCGGGCCCCGAGTGCCCGACCCGACCGTTCTGCCAGCCGGGCCTGCAGCAGACGTACGGCATTCACTTCAAGGACTTCAAGGCGCTGGACACCGATGGTCCGCTGACTCGCGCCGCCTTCGCCAACAACACCATCCAGGTCGGCCTGGTCTTCAGCAGCGACGCTGACCTCGACAACCTGGGCCTGGTCGTCCTCCAGGACGACAAGCACCTCGAGGCCGCCGACAACGTGGTGCCGATCATCCGCACCCCCGTGGCATCGGATGAGGTGAAGAAGATCCTCAACGCGATCAGCGCCGGCCTGACGACGAGCGAGCTCGTCCAGCTCAACTCCCAGGTCGAGCTGCAGCACCAGGATGCGGACGCCGCAGCCCAGGCCTTCCTCAAGCAGCACAACTACTTCAGCTAGATTTCCGTCCCAGCAATGGACCGTGACGCGGCCCTGGCCGACTTCGACGCCGCCCGCAAGGAGTGGGAGGACGCTTTTGCGCGCGTGCCGGACTCCGCCCTGACGTACCTCAAGCCCGGCGACGACTACTCGCTCGGCGGCCTGCAGGTCCATGTCAACTGGGTGCTGGCGCACTACCGGCGGGTGCTCGACGGCATGGTGCGCGTGCGCTTCCAGCAGATCGGGCCGCAGGATCCTGCCGGCGCCGAGGCGAGGGCGCTCGAGGGGGCCCGGCGGGGGCTGACCCCGGCCGAGCGGCGCAAGTCGCTCGACGAGATGGCGCACCTCCACGCCGCGGTCCGCGCCGCCGCTAGCGAATTGCCGGCCGCCGACTTCACGCGCAAAGCTCCGGTCGTCTACACCGAAGGCGAGGACCCATATCCGACCTGCGCCGAGGACATCATCGGCTGGCTGCGCGAGCACTACCGTGAGCACGTGGAGCAGAGCGCGGACCTGATCGAGGAATGGAGGTCGTCGGCTAAGGCAGCCGATTGATCCACGCCGCAGTCGCGTATTTCGCCGTCACGAGATAACGCGCCTGGTCGAGCTCCAGCGCCGTGAGGTGCGTCTCTTGCGCTCCGAACTCACGTGCGAAGTCTTCAGTCATCGTCCGCGCCACCTCGTCGCACGAGAGGTCGGTGAACCAGGACAACGGCGAGACGGACTTCTCGGCGCTACGCACCCCACGCTGGGAGACGTTGAGGCGTCCGATTCGGATGAGGCGCGGCAACAGGTCCACGTCCATCGCGTGCGCGATCGTGGTGTGGTGCAGCACGAATCCGCGCCGCCGCGCCTGCGCCGCGCCCGCGATCTTTCCGCGCGGCGAGATGATGTCGTTGATCTCCCGATAGGACGCCGGCACTCCAATCTCGCGAAACGAGCGCACCGCCCAGTCGTCGAGCAGCGCGTACGACTTGCGAAAGCTGATCCCCGCCACCATCGACTCGGGCAGGTACATCGAGTAGGTGATCGTGCGGTCCGGCTCGCACAGCATCGTGCCTCCGCCGCTCATCCGCCGCGTCACCACGAAGCCCAGCTCCTGCGCGGCAACCGAATCGACCTCGTTCATCACGGATTGGTGGGAGCCGATGACCAGGGCACATTCGATCCATCGCCACATGCGCATGGTTGGCGGCCTGCGTCCGGTGATTACCTGCTCGAGCAGCACCTCGTCGAGCGCCATGTGCATGTGCGCCGGATGTGATGAGTAGGGGATCACTTCCCACGCCGCCTGGTGAAGCGCCATCGCTCTGCCAGTATTCCTGATGGCGATGGACCTCAAGAGCACGGCTCGAGCAGACATGATCGAAAGCCCGAGCCCGGTCAAGCACGTCGTGATCATCGTCAAGGAGAACCACGGCTACGACAACTACTTCGGCGCATACCCAGGTGGCAATGGCGTGACCCTGCCCGCGAGCCCGAATCCTCCGCCGCACGACCCCGACCATCGCCACGCCGCCTGGTTGACCCGCGACCAGACGGCGCCGCGTGTCGGGTTTCCGCAAAGCGACATCCCGCACTATTGGGGTTACGCGGACCAGTTCACGCTGTGCGACAACTACTTCACGGACGTGGCCGGTCCCTCGACCCCGAACCACCTGATGCTGATCACGGCCGACTCCAGGCTCATCGACAATCCGTCGACCAACTACCGCAAGCACCCGGGGCCGCCCATCTACGACCAGCCTTCGCTGCCTTCACAGCTAGATGCCGCAGGCCTCTCGTGGGGCAACTACAACGGCTATGCCTTCGAGTTCATCAAATACACGGCCGGCAAGAAGAAGACCTGGCAGCAGTTCGCCGCGGACGCGTCGGCCGGCAAGGTGCCCACCGTTTCCTGGCTCTACTCCGACGAGGTCGAGAGCGAGCACCCCGCGGACACGGCGACGCAGCGCGCGGCCAACATGGGTGACGTGAGCAAGGGCAGCCAGTGGACGATCAGCCAGGTCCAGGCGATCGTGGCCGCGGGCCTGTGGCCACAGATCGCGGTCTTCATCACCTGGGACGACTGGGGCGGATGGTGGGACCACGTAACCCCGCCTGAGGTCGAGAAATGGACCGATGGCACGCAGTTCCGGTTCGGAGGTCGGGTCGGGTGCCTGGTGCTCAGTCCTTACGCGCGGAAGGGATACGTCTCGAAGGCGCAGCACTCGCACGTCAGCCTGCTCAAGTTTTGCGAGAGCACCTTCGGCCTACCGGCGCTCAACTCGCGGACGCAAGCTTCCGACGGCATGGAAGACTGTTTCGACTTCAGGCAGGCGCCGCTGCCCCCGCCTCAATAGCGGATGTCGTCGAGGGACCTCCAGCCGTAGGAGACTTCCTGCAACAGCGCCGAGCCGATCGTGATCGGCTGGCTCCGGACATACTCGCCGCCGAGGCGCTCATAGAAATCACGGGCGGGGTGGTTGTCACGCAGGACCCAGACAATCATGTTCGCGAGCTTCCTCTCGCGTAGTCCCTGGGCCACGGCCTGCACCAGACGGCGCCCATGCCCCTGGCCTTGGGCGTCCTGCAGGACGTAGATCGCGTACAGCTCGCCGGTGAATCCATCCTCGCCGGCGCGCTCGGGTCCGCCCGAGGCGAAGCCGACAACCCGCCTTCCATCCTCGGCCACGTACGCGCGACCCACTCCGTCCATCAACGTGCGTTTCCAGCGCTCCTCGTAGCCGGTGTCGTCGAGGGCCGCGAGGAAGTCATCCGGGAGCAGCCCGCGGTACGCGGTGCGCCAGGTGTCGACATGGACTCGTGCGATCGCCGCGGCATCGTCGACGCCGGCCGGTCGCACAACGCTGATCATCTGTTCACAATCTAGTCGCGGGGGGTAACGGTTGGTTCGCGGGCCGCGTTCAACGCTCGGCTGTGGATCCTGAGGCTCACCTCCCGGGCCCGCGTGCTCGGCGCGCCGTCCCTCTCATGGCCGCCGCCTTGACTGTGATCGTTGTCAGCGGACTTCTCTACCTGCGTTCGGCCGGGCCGTCGCCCGCGAACTACGCGGGCCCCGCGCGTCTGTCGCAGCTCGCCGGGCGGTACTGGCCCGACTTCTACTTCGTCACGCCATCCCTCGGTTGGGCGGCGATCGCTCAGATGGACGGAGACCGAGTCTGGGTCTTCCGCACGACCGACGGATCAAGTCACTGGCAAATGCAATTCGTCACGACCGAGCCTTCACCGCGGGCACCGATGATCCGATTCTTCGATACGGGCAATGGGTATCTGTTCACCTGGCGCCTGTACCGGACGTCTGATGGCGGCGCCCACTGGGAGATGATTTCGCTGCCCGACGCGACTGAGGACTTCGCTCTCGCCAGCCCGACAAGAGGCTGGGCGGTCGACAACGCGGCAGCGCCGCCTTCGCTGTACGCCACGACGGACGGTGGGCTGACCTGGCATCTGGTCGGCGAGGCGCCGGGGCCGCTTTACGGCAAGGGATTTCGCGGATACGACTTCCGTCCCAGCGGTGAGGGCTGGGCGGGCGTGCAGGCAGGCACGCCGACCGTTTACGCCACGTTCGATGGAGGTGCGAGCTGGCGGCCGATAGGGCGTCCCCCGCCGCCGCAGCCGATTCCGCAGCCTGTTGGCAAGAGCTATCCGAGTGTGCCCACCTACGTCACCGCAATCCTTCTGACACCAGGCGACGGCGTAGTCGTGGACGAGCTCGAGGATTTCGGTGGCGAGAGCTTCTTCGTCACCCGTGACCGCGGTGCAACCTGGAATCCCGTGTCAGGGCCGCCACCTCCGGCGACGTTCCGCGACATCACGTTCATGGACTCGCGGCAATGGTGGGCTTCGCGTTTCGGCGTCCTCTTCAAGAGCTCTGATGCCGGTCGCACATGGCGTCCAGTCACGACCGTGATCGACATTCCTGGCGACTGGACGGCAGGTTCGGCACACGCGATCGACTCACGGCACGCGTGGCTGCTGTTGACCGCGCAGATCTCGCCGGCCGTGAGATCCCAGGCCCGAATGCTGCTCATGAGCTCTGACGGCGGACTGCATTGGGGCCCGGTGAACGTCCCGCAGCCGGGATAAGCTGGCCGCGACGCGGCATGGAAGCAGGCGATCTCGAAGCGGAGCTCAGCGGCACTGGATTGCCACGGGCACTGCGCGGGATCGCGCTGATCGCCGTCTCGCTCGTCGCCATCGGCGCGGTGACGATTCAATACGCCGACCCGCAGCTCGTGTCGTCATTGCGTCACAACCCGATCAGCAACCCACGAGGTGCTGGGTATCGCATCTCCGCCATCGATTTCGTCGACCCCTCGACCGGTTGGATCGTGGCCGACTACAGCTCGGGTGATTACGCGATCCTGCACACCGAGGACGGTGGCGCGACGTGGACGCACCAGCTGACGGGCGTGGATGTAGGCCGCGCGCACTACCTCAAGTTCTTCGATGCCGCCGTCGGCGTCTCCGGGCTGATCGGTACGGTCGCCCGGCTGGATCGCACCATCGACGGCGGCCAGACCTGGACCAGCATTGCCGTGCCGAACGCGAAGGGTTCGGTGCTCTCGTGGTCGTTCCTCGACGCCTACTACGGCTGGGTCCTGATCAGCGGAACCTCAGCGGAGTTTCCGCTGCCTGCCTACCTGTACAGGACGGACGACGGCGGCCGGACGTGGCACGACCTCGGCGTCCCCGCCAGGTCGCCAGACCAGGTATTCGAGGCCGCCTTCACCTACTTCACGACCGGCTGGCTGAGCAGCGCCAACGATGGACCGTACGCCTACAAAACCGGCGACTTCGGCGAGACGTGGACGCGTATGCCACTCCCGGCTCCGCCCGGTGGATGGCCCACCGGCGGCACTTTCCTGGTGGCGGTGCAACCGACGTCGGATGGCGGTGTGAACGCGACCGTCGTGTTCTTCCCGACTCTTCTGGGTCGGAAAGGCCAAGGGGCAAAGATCCGCGACTTCCCGCCGCTCACAGTGCGAGCATTCGACGGCGGCCGGTCGGTCACGTACTCGTATGCGACCCCGATCGGCTCGGGAGTCACCACCTCCGTGCCGCAGGCGCTGCCGCCCAACCAGACGCAGCTCACGACGCGAGACAACGGCGCGAGCTGGACCGCCATGACGGTGCCGTCGTCAGGTGGGGCGATCGGATATCTGGACGCGACCGAGTGGTGGTGGGTCGGAGCCGGCGGGCAGGCCGTCTCCCAAGACGGCGGCAGGACCTGGTCCGCGACTGCGGCTACCGACGTGCAATCGCCGCTGCCGGGCTCGCTGCAGATCCTCGACCGCCTGCACGCCTGGTTGATCGGGACCGACCGATCGGGCGCCGTGCTCGAAACCACCGCCGACAGCGGCCGGCACTGGCGGCTGGTGTCGCTGCCTAGGCCCTAACGAAGGCGATCACGGCACGAGCCTCGGCGACGATCTCACCGCCCTCGTGCTCGACGGTCGCCTCGCAGAACGCGAGCCGCTTCGTACGATGGCGCACGGTCGCCCGGGCCAGGAGCCGGCCAGGTTTGGCGGGCCGCAGGAAGTCGACCTTGAGGTCGGCCGTGACGGTGGACTGCCCCTCGTCCGCAAGCGTGAACGCGACGGTGGCGAGGGCCTCGTCGGCGAGCGTGGCGAGTGCTCCGCCGTGCACGATCGGGCCTCGCGAGGTGGGAAAGCTGTGCCGCTCGGTGGTCATGTTGGCGGCAAGCACGAGGTGCCCCGGCCCCGCCTCGACGATGCTGCCTCCGATATTGGCGATCATTCCGCCCGCCGCCCACTCCCGATAGACGTCGGGCAGGACGCGGAGCCCGTAAGGCTCCTTGGTCACAGCGAGGAGTGAAGCTCGATGACCGGCGCGACGAGTCGGTAGCCCATCTCGGCGTTGATGGTCAGGATCGCCGGATTGTCGGCATCGTTGCTGGTGCGGACCCGTGTGTGGCCGGCATCGATCGCCTGCGCCATCGATTGGTACTTCAGCGCGCGGGCGATGCCGCGGCCGCGGACTCTGCGCAGGGTTCCCGTGTAAGCCGTCCACGGGACGCCGCGCACCACTGGACAGTCGAGCACCGAGCAGCCGACGATGTCGTCGCCCTCCCGAGCGACCCAGAAGCGGTCCTGGCGAATGGCGGGATTGTCGAACCAGTAATGACGCCACTCATCGAGCGTCATGTCGCGGTCGGGCACTGATCGCGGCACGTCACGCCGCGACTCGAGCATGGTCTCGTACAGCTTTCGATACTTCTCGGGGTCGCGGTCATCACTCAAGGGATGAATCACGACGCCGCGCTCGTGCATCCGCCGGTAAGACTCGCGCGCCGTGGCGACGATGTGATCCCGACGCGCGACCAGGTCGAGCTCAGATGTCCGCAGGCGACGAGTCTCGCGAAACCCCAGATGCTCGAGCACACCGAGCTCGCGCGGAAAGTCCTCCCTCACGCGGGCCACAGCCGCCTCGGCCCCTTCGGTTCGCAGCCAGTCAGCCCCGATGGCGACCAGGCGCACGAAGTCGTCGTCGTCCCAATCCTCATACCGAAGCAGCGGCCTGATCACCCCAAAACGTTTCTCACCGTCGGGCCACAAGATGTGCGCCCCGCCCACGAACGCGATCGCGGACCCTTCCCGTACACGCACCCGGCGCATGGAGCGCTCCAGCTCGTCGTCCATCTGCCACCAGTAACGCAGCAAAACTGGGTCGCGCGGCTCCTGCGGATCGCGCAACGACTCCAGGTCGGCGACGAGGGCGGCGTCGTCCAGCGTGGCCGGGCGCAGCTCACGCTCCAGGTCGGTTGCGGGCATCCGTTGATTAGAAGGTTAATCTCTGCGGGTCGATGAGCAAGACCATGCTTGGCCTTGGGGCGCTTCGCGGACGTCGTGTGCGCTCCGTGCACCGCCTCGCGCTATCGCCCGCGTGCTGGGGCATCAGCGATCGGCCTGGCTGGGGTCACCAGATCGACCCCGACAGGGTGCTCTCCGAAGCGGCTGCGGTGGGCGAGGGAGCGATCACGGCCGGGCCGCCTGGATTCCTCCCCGACCGAAGTGACCAAACCAGGTCGCTGCTGCGCCGGCACCGTTTGCAGGTCGTCGCCGGCCAGGTCCACGCCGTCCTGCATCACCACGAGATTCGCGGCCCAGAGCTCGCGCACATCGACGGCCACGCGCACTGGCTCGCGGCCGTCGGCGCAGGGACGCTGGTCCTGGCGGTCATTCCGGAACGCACCCCGGGCGCGCAGCGCCAGACGCTTTCGCACTCCGAGTGGGCGCATCTCCTCCACTCCATCGGCTCGGTCGAGCACGTGTGCGCCAGGCACAAGCTCCGCCTCGCGGTGCAGCCGCGGTTCGGCAGCACGATCCAGGGCCCGGAGGAGATCGAGCGCCTGCTGGTCGGCTCCGAGGCGGGCCTGTGCGTCGATACCGCTCACCTCGTGATCGCGGGCGCCGACCCCGTCGAGGTCATCGAGCTTGCGGCCGGGCGCATCCAGCACGTGCACCTCAACGACGTCGACCTCGACCTCGCGCGGCGCGTGCGTGAGCGCTCGCTCGACTTTGACGACGCCGTGACGCGCAACCTCTACAGGCCGGTCGGCGAAGGAGGCGCGGATGTGGCGAGGGTCATCGAAGCGCTGCGCGCCGCCAACTACCGAGGCTGGCACACGCTCGAGCAGGAGACGCGTCTACCCACCCACGACGTCCGTCCGCTCGGCCGGATAAGCCGCTCGCTGGAGTACGTCCTGCCCCTACTCGGGTAACCGGTACGCGTGCCATGTCGACGACTCCCACACCGTGTGTCGGGTCGCGCCGAGGTCGCCGAGTTCGCGCCGGGCCCACTCTCGAGTCGCGGCCGCGGCGTTTGCCCGGACCTCTGGAGCGATGCCCCAGCATGCCGCCCAGTAGCCCGCCTCGAGGTTCCCGATCACTTCCTCGACGGTGACCTCGGTTTCGATGCCGAGGTCGGGCAGCGGCCTGGCGTCGATGCCCAGGTCCCGCATGTGGGCGTCGACGACGTCGATCGTGGCGGCGCCCGGCGGCCACGGCGGGTCGCCGGCGTGGCGAAAGAAGTAGCGCGTTATCGACTCGAGCCAGGCGGGACGGTCTCGCCCGCCCCGGGCCACGAGGAAGACACCGCCGGGTCGCACCACCCGTATGACCTCGTTCACCGCAGCCTTCCATCCCGGAATGAGATGGAGGACGTGGGAGGCAATCGCGGAGCCGAACGCGGCATCGCGGAATGGCAAGCGTGTCGCGTCGGCGATCGCAACCTGCGGCCACGGGCCGCGCCTCTTGGCGATCAGCTTGAGCAGCATCTCGCTCGAGATGTCCACGCCGGCGACGTGCGCGCCTTCGTCGACCAGGGGGAGGGCGATGCGCCCCGTTCCGATCCCTATCTCGAGGCACGGCTCGCCTACAGGAAGCGCCGCCAGGAGCAACGGGATCAGCTGCGCCATGACGCTGTCCGCCACCGCGCGGGTGCGGTCGTAGTAGTCCGCCGCGCGGTCGAAGGAGACCGATCCGGTCAAATCGCCCGGCCGGCGCCGGCCCAGTAGCGCTCGCGGAGCTTCCGTTTGAGCAGCTTGCCGGCCGCGTCGCGCGGCAGCTCGTCGACGAAATCGACCGTGCGCGGCTTCTTGTAGCTGGCGAGCCGCTCCGCACAGAAGGCGATGAGCTCACCGGCGGTCGCAGATGCGTCAGGTCGGAGCTGGACGATCGCCTTCACCGACTCACCGAACTCGTCGTCCGGTACGCCGATCGCGCCGGCGTCCAACACCGCGGGGTGGGCAAGCAACACCGCTTCGACCTCGGCCGGGTAGATGTTGACGCCGCCCGAGATGATCATGTCGATCCGCCGATCGCAGATGTAGTAATAGCCATCCTGGTCGCGATAAGCGACGTCGCCGACCGTGAAGAAGCCATCGCGTGTGCTGTTGCTCGTTGCGTCGGGCCGGTTGAAGTATTCGGCGACCCACGTGCTGCGGACCGTGAACTCTCCGGGCTCGCCGACCGCGGCTTCAAAGCCGTCGTCGCGAACCAGACGGATCTCCTGTCCCGGCACCGCTGTTCCGCATGAGCCTGGCTTGCGCAGCTGGTCTTCAGGACGCAGGACGGTGTTGAAGCCTGTCTCGGTCGCGGCGTAGGTCTCCCACAAAACCTCGCCGAGAGCCCTGTGCGCGCGCACCTTCAACGCGTAGGGACACGGAGCCGCGCTCAGGATCACGGCTCGGAGCGACGACACATCACGCGGCCTCGTCTCCTGCGCGTCGACCAGGCGCGCGAGCAGCGTCGGCGCCATGAACGTGGTGGTCACGCGGTGGCGCTCGATGAGGTCGAGCGCATCCTCCGGGTCGAACTTTCGCTGCGCGACGACTGTCGAGCCGAGCACCTGGTGAAGGGCGGTGAAGATGCCGGGGCCGCTGTGGTAGACGGGGCCGCATAGCAGGTGCACGTCGGACTGACTGAGCTCGAACAACGTGATGATCTGCAGGAGGTTTTCGAGAGGAAGCCCGTTCGGCCGCCACGCGCCCTTGGGCACACCCGTGGTGCCGGACGTGTAGATCATGGTGGCGCCGAGGCGCATACCTGCTCCCGCCGGCAGCTCGTCGGCCGCCCTGCTCCTCATGGTCGGGTAGTCGAGCCAACCGGCCGGCGCGGCGCCATCGACCGCGAGAAAAGGAATGTCGTTTTCGACTGAGCTTCGGGCCGATTCGAGCACAGGAACGTGATCGCGGTCGGCGACGACGACCCTGGCGCCGGAATCGTTGATGACGTACGCCGCCTCAGCGTCGCGCAGCCTGTAATTGATGGGCACGTAAATCGCGCCGATCTTGCGGAGGCCGTGGACCAGCTCGAAGTACTCGAGCGAGTTGAATGACATCACCGCTGCGCGGTTGTCCTCGCCGAGGTCGAGCTGCCGGAAAACGTTGGCGGCCTGGTTCGCGCGCCGGTTCAGCGTGACGAAATCGAGCGAGCGATCGCCCAGGATTACCGCGGGCTTGTCAGGCAGGTTCTCGGCGTGGCTGGCGAGGAAGTCGAAGTCCAACTCCCTGATGCTAGGAGTGGGAGGCCGTCGGTGACGGCGAGGCCGCCTTCTCCGAGCACAGGGTGCTGGTCGTGAGGCCGATCGTCGAGGCGACCGGCGGAATGCTCCCGGTCACCACGGCGCGGTAGCGATAGCAGCCGCCAAGCAGCGCCCATGTGTTGACGGCCGCCCAGTGGTGGAGCGCCACACCAGCGGCGAGCGGTGCGAACCTGGCGAGGACCTCGGGAGTCCCGTCGGTGATGGTCGCGATCGGTGACGTCCGCGTCGAATCGAACTGCCAGACGTACACCTTGGTGAACGGCCGGTTCGCCGCTGTGTCGGCGGCGGGGGGAAGCCTGGTCGCCGCAAGAAGTGCGTCGACCGTCGCCTGCGGACCCGGGCCCGCCTTGACGTTGGCGAAGGTCTGGCGCTCGATCGGTCCCGACCATGCGACGCCTACGACGTTCGATCCACCGAGGTATTTGCCGGCCGGTGCGGTTCCGTCCGGTGCATGCGCGCCGTAGATCTCGATCTCTCCATTCACGGCCACCGCCAGCTGGCCGGCGTCAGGGCTCCATGCGAGCCCATCCGGGTGCGGCAGCTTGGAGTTGACAGGCCGCGGTTTGCCCTGGGTCTGGCTCACAGTCGGCAGCGGGGTATTGCTTGGGGCAGGGCTCGTGCTCGTCTCGACGGGCAAAGCGCTGTTGATCGCCTCGATCACTGCTCCATGGTCTGGCATCGCGACCGCGGCTATCGTGCCGTCGGCGCTGATCGCGATCGGCCCGTCGTCCTGGCCGAGAGCAAGCGGAAACGGATTCAGAACGTTGGCGTCGGCGTTCAGCCAGTACCACGAGCCGGTGCCGAACTGGCGGACTGCGATCAGTCCCGAGTCGCCCGGCACGATGCCCTCAGTGAAGAACGCAGGCTGCGTCGGAGGCTTCGCGAGAACTTTGAGCGGGCCGGCCGATTGATTGAGGTCGAGGACGTCGACCTCATAGGACGCGCAGCAGCCGACCGTCAGTGCCAGGTAGTGCGAGTTGGCCGAGAGCCCGAACGGGCCCTCGCTCTGCGAGTCCTGCGACGCCGCGACGGGATCGATCGCCCCGGTGAAGGGATCCACGCGGAACAGCCAGTCGTAGGGGATGACCCCGGGCGGCGAGTTCCGGTTCTCGGCAGGGCGGTCGTCGTGGAGGGTGAAGTAGATGACGGGATGGTTCACATTGGGTGCCGGACCCCACACCGGACCGGCGACGCGAAACGCTCCCGGCGGCATCGGCGCGACGATCGCCGGCTTACCGGTCTCTGGATCGAGGACTCCGATGCCCTGGTCGGCCGCGTACGCGATCAGCCCCTTCGTAAGCCCGCCCGTGAGCGCGGACGGCGACCTGGTTGGTGGGCCGACGGCCGTACCGCTGCATCCGGCCAGAAGCAGGGCGGCGGCGAGCACCGCAAGTCGTTGAGGCAAGACGGTGGATGTTATCGACAACTGTTACCCCAACGGCGGGCGGCGCGTTTCGGCTACTGATGCGACCCCTGGTCATCCTTCTCGCCTTGCTGGTGGTGAGCTGCGGCGCTGCCGGCCAGGGCGCGAGCCCAGGCCCGTCCGACAACCCCACGCACTTCGACGTCACGGCGACCGAGAAGGACCATGCGGTCTCGATGCACGTGGGGCAGAAGCTCGAGCTCGTCCTTCACGGCGGAGGGCAGCTCACCTACCAGCAGGTCACCTCCAGCAACGCCTCGATTCTCGAGCCGGCCGTGAACCCGGCGGCCACGGCAGTGGTCGGAGTGACCCTCGCTGCGTTCAAGGCCAGGACACCAGGCGCGGCGCGGGTCACGGCCGTCGGCGTGCCCGTATGCCCGAGCGGTCAGGCGTGCCCGATGTTCGCCGTGCTCTACACCCTGGTGGTGACGATCACGCCGTAGCGGGCATCACCGCGGCCCGCAGCGCCGCGGCGATCGCGTCGAGCTGAGCCCGCGCCGGCGGACGCTCATAGCTGCTGGGAAAGGTCAGACCGAATCCGTCCCGCGGGTAACGCGGGATCACGTGCACGTGAAAGTGGGGCACGTCCTGGTACGCGGCCTCACCGTCCATCACGAGCAGGTTCACTCCGCTCGCACCGAGCGTATGCCGGGCCGCGCCCGCGAGCTTACGCGCGACCTTGAACGTGCGCATCGCCACCGTCTCGCTTGCGTCCGTCATCAGCACCGCGTGCTCGCGCGGGACCACGAGCATGTGCCCCTGCGTGATCGGCTGGATGTCCATGAAGGCGACGACGCTGTCGTCCTGGTACACCCAGCTGGCCGGGGCGGTGCCTCGGACGATGTCGCAGAAGACGCATTGGTCGCTCATGGCGCCAGAAGCTTAGCTTTCAGTCTCGCCAGTTGATTCCACTTGAGCAGGTTCGGGCTCAGCCTGGATTGAGGGTGCCGGCGGCTCGGAGCCGTTCGGCGAAGCACCGTTTTCCCCGTTGACGGCCACCTCGGCCGGCAGGCGCTGGCCCCGCCGGCGGCGGCGGCCCCGCCGGTCTCCCCGGTGCGGGCGGGACAGACGCTGAACCTGGGACCGGATGCCGACCCGCTGGCAGGCCGTGACGACCGCGCCGACCCCGGCGACCAGTCCTTCTTCCTTGCAGTGCTCGAAGAGCGGCCCGAACAGCTCGGGCGCGCCGCCGATGACGGTCTTGGAGTCGCCGACGATCACGAGCAGCTTCTTGGCCCGAGAGATCGCGACGTTGACACGGTTGGGGTCGTTCAAGAATCCGATCGCGGCGCGCTCGTTGGAGCGGACCAGCGAGAGGATCACCCCGTCGGACTCGCGTCCTTCGAACGCGTCGACGGACTCGATGTCCTCCGGCGGAACGATGCCCTTCAACGAGCCCTGCAGGCGATTGACCTGTGAGTTGTACATCGCGATCACCGCGAGCTTGGCCTTGCGCACGCGGCGGCGAATGATCGAAGTTATGTCCTTGCACAGCGCGACCTCGAACTCGTTGGCGACCGAGCGCTGCGCATCGCGGTACTCGTCCTGCGCACCGGTGTCGACCCACACGAGCTCGCGGTCGAACGGCCAGGGCAGCGGCATGCGCGGGTGCGGGGCTTCGTGGATGAGCTTGCCTCCGTAGAACAGGTCGGAGACGGCCCGCCCGATCGGCTCGCGCATCCGGTACTGGCGAGGCAGCAGGATTCGAGACCCCGCCGGGACCTTGTCCCAGATCCAGCCGTAGAAGCTGTCGTCGCGGACCATCTCGTCGAGGGGCGTCGTGATCTTGAAGGTCGACGCGGCCTCCTCCATCACCGGGGGTAGCTGGTTCAAGTCGCCGATCATCACCCACCGCTTGGCCAGCGGCATCACGGCGAGCGCCTCGTTGGCGCGCACCTTGTTCGCCTCGTCGAGGATCAGCCAGTCGAAGACCTTGAACCGAAGCCGGGAGTCGATGGTCAAGCGGTTGACCGTGCCGGCGACGAGGTTGTACGGCTCGAGGTCGTCCCCCTCCACGAGGGTTGGCCGCAACCGTCGGGGAACCTTGCCCGGCTCGGCGATGCGGGCCTGGCGTACGTGCGAGAAGCCGAGCAGCCGCTCCTGCCCCGTGTCGACAGCGTCGTTGGAGTGCGACGACAGGAGGATCGAAGCGTTCGGGTTGCGGCCGAGAATCCGGCGGATCGACTCGACGATGGCCGTCGTCTTGCCGGTCCCGGGCGGCCCCTGGATCAGGTACAGCTGACCCGGCCGCATGCCCATCACGCGAGCCACGGCCTCGGCCTGCTCCTCGTTCGGATCGGGGAGGTGGTGGGCGCGCTTGCCGTCGAGAGCGACCCGTGGAGGCGTGCCCAGCCAGCCGGGGTCGACCAGCTCGGCGGCCAGCGAGCCGGTTCGCGGGCTGGCGATCTGCAGCTGGCGAATGCAGGATCTCTGGGCCTCGAACATCTCCACGCTGGCGGTCGGCAGGACGATCCCCTCGTCCGGCAGCGGGTCGTACCGCCGGAAGCTGACCCAGAGGTTGGAGCCCTGGATCCGGTCGAGCGACATGCCGCGGTACTCGGGGAATCCGGCGGAGCGGACGGTCAGCGAGTCGATGCCGCGGTAGATCCGGCCGTCCGCGTCGTCGACGAGGTGGAGGATCGCCCGGACGTACTCGCCGCCGCGCATGTCCTCGCCGCAGTTGGGGCAGTGGATGCCGTTGGACGTCGGGACCTCGGTCTCGCACTTCGGGCACTCGATCCATTGTTCGGTGGCCTCGTAGCGCCGAACCGCCGCCTCGGCGAGCTTCTCGCGGTAGTCGCGCAGGTGTTCGATGAAGCGCATCGTCGAATCGAGGATGGGCTGCGCCTTGGCCTGCTCCCGCAAGGTGATGGCGGTGAAGCCCTCGAGCTCACCGTCCCACTCCTTGACCACGTGCAGCTCCTGGAAGCGAAGCCGCAGCCGGTTCTTCTCCATCTCGTAGGCGCCCTCGAGCTCCTGCCAGTCGGTGATCTCCAGGGCCAGCCCCATCGGAGTCCGGCCGAGCTTGCCGGTGAGCAGGGTCGTGCTGACCTGGCCGATGAACTCGAGGGGCTTTTCCGGCTTGACGATGTTGTAGGTGCCGTCGATGACCTTCTGCTCCTCCAGCACCTGGCGGAGGAGCTCGGCGCCGCCGGCCGCCTCCAGGGCGGTGACCTTGGCAGCCGCGGGTGTGCCTGGGCGGACACGGATGCCCAGGCGGCCTGTCTGGATCTCCTCGCCCGGGATGTCCGGGTTCCAGAGGGGCAGGACGTCGCCGGGTATGGGTGTGCTCATACCGGGAGAGCCTTGGTGCGGGCGAGACGTGAGATGGGGATCAAGTCAGTTAGAAGGGGTCCCTCGGCGGGACCTAGCACCCCAACGGGCAGGGCCTACGTTACCACACCGCGAGGCGGTGCCAAGATTGACACGCCCATGTGGAAGAACCGGTTAAAGCCCTACGACTGGCTGTCGAAGGACCAGGTCAACACGATCCACGAGCAGGCCATGACCATCCTGGAGGAGATCGGCGTCGACTTCCTTCACGGCCGAGCCCGCGATCTCTTCCAGAAGGCCGGGATGCGCGTCGAGGACAACCGCGTGCGCTTCGAGCGGGCATGGGTTCTCGAGCAGGTGGCCAAGACGCCCTCCACCTTCGAGCTCCAGGCGCGAAACTTGACGCGGACGGTGACGCTCGGCGGCGACAACGTGGTGACCGCGCCTGTCTATGGGCCGCCGTTCGTCACCGACCTCGAGCGCGGACGCCGCGGCGCCACGATCGAGGACTTCACCAACTTCGACAAGATGGCGCAGGCGGTCGACCAGATCCACTGCGCGGGCGGGACCACGGTCGAGCCGGAGGACCTGCCGCTGGGGACGCGGCACCTCGACATGCTCTATTCCCACATCCGCTGGACTGACAAACCGTTCATGGGCAGCGTCATCTCGTCCGAGAACGCCCGCGACACGGTCGAGATGGCATCGATCGTCTTCGGGGGGAGGGACAAGATCGAGAAGACCCCGGCTGTGATCAGCCTGGTCAACGTCAACAGCCCGCTGCGCTACGACGATCGGATGCTCGGTGCTCTTCTCGATTACTCCGATGCCGGTCAGCCGGTCATCGTCACTCCGTTTTTGATGGCCGGCGCGATGTCGCCGATGGGTCTCGCCGGGACCGTGGCGCAGCAGACCGCGGAGGCGCTGGCCGGCATTGCGCTGGTGCAGCTGATCCGCCCCGGAACTCCGAGCGTGTATGGCTCGTTCCTGACCAACACCGACATGCAGTCAGGCTCACCGGCGTTCGGCACGCCCGAGTCGGCGATGGGCATCCTCGCCAGCGCGCAGATGGCGCGGTACTACAACCTTCCGTTCCGCGGCGGTGGAGCGCTCACGTCGTCGAAGGTGCCGGACGCACAGGCGGCGTACGAGTCGATGATGTGCATGTGGCCGACCATCCTCGGCCGCGTCAATTTCGTGCTCCACGCGGCGGGTTGGCTGGAGAGCGCCCTGCTCGCGTCCTACGAGAAATTCATCATCGACGTCGAACAGCTGCGCATGTTCGAGTGGATCCTCGGCCACGGCATGCCGGTCGACGACGAGGGACTGGCGATGGATGCGCTGCGCGAGGTCGGCCCGGGCGGCCATTTCCTCGGCGCCGAGCACACGATGCGGCACTACCGAACGGGCTTCTACCGTCCCTGGATCTCATCGACCGAGAACTTCGACCGCTGGCAGCGATTCGGCTCGCGCCCCGCCGACGTCGTCGCGGCGGAGCGATGGAAGCAGGTGCTGGCGGAGTACCCGGACCCCGGCATCGACCCCGGCGTCGACGAGGCGCTGAAAGAGTTCATCGCGCGGCGGAAGCTGGAGATCGGTGACTCCTGAACTACGGTTCGGGCGTCTCATCGACGCGCTCGCCTCAGCGCAGCCTGCGCCGGCCAGCGGGTCGGCCGCGGCGGCAGTCGTCGCCGCAGCTGCGGCGCTGCTCCAGAAGGTTGCGCTGCGGAGCGAATTGCCAGAAGCAAACGAGCGCGCAGAGGCAATCCGGGTTCGGGCGGAAGAGCTGGTCGAGCTCGACTCGATCGCCTATCTCAACTTCATCGCTGCGCTGCGTTCAGGCGAAAACGTTGACGAGGCTCGGGAGCAGACCATCGCGGTTCCCAAAGAGATAGCCTCGGCCGCGTCCAGCGTGTTCTTTCTCGCGTCTGACATGGAGCGCCGATCCAATCCAAACCTACGGCCGGACGCCGCGGCGGCCGCGATCCTGGCTCAGGCGGCGGAAAAAACGGCGTTGATGCTGGTCGACGTCAACGAGTCAGCTCGCCGGCGAGCCGCTCGAGGCCGAGAAGATGGTCGCGGTCGTGACCAAGAGCGATCTCGAGGTAGCGATCGACGGTCACGTCCCCGAACGTCTCGTGGCGACCGGTCAGCATCGTCCGCTGCTCCTCGTCGAGCGTCCGCACGAAGCCGAGCAGCATCGTCCGGGTCCCGACCCACTCGTCCAGCGCGTCGTCGAGGTGGATCCCGCTGAAGTCCGTGTCGTCGTTGTTGAAGTAACCGAAGGTCGGTTTCTCTCCAGCCGCGATCGCCCGAATCCTCGGAACGTACGCGTCGCGTTCGGAAGCAGCGAGGTGGGCCGCGATGTCGCGGAGGTCCCAGGCGCCGACCCGCGCGGACGGATCTTCCGCCGAGATGCGCAGCATCGCGATCATCAGCTGCTGGCTGTTCTGGAGCTCGTCGAGGATGGCGTCATTCATGTCGGGTTCAGCAGTTTCGCCCTCGGGTTGGCCGCCGTCAACTCTTCAACTACCAGGGCGATGATCTCTTGCGGTGGGCCGTCTCGTTCTTCAACCGGCCCCCATATCCATCCCTCCAGGTACGCGTCCATGTCGGTGGAGCCGTCCTTCATCGCGTAGGCGTCGATCGCGGCCTGGAAGTAGTCGGGCAGCATGCGCTTGGCTTCCGACTCGGCGTCCCACGCCTTGACCTGCGATGGGATGTGCTTCCAGTACATCACCTGGTACTTCGCCATTACGCCCTGACCAGCTCCGCCAGCCGATCCTCGAGCTCGCCCAGCCCGACGTCCTCGATCTCGAGAGGAAGTCCAAGGTACCGCGAGATGTCTTCGGCCTTCTCCGCCAGCCGCGGGTTGGGAACCTGGCGAAGAAAGAGGAGAGACTCGTAGTTGCCGAACAGCATCTGTTTCAGGTCCGGATACCGGTCCAGTCCGAGCCCTTTGACGACCGCGTGGTCGAAGTTGCGAACGAGCCAGTCGGTGAGGAAGAACGTCGCGGGTCGTTGGTCGGCGATCGCTGCGAATCGCTCCTCGCCCGCGAACATCTCGTAGCAATGCGGACCGCGGAGGCGGGACGCGCCGAACTCGTCCAGGATCGGCTCGAGCTTGCCTGTAGTCCCGCAGTCGCCGTAGACGACGACCAGGTTCTCGTAGCGCGGCCGCAGCTCCTGCAGCTTCGCGCGCAGCTGGTCGACGATGCGCGACGGGTACAGGTGGAGGTACGCGGAGAGCCCGTAGATGTCGACGTCCCACTCGCGCCTGCGCACGATCTCCTTGACCTCGCGACCAAGCGCGCCACAAATCACCAATGCGGTGTCGCTCACGACACGCCCTGCAGCTGCGGGAAGCCAAGAACCGAGATGAACGAGTCGTTGAAGTCCGACCGTCCGGACAGCTCCACGTACTCGATGCGTGACGGCAGCTCGAACGCGACCTGGCGCTCGCGATAGGAGAGCAGCGCGATCTTCGCGCCCTCGCCCGCCGAGTTGCCGACGGCGATGATCCTGTCCACGTCGACCGGGGGCACCAGGCCGATGACCTTGGCGCTTTCGGGATTGAGATACGAGCCGAACGAGCCCCCGAGCAGCACCTCGTCGAGGTCGCCCGCTGCGACGCCGAGGATGTCCATCAGAACCTTGATGCCGGTGGCGATCGATCCCTTGGCGAACTGGAGCTCGCGGATGTCGCGCTGGGTGAGGTAGACGCCGTCCGCGAGCAGGAAGGCGCGGACTCCGTCGACATCGATGAGCCGGTCGCGCAGCGGGTGGTGCGGCAAATCCTCCGCCAGCTTCAGGCGGCCCGAGTGGTCCATCAGCCCCGCCATCAACAGCTGCGCCACCGCGTCCACCAGACCCGAGCCGCAGATTCCCTGCGGCGCGACGTCGCCGCCGATGACCTGCAGCTCCACCCGATCGCCGAGCGTCACGCCCTCGATCGCGCCGTTCGTGGCGCGCATCCCGCAGCGGATCTGGCTGCCCTCGAACGCGGGTCCCGCCGGCGCGGCGGTGGCAAGGGCGCGCTGCGCGTTGCCCAGGACGATCTCGCCGTTGGTACCGACGTCGACGAAAACGCGGAGCTTGTCCTCGCGCACGATGCCGGTCGCAAGCACGCCACCGACGATGTCGGCGCCGACATACGCGCCGAGCGCGGGCAGCGTCTGGACATAACCCTGCGGATGGATATGGAGCCCGACGTCGCGCGCATCGACGCTCAGCTGGTCCATGAAAGCGGGCGTGAAGGGCGCCATCGACAATGGGGTCGGATCGACCGCGAGCAGAAGATGGAGCATCGTCACGTTGCCGACCACGACTGCTTCGTAGGTTGCCTTCGGAGTGACGCCCGTCTCGGCATACAGCTCGTCGAGGATGGCGTTCATCGTCGCGACCACGGCGTCCCGCAGCTCGACGATCGCCTCCGGCCCGTTCATCCCGTGGCTGATGCGTGAGATGACGTCCGCGCCGAATGGTGCCTGGCCGTTGAGCGTCGACTGCACCGAAGCGGCCATGCCCGTGCGCAGGTTCATCAGCGTTCCGACCAGCGTCGTGGTGCCCACGTCGAACGCCACGCCGTAGCACTCGCCTGTGGTGTCGCCCGGCTCCACCGCGACGAGGTGCTCGCCGGCGAGCACGGCGGTGACCCGAAACCCCGCCTCGCGGAAGACGCCCGGCAGCGTTCGGAGCACGGCGACGCCCGCCGCCATGTCGTGGCCTTCCACAGTCAGCGCGTCCTTCAGGCGGGCGACGTCGCTGCGCTGGTCGTGCAGCGAGGGCTCGCTGAGCTCGAGGTAGACCTTGCGCACGTTCGGGTCGAGGATGACGAGCCGGCCGAGGCCCATCGTCGCCGCCTTCGGCACGCGCAGCAGCTGCGGCACCTCGCAGGTCATGTCTTCGTAGATCGGCGCCTGGCACGAAAGCCGCCATCCTTCGGCGATCTCCTGCGGCCGCAGCAGGCGGTGGTCAGCGCCCGAGGGGTCGGGCCTTCCCTCGATCACTCGCACCTTGCATTTGCCGCAGGTGCCGCGTCCGCCGCAGGTCGAGTCGATGGGCAGGCCGATCCAGTGGGCGGCGGAAAAGACGGTCGTGCCCGCCGGCACTCGCGTCGTCCTTTCAAATGGGAGATAGGTGACCTCGAGCTTGCGCGCGATCATCTGGTAGCCGCCTGTTCGGCGCGGTAAGACGCGATCCACTTCATCGCGTACTCGTCGTGGCCGAGCAGCAGGTCTCCCGCCAGGATCGCCCGCCGCACCTGCGGCTCGAGCGGATTGGTGATCGCGCACGTCAGGCCCGCGTGCATCGCCAGGGGTAGAAACGCGGCGTTGACGGTGGAGCGGTCGGGCAGCCCGAACGAGACGTTCGACGCGCCGCACGTCATGTTGTTGCCGAGCTCGTCGCGGATGAGGCGCATCGTCTCGAGCGTGATGACGCCGCACGTCGGGTCGGCCGCGACGGTCATCGCGATCGGGTCGATGATCACGTCCTCCTGCGGGATGCCGTGGTCCGCGGCGCGCTCGACGATGCGGCGCGCGAGGGCCAAGCGCTCCGATGGGACCATCGAGATCCCGGTTTCGTCGTTGGCCATACCGATCACCGCCGCGCCATGCTTCTTGACGAGTGGAAGGATTCGCTCCATCCGCTCTTCCTCGGCGGTGACGGAGTTGACCAGCGCCTTGCCTTCGTAAGCGCTGAGCCCTGCCTCGAGCGCCTCGATGATCGAGGAGTCGATGCAGATCGGAGCGTCGGTGACCTCCATCACGGCCTTGATCGCCGCCACCAGGAGCGCGGGCTCATCGATCGCCGGAATGCCGGCGTTGACGTCGAGCATGTGCGCACCTGCTGCGGCTTGAGCCATGGCGTCGGAGCGGACACGGTCCATGACCCCGTCCTTCATCTCGGCGGCGAGCACCTTGCGGCCGGTCGGGTTGATGCGCTCGCCGATGATCACGAAAGGACGATCCCCGGAGACCACGACCTCGCGCGAGCGCGAGGTCAGACGCGTTTCCACCTATCCCTTACGGAGCGTCTCGTCGATCTTCATCACGGCTTGCTCCAGCGCCTTGGAACCCTGCGAGCCCTGGCTGCGATCGCCGACGAGCTCCTTGGCCATCCGGGTCGCCATCGACGCATCAGGCGCATAGCTGTCGGCGCCCACGTGCTTGGCGTACTCCAGCGTGACCGGTGCGCCTCCGACCGCGACGTGGACCTTGTCGCGCAGCCCGGCCTTGGTCAGGGCATCGATGTTGGCCTTGAACATCGGCATGGTCGTGGTGAGGAATGCGGAGAAGCCGACGATGTCGGGCTGGTGCTGCTCGACCGCCTCCACGAACTTCTCCGGAGGTGTGTTGACACCAAGGTCGTAGACCTCGAAGCCCGCGCCCTCGAGCATGATCACGCACAGGTTCTTGCCGATGTCGTGGATGTCGCCCTTGACCGTCCCGATCACGTAACGGCCCACCGGCTTGGCGCCGGTCTCGGCGATGAGCGGCCGGAGAATCACCAGCGCGCCCTGCATCGCGCGGGCGGCGATGAGCATCTCGGGAACGAAGAAGTCGCCCTTCTCGAACCGGCGGCCGACCTCCTCCAGGGAGGGGATCAGGGCCTTGAAGAGGATGTCCATCGGGTCCATGCCGAGAGTCAGCGCCTCTTCGGTCAGGGCCTTCACCTCCGGCGCGTGGCCGTTGAGGGTGTGCTCGAACAGGGCGGCCCGGATCTCTTCTTCCCGGCTCACCCGCACATTGTTGCGCACAACGATAATGTTGCGCAATGAGCAACGGAGCACGGGATATCTCCGTCCGGTCGGTGGAGCGAGCGATAGCGATCCTCGACCTGCTGGCCCAGGGCGGATTGCAGACAGGAGCCGAGCTTGCCCGCGGCCTCGGGGTTCACCGGTCGACGGCCCTTCGCCTCCTCGGGACGCTGGAACGCCACGCGCTCGTCGAGCGCGACACGCGCACGGCCCGCTACCGTCTCGGCCGCCGGCTGCCCCAGCTGGCGAGCGTGGTCACCGGAGAGTTTGACCTCCGCTACCTGGCGCGGCCGATATGTGAGCGGCTGGCCGCGGCGTCGGGAGAGACCGCCACGTTCGAGCTCCTGATCGACGACGACATCGTCCCGATCGAGGAGGCGTCGGCCTCGAACTCGGTCGTCACCGTCAGCTGGCTCGGCCGCCGCTATCCCGTCCACTGCACCGCGAGCGGCAAGGCTTTTCTCGCTTTCGGCCCCGGTGCCGTACGCGAGCGGCTGCTGGCCGGACCCCTCGAGAAGGTAACCCCGAGAACCGTCACCGACCCGGCCAAGCTCACCGCCCAGCTCGACGATGCGCGCCGTTCGGGCGTGGCCAGGACCCACGAGGAGCTCGAGATGGGGCTCGACGCCATCGCGGCTCCCGTTTTCGGACCGGACGGAGAGGTCGTCGCCGCCCTCGACGTCTCGGGACCCTCGCACCGGCTCCGGGAGCGGAGCAACCTGGACCGCCTGACCCTCGAAGCCGCCGCCGAGCTGTCGCGGAAGCTCGGCTATCGCGGCAAGCGCGCTGAAACCTGACGGCCAGGCCTGGTTAACCGGCGCCTAACTGAAATCAACGGCACGCTCGAGCTCCATCCTTGCAACGTCGGCGGAGTGCCGCCATGATTGGCCTGCTACCGGTTGCTTTTGCCCTGTGACGGGCCGTTCTAGGAGGGGAAGACGGAGCATGAAGTTGGGTAATCTCTGGCGCCACGTGGCCCTTGCCGTGATGGCTGTTTTCGTGGTCGCCGCATGTGGCAGCTCGAACAGCAGCGGCTCCGCGTCGTGCAGCGAATCGTCGGCCAAGACCGCGACGTCGGCCTCGGCGTGCGGCGGGATGGACGCCCTGATCGCGGCCGCCAAGTCGGAGGGTCGCCTCAACGTGATCGCCCTGCCTCGCGACTGGGCGAACTACGGCGCCATCCTCGACAAGTTCACCGCCACCTACGGCATCCCGATCACGTCGGACAACCCGGACGGCAGCAGCCAGGACGAGGTGAACGCGGTCCAACAGCTCGGCACCACCAGCCGCGCGCCTGATGTCCTCGACATCGGCCTGGCGGTTGCCCTCGCCAACACCAACCTGTTTGCGCCCTACAAGGTCTCGACATGGGGCGACATCCTCGACAGCCAGAAGGAACCGAGCGGCCTGTGGTTCGAGGACTACGGCGGCTTCATGTCCGTCGGCTACGACTCGTCCAAGGTGCCGGCCATCACGAAGTTCGACGACCTCCTCGGCTCCGGCTTCAAGGGCAAGGTCGCGCTCAACGGCAACCCGAAGCAGGCCAACGCCGCGCTGAACGGCGTGATGATGGCCAACCTCGCCGAGGGCGGAACGCTCGACGACATCAGCAAGGGCGTGGACTTCTTCCACCGCCTGAAGCAGGCCGGCAACTTCGTTCCGGTCCAGGCCACCACCGCGACCGTGAAGAACGGCACCACGCCCGTCGTGTTCGACTGGGACTACCTGTCCGCGGCACATGGCACCGACGTGCCGACGTGGAAGGTGTTCGTGCCGGGCAACGCGATCCTCGGTGGCTACTACGCCCAGTCGATCAACAAGAGCGCCCCGCACCCCGCTGCGGCGCGCCTCTGGGAAGAGTTCCTGTACTCCGACGTCGGCCAGAACCTGTGGCTCACGGGCCTCGCCCGGCCTGTCCGCCAGGCCGCCATGCAGAAGAGCGGCACCCTCGACGCCGCGGCCGCGGCCAAGCTGCCGCCGGTCAACGGCACCCCCCAGTTCCTGAGCGATGCGCAGTCGACCAGCGCCAAAAACTACGTGGTCGCGCACTGGGACGCAGCGATTTCTTGACGACCGCCGGAAGTCCGGCTGTAGCAACCAACGTCGGCCGCCCACTGTTGGGCGGCCGGCGATTCTCTCTTGACTGGGTAGGCACGCTCCCGTTTTTCGTCTACGTCCTGCTCTTCCTGCTCTTACCCACGGCCATCGTCGCCTTCGGCGCGTTCTTCGACGCGACCAACGGGTTCACGCTCGACAACTTCGCGCACCTCTCCCGGTCCTACGTCATCAAGGCGACCATCGACACGGTTGGCATCTCGGCGGTGACCGCGATCTTCGGTGCGACCCTCGGCGCACTTCTCGCGTACGCGATCGTCACCGGGCGGCCCAACGGGCTTCTGCGCAGGCTGGTCGTCTCAGCGTCGGGCGTCCTCGCCCAGTTCGGCGGCGTCACGCTCGCGTTCGCATTCATCGCGAGCATTGGCCCCGCCGGCTTTGTGTATCTCTTCTTCCAGTCCCACGGTTTCAACTACTACGCGAATAGCGTCTGGCTCTTCCAGATTCCAGGCCTCGTTCTGGTCTACCTCTATTTCCAGATTCCGTTGATGGTGCTGGTGTTCCTGCCCGCGCTCGACGGCATCAAACCGCAATGGCGTGAGGCCACCGAAAGCCTGGGCGGCGGCACCTGGCACTACTGGCGCTACGTCGCCGGTCCGATCTTGTTCCCGGCCTTCCTCGGCGCGACGCTTCTGTTGTTCGCTAACGCTTTCTCCGCGTACGCGACCGCGAATGCGCTGATCAACCAGGGCGGCCCCGTGCTCGCACAGCAGATCAGCGGCGCGCTCAGCAGCGAGGTGGGCGCGGTCGAGCCTGGCTTCGCCAAAGCGATCGCGGTTGAGATGATCGTCATCGTCACGCTGGTTACAGTCGGCTATTCCCTGCTCCAACGGAGGACGGCGAAATGGCTGTAGCGCGGCAGAGTCTTTATCGCTCGCGCCGCCTCAAGCTCCAGCTGTTTCGCGGCGTCACGTTCTTGCTCGCCGCCGTCTTCTTCCTCGTGCCGATCATCGCGATGCTCGAATTTTCGACGCGGGGAAACCACAACGAGCGCACGCTCGAGTACTGGCAGTCCATTTTCAGCTACCCCGACCTCTTCGACTTCAACTTCGGCCCGGCTCCCTCCGCGGCGATCGACGCTTCGCTCGAGCTTGCGCTTGTCACCTCGCTGGCGATGCTCGTGCTCCTCGTGCCGACGATGGTCTGGGTGCGGCTGAAACTGCGCCGCCTGAGTCGCATCCTCGAGTTCGTCTGCCTTCTGCCGCTGACGATCCCGGCCATCGTGCTCGTGGTCGGTCTCTTTCCGATGTACATCTGGCTGGGCACGAACGTGAGCGACTCGATCCTGACGCTGGCGTTCGCCTACGTCGTCCTCGTCCTTCCTTACTGCTACCGCGCCCTCGACGCGGGTCTCGGCGCGATCGATGTCAAGACGCTTTCTGAGGCGGCGCGCAGCCTGGGTGCGAGCTGGTTTTCCGTGATGTGGCGCATCATCGTGCCCAACATCTCGAATGCGATTCTCAACGCCACGCTCCTCTCGGTCGCGCTTGTGCTCGGCGAGTACACGATCGCGAACAACCTCCTGTACAACAATCTTCAGGTCGAGCTCGTGCACCTCGAGCGCGCCAACGCCGGAGTCTCGATTGCGGTCGCAGTCGCGGCCCTGCTGTTCGCGTTCGTGCTGCTCATCGCCATCTCGCTCGTGGGCGGCCGGCCCCGGCGGATGCGCTCAGAGGCGATAACCAGCTTCGGCACCGGCCCTGTGCAAGGATCGGCGGGATGAGCCAGCGACAGGGCGTGGAGGTCCGGCTGGAGAACCTGGTCCGCCGCTACGGGCCGGTGACCGCCCTCGACGGCCTGACACTCACCATTGCGCCGGGCGAGCTCGTCGCGCTCCTGGGTCCTTCAGGCTGCGGGAAAACCACCGCCCTGCGCCTGCTCGCCGGACTGGAGGAGGCGGACGGGGGGCAGATCACCGTCGGCGGCAAAGACATCACCGGTCTTCCGGCCAACAAACGAAACATCGGCATGGTCTTCCAGGCTTACTCGCTGTTCCCCCACATGGTCGCGTGGGAGAACGTCGCTTTCGGCCTGCAGATGCGACGCGTCGGCGCGGACGAGCGGAAGAAGCGCGCGCTGGAGGTGCTCGAGCTGGTCGGCCTGGGACGGATGGCCAATCGTTACGCCAGCCAGATGTCGGGCGGACAGCAGCAACGCGTTGCACTCGCTCGCGCGCTTGCGATCCGGCCGCAGGTATTGCTCCTCGACGAGCCCCTGTCCGCTCTGGATGCAAAGGTCCGCTCCCGGCTGCGCGACGAGATCCGGCGGGTCCAGCTCGAGGTCGGAATCACCACGCTCTTCGTGACGCACGACCAGGAGGAAGCACTCGCCATCGCCGACCGCGTCGGAGTCATGCAGTCGGGCAAGCTGGAGCAGCTCGGCCCGCCCACGCTCGTGTACTCGCGGCCCGCCACGCCATTCGTGGCGGACTTCGTCGGCCTGACCAACCGCATCCCGGGCGAGGTCAAGTTCGGCGGCGTCGAAGTTCGGGGATCACAGCTGCCCCTCGTCCAGAAGGACGTGCCTACGGGTCCCGCGATCGCGTTGGTGCGGCCGGAGGCGGTCACGATCACCGGCAGCGCGGACGGTGACTCCGGTCCACTGGTGGGCACAGTCATCGCGGTCGCTTTCCTCGGCGCCATCAGCCGCGTGACCGTCGACCTCGGTGACCTGACCGTGCTCGCCCAGCTGCCCACTTCCGCGGCCGGTGACCATCCGGCCGGCTCGCGTGTTCGCCTCGCGCTTCGACCCGACCCGGTCCTCGTCGATCGACACGAGTAAGCGCCGGCTGGGAGCCGGCCCGGTCCTCCGCGCAGGATCTCGTGCGCCGTACCGCGCGGTCGGCGAGCTCCTGGGCGAACCGCAGATCGTGCGCAGCGAAATCGTCGCCGGCGACGCCACGCGCAAGGGAGACCCTATCGCGCGATTCGCGCACCTGACGGACCTGCACGTCACCGACGTACAGTCACCCGCGCGGTTCGAGTTCGTCAACCGCGAAGCGCGCGACCCACGTTTTCGAGAGCTGCTGACCATGCAGCGACCTCACGAGACGCTCAACACCCACGCCATCGCAGCGATGGTGAGGGCCATCAACAACGTCGAGGGGCTGGACCTGGTCGCGATGACCGGGGACGGCATCGACAACACGCAGCGCAACGAGCTGGACAACATGTGCGCGCTGCTCGAGGGAGGCCTGGTCAGCCCGGATTCAGGCGCGCAGGGGTACGACGGGGTGCAGCGCGTCGACTGGCCAGGCGACCTTTTCTGGAAGCCCGATGGTGCGCCCGACGGCGACACGTTCCAGCGCGAGCTCGGTTTTCCGCGGAGGCCCGGCCTGCTGGATGACGCCATGCAGCCCTTCGAGTCGAGCGGCTTGCGTGTGCCCTGGTTGCGCTGCTGGGGCAACCACGAGCAGGTGTGCCAGGGAGTTGGCGTCGTCACGCCTGGGCTGGCCGAGGCGATGGCCGGCTCGCGCAAGCCGGTCGAGATGCCGCCCGGCGTCGACCCGGACCGAGCCGTCGACATATTCACGCTGCATCCCGAGCGATTCATGACCGGCGCGTCTCGCGCCGTTTCGGCCGATCCAGACCGCCGCAGGGTCGAGCGCACCGACCTGCTTCCTTCCTCTTATTACGTGCACGACATCGGCGAGGTCCGCTACGTGACCCTCGACACGGTCTGCGATGCGGGCGGCGCGGACGGATCGATCGACGCCGCGCAGCTGCGTTGGCTCGAGGAGAGGCTCGACGAGGCTCGCGACCGCTACATCGTCATCCTCTCCCACCACGGCCACGACACGCTTTCGAATCCCCGCTGTGAAGGGAGGGCCGAAGAGCTGCTGGGGACGCTCCGCCGGCACCCCAATGTCGTGCTGTGGCTCAACGGCCACATCCACGCCAATCGGATCACGCCTCGCGGCAGCTTCTGGGAGGTCACGACCAGCTCACTGGTGGACTGGCCGTGTCAGGCGCGCCTGGTGGAGATCTACCGGACAGGCTCGCGCCACCTGGCGATCGCCTGCACGATGCTCGACCACGACGGGGAAGGCCTGGCCGGCCTGCACCGCGAGCTGGCCGGAAACGTCCCGCTCAACGGGTTCGACTCCTGGCGCCCAGGCCTCCCGGCCGATCGGAACGCCGTCCTGCTGCTTCCGGACCCGTTCTGAAATCCCCACGAAATCCGAGGCTTCGCCTGCGATTTCGCGGGGACCCCTGGACCGTGTTGCGCACAGCGCTACTGTTGCGTATAGTCCACGCGTGAGGGTGGTGGACGCGCAGGAGCGGCGGTCGCTCGGCGCGCTGCTCGGCAGCCCCCGCTACGAGATCTTTCCGACCGACGACATCTTCGACGCCGTGGCGCGCACCGTCCCCCACGACGTCACGATCACGGTGACCGCCTCGCCCCGCCGCGGTCTGCCCGCGACCGTCCAGCTTGCGGTCCGCCTCGCCCGGCTCGGCTACACGGCCATACCACACATCTCGGCCCGGCTCATTCGCGACCGGGCGGAGCTGAGCCAGATCCTCGAGGCGCTTCGCTCGGCCGCGATCCACAACATCTTCGTGATCGCCGGCGATGCGCGCGAGCCGGCAGGCGAGTTCCCTGATGCCCTCTCACTGCTCAGCGCGCTGCCGCCCGACCACGGCCTCACCGACATCGGAATCACCGGCTACCCGGAGCGCCATCCGTTCATCCACGACGACGTGACGATCCAGGCGATGTGGGACAAGCGCCGCTTCGCGACCTACATCGTCAGCAACATGAGCTTCGACCCGGACACCGTGAAGAGTTGGGTCGAACGCGTCCGTCACCGCGGCGTGACGCTTCCGATCTACATCGGCATGGCGGGGGTGGCCGACCCTGCACGGCTGCTGCGCGTCTCGACGAAGATCGGCGTCGCCGACGCCGCGCGATTCTTGCGCGGCCATCCAAGCTGGGTCGCCCGGATGTTGCGGCCAGGCGGTTACGAACCAGGGCGGTTCGTGAGCGCCCTGTGGCCGGACCTTGCGCGGCCGGAGCTTCAGGTCGCCGGGCTGCACGTGTTCACGTTCAACGAGATCGGGCCGACGGAGAGATGGCGGCGCGAGATGCTGGAGAGGGTGCGATGAAACTTGAACTTCCAACCGACCTGGAGATCGCCCGTAAGGCAAGGCTGGCGCCGATGCCCGACATCGCGGCCAAAATGGGAATCGGTCCGCATCTGCTGGAGCCCTACGGCTACGACGTCTCGAAGATCAAGCTCGATGCGATCGACGAGCTGAAGGACCGCCCGAAGGCGAAGTACGTGGTCGTGTCCGCGATCACGCCGACTCCGCTCGGCGAGGGCAAGACCACGACAACCGTTGGCCTGGGCGACGCGCTCGGCCACATCGGCAAGCGTGCGACGGTCGCAATTCGTCAGCCGTCGATGGGCCCGACCTTCGGCATCAAGGGCGGCGCCGCCGGAGGCGGCTACAGCCAGGTCGTGCCCATGGAGCGCCTGAACCTGCACCTGACGGGTGACTTCCATGCCGTCACAGCGGCGCACAACCTGCTCGCAGCCATGATCGACAACTACGTCCACCACTCGCTGCGAGAATTCCCGATCGACCTGCACAGCATCACGTGGCGACGGGTGCTCGATGTCAGCGACCGAGTGCTGCGCAACGTCGTGGTCGGGCTGGGCGCACCCGAGGACGGCGTCACCCGCCAGACGGGGTTCGACATCACAGCCGCGTCGGAGGTGATGGCGGTCCTCGGTTTGTCGACGTCGCTTCAGGACATGCGCCAGCGTCTCGGTCGCATGGTGATCGGACTCGCCAGGGATGGCCGGCCGATAACCGCCGACTTTCTGCATGCCGGCGGAGCCATGACCGTGATCATGCTCGACGCGATCAAGCCGAACCTCCTGCAGACGCTGGAGAACACGCCTGTGCTGGTCCACGCCGGACCGTTCGGCAACATCGCCAACGGCGCGTCGTCGGTGCTGGCCGACCTGATCGGGATCCACGGCGGCGATTTCCTGGTCACGGAGGCGGGTTTCGGCGCCGACATGGGCGCTGAGCGGTTCTTCAACATCAAGTGCCGAACCTCCGGCCTCGCGCCTGACGCCGCGGTCGTCGTCGCCACCGTGCGCGCGCTCAAAGTCCATTCGGGCAAGTACCGAGTCGTCGCCGGCAGGCCACTCCCGCCCGACTTGCTGAAAGAAAACCCGGACGACGTGCTCGCGGGCGCCGCCAACTTGCGCAAGCAGGTGGAGAACATCCAGATCCACGGCGTGACACCGGTGGTCGCCATCAACGCCTTTCCCGGTGACCACCCTTCGGAGCACGCAGCGATTCGCGATCTGGCGGCGCGTATCGGTGTGCGGGCGGCGGTGTGCAACAACTTCATGGAAGGAGGAAGGGGCGCCACCGAGCTTGCCGAGATGGTGGCTGAGGCGGCCGATGAGCCAAGCACGTTCCAGCTGCTCTACCCCGACGCCGCGACGCTGCGCGAGAAGATCGAGACGATCGCCCTGCGCATCTACGGCGCCCGCGCCGTGGAGTACGACGCGGTCGCCGCCCGGCAGCTCGACGCGTTTGAGGCGAGCGGGTTCGGCCGGCTGCCGGTCTGCATCGCGAAGACACACCTGTCGATCTCGTCCGATCCGAAGCTGAAGGGCGCCCCGACCGGTTGGGTGCTGCCGGTACGCGAAGTACGTGCGTCGGTTGGCGCCGGCTTTATCTACCCGATCTGTGGCGAGATGCGGACCATGCCTGGGCTGCCGACAGACCCAATCGCCGCCCACATCGACATCGATGTGAAGGGCAACATCCTCGGCTTGAGCTGACGCGCCGCGTGCGTTTCGGTTCGTTTCGCGCCAAAAGCACTGAATTCGGGCATGAATTCGGTTCGTTTGGGCCAAAACGCGCCGAATGGCAGCCGGCAACGCGGGGTAGATACGTAGCGTGCAAACCCAGTCCATAGCGGCCAAGACCGGCGTCGGAGCCGTCGAGATCGCCGTCACCGACGGCGACCGGGCGCTCCGCTTCTACCGCGACTACGTCGGCCTGACGCCGCTGCCGTCGGACGACGGCGCGATCCGCATGGGGGTTCCCGCGCACGAGCTGGTCGTGCTTCATCCGGACGCAGACGGGCCGGTGATCCCGCAGACGTCCGGCCTGTATCACCTGGCGCTCCTCGTGCCGGACCGGCGGGAGCTGGCGCGCGTGATCGGGCGCCTGGCGAGGCTGCAGTGGGAGCAGTATCCGACCGACCACGTGATGACCAAGGCGAACTACCTCTGGGACCCCGACGGAAACGGGATCGAGATCTACACGGAGTCGCCGGAGGACGGGACGATGGGCATGGCGAACGGGACCTTCGGTGCCTGGGACAAGGACGGCCGGCCGCGCTCGGGGCGCGACCCGATCGACCTCGAGGACCTGTTCGGTCACCTCCGCGATGACGACCGCCTGGATGCGCCGATGCCCGACGCCACGAAGATGGGCCATGTCCACCTGCACGTCGCGGACGTCGCCGAGGCGCTGCGCTTCTATCACGACCTGGTGGGCTTCGATGTGATGGGCCACGTGCCAGGCATGGGGTTCGTGTCGGCCGGCGGGTACCACCATCACCTGGGCTTGAATGAATGGGCGGGCCACGGAGCGCGCCCCGCGCCGGCGGGCGCGGCGGGTCTGCGGCGCTTCACCGTGGAGCTGCCGGACGAGCGCGACCTCGACGACGTTGTCAACCGCCTCGAGCGGGGCCACATCCGACTGACAGAAGAGGCGGGCGGCTACGCCGCGACCGACCCCTCGCAGAACCGGGTCGTGTTCAAGGTCGGCAGCGCCAGATAAGCCGCGAGCGCCGGCGCTCGCGTGTTTCCGGCCCTCTCCAATGCCGCCACCGCCGGCACTCGCGGGATTTCGCGTCGCGCTTCAGGCAGGCCCGGACTCACGCTTCCGCTCCACCGCTTCGTGGAGCAGCGTCGCCAGGTCGAAGACCTGGAGCTTCGCCCCGGTCTCGCGGACCCCGTCGTCCAGCATCACCGTGCAAAAGGGGCACGCGACCGCCAGCGTCTCGGCGCCTGTGGCCGCCGCCTCGCGCACTCGCTCCTGGTTGATCGGCCGGCCGCGTTTTTCCTCCATCCACATCCTCGCGCCGCCGGCCCCGCAGCAGAAGGTTCGCTGGCGATTGCGCGGCATCTCGACAGCGCGCCCCACCGCGGCCACCAGCTCGCGCGGCTGCGACCGCACGTCGTTGTGGCGCGCCAGGTAGCACGAGTCGTGGTAGGTGATGGTGCGATCGCTTGCGGCCGGCGACAGCTTGCCTTCGCGCACCAGCTCGGCCAGGAACTCGGTGTGGTGCACGACCTCGTAGCGGCCGCCGAAGTCCGCGTACTCGTTGCCCAGCGTGTTGAAGCAGTGCGGGCAGGTGGTGATTATCTTCTTCACGGCCGCGTCGTTGAGCGTCGCCACGTTTTCGCCCGCCAACCGCTGGAACGTGTACTCGTCACCCATGCGCCGCGCGGGATCGCCCGTGCACGACTCGCGTGGGCCGAGGATCGCAAAGTCGATACCCGCCGACTGCAGCAGCTTCGCCGTCGAGATCGCGGCCTTGCGCGCTCGCTCGTCGAAGGCGGGGGCGCATCCGACCCAGAAGAGCACGTCTGGCGCCGGATCGCCTGGCTGCAGCACGCGCACGCCCAGGCCCTCTGCCCACTGTTCGCGATCGGACTGCGGCCGGCCCCATGGGTTCGACGAGCGATCGACGTCGCGCAGCATCGTGCCGGCCTCCTCGGGAAAACGCGACTCGACCATCACGAGGTTCCGGCGCAGGTCGACGATGTGGTCGATGTGCTCGATGCCTACCGGGCACTCGCGCACGCATGCTCCACACGTGACGCAGTCCCACACGATGTCGTCGCTGACCGCGCTCGGCACGATGGGCGCGGTCGACTGGCCGAGCAGGTGGTCGCGCTCGGCCATGATCAGGAGCTTCGGTGACAGCGCCTTGCCCGTGTTGTACGCGGGGCAGACGTCCTGGCACCGCCCGCACTCGGTGCAGGACATCGTGTCGAGCATCTGCTTCCAGGTCAGGTCCGTGGCTCGCCCCGACCCGAAACGGACGTCTGCCTCGGGCTGCTGGAAGTCGATCGGCTCAAGCCGTCCGCGCGAACGCGTCCGGCCGAAGTAGACGTTGAAAGCGGCGACGAGGATGTGGAGGTGCTTCGAACGAGGGAGGTAGACGAGGAAGGAGAGGATGAGGAGGACGTGGGCCCACACTGCAACGCGCTCCAGCTTCGGTGCCACTGGCGCAACGACGTGCGACAGCGCGTTCGAGAACGGCGCCCACTGCGAAGGGTAATCGTTCACGCCGATGGCGATCTGAGATGCGTGCCAGAGGAAGAGCGTGACGATGATGGCGGCGATCCATCCAAGGATCAGGTCGGCCTCGCCGAGGTGGCTGCCCTTGAACCGAACCGGACGGACCACCTTGCGGATGACCAACGCCATGACGACGCCGATCAGGACGCCGATGGCAAACACGTCGACCACCAGCGCGTACCAACCTTGCGCGCCGAGCCAGGGAAGGGTGTTGCCGGGATCATCCGTGCCGAGCATCGCGATCAGGATCGTCGGGAGCAGCACGATGAAGCCCCAGAAAATGGCCGCGTGCATCAAGCCAGGCAGCAATCGATGCAGCAGCTTGCGCTGGCCGAGCACGTCGGTTAGTTCCGCACGGGCGCGAGCGGGCACGTCGTCGAATCGGGCCGTCGGTTTGCCCGAGCGAACGAGTCGATAGAGGAAGAACGCCCGCCTCGAGAAGAGGCCAATGGAGGCGCCGAGCGCCAGTCCGAGCGCTAGTTCCGCCGTTTGCGGATCTCCGCGGAGATGGCGGGCACGATCTCCTTCAGGTCGCCCGTGACCGTGTAGTCGGCGTTCATCATCAGCGGCGCCTGCGGGTCGGAGTTGATCGCGAGGATCCGCTTGGCGCCCTTGAGGCCGGCCATATGTTGCGTCGCGCCCGAGATGCCGCACGCGATGTAGACCTCGGGCGAGACTTTTGTCCCGGTCTGCCCGACCTGGTCTGAGTGCGGCCGCCAGCCTGCGCTGGTCACGGCTCGGGAGCACCCGACCGCCGCGCCGAGCAAGCCCGCGAGCTCTTCGAGGATCGCGAACCCCTCCTTCGAGCCGACGCCGCGGCCCCCGCTGACGATCACCTTCGCCTCGGCGAGCGAGACGCCGCCGTTGCTGGGCTGGATGTGCTCCGTGACCCGGACGACGAGGTCGCGATCGTCCGGACGATCCACCGTGACCTCCTCCGGAGGCGGTCCATCGTCCGGACGAACTGCGTGGGGGGCCACTGAGATGAGTGGGCGCGAAGTGTGCAGTCGCGCCTCCTCCAGCAGCGACCCGCCCCAGCGCAGCCTGGTCACGGTCACCGGATCACCGGGCGTGACCTCGATGCAGTTGGCCGCGAACGGGAGTCGCATTCGCGCGGCCACGCGCGCCATCACCTCGTTGCCGCGCTCCGTGCCCACCGCGAAGACCGCCGTCGGGTCCTGCTGGGCGATCGCGGTGGCGAGTGCGTCCGGCGCAAAGGGTTGGAACGCGTCGATCGGGATCGACTGCGTCGGGCCGAACTGGCGCGCGAGCGTCAGGGCCTGACGTGACAGCTCCGTGCGGTCGTCGAGCAGGAGGACAGTCATACGAGTCCCGCCTGGTGCAGCATGTTCACGATCGCGGGGGCGGCGTCGGCGCCGTTGCCCAGCGACTCCGCGCGGCGGCCCTGTCCCGCGGGCACCGCGAGCCTGACCAGCTCGAGGCGCGGCTCGGGTCGTTGGGGATTCAGAACGTGCACGGGCTTGCTGCGCGCACGCATCCGACCCGGCACGGACGGATAGCGCGGAAGGTTCAGGCCCTCCCTGACCGTCAGCACCGCTGGGAGCGGAACCACGTAGACGTCTCGGCCGGCCTCGACCTCCTGCTCGCACCGCACCGACGCACCCTCGAGCGTGACCTTCTTCAGGCCCGTGACACACGGCCGGCCGAGCGCGTACGCCACCCGGATCCCGACCTGGAATCCGCCCGAGTCCGCCGACTCGTTGCCGAAGAAGATCAGGTCGAACCGGCCGTCCACGGCCTCGTCGTCGCGTATGGCCTCCGCAAGCGCTGACGCACTGGTCTCCCCGTCCCAGTCCCGGCCAAACGTGCGCAGATGGATCGCGCGGTCGATGCCCAACGCCATGCAGTCGCGCAGCTGCTCGACCGCCTCGGCGGGGCCCAATGTGAGCACGACCGACTCGCCTCTGTTGGCCTCGATCAGCCGCACAGCCTCCTCGACGCCGCATTCCTCGTGCGGGCTGATGGTGAAGCCGAGGTGCTGCGTGTTGATGGCGCTCGCGTCGTCGGTCAAGGTGATGCGCCCTCCCGTGATCGGCACTCGCTTGACGCAGACGGCGATTCGCAACGCTTATGACGCCCCGCGCAGCGGACTCATGACCTGATGCGCGCGTTCTCTGGGTCGAACAGAGGCGCCGAACCCACGACGTCGACCGTGACCGGGTACAGCTCGCCCATGTACTCGACTCGCAGCTCGTTGCCGACGACGGCCTCCTCAGGCGTGAGATACGCCATCAGGATGTGCTTGCCGACCGAAGGGCCTGCGCCCGCGCTGGTCACATAAGAGCCGCGGCCGTGGCGGTCGACGATGCGCGACCCGTCCCGCCGCAGGATGGGCTCGCGCCCGAGCATGTAGCGCCTGTCACCGCTTGCGGATGAGTGGTCTGCGACCGTCAGCGTGCACAGGACCGCGGCGGGGTCCTCCTCGCGGTGGCGCAGGTGCGCCGCCTTTCCGATGAAGTCCTCCTCCTTGACGCGCGGCGCCGCCATCCCGGCCTCGACCACGTTGTACTCGGTCTCCAGCTCGTTGCCGTGCGCCCGATAGGACTTTTCGAGCCGGCCCGTCGTGCCGTACACGCCGATGCCGCAGGCGACAAGACCGTGTGGCCGCCCCGCCTCCCAAAGCGTGTCCCAGAGCTTCAACCCCTGCTCGATGGGCACGTACAGCTCCCAGCCGAGGTCACCCACGTAGGAGATGCGAGAGGCGAGCACACGTTGCGTGCCGATCTCGACGACCCGGCACGTGCCGAACTTGAAGCCTTCGTTCGAGACGTCATCGGAGGTCGCCGACGAAACAATGTCCCGCGCGCGCGGACCCCACAGGCCGATCGTCGTCATCGAAGAGGTCAGGTCGGCGAGCTGCGCTCCCCGCACCAGCTGGTCGCCAAACCATTTCTTGTCCGACATTCCCGCCGCGCCGCCGGTGACGACGCGGAAGTGGTCCTGCCCGAGTCGCATGATCGTCAGGTCGGACTTGAACCCGCCGCCCGGGCTCAACACCGGCGTGTAGACGACCCGGCCGACCGGCACGTCCATCTGCCGCAGCGCGGCGCACTGCACTGAGTCCAGGGCGCCCGGCCCGAGGATGTCGAAGATCGTGAAGGCTGAAAGGTCGAACAGACCGGCGCGCTCGCGCATTGCGAGGTGCTCGGCGTTGATGATCGGCGACCACCAACGCGACTCCCACTCCGACGTTCGGCGTGTGACCCGGTCGCCAAATTCCTCGAGCAGCGGCGCGTTGGATTCGTACCACTGCGGCCGCTCCCACCCGGCGGCCTCGAAGAAGACCGCTCCCAGCTCGCGCTCGCGGAAATGGAAAGGCGCGAGGCGGACGTTGCGGTTGGACGCCCACTGCTCAGACGGATGGACGATGCCGTAGGTCTTGTTGAATCCTTCGGCCGCCCTCACGCGCACGTGCGCGCGCGTCTTCTGGTGTTCGTGAAATCGTGCGATGTCGGACGAGTGGAGGTCGATCTCCGACTCGCCGTGCACCATCCACTCGGCCAGCGCCTTCCCCGTGCCGGGCCCTTCCTTGACCCACACCGCTGCGGCCGACCACAGGCCCTTCACGTCCGGCGATTCGCCCAGCACCGGCATGCCGTCCGGCGTGAGAGAGAGGATCCCGTTGATGGCGTACTTCACCCCGACGGACTCGTCGCCCACTATCTCGGGCATCAGCTCCAGCGCGTGCTGCATCTGCTCCTCGAAGTCGGCCTGGGTAAATGGAAACTCCGTCGGCGAAAGGGCGGCCTGCTCGACGCTCGGAAGGTCCTCGGGGTCGTAGAGGATCGGCCGGTGCGCGTACGAACCGATCTCCAGGTCGCCGCCCGCCTGGCGCTCGTACATGTTGGTGTCCATGTCGCGGACGATGGGGTGCTCGATGTCCGACTTCGCGCCGCGGAACCGCGGCACCGGTCCGATGTCGATCATCTGGTGCACCGCCGGCGTCAGCGGGATTCGCGCGCCGGCCATACGCGCCACTCGCGGGCTCCAGACGCCGCACGTGATGACCACGGACTCGGCTTCGACGTCGCCGTCGGTCGTGCGCACCCGGCGCACGTGCCCGTTCTCGACATCGATCCCGGTTACCTCCGTCTTGGGCGCCACGTTCAGCGCGCCCCCGGCGATTCCCTTCTCGCGCATCAGCGTGCCGGCTCGGAGCGAGTCGACCACGCCGACGCCCTCGGTGTAGAACCCACCGAGGATGACCTTCTCGTCGATGTACGGCACGAGCTCTTTCACCTGCGCAGGCGTGAGCAGCGACATACCCTCGATGCCCCAGGCGTGACCTGACGCGACGCGACGGGCCAGCTCCTGCATGCGCTCCTTCGTGCGAGCCACCTCGATTCCGCCCGAGCGGATGAAGACGCCCATCTCCTTGTACTGGCGGACGCTGTCCATGGTCAGCGCGGTCATCTCTTTCGAGTGGTCGACCAGGTAGATGAAGTTCGACGCATGGCCGGTCGAACCGCCGGGATTGGGCAGCGGCCCCTTGTCGAGCAGCACGACGTCGCGCCATCCCAGGCGGGTCAGGTGATAGGCGACGCTGTTGCCGACGATGCCGCAGCCGATTACGACGCATCGGGCCGAGGACGGAAGGGTCATTCCGGCTGGTAGGGCGAGCGCGTCTCCTCCGGCAGCTCGTACCAGCGGACGCGGTCGCCGACCTGCGCGCGCAGCCGCCACTTCAGCGGCTTGGGCGCATCCTCGATCGCTTGCCAGAGCGCGTCGAGTCGCAGGTTCACGAGCACACGGTCGACTTCGAGCTCATCGAGCATCGCGCGGAGCCTCCCCATGTTGACCTGCAGCGTGCGGTAGAACCCCCAGTCGCTCGCTGCGAGACGGGCGATGTAAGCGGCCTCGATGATGTCGTCCGCGTCTCCGATCTCGACGGCGTGGTCGAGGATCAGGGCGACGATGTCGACAAGGTCCTTGCGGTTGACCTCGTAGATCTGAAGCTTGCTCAGGAGCAGGTCGGAGGGGCTGAGCGCCGGGTGGTCGTGCCCCATCCGTCCGCGCAGGTCGATCTCGTGCGACATCCGGAACACGTCGACGAAAACATCGACCTGGCGGCCGTTGTCCGTGTCGTAGAAGTACAACCTGCGGTCGCCGTTCATCAGGTTGAACCGTTCGTTGGGCTCATAACCGAGCTCGCGGAAGAGTTCCATGACCGCCTTGCGGTCCTTTTTCGAGACCGCGTAGTCGAGGTCGCCGTATTTGCGCTTGAGCGGATGCTTCTGCGCGCTCGGCGAGTGTGCGTGGATGCCCGCGCCGCCCAGCAGCTTCAGACCGACCTTCTTCTTCTTTGCGGCCTCCGCTATCCGCCTCGATTCCTCGATCGGATCCTCGTGGGGCTTGCTCAATCAGGCGAGATCTCGATCACGATCGTCTTGAGGTCGGTCATCTGTTCCAGCGCGAAGCGACCGCCAACGCGGCCGATGCCGCTCTTCTTGCCGGCCCGCCCGCCGAACGGCAAGTGCGCTTCCCAGTAGTTGGTCGACTCGTTGACGTTGACCCAGCCGGTCTCGAGGGCGTCGGCGAAGCGCAGCGCGCGCGAGAGGTCCTTCGTGTACACCGCGCCGAGCAACCCGTAGGGAGAGTCGTTGGCAAGCGCCAGGGCTTCCTTCTCGTCGTGGAACTTGATGATCGGCGCGATCGGGCCGAACGTCTCCTCCTGGCTCACGCGCATCTCGGGCTCGACGCCGTCGAGGATCGTCGCGTGGTAGTAGAGGCGCGTCGGAAAGCCCTTCGCGCGCTCGCCGCCGAGGACGAGCTTGGCCCCGCGCTTCAGGGCGTCGGCGACGTGCTGGTCCATCTTGCTTGCCACGCCCTCGTTGTTGAGCGGACCGACCGTCGTCTCGTCGTCGAAGGGATCACCGAGACGTAGAGCGCGCGCCGCGGCGGCCAGCCGGGCCACGAACTCGTCGCGTACAGGCTCCTCGACCAGGATCCGCTCGCCCGCCGTACAGCTCTGCCCGGCGCACAGGTAGCAACCGACGATCGCGCCCTCGACCGCCTTGCCGATGTCGGCGTCGGCGAACACGACCTGCGGGCCGTTGCCGCCGAGCTCGAGCATGACGTGCTTGCCGGCCGCTCTCTTCGCCACCGACGCGCCGGTCTCGGTCGACCCGACGAAGCCCACCCCGTCCACGAGCGGATGCCCCGCCACCTCGTCTCCAACCTCGGCGCCCGGGCCGGTCACGAGGTTGATCGCTCCGGCCGGAAAGTCGCCCTCCGTCATGCACTCCATCAGCGCGACGGAGACCACGCTCGTCGATGAGGCGGGCGTCCACACGACGGTATTGCCCGCGGCGAGCGCCGGAGCGATGAGCTCGGCCGCCATGGTGAGCGGCCAGTTCCAGGGCGTGATGATCCCGTAGACGCCGCGCGGGTAGTGGCGCGCCAGCACGAGCTTGGTCGGGCTCGCGCTCGGAAGCACGCGGCCCTCCAGCCGCTTGAGGTCCTCGGCGGCGATGCGGAAGTACTCGACCGCCTCGGCGACCTCGCCCATGGCCTCGGCCTTCAGGGGTTTGCCCTGGTCGAGGGTCAGGATTCGCGCGATGTCGTCGCTGCGCTTCTCGATCGCCTCCGCGATGCGGTGCAGGCGCTTCGACCGTTCGAAGCCCTTGAGCTTCGCCATGTCCCCGCGCGCCCGGTGCGCGGCCTCGACAGCCCTTTGCGCGTCGGCGCGTGTGCCCTTCGGGACCTGGGCGATGATCTCGCCCGTCGCCGGGCTGTCGGCGTCGAAGTGCTCGCCGCTTTCCGACCCGACCCACTTGCCGTCGATAAACATCTTCTTCGTAGATCTATCGATTTTGCGGGCGACTGAGATGCTCATCGCGCTCCCAGCTCGAAAGCTCGCTCGTAGATCCTTTTGTACGCAGCCGCGTCGACGTCGCGGGGGTTGCCGATCGTCTGCGGGTCGGCGAAGGCTTTGTCGGCGAGCATCGGGATCTCGTCTTCGCCGAATCCGAGCTCATTCATGCCCCGGATGCCGACGTCCTCGGTCAGCTGGTGGACGTAGTCGACGGCCATCTCCGCCGCCTCCCACGTCGACACCCCCCGCACATCCAGGCCAAACGCCTGCGCCATGCGCGCGAATCGCTCGGGCTCGCCCGAGTAGTTGTACTCCATGACCGGACCGAGCAGCCGTGCGGTGAGCTCTCCGTGCGGTGCGTCGTGTACGCCGCCCGCCGTCTGGCTCATCGCGTGCGCGGCGCCGGCGGAATCGGTGCCGTAGGCGAGACCCGCGAGCATCGCCGCGGCGCTCATGTGGTAGCGCGCCTCGAGGTTGGCTGCCTGCGAGTAGGCGACCCGCAGATATTTCGCGACGTACTCCATCGCCAGCAGCGCCACCGCATCGGTGAACGGCTGGTGATAGGACATCGTGTAGCACTCGACCGCGTGCGCCAGCGCGTCCATGCCTGTCCCGGCGGTGACCGTGGGCGGAAGCTTGACCGTGAGCTCGGGGTCGATGACCGCCACCCACGAGGCGATGTTCGGCGTCCCGCCGACGTTGAACTTGATCTTGCGCTTGGGGTCGGTGATGACCGCCCACAGCGTGACCTCGCTTCCGGTGCCGGCGGTAGTGGGCACCGCGATCATGGGCGGGATCCGCGAGGCGATCGGCCTGTGTCCCCACTCGTAGTCGACGATGCTTCCGTCGTCGTGCGCGGCGACGACGCCGATGCCTTTGGCGGTGTCCATGGAGCTGCCTCCGCCGATGGCGACGAGCCCATCGCAGCCCTGGCTTCGGTACTCACTCGCGCCCTCGTCGACGAGCGCCACCGGCGGGTTGGCGCGGACCTTGTCGAAGACCACCGGCTCGACGTCCGACCTCCGCAGCACCTCGAGCGCTGTTTCGAGCAGGCCGGCCGCCTTCACACCGGCGTCCGTCACGAGCAGAGGTCGCCGCATCCCGAGCTGCGACGCCTCGCTGCCCAGTTCCTGGATCGCGCCAAGGCGCTGGACGAGGCGAGTTGGGCTCTGGTAGGTGCGGAGGGTGTATTCGAGCATGCCCTTTAGAAAGAGAGGCCGCCGGACTTGCGCCCGGCGGCCGTTGCAATCCTACTCAACAGGGATTTCGTGGTGGATCCGTCGCAGGTCGATGCCCTGCCGGCTCCGCACGATTCGGGCTGCGACGTAGATGGCGATGGCGACCACATAGGTCGCGGCGAAGTAGATGACGGAGTTGGTCGTGGACTGGAAGGAGGTCCCGTACAGGTTCGAGGTGTTGAAGAACCACTCGTAGAGCATGAAGAGCAGGAAGATCCCGCTGATCACTCCAACGATGCTGATCGCCGGAAGACCGCCCAGCTTGTACTGTGCGATTGGTGAGGCGTCGTAGAGGTCCTTACGCCGCCAGGGAAGGATGATCGCAGCCACGCAGGTCGCGAGAAACGTGAGCGCCAGGACTGCGGTCGCGTCGAGGAAGACGCTCGTGAAGGTCGGCTTGTAGGCGTAGATCGCGCTGACCACGATCGACGGCACGATCATCAGTACGAGCGAGCCGTACGGCACGCGGCGCTTGGCCGAGATGTTGGCCGCCCAGGCCGGCAGGACCCGGTCGAACGCGGCCGCGAAGATGACGCGCGTCGAGGAGAGGAACAAGGTGCCGGCCCATCCAAAGAACCAAAGCCCCATGACGATGATGAGCAGGGCCTGAAACAGGTGGTTGTCGACGAGCCATCCGGCGAACATCACCGGATACGGCCACGTCGGGATCACCGGCGCGGGGCCCCCGAACAGGCTGCCCCAGTAGAGGCTGTTGGCAGCCTGATAGAAGTTCCATCCGAAGGTCTTGACCATCAGCAGGACGACCACCGCCACCAGGGCGACGGTGACCCACAGGCCCCAGAACATGCTCCAGAAGGGTTTGCGAATGTCCTTGGCCCCGCGAACTTCTCCGTAGAGCGTGGCGCCCCAGTTGGGCCAGAGCAGATAGAACGCGAGCCACGGGAGCAGGAGGAGCAGCGGTCCGAACGCGAAAGTGCCGAAGTTGGAACCGCCAAACCCGCCCTTTGTGGCGGTGTCGATGGTCGCTTGATACGCGTTGCCGGTGGTGCCGAACAGTGACGACGACTCTCGGTTGAACGCGCTCTGGAACGAGCTCTGGTCGTTGACCAGGAGAAGGAGGATCACCACCGCCAGGCCGCCGAGGCCGATCCAGAAGCAGATCTTCTGGATGCGGGCGTACGTCTCCATGCCCAGGGTCACGACGACGCTGACAAAGGCGAGGACGATCAGGCAGGACACGAAGATCCCGTTCTGACTCGTGAAGAACGTGGCGACACCGGACGAACCGAGCGTGTAGGCCAGTGGAGAGAAGAACTGGACGACCAGGATGTTGGCATAGATGGGCGCCCAAAGAAACAGCGTGAACCACCATCCGGTGATCGAGAGAACGAAACCCAGGGACCCGCCAAGCACGCGGCTCTGCCAGGCGTAGTCGCCGCCGGTGCGCGGCATGACGCTGACCAACATCGCGTACGTGATCACGAGGAACGTGGTCAGCACGCCGAAGACCAGGATCGCCGCCAGCGCCTGGCCGTCGGGCACCGTGTAGACGAACGACATGCCGTACAGGCCGAGCGTGATCAGGTTCACCGACCAGAACGAATAGACAAAAGCGTCGAACGTCGACCAGGCCTTGACCAGCCCGGTCGCGTTGCGGAGAAACAGCGCCGGCCGCGGCGCCGCCGTCCCCATCGTCGTGTCCGCCATGTGTGCTTCCTCCTTACCTCTTCATCCGTTGACCAGCTGGTAGCTCTTGATTCCCTTCTTGGGGTCGAGCTGGATGATCGCCCCCATGAGCATCCCTTCCTCGTAAGCGCTTCCCGGGTTGATGGAAAGTGTCTTGCCGATCTTCACGGCGCCCTTGCTCTCATGGATGTGGCCGTGCAGCGAGAGCAGCGGCTGGCGCTTCTCGATCGCCTCACGCACGGCGGTCGAGCCGACCGGTCTCAACGCCCGCCCGCCGTGTAGGAGCCGGAGGTCGGCGTCGATGGCGGGAGCCTCGTCGAGGCCGGATTTGAACGGTGGGCAGTGCAGGTTGAAGATCGCGCGCGAAGGATCGGGCACGTGCGCCGCCATCGCGTCGATGCGGCCGGCGAGCTGCTGCTCCGACTCCTCGCGGTGCGTCTTCCATGGAGTCGGGTTCGACCAGCCGGTCGAGATCATCGTGAAGCCGTCGAACTCCATGACGCGACCCTCGCCCAGCTCCACCAGCTCGGCGCGACGCACGACGTCGTCGACCTCCATCTCGTCGTCGTTGCCGGGCGACACGAAGATGCGCACGCCGGTGCCGCGAAGCTTGTCCGCGGCCATCTTCATCCAGCGGTCGACGCCCTCGAGCATCACCTCCTGAAAGCAGGCCGCTCTCTTGGTCGGGTCCTGGTCCAGCTCGTGCACGCGCTCCGCGGACATCTGCAGGGGGTAGTAACCGCGACGTCGGATGTTGTTCTCGACCTCCGCCACCTGCTCGGCCGGAACCATCTGTGACTCGCCGCCGAGCGTGACGGTGTAGTGGCCGTTCTCCGAGACGATCGGCACGATCGCCTTGCCGGTCATGTCGCCGCCGCAGATGAGAACGTCGGCGTCGTAGAACTTCGCGGCGTTCAGGAACTTTTTCCAGCACACCTCGGATCCATGCAGGTCCGTCGCGAAGAAGACCTTTGGCATCTTTACCTCTCCACCAGCACTTTGCGGATCTCCCGCTCGAACCCGATGACGTGCTTGCGCATGATCGTCTCGGCCAGCTGACCGTCGCTCGCGAGCACCGCCTGCAGAAGGTCGATGTGCTCGTCGACCGCCTGTCGCAATCCGACCTGGCGGTCGAGCACGAGGTACCAGAGGCGAAGGCTCAGGTTGAAGTAGCGCTCGAGCGTCGCTTCGAGGAACGGGTTATGCGCAGCCCGGTAGACGAGCCGGTGAATCCTCTGGTCGAGCTGCATCAGGTCGCGCTGGTCGGTGACCCGGCCGCGGCGCAGCAGCTCGAGCAACTCGCCGATCGTCTGACCATCGGCGCCTGTGTGCTTCTCCGCCGCCAGACGGGCGGCGTGCGATTCGAGCACGACGCGCACCTCGGTGATGCGCGCGAGGTCGGTGATGTTTACGTCCGTGACGAACGTGCCGCGGTGGGGGATCGAGCGCACCAGGTTCTCGCGGGCAAGGCGCTGGAGCGCTTCGCGGATCGGCGTGCGGCCGATCTTCAGCTCGTCTCGGAGTCGCGCCTCGTTGACGACCGAGCCGGGTGGCATGTCGAGGCTGACGATCCGCTCGAGCAGGCGGGCGTACGCCTCCTCGCTCTGCGACCGAACTGCGACCGGATCGGCGACCGCCAATTCCTTCCCCTACTCCGGAACGGCCCACCCTCGGTTGCAATATGCGACCGATATACCGCCGCGGAACGTAACACCGGCTTGGCGCTACGTCAACGTTGGAGTTACGCCCTGCGCGCGCCCGGCGTGCCGGCTTCGGCCATCCAGCGCTCGAGCCGGTCCGAACGCAGCACCTCGAGCGCACGGTCCCATCGCGCGGTGTAGTAGCCGGTGAAGTCGTAGTCGACCGCGGAGATCCTCGCCTGGATGGCGCCCCAGAGGGTCCAGCCGACGTCGGACATCAGGGCGAACAGGTTCATGCGCGCCAGCTGCTGCACGTCCGGCCTGCCGAAGTACGCCTCGCACAGGGCTGCGCGGTGCTCCTGATCGAACTCGGCCTCCTGCGCGGTGTTGCCGAGGTCGAAGCATGGGTCGTTGTTGCCGCTGAGCTCGTAGTCGACGATCCGCAGCGCAGAGCCGTCGTCGATGAAGTTCTCGCACAGCAGGTCGTTGTGGCACGGCACCTGAGCGAGAGAGTGGACGGACGCCGCGCGCTCGATCTCGCCGATCCTTGTCGTCCAGTCGCGATAGTCAGACGGAATCGTCACCCGATGCTCGTCGACGATGCGGAGGTAGTGCTCGATGAGCCGGAACATGTTGAAGTCCTGCAGGAAGCGCGGTCCGGCATGGAGCCGGTGAAACGACTGCGCCATCCGCGCCACCATCCGCTGAGACTGCAGAGCTCTGGCGGACATCGTCGGACCAGGAATGAACTCGAGGACCATCACGTCATCGCCGGCAACGTGCTCGAGGACTCTCGGTCCGATGCCGGTGGTCGCGGCCGCCTTCGTGTTGAACACCTCGTTCTCGCGGTCGATCGAAAGCAGCTCCGTCGATTGCCCCGGCAGGCGCATCACGTATCTCTTTCCATCCAGCTGGACCAGGTAGTTCTCGTTGGTCAGACCGCCGGACAGCGGCGTGATGTCGACGTCGAGCCCCTTCCACATGGCAACGCGGGCAGCGGCAGCTTCAGCTCGCTGGCTGTGGCTCAAGCACCCTGTCCTGCGTCACGGTCGCGTGCACCCTCTCACCGAACACCTCGACGCTGACGGCTGCGCCCGGCTTCAGCTCCACCGGCAGGTAGGAGTACGCGAGGTTCTTGCGCACGGTGAAGCCGTAGGCGCAGCTCCTCAACCGGCCCACGACGCGGCCGTCGCTCAGCACCGCCTCACCGCCGTAGATGGGCAGATACTGCTCGTCGCCGACCGCAAGGGTGCGCAGGCGGCGCGTGACCTCGTGAGTGATGCCCGGCCATTTCTCGCGATCGACGGCGAAACCAAGGCCGGCCTCGAACGGGGTGTCGAGCAGGCCCATGTCCGTCCCGTAGTAGCGGTATCCCTTCTCCATCCGCAGCGAGTCCAGAACGCGGTAGCCGCCAGGCGTGACGCCGAGATCGCGACCGGCGTCCATCAACCTGTCCCACACCTGGCCGGCGAGAGATGGGTCGATGTAAAACTCCCAGCCCAGCTCGCCGACGTACGTCACGCGCTGGGCGAAAACCGGAAAGCCGGCAACCCGGATGTCGCGCGCCTGCATGAAGGGAAACCCAGCGTCGGAGACATCGTCGACGGTCAGGCGTTCCAGCACCATGCGCGCGTGGGGCCCCCACATACCGATGACGGACAGCTCGTCCGATGACTCGCGCATCTCCACCGCCTCGTCGCCGACCTGCATGTGCAGCCAGCCCATGTCGCTGTTCACGTATCCCGCGCCGGTCACGAGCCGGAAGTGGTCGGGCGCGAGCCGCGTGATGGTGACGTCGGCGGCGATCCCGCCGCGGTCCTCGAGCAGCTGCGTGTAGATCACCGATCCGACCGGGCGGTCGATGCGGTTGCCGGCCACGCGCTCGAGCAGCGACAGAGCATCGCGACCTTCGATCTCGACCTTGCCGAACGAGCTCATGTCGATGATGCCGGCGCGCTCCCGAAACCCACGGTGCTCTTCGGCCAACCGGTCGAAGTGCGGCGGCCGTTTGAAGCCGAACGCGCTCTGATCGGCGCCCGCGCGGCGCCACGCGCGACCGGGTTGGAAGTAGTCCGGTCTCTCCCATCCGTGTTTGACGCCGAACACCGCGCCAAGGTCCTGGAGGCGCGAGTGCAGAGCGCTCGTCCGCTTCGGACGTCCCCATTCGTCGGAGTCGAACGGATAACGCAGGAGGTAGTAGTACTTGTAGGTCTCGCGCGCCAGCTCGGCGACGTAGCGCGCATCGCGATGCACCGGGCCGAACCGCCACGGGCGGTAGGCGTACAGGTCGAGCTCGGGCTCGCCACCCGTCACGAGCTCGGCGATCGCGCGGCCGATGCCACCAGCGCCGCCGAAGCCGTTGAGCGATAGGCCCGCGGCCATGTAGAGACCTCGAATGCCGGGGACCGGACCGACGAGCGGCCCCGCGTCGGGCGTCATGGCGTCGGGGTGGCAGACGAGCTTGACGATGCCCGCCTCCTGGGCGAACGGAAAGCGTCGTGCGGCGCCCGCGAGGAGCGGCTCGAAGCGCGCCTGGTCTGGCGGCAGCGAGGTGCCGGCGTGGTCCCAAGGCGCCCCGTCGATCCAGCGCGCCACCGGGTTTGACTCGTATCCGCCCAGCACCATCCCGCCGGCCTCGGCTTTGCCGTAGATCAGGTTGTCCGGGTCGCGGAAGCACGGCATGTCGTGCGGCAGCTCATGGCCGGGTACCGCGAGCAGAGCCGCGTGCTGATGGTCGACGGGTGTGGAGACGATAAATGCGCCGGCCATCGCGGCGATCTGCGGTCCCCAGATCCCGCCCGCGACGACGACGACCTCCGTCTCGATCGGCCCTTCGTCGGTCGCGACCGACCGGATCTCGCCGCGCTCACCGAGCTCGATGCCGGTGACCCGGCGGTGCGTCAGCACCCGCGCGCCCAGCTTGCGCGCGGCGGCCGCCAGCGCGTGGGTCGCGGTATGCGGGTCGAGGTGTCCATCGCCGGGCACCCACACGGCCCCATATAAGGAGTCGCGGCTGATGACCGGCATGAGCCGCACGGCCTCGTTCGCGCTGACCAGATCCACATCGAGACCTATGCCGCGGGCACGGCTGACACCGCGCTGCAGCTCTTTCAGCTGATCGCGCGAGGAGGCGAAGCGCAGGCTCCCGACCGTTTCGAAAACGCCGAGCTCCTCGTACAGCTCAATGCTGTAGCGGCGAAACCGCATCATCGTGGGCGACGGGTTGAACTGGGTCACCAGCCCTGCGGCGTGGCACGTCGAGCCGCTTGTCAGCTCGTCCTTCTCGAGCAGCACAGCGTCGTTCCATCCTGCCTTCGCGAGGTGATAGAGCACGCTCGCGCCGGTGATCCCGCCGCCGATCACGACCGCTCGAGCGCGTTCCACTGCGCGGAAATCTACTCGGGCAGCGGCTGCTGTTTCGTCTCCGGCAATAGGAACAGCAGCAGCGCGCCAGCAATCGCCGCCACGCCGCCGAGCTCGATCGCGCCACCGAGCCCTGCCGAGGAGGCGAGGTGCGCCACCAGCTGAAGGCCGGCGATGCCGCCGAGCGCCGCGACCACGGCGGTCGCCGCCTCCGCCGTGGCGCGGGCCCGGGTGGGAAACAGCTCCCCCGACCACGCGCCAAAGACCGGCGTGCTTGCGCTGGCGAAGGCGCTCCATAGAACGTTGCCCGCGAAGAAACCGACCGAGCCCGTCGCGAAGCTGAGGCTGGTGGAAGCGGCGGTCACGATCGTGAGCGCGATCGCCGGGCCTCGCCGGCCGAAACGATCGGTCAGGAATCCGCCCGCGAGATAGGACGCGGCGCCGGCCAGGCCGCTGACAACGATCAGCACGCTGATGGCCGCCGCCGACCAGTGCAGGTCGAAGGAGGCAAACACCGTGTACAGGAGCCCGGCAGGCTGGAGCAGAACCGAGAGCAGGCCGGTCATCGTGGCGAGGATCACGATCCGGCGCCGCCATGGCCGCCCCAGTAGCACGCGCAGCGCCGAGCCGCTCACCCGGACCCGCTTCCACGTCTTGCTCTCCGGCAGCAGCCACCAGATAAAAGGTGAGACGACGATCCCGACTCCCGTTGCGTAGAACAGCCAGCGCCAGTGCGGGGCCACCAGCGGGTAGGCGACGACGACGATGAAGATGCCCATGCCCGAGAGGAGCGCGATGAGGCTGACCGCCGTCCCGCGGTGCTCGACGGGCGCCTCCTCGACGATGAGCGCAGTCACCACGCCTACGACCAACACCTCGAACGTCACCGCGAACAGTTTCAGGAAGGCCAGCTCAGCAAGCGTCGCCGCAAAGCCGCTGATCAGGTTCGCCAGCGATGACCCGCAAACGCCGACGGCGATCATCCGGCGCCGTCCGAATCGGTCGGCCAGCATGGCGAGGGGGAGCGCGCCGAGCGTGCCGAACGCCAGCACCGAGCCCAGCTCGGCGAGCCCGAGCGTGTTCGCGTGGAACTCCCTGGCGATGGCGGGCAGGGCGAGGACCAGGATGTTGCCCTCGAAATTGGTGATGATCACCGCGATGCCGGCCCAGACGAGGATGACCTTCTGCCGCCGATCGAGCGTGAACACCTAGGACACTAGACGAAGCGCATCTTGCGCAGGAGATAGGGCCCAGGTCCGAGAAAGCCGCACGTCGCCGCGATGTGGGCAAGCGACACGCCGAGCAACGACGGTGGGTGGGAAAGCAGCCAGAACGCCAGGCCCATCGGGATCCCGACGAACGCGGTCGCGAGCGTGTCCTCCCAGGGCCAGCGGCCGAGCCGGTGGTAGAGGACGTAGATGATCGTCGCGATCGCGAAGCCGAGCGGCGAGCCCCACAGGACCGACAGCCCACCCTGCAGCAGCCCCCGGAAGAACGCCTCCTCGATCGGCCCGTTGACGACATAAAACGCGGCCTGGAACCAGGCGTCGTCAGCACCCGCCGGCACGCTCAGCGCGCCCCGCCTGCGCGTCAGCGCCAGCTGCACCGCGACCGCCGCGACGAACATCACGGGGACAGCGACAACAGCAAAGAGGACCTGCGCCGAAAGGTCGCCAAGGCTCAGCCCGAGCCACGCCGCACGCCTCGAAAGCACCACCGCGACCGCGTAAGCGAGCGTGAACGGCGCCAGGCGGACCAGCACGTCGGACCACATCCACGACCAGCTGTCTGGAATACGGGTCAGGCGGAGCTGCGTTGGAACCTTACGAGTGGCCACGCCCATCCGCTTCGACGTTTTTTTCGATTACCTGTGCCCGTTCGTTTACCGCGTGGCGCGAATGCTCGACGAGGTGCGCGGCTCCGGCGCAAGGCCGATCGAGGTCCGCTGGCGGTACTTCTCGCTCACTCAGGTGAACTCCAAGGATGACGGCTGGACGCTGTGGGATGCGCCGGAGTCAGAAACGGTGCGCGGCCGCCTCGCCTTCAAGGCAGCAGAGGCGGCCCGGCGGCAGGGGCGCTTCGACGACCTGCACATGCCGCTCCTCGAGGCCCGGCACCGCGACCGGCTTGACCTCGACGACGGGACCGTGATCGAACGAGTGGCGTCCGACGCCGGCCTGGACCTTGGACGGTTTGTCGCCGACCTTCGCTCTCCCGGCATCCTCGACGCGGTGGCGCGAGACCACGGTGAAGCCGTGGCCGAGCACGGCGTCTTCGGGACGCCCACGTTTCTCTTTGCGGACGGCACCTCGGCGTACGTCCGCCTTGCTGGGCTGGTCGAGAATGGCGACGAGGTCGAGGTGTTCGACCGTCTGTTGTCGGTCGCCGCCGGCGAGCCTCGAATCCTCGAGATCAAGCGTCCACGGCGGCCTTCACAGACCTGAACGGCACGGGTGCTTTGCACCTGTGCGGAGTTTCCAGCACAGCGGAGTACTGACATGCCGGAAGCAGGTTCCACCAACGACTCGTGGCGCGCCTGGCTGACGAGCGGCGTCCGGCGATCCCCGGCTGACCGCCGCCGCCTTCGCGGTGAGCACCGCGGCCTGAAGCGGATGCTCCTCGAGGGCATGACCAACGGCGGCGACCGGCCCCATGCGTGGAAAGACTTTTCGGGGGTGATGATCCGGCACGCGGTCGACGACGCCATGCGGTCACTTCCCGCGCAGGACAAGGAGGTGGTCAAGCTCGCGTACTTCGGCGGCTACTCGAATCGCGAGATCGCCGGGCAGGTCGGCCTGACCGAGGCGACGGTCCAGCGGCGGCTTCGCCGTGCGCTGACGGCGATCAGCGACCACATCCAGCACGGGCGGGCACTGGGCCGCCGGGCTGCCTTTGCCCTGGCCGCATGGCGGTCCGGTCGTTGGCTCACCGAAAGCGCTCATCACTTCGCCCAGGCGGCGGCGGTCGCGGGCGTGACGGTGATCGTCGCCCTGCATCCGGTGGCGCCGGCAGGGGCGCAGCACACTCTCCACTCGCAGGCGCCCGCCGCGGCAACCGTGCGAGTCGTAGCGCCGGTACCAAGCACGACCCCGACAGTCCCTGACTTGCAAGTCCCGACGGTCAGGGCTCCTGCTGTCCGGCTGCCGGTCGACCTGCCCCAGATCCCGGCCGCTCCGGTGAAGATCAAGACGCCGCAGATCTGAGGATCGGATAACCTCGCCGCCGTGGTGGGGGCGGCCGTCTTCGTATGTGGTCTCGCGCTGATGCTCGTCCCACCCTATGGGTGCAACGCCGTTCCGCTGGCGGTGGCGTGCCTGTGGCGGTGGCCGTCGCCGGTGCAGTCGTGGCTGCTAACCCGTCTCGGACTCGGGCGCCGCGTGCTGGACGTCACCGGCTTTGCGCTCGCGGCCGTGGCCGCGGCCGTAAGCCTCGCGACCGGTGGGCAGCTTGACGGCCATCTGCTCCACGCCGGTGACTTCCAGTCTTACTGGCTGGGAGCCACGGTGGGCACTCATTACGGCTGGTCGAGACTCTTCGACGAAGGTATTCAGCAGACTGTGTGGCCACAGGTCGGAGGTGCAGGTCTGCTTTTCCTGCCCTTTCTCAACACACCTCCGATGGCCTGGCTCGTCGCGCCGCTGTTGTCCCTCCCATATGTGGACGCTTACGCGATCTGGGTGTCGCTTATGACCATCAGCGCGGTGCTCGTCGTACTCCTGATCGTTCCGCCGCGCTGGCTGCCCGCAGCAGCTCTTGTCTCGCTTGGACTCTGGGTGATGCCGTACACGGTGGCCAGCGGTCAGAACGCGATGCTGGAAGCGCTCGCGATTGCCGCCACATTGCGTCTTATGCGCTCGGGCCGCATGGGCTGGGCTGGGCTCGCTCTCTCGCTTGTTGATCTGCGACCGACAGCGACCCTGCTCGTGCCGCTCGCGATACTGCTGGCCGGCTATCGCCGCACGTTCTTGGTGTGGCTCGGCGTGACGGCCGCCCTTGGCGCCCTGATCGCGTTGTCGCTCGGGACGACGGGCCTCGAGCAGTTCGTCCGGTTGGCGCTCGAAGTACGGGTAAGCCATCCACGTGCGCAGGAGATGACGATCCTGGGCTGGCTGGGACCCAGCGCCCTCGCACTGGCGCTCGAGGCCGTGCTCGTGGCATCGGCCCTTGCCGCCGCGTGGCGGTCCGGTCGCACGCCGGAGGTGGCGTTGGTCGCGGGCGTGCTCGCATCGCTCTTCGTTACGCCGTACATCCATACCCAGGACTACGTCGTATTGACGGCGGCAGCGGGAGCTACGGCGGCATCGACCGTCCGGGCGTCATTCGGCATCGTCTTGATCTCGGTGTTGGCCGCCGCTCCGCCGGGCTGGATCTTCGGTCGCGCATGGGAGGGCGCTCTGCTCGCGGTCGAGATCGCATGGTTGGCCTGGCTGGTGTGGCCCACCTTCGTGAAGTCCCGTGGCCGGTCGGGCTTGTCGGATGCCCAGCAGGCGCTCGTTTCCGAATAGGGACGACTCCGACCTCTCATCTAGCTCGATACCGCGCGATAAGTGTTCGCGAGGTCGGCCTGCTGGCCGTCCTTTTGCTGGCGGCCTGGTGGCCCTCCTTAACAGCCGGGGTTTCCTCGAGGAGACGGGCACCCGCATAATCAGGTCGCCCGCCGCCATCTGGGAGACCTCGTTGCCCCTCGACATCAAAGAAGTTCATGGACCACTTCGTGTGCTGGCAGGACCGGGCACGGGCAAGACGCACGCGCTGGTCGACCTGTACGAACAGGCCGTGCGCACCGGCCTGGCCGGCCGCGACCAGATCCTCGTGCTCACCTTCTCGACGGGCGCCGCCGGCGAGATCTCACGGCGCATCGATGAGCGGCTGAGCGACGACTACGGCGAGGCATGGATCTCGACGTTCCACAGCTTCTGCGCGAGGCTGCTGCGGGACAACCGGCCCGACCGTGAGCGTCTTCTGCTGAACGGGTTCCAGGAAGGCATCGTGATGCGCGAGGTGATCGCCAACCTCGACGCCGCTGTGCTCGGGCCGCTCGAGGGCGTGCGCCGTTCAGATGCTTTTGCGCGCGACCTGCTCGGGTTTGTGGCGCTCATGAAGCAGAACCTCGTGCATCCCGCCGCGCTGCAGCTCGCCGCCGAGGCCAGCGCCACCGATCGGCTTCGCGTGCTCGCGACCATCTATCACGCCTATCACCAGCGCATGCAGGATGCACGCCTCATCGACTTTCGTGACCTCATCTCCGGCGCGATCGAGCTCCTGCAATCGAATCCCGCGCTTCGCGAGCGCTTGCGCACCCACTTTCGACTCGTGCTCGTCGACGAGTTCCAGGACGTCGACCCTGCCCAGTTCGAGCTGCTGCAGCTCATCGCCCCGCCCGAGTTGCGGCCGCGGCTCGTGGTGGTGGGAGATCCGGAGCAATCGATCTACGGGTTTCGCGGCACCGTGCCGCGCCTGCTCAGCCACGACTTCGTGGCCGTCTACGACGCGCCGACGCGGCAGCTCGACGTGTGCCGGCGTTGCTCGCAGGAGGCGCTCGACGCCGGAGAACGATTGCTCGCCGTGACCCAACCCGGCCGGCCACCGCGTGAGCTGAGGGCAGAATCGCCGTTGTCCACCGCGTCCGCCGTGGTGGTGGCGCGCGAGGCGGACCCGGTCGACGAGGCGTTCTTCTGCGCCCGCGAGATCAAGCGGCTGCGCTCGGAATCGCCCGAGCTGCGCCTCAGCGACTTCGCTGTCGTGCTGCGCAGCACGACTGCGCTCGGCGCCCCGTTCGAGGAAGCGCTGCGGGCGCTCGATCTTCCTTATGAGGTGCGCGGCTGGGGAGCGACCGCACGCAACGAGGTGGTCCGCTTCCTCATCGGTTACCTCGAGTCGCTTCGCCATCCCGACGACGCGGAGGCTTTCGAAAGCGCGCTCGCGTCGAGCCTGGGCGGCGTGGGTCCGCGCACGGTCGGTCGCCTGCGCGCGTATGCGGGCCAGCGAGGCCGTCCGCTGCTGAAGGTCGTGCGCCGCCTGATGTACGTCCTCGCCGCGCGCAATCCGCTGCTCTACCCATTGCCCTGGAGCGGCGAGCTCGGTGAGGAGGCGTCGGCGCCCGATTACATGCCGTTCCTCGCGGAGGCCGAGCTCGAGAGCCTGCACACATGGATGCAGGCGCGGCAGGGACTTCTCGCGCGCGCCTCGAAGCTGCCGCTGGCGAGCCTTGCCTACTCCATCCTCATCGAGGACGGCGCGATGCGGCGGCTGCTCGACCTCGACCTGCCGGCCCAGCAGCGGGCGGAGGCAATCGCCGACCTGCGCTCCGCGATCGAGGGCCTCGAGTCGATCGAGGTCGTCTACGAGAGATTGCACGGCACCAAGCCGCTGCTGGCAGACCTCAGCGGATCCATCCAGAGCCTGCTCGCCTCGGCGGCGGACGACTCTGAGCCGGCCGAAGGCGCGCGCGATGCCGTCCAGGTCATGACCGTGCACCAGTCGAAGGGTCTCGAGTTCGAGGTCGTCTTCTGCTCAGGGTTCGCGCACGGCCTGTTTCCGCTCGAAGCGCGGCCGCATCCGCTGCTCGACGTCGAGGACCGTACGTGGCTCGAGCGATTCAAGGTCGGGTTCATGCCGTCGTGGCCCTCAGACCCGGACGGCCACCTCGCCGAGGAGGCGCGGCTTGCGTTCGTCGCGATGACCCGCGCGCGACGCCGCCTCTACATCACCTACGCGGATTCGTACCTGCGCCAGGCCGGTCGTTCGGTGTTCCTGGACATGGCGAAGCCCGACGCGACCGAGCGCGATCTGACGCGCGCGTCATCCCGTCTGTCGCCGGACGACGTCCTGCTCCCGCGAGAGGCGGAGGTGCTGCTCGCGTCGCACCGCCCGTCCCTCGAAGGTGCCGTGCTGGAGCGAGCGGCGCGACTCGGCCTCGACCTGGCGTTCCTTGCCGACCCGACGTCGGGTGAGCCCTTCGAGCCTTACGGGCCGGGACGCAATCCCGAGCCGGTGCAGATCGACCATTTCAGCCCGACCACGCTGAACGACTACCTGAAGTGCCCGCGCCTGTACTGGTACAACCACCACCCTCGTCTCGTCGAGGAGCCCCGGTCGGTCGCGATGGAGCGCGGTGGATTTCTCCACGAGGTGCTCGAGGACTTCCACGCGCACGAGGACGAGTGGCGCCCGCTCGAAGCCGAGTCGCAGCGGCAGTGGCTCGAGGCTGCGCTGCAGCGACACCTCGACGGATATCTCTCGCGGATGGAAGGGGTGCTCGACCGCAAGCGCGAGGAGAAGCAGGTGCGGTCCCTGCTGGGCAACTACATCCGCGCCGTGACGGGCCTGCAGCTCATCCGCCGGCTGCGCACCGTGGCGATCGAGAAACGCTTCCGGCTGCAGCTCGACGGCTCAGACGTCGTCGGAAAGATCGACCGCGTCAACGACGTCGGCGACGGCGAGGTCGAGGTGGTGGACTACAAGACCGGCGCGGGCAAGGCGATGCGCTTCGCCTACGAGATGTACTTCGGGCCCGAGCTGCATGACGTTCAGCTCGCGCTCTACTACCTCGCCTGCAAAGAGGGCGTAGACGACGAGGGCAAGCCGCTCGGATTTCAGCCTCGATTTCTGTCGCTCTGGTACCCGAAAGACTGGGTCTGGGGAGGCATGCGCCAGGACATCTTCAGCGTCGGACGTCCGGCGGGGTTGAAGGAGTACCGGGAGAAGCCCCTTTCGGCCGAAGACCTGTCGCGCAGCCGCGAGGTCGTCGTGACCGCGATCGAGAAGATCAAGGCCGGGCACTTCGAGCCGGCGCCGCGTGAGCTCGCAGGCACATGCGTCACGCGGTTCGGGACGTGCCCCCACGCGGCCGTTTGCCCGTACGGGGGGGCGCCGCCGGAATGAGCGCGACAAGAGTCCACGGCCCGGTGGACGGTCGCGCCGCGACCCTCAGCCCGGAGCAGGCTGCCGCCGCCCACGCCGGCCCGCAAGGAGCGTTCTTGATCGCCGCGGGTCCGGGCACGGGCAAGACTTTCACCGCCACCCAGCGGTTCTGCTGGCTTGTCGGGCAGGGTGTCGCGCCCGACCAAATCCTGACCGTGACCTTCAGCGACCGCGCCGCCGAGGAGCTCCGCCAGCGGATCACGACGGAGCTGACCGCGCGGCGACCCGACCTCGGCGCGAACGCGCTGGACGGTGCGGGGATCGGGACGTTCCACAGCGTCTGCGCGCGGCTCCTCGATGAGTTCGCCTACCTCGTCGGCGCTCCGCGCGAGATGCGCGTGCTCGATGAGACGGGTCAGCGCCTTTTCGAGCAGGAGCTGCTTGCGAGGCTGCGCAGCGGCGCGGCGGCGCCGTTTGACCCGGATTCGTTTACAGCGCTGTCGGTGGATGACCTCGACGATCTCCTACGGTCTGGGCTGCGCTTTCTCCTGAAGCTCAAAGGCCGCGGCATCAGCCCCGAGCGGTTCCATCACCGGGCCGCCGAGCTGCATGCGCAGCACTGGAGCGCCCGCCCCAGCACCAATGGTTCCGGTGGCCCGGATCCAGCGCGGGCCGAGGCGGAAGCGATCGGGGTGCTGTTCACCATCTACCAAGCCTACGAAGATGGCCTTCGCGCGCAGGGTCTTCGCGACTTCGACGACCTCCTGCTCGAGGTCATCGATGCGCTGGAGCGCGTGCCCGAGTTTCGCCGTCGGTGTCGCGAGCGGTTCCGATACTTGATCGTCGACGAGTTCCAGGACACCAACCGCATCCAGCTCGACTTCATCCGTCTCGCGGCCGCCGCGGACTTCGGCAACGTGACGGTGGTCGGTGACGCGAAGCAATCAATCTACGGATGGCGCGACGCTGAGATCGAAAACATCCGGTCCCGATTTCCCGGCACGCGCCTCCCGCTCACGCACAACCGGCGCTCGTTCCAGGGCATCCTCGACTGCGCCACCGACTTCATCCGGCGCGACCCAGACTTCTCCAACGAGCCTGACCTCGTCGCGACCCGCGGCGCCGGCGATGGTCCGCCCGTCAGCGTGATGATGGCGCCCGACGCGAGGACCGAGGCTCGTTCGGTCGCGGAGACGATTCGTCGCCTGCACGTCGGCGGTCGCGCCTTTCGCGAGATCGCGGTCCTCTCGCACTCGGTGCGGATGCTTCCCCGCGAGTTCGAAGACGAGCTGCGCCGCCAGGGCATTCCCTACGTGACCAGCGGAGGCTCGGGCTTCTTCGACCGCCAGGAGATCAAAGACGTGCTGGCGCTGCTTCGGCTGGCCGAGAACCCGATGGACGACGGGGCGCTGGTGCGCATCCTGCAGGGCCCGATCGTGCGCCTTGCCGATGCAGGCATGTACCGGCTCGCCTCCCGGCGCTTTGAGCGCCACGGGATGCGGCTGCGTGATTGCTTCGACGAGTCGATGCGCGAGGGGTTCCCCGAGATGGAACCAAAGGTGGCCGACGAGGCCTCTCGATTGCTCGAGCTCACCGACCGCATCGGCGGGCTCCGCGACACGCTGACCGTCGGCGACATCCTCAACCGGCTGCTCGAGGAAGGCGGCTACCTGCGTTGGGCCGAGCTGCGCGCCCAGCGCGACGGGAGCCCGCGCGCGCTGCTCAATCTGCGCAAGGTCTTCCAGCTCGCGGGACGATTCGAGCGCGATCTCGCGCTCGCCGGGATCGGGGACTTCGTGCGCCACCTCGATCAGGTCATCGACGCCGATCTGCCGGTGGGCGAGGCCGCCGAGGAGACCGAGGGCGCCGAGGCCGTTTCGCTGCTCACCATCCACGCCGCCAAAGGCCTCGAGTTTCCCGTCGTCTTCCTGGTCAACCTGCGCCCGCCGCGGCCGCGTGACAGCGAGCGCCTCTTCTTCGACCCGGACGGCCTCGGATTCGTGATGAAGAACTGGCGCGGGGAGAAGCATCCGCGCTTCCTCGACACCTCGCCCGGGGCGCCGGCGGTCGCGCTTGCGATCGGAGAGCGCCGCCGCATCGTGTACGTCGGGCTGACGCGCGCGAAGGACCGGCTGTACGTGACCGCGACCAGGGAGGAGCCGTCGGCACATGAGGTCGGCGCCAACGGCGTGGAAGAGCACGACCACTTTGCCGAGATTCTGGGCTGGGCGTTCGCCCATCCCGAATCGGCGTCGGTGGTCGAATCAGAACAGCTGGAGCTGCCCGTCCCTCGGACAGCGAACGGCGAGGCGCGCGACGACCCGTCCGTGGTGGAGGCGGTGCTCGACCGGCTCGAGCTGATCCGACCAGAGGTCGCCGGTGACCGACTGGCAGTTCAGCCTGCCGTCGAGCTCAGCTTCTCGCACCTGCACGACTTCGAGCTCTGTCCGATCCGATATCGCTTCGCGAAGGTGTGGGAAGTGCCCGCGCCGCCGGACGAGCTTCAGTCGTTCAAGGTGCGAGCAATCGGCTCGACCGAGCTCGGCTCGGCTGTCCACGAGGCCCTGGCGGCATGGCATACGAACGGGGGCGAGCTGCTGCAGATTTACAAGGGCCCGGCGCTGGGGCGCGAGATGCTCTCGCGCTATCTGGAGAATCCGCTCGCCCACGCACGCACGTTGGCGACCGAGGCCGGGTTCAACATGACCATCGCCGGGACCAGGATGCGAGGAGTCGTCGACCGGGTTTGCGAGGTCGACGGCCGCACCGTCCTGACCGATTTCAAGACCAACGCCACGCTGGACGAGACGCTGCTCGAGGCTTACAGGCTGCAGCTGCGGATCTATGGTCTGGCGGCCCACCGCGGTCTGCTGCCAGGAGAGAGGGACGCGAGGCTGATCCTGTTCGATCTGCGCCGCGGTGAAGCTCACGAGATCGCGCCTGACGATGTATTGGTCGAAGAACGCGTGACGGCGGTATCGCGCCGCATCGCCGCCGGCGACTTCCGGCTTGGCCCCGAACACGAGAAGCGGCGCTGCGATCTGTGCGCGTACCGTCCGATCTGTCCGGATGCGCGAAAAGTATTTTGAGCGGCGGCAGATCAAAGAGGCCATAGCCTTCGCCGAGGCCGGGGGAATCGCCGTCCACCGCAACTTCGATTCGTACCACGGCTCGACGATTCGAGGCTTCCGCCGCGAGAAACCGTTTCTGCACGTGATCGGACTTCGAAGCGTGCTCGAGGAATGGGGCAGGATGCACGGGCTGCGTCCCGAGTGGATCCAGCCCGAGAAACGGCGCAGCGTGGCGCACTACGACGTGTTCGGCCCGCCGGCGAAGGCCTTGATGGAGCGGCTCAAACCTCCCGTTGACGTCCGATGACGCATTGCGTTATAATGCGTCATGAATCCTGAGGAGGTGGAACGATGAGTGATTTTGGAGAGACCGCTACGGCGGTCGAAGAGGTAGCGGTAGGGGCGGCCAAAACCGCGGCCGAGGTGGCGTCGGACCCGCTGGGGACGGCGCGAAAGCAAGTTCGAAGCTTCGAGCGTAAGGGCACGCCGGCCGTGCGTCGCATCAACCGGCGCATCAACGCAATGCTTCCGGACAAGGTGACCGTGTTCGGGATCGAGCTCAACGAGAAGCTGCCTGAGAAGCTAGCGATCAAGGGTCTCCACCTCGTCAAGGGCCAGGCCCGCCGCGAGGATCTGCTCGGCGGAGTCGCGAAGCGAACTCTTCGCGTCTTCAACGGGTCGTTCAAGACGATCGCGCGAACCGCGACCCGTCTCGAGCAAGCGACCGAGCTGGCGCCCCGTCGCGACCGGCGCGTCCTCGCAGAGACGAACGTCAAGCCGGCGGCGAACCGTGCCCGCCGGCGGACAGCGCGCCGCCGCGCCGCGTAACCGAACTCAATTCAAGGGGCGCCCCATCGCGGGCGCCCCTTTTTTATTGGACGCGCGCGATCCAGGGGTGGCCGGGATGGACCTTTTCGAGAGCCTGGCGCAACCAGGTCCTCGCCTGCGAATCCAGAAGAGGCAGCGCGCGGTTAAGGTCGTCCTCATCCTTCGGCCGGGCCCATCTCGCCTTGAACAGAAGGACGATCTCGGGCGCGACGTAGGGCAGGCCGTCGCTGGTGCGGCGGATCACCTCCGAGTAGGGCCGCCGGATTGAACGGTCACGCCGGCATATCCAGACATCCCCGTCGTGCGGCTCCCTGAACACGTCCAGGACGTAGACGCTCGTGGCAGGATCGCGCAGCCACGTCTGGTGTGTCTGGACGAAAGCCTGGCGGTCTGAGATCGCCCACTTCAGGTCGGGGCCGACGATGTCGAACTCGTAAGGCTCGAGCGCCTTCTGTATCGCGGCGAAGCCCGCGATCGGCACGGCGACCTCGATGTCCTCATGCTCGCGGCCGCCCGCACCAAAAAGCTCGATGGCCCAACCGGCCGCGAATGCCCACGGCACGTCGACGCCGGCCAGACGGCCGGCGACCTCTTGCGGCGTCCACGGCTCCCACCTGAAATCGGTAAACGGCTCGCCCCCCGGAGGGATTTGATCCGTGGGGCCGGTTTCCGTCATCGTTCTGCTGTCGACATGGTCCTCTGCACGGGTTCGATCGCGTACGACTACATCCTCACCTTCAAGGGGCGCTTCAAAGACCACATCCTCCTTGACAAGACGCACATCCTGAACCTCAGCTTCCTGGTCGACGACCTGCAGAAGCGAAAGGGCGGGGTCGCCGGGAACTACGCGTACAACCTCACGCTGCTCGGATATCCGGCCGCCGTCCTGGCGACCGCCGGCACGGACGCCGCCGAGTATCGGGATTGGCTCGCCGCGCAGGGAGTCGACTGCCGCGGATTACGCCTCCTCGATGGCGAGATAAGCGCCACCGGATTCACCACGACCGACATGGACGACAACCAGCTGACGGGCTATTACGGAGGCGCGATGTGGCGAGCCGCATCGCTTGGTTTGGACGACGGACCGCCCGACGTCGCGGCGGTGATCATCGGTCCGAACGACCCTGGTGCGATGAAGCGCCTGGTCACCGAGTGCAGGGACAGGGCCGTGCCTTTCGTCTTCGACCCCGCCCACCAGCTGCCGATGATGGCCGGCGAGGACGTGACCGACAGCGCAACCGGGGCGTGGATCACGATCGGCAACGACTACGAGCTGGAGCTGATACAGCAGCGCACCGGGCGTGACATGGACGGCATGCTCGAGCTGTCGGAGATGATCGTCACGACGCTTGGCCGGCATGGATCGCGGATCACGACCCGCGAAGGATCGACCGACATTCCAGCAGCGCCATCTGACCACGAGGTCGACCCGACCGGCTGTGGTGACGCCTATCGGGCGGGCCTGGTGGCGGGTCTGCTCCGCGGACTGCCGGTCGATCATGCCGGCCGTATTGCTTCCCTAGCCGCAACCTACGCCGTAGAGCACGTTGGGACGATCGAGCACAGTTACACGCGGGACGACTTTTCGAGTCGCTACGCCGACTCTTTCGGAGCCGACATCCCCCAGGATTTCTGGACGGTCAGCTGATCGAGTTCGGCTAGCATCCGAGCCGTGGCCGCCACCGCAGTCGAGGTCTCCGACCTGCGCAAATCGTATGGGCCGGTACATGCAGTCACGGGCATCAGCTTCACCGTCGCGGAAGGCGAGGTTTTCGCGCTGCTGGGGCCGAATGGCGCGGGTAAGACCACGACGGTCGAGATCCTCGAGGGGTTCCGCAAGCGAGATTCTGGACGCATTTCTGTGCTGGGCTTCGACCCCGCCAGCGGCGACCGCCGGCTCAAGGAGCAGATCGGCGTAGTCCTGCAGACAACCGGCGTCGATCCGTATCTCACGGTCGGGGAAACAGTGGACATGTTCCGCGGTTACTACCCGCGGCCGCGCGCCCGCGACGAGGTCATTCGATTGGTAGGCCTCGAAGACAAATCATCGACTCGGGTGACGCGACTCTCGGGTGGACAGAAACGGCGGCTCGACGTCGCCATCGCGCTGGCCGGCGACCCACGCCTGCTGTTCCTCGATGAGCCCACGACCGGTTTTGACCCGGGCGCGCGGCGCAACGCCTGGGAGGTCATCAAAGGATTGGCCGGACTCGGTAAGACCATCTTCTTGACCTCGCACGCGATGGATGAAGTGCAGTATCTGGCCGACCGCGTCGTGATCATTGCGGCGGGCAGGATCGTCGCCGAGGGTACGCCCGGTTCGCTGATGGGTCGCAAGCAAGCGGACACCCTGATTCGATTTCGCGTCGAGCCGCGATCGATCGAGCTGCCCCCCGCCCTTCGCGCAATGGCTCGCGTCAATGGCGAGAGCATCGAGCTGGAAACGAAGGACGCCACGCGTACGCTCCACCAATTGACCTCTTGGGCAGTGGAGACAGGAGTGGACCTGGATGGGCTGCAGGTGACGCGACCATCGCTCGAGGACGTTTATCTCGAAATCACGCGGGAGGCAGCACCCGCTTGAATGATTTGAGACTCGCGCTCCGTCAGGTCTGGTACATCAACAAGGCCTTTGTCCGCAATCCGGCGGCATTGTTCTTCACCCTGATCTTTCCTCTCATGTTCCTGGTGATCTTCACCGTGATCTTCGGCAACGGCCACATCCTGGTCGGGCCGAACAAGCTGGTCCGGGTAGCCACGTTCTACGTGCCGGCGATCGCGACGTTCTCCGTGATCAACGCGTGCTACACGAACATCGGTATGTCACTGACTGCGTCGCGCGAATCGGGCGCGCTCAAGCGAATCCACGGCTCTCCGCTCCCGGTCTGGGGATACATGGCCGCGCGCATCGCTCACGCGGTGATCATGTCGATCGTCCTTGTCGCCATCTGCGCCGGATTCGGAGTGGTGTTCTATGGCGCGACGCTGCCGACAAACACTCTTCCCGCCTTCGTCCTGACTCTCGTGGTCGGCGCCGCCGTGTTCAGCGCACTCGGCGTCGCTGTGACGGCGGTAATCCCCAACGCTGATGCTGCACCAGCCGTAGTGAACGCAACCATCCTGCCGCTGTTGTTCATCTCCAACGTCTTCATTCCGCTCGAAAACCCCACCGGCTGGATCGATGTGGTGGGAAAGCTGTTCCCCGTGCGTCACTTCGCCGACGCGATGATCGGTTCATTCTTCGCTCTGAGCGGTAGTGGGCTTCACACAAACGACCTCTATGTGCTCGCGGCGTGGGGAATCGCAGCCTCGGTCTTCGGCGTCAGGTTCTTCCGCTGGGAGCCGCGCGTCTGATGGCGACGATCTTCACTCAGATCATCGAAGGCAAGTTGCCCGCTCGCTTCGTCTGGAAGGACGAGCGCTCCGTCGTCTTCCTGTCGAATCGGCCGCTGCGGCCGGGACATTCACTCGTGGTGCCGCGGCAGGAGATCGACCACTGGCTCGACCTCGACCCCGACCTTATGTGTCATCTCGCGGAGACGGCGCAGGCGATCGGCAAGGCGCAGATGGCGGGCTTCAAGCCGGAGCGCATCGGAGTGATGCTGGCCGGGCTGGAGGTGCCGCACTGCCACTTCCACGTCGTGCCCATTCGCGGCCTGCATGACCTGGACTTCGGCAACCAGGATCCTGATCCAGATCCGGCGATGATGGACGAGGCCGCGGCGACCATTCGCCGCGAGCTGCGGCGCCTGGGTTATTCGCAGGTCAGCGACTGAGCATCTTCTCCAGCTGCTCGACGTGCATCTCGAGATGAGTTATCAGCGGCATTCGGGCCACCTGCTCCGCAGTCATCGACGTGCCGTCGTCGATCTGCGCCGATTTCTCGAGGGAGCTCGGATCGACCTCGCGCAGCGTCTTGATCGTGCGCTGGTGATCGGCGACCGCCTGGCGCACGAGCTCATCTGGTTCGAGCTCCGCCATCTGGCGTCCAGCCGAGTCGCGCATGTTGACGGCGTCGAGCAGGTTCATGCCGTCCAGCTTTCCGCTCGCGATGCGATGCACCAGCACGCCGTAGAACTTGGATACCACCGCGATATGCGCGAGGATCTCGTGAGCGTTCCATTCGGACTCGGTGTCGTCGACATGGCGCTTGACTCGTGGCCCCAGCTCCGCGACGCGTTCCGAGACGCGCCGCAGACGGTCCGCGAGCAGGTGCCGTTCCCTGTCGCGGTATGAGGTCATGAACGCCCGGAGGTCGTCCATCGTGAAACTCGGGCTCTCGATCTTCATCGGCTTCTCAGACTAAGGGAGGATTGAACCATGTGCTACGGAGATGATGCCCGCCCGCCACTTCCGCCGATCAGCGGCGGCGCCACCGACCATGGAGACCTCGTCCTGACTGCATCCGACGGAACCCAGTTCGCCGCGCACTTCGCGCGGGCTTCAGAACCGACCGGCGCGGGCATGGTCGTCTTACCGGACGTTCGAGGCTTGCACCAGTTTTACAAGGAGCTCGCGCTGCGATTCGCTGAAGCAGGCATTGATTCCGTCGCCATCGACTATTTCGCGCGCACCGCCGGTATGGGGGATCGAAGCGATGCGTTCGAGTACATGCCCCACGTGCAGCAAACGACCGCCGAGGGTATCGCCGCGGACACGGCGGCCGCGATCGAGTACCTGAGGTCCAAAGACGGTGGCGCAGTGAAGTCGGTGTTCACCGTCGGCTTCTGCTTCGGCGGCTCCAACTCGTGGACTCAATCGGCGCTGAACCCCAGCCTGAACGGATGCATCGGGTTCTACGGCCGGCCGATGCGCGCGGAACCATACATCTCGAAGATGAAGGCGCCGTTGCTGATCCTGATCGCCGGCGCCGACGGGGCGACGACGCCCGAGCAGAACCAGGACTTCGTTCGTGCGCTGGAGAAGGCTGGTGTGCCGCACGAGTCGCACGTGTACGAGGGTGCGCCGCACAGCTTCTTCGACCGCAGTTTCGAGCAGTGGAAAGCGGCGGGTGACGATGCGTGGCGGCGAATGCTGGACTTCGTCAAGGCACACAGCAGCACTTAAAAGAAACCCACCCCCACAACCGACCCTCCCAGGGGGGGCCTGGTGCGGGTCGGCCGCAGAATACGGCCGGGCTGGGGGCGCCGCAATAGGGCCTTAACATGCCATTCGACCCGAGGTCCAAGTCGAGGCCGGGCCGTATAGTCGAACGCGATGGCAAAGCTGGCCGTGGCGTCCAAACGAGCCAAGACGGCGCCGCGGTTGCCCCACGGCCTCATCGACGAGCTGGAGGAGAGGCGGGCGGGCATGGCCCGTCACATGGCGCGCGCGGTCGTGGGCCTCGTCCGTTGGGACGCTTCCACCGGCGTGCCGCCTCAGCGCGACGCCATCGTCCGGGCATGCGAGGCCGGCCTCGACCTCTTTCTCGCGACCGCCAAGGAGGCGCGGCCCGCCACTCAGGAAGAGCTGAGACGCGTCGCGCAGCTCGGCATCCTGCAGGCACGAAGCAGCCAGTCCGTCGAGCCCATCCTTGCCGCTTACCGCATCGCGGCGCGCGTCGCCTGGGACGAGATCCTCAGGGCTTGGCGCGGGCATCCCGAGGCCAGGCCCGAGGCGATCATGCTGGTCGCCAACTACGTCTTCGCCGCGCTCGACCAGGTCGCGGCCGAGGTCACCAAGACATACCTCCACGCGCGCGAGCAGCACATGCAGCGCGGCACTCGGGCGCACGCACGGCTCATCCACGCGCTCATCAGCGACAACTTCGATTCGGAGCTGGAGCTGCACAGGCAGGCCCTCGCCCTCAACACTCCGCTCGCGGCGCAGGGCTACGTTGCCATCGTCTCCAAGCTCGTGCTCGGCAGCCGCGACAGCGAGCGCGGTGGCCAGGCGCTCGCCGAGGTCACAAGCTCGATCGACACACCGCGCGGGGTCCTGGTCCACGCCACGGACCCGGGTACGCTGGTCGTTCTCTGGCCGGTCGAGTCGCTTTCGGACCTCGACGAGGCGCGACACTTCGTCAATCGGTTGCAGGACGAAGCCGCCCAGCGCTCGGGCAGCGTCCGGGCGCGGGTGCGCGCCGGAATCGGTGGGTACCACCCCGGCCTTCACGGCATCTCTCGCTCGTACCTCGAGGCCCAGCAGGCGATCGAGGCGGGCCGGAAGCTGAATCCCGACGCCATCGCGCACGGCCACGACGAGGTCATCCCGCAGCTCGTGCTGGCCCAGAACCCAAGGCTCGCCGAGCGATTTGTCGCGCACACGCTCGGCAAGCTGCTCGACCCCAACCTGCGCAACCGGGCTCAGCTCCTCGAGACGCTCGAGGCCTACCTGGCCAAGGGGTCGGTCAAGGACGCTGCCACAGCGCTCGGTCTCCACCGCCACACCGTTCTCTACCGGCTCGACAAGCTGAAAGAGCTGCTCGGCGGGGACCTCGACCTCCAGGCCACCCGCCTGAGACTTCAGCTGGCGCTGGACCTGCAAAAGATTCTGTAACGGGTTTGGACTTCGCGTCCAAACATTGGAGCGAGTTTTGCTACCTGGTGTGGGTGCCGGTTGGCCGTCGCGTCCCTATCCTTGAACCATGACTCACCGCCACTCCAACGGCACTCGCGTGGCCGTGACCGGCATGGGCTTCATCACCCCGATCGGAAACGACCTCGAAACCGTGTGGTCGAACATGATCGAGGGGGCCTCGGGTGTCGGCCGGATCACTCGCTTCGACACGACCAACTTTGACACCAAGATCGCGGCTGAGGTCAAGAGCTTCAACCCCGAGGACTACATGGACCGGAAGACAGCCCGGCACATCGGCCGCTACTGCCAGTTCGCGTTGGCCGCGAGTAAGCAGGCCCTTGCCCACGCCAACCTCGATCCGGCCCAGATGGCCCCTGACGACGTCGGCGTCATCGTCAGTTCGGGCATCGGCGGCATGGAGGAGATCGAGAAGAGCCACACCGCGCTGATGGAACGGGGTCCGAAGCGCATCAGCCCGTTCACGGTGCCGATGATGATCGCCGACATGGCGGCCGGCATCGTCGCCATCCACACCCACTCCGGCGGTCCCAACTACGCAATCGTCAGCGCCTGCGCCTCCGGTGCACACGGCATCGGCGAGGCGTCGGAGATCATCAAGCGCGGCGACGCCGTAGCAATGCTCGCCGGCGGCAGTGAGGCAACCATCACGCCGCTCACGATGGGCGCGTTCTGCCAGATCAAGGCGACCAGCGAACGGAACGACGAGCCCGAGAAGGCCTGCCGCCCCTTCGACCTCGGTCGCGACGGATTCGTTATGGGTGAAGGCTCGGTGATGTTCGTCCTCGAAGACATGGAGCACGCAAGGCAGCGCGGCGCACGGATCTACGCGGAGATCGCGGGTTACGGCGCAAGCGCGGACATGTATCACTTCACCGCGCCGCAGCCCGAGGGCAAGGGCGCCGCAAGGGCGATGAGGCAAGCGCTCGAGTCGAGCGGCGTCGACCCCAAGTCGGTCGGCTACATCAACGCTCACGGCACGTCGACCAAGCTCGGCGACGTCGCCGAGACCAAGGCCATCAAGTCGGTGTTCGGGGACCACGCCTACGAGCTGGCCGTCAGCTCGACCAAGTCGGTGCACGGGCACCTGCTCGGCGCCGCCGGCGCGATCGAGGCCGCGGCGTGCGTGCTCGCGCTCGATCGCGGCATGCTGCCGCCGACGATCAACCTGGATGACCCGGACCCCGAGTGCGACCTCGACTACGTGCCGAACAAGGCGCGCAAGGCGAGCATCGACGTCGCCGTGTCCAACTCATTTGGATTTGGTGGCCACAACGCAACGCTCGTGATCAAGAAAGGCGAGTCGGAGGCATAAGGAGGAGACGATGGCAAGCCAGCTCAACTTCCGAGAGCTCCAGGAGCTCTCCGCCGAGATCCTCGGCATCGACCCCGACCAGGTCCAGATGGACAAGAGCTTTCAACGCGACCTCGCGGCCGACTCGCTCGACCTGGTGGAGCTCATCGCCGCGATCGAGGACAAGTACGACGTCGAGCTGCCCGACGAGGAGCTCGAGAACATGAAAGTGATTGCCGACCTCTGGCAGTACCTGGAGCAGAAGACGGCCGAGCGGCTGGAGGCGTAAAGCCCGTGGCAATCACTACCCACTACCGCACTCGTTCGGACGCGGTGCCGCTGCGCTCGTTCCCGGCCAAGGGCCGGCCGAGCGCCATCGCCGGCGTCGGCGTCTACGCGCCCGAGAAGGTCCTGACCAACTTCGACCTCGAAAAGATGATGGACACCTCTGACAAGTGGATCACCGAGCGGACGGGCATCCATCGCCGCCACATCGCCGAGCCCGGGACGACCACGTTCGATCTGGCGACGAAAGCCGCGCGGTCGGCGCTGGAGGCCGCCGAGATTTCGGCCAAGGACCTCGACATGATCCTGGTCGGCACCTCGACGCCGGACGGTCCGTTTCCATCTGTCGCCTGCCGCGTCCAGAACGAGCTCGACGCTCCGGGGTCGGTCGCCTGGGACACGCTGGCCGCGTGCTCGAGCTTCGTCTATGCACTGTCCATCGCCGACTCGTTCATCGCGACCGAGCGCGCCGACACGGTGCTGGTCATCGGGGCGGAGGTGCTGTCGCGCATGCTCGACTACTCCGACCGCGGGACGGCGGTCATCTTCGGCGATGGCGCCGGCGCGGCGGTGGTGAAAGCAGCCACGAAAGGCGCGGGCTTCCTCAGCTGGTGCCTCGGCTCGGACGGCCGCGGTTACGCGCAGGTGACCTGCGGCGACATCGAGAAGGGCGCGTACGCGGCCAAGGACGCCACGCCCTACATCGAGATGGTCGGTCCGGACGTGTTCAAGTTCGCGGTCGACATCTTCATCCGCCAGGCGTCGGAGGTCTGCCAGGCGGCGGGCGTCTCGCTTGACGAGATCGACCTCTGGGTTCCGCACCAGGCCAACTTCCGCATCATCGACGCCGCGGCCCGGCGCATCGGCCTTCCGATCGAGCGGGTCGCGGTCAACATCGACGAGTACGGCAACACCTCGAGCGCGTCGATCCCGCTCGCGCTCGAGGAGGCCGTACGCAAGGGTCGTGTCAAGAGCGGCGACCACGTATTGCTGGCTGGGTTTGGGTCAGGCCTCACCTGGGGTGCCACCCTCATGAAGTGGGCCTGATCGCACATGACCTGGTGACCTCGAGTTGATCAAGCTCTCCGGTCCGATCGCGCTCCTGTTCCCCGGTCAGGGGGTGCAGAAGCCCGGCATGGGCAAGAGTCTCTACGACCGCTACCCCGCGGCACGCCGCGTGTTCGAGCGCGCCGAGGAGCTGCTCGAGATGCCGGTGCGCAAGCTCTGCTTCGAAGGTCCGGTCGAGGAGCTCAACCGCACGGACGTGATTCAGCCATGCGTCATGACCGTGTGCTGGGCGGCGTACGAGGTCTGGCGTGAGAGCTACGGCCTCGAGAACGTCAGCGTCACCGCCGGGCACAGCCTCGGCGAGATCGCGTCGCTCGCCGCGGCGGGCTCGATCCCGTGGGAGACGGCGCTCCTGCTCGTCAAGGAGCGGGGGCGGATCATGGCCGAGGCTGCCGGCGAGCACGTCGGAATGATCGCCATCGTCGGGCTGCAGGAGTCCCAGGTGGAAGGGATCCGGCAGCAGGCTTCCGAGCTCGGCAACCTCTGGATCGCCAACCGCAACGCCGACGTGCAGTTCGTGCTGTCGGGCGAGATGCCGGCGGTGCGAGAGGCCGAGCGCCTCGCCACCGCTGCCGGTGCGCGCCGCGCGCTCATCCTGACGATTCCGCTGGCAGCGCATACCCCGTTGATGGAGGCGGCCGCGGCGGCGTTTCGCAAAGCCGTCGACCTGCTGCCCCTCAAGCCGCCGTCGATTCCGATCCTCGCCAACGCGTCGGGCGAAGCCCTGCGCACCGTCGCCGCGCTGCAGGAAGAGCTCCGGCTCCAGATGCTGCGTCAGGTGGACTGGGCGCGGACGATGGTCTCTATGCGCGCGATGAAGGTGCGCACGGTGGTCGAGCTCGGCCCAGGTCGCGTGCTGGCGAGCCTCGCCGCCAAGCACATCCCCGGCGTCGACACCTGGAACGCCGAAGAGCTTTTCGTCGACTATGCAGGACCGACCACGGCCTGATCGATGGGTGACCTGGACGGGAAGACCGCTCTCGTCACCGGGGGCGGCAAAGGCATCGGTCGAGCGATCAGCCAGGCGCTTTCCGGTATGGGTGCGCGCGTGGTGGTGAACTATCGCTCCGACAAGGCCTCGGCCGAAGCCACCGCATCATCGCTTCCGAACGCGACCGCACACCAGGCGGACGTGGGCGACCCTACGCAGGTCGAGGCGATGGTCAAGGCGATCGGCCGCGTCGACGTGCTCGTCAACAACGCTGGCGCCGTGCGCGACAAGCTCCTGATCCAGATGTCGCCACCGGATTGGGAGGACCTGATCCGCACCGACCTGCTCTCGGCTTTCGCGACGACGAAGGCTGCCATCATGTCGGGAATGATGCGTGCGCGCTGGGGCCGCATCGTGAACATCTCGTCCATCGTGGGGCTGACGGGCAACGCCGGGCAGACGAACTACGCCGCGGCCAAAGCAGGGCTGATCGGATTCACCAAGTCCGTCGCGCGCGAGTACGGATCGCGCAACATCACGTGCAACGCCGTCGCCCCGGGCTACGTGCGCACCGAGCTGACGAAGGGCTCGCTGAGCGACGAGATGGTCGGTGAGCTCGTGAAGATGACGCCGATCAAGCGCGAGGCGACGGCGGAGGAAGTGGCCGCGACCGTGGCCTTCCTCTGCTCACAGGGGGCGGCGTTTATCACCGGCCAGGTAATCGCCGTCGACGGAGGTCTGTCCCTCTAGCCGTGGCCATCATCGAGCAGCACCGCGAAGAGGTCGCGATCCAGGGCGGCGACCTGCCGCAGATCCTCCTGCCGACCAACTGCCCCGGCTGCGGCATCGGTCTCGCCGGCGACGAGCTGCGCGCCAACAACTACGTTTGCGTCAACTGCGGCCACCACTTCCGGCTCGGCGCCGACGTGTGGATTCCTCTCATCGCCGACCCGGACTCGTGGCAGGAGCGCTGGACCGACGTCCGCTCCCACGACCTTCTCAACTGGATCGTGCCGAAGCGCTACCAGGAGACGGTCGAGACGCTGCTCGAGGAGGGGCTGAACGAGTCGGTCCGCACCGGCACGTGCACCCTCGCGGGCGTGCCGATCTGGCTGGCGGCCTTCGACTTCGGCTTTGTCGGCGGCACGCTGTCGATCGTGGCGGGCGAGCGGCTCGCGCGCGGGATGGAGCAGGCGGCGTTGACGGGAGTGCCTTACGTGCTCGTCTCGGCATCCGGTGGCGCGCGCATGCAGGAGGGCGTGCTGGCGCTCATGCAGCTGGCGAAGGTCAACGCGGCCGTCGGCAAATTGCACGCCGCGGGCGTGCCTTACTTCTCGATCCTGACCGATCCAACGTTCGGCGGCACCGCCGCGTCGCTCGCGCTGCTGGGTGACATCAACATCGCCGAGCCCGGCGCGGCGATCGGCTTCACCGGGCCTCGCGTGATCAAGCAAGCGACTTACGCCGACCTCCCACCGGGATTTCAGAGCGCGGAGTTTCAGCTCGCGCACGGGCAGGTCGACATGGTCGTGCCTCGCAACGAGCTCCGGCCTCTTCTCGCGCATCTCCTGGAGCTGTACCCGTGAAAGCTCCAAAAAATCTGCCGATTATTCCCACCCCACGAAATCTTCGATTTCGCGGGGACCCTCGTCGGGGGCCCCTATGAGCGTTTGGGAGATCGTCGAGCTCGCGCGCCACCAGGACCGGCCGTACTCGCTCGATTACATCCGCCGGCTCGCGCCCGACTTCATCGAGCTGCACGGCGACCGGCTTTCGGCGGACGACCCCGCGCTCGTCGGCGGAATCGGCACATGGCACGATCGCACGACGCTCTTCCTGGGCCACCAGAAGGGCCGAAGCCTCAAGGAGCGGGTGGCGAGAAACTGGGGAATGATGCACCCGGAGGGCTACCGCAAAGCGCTGCGCCTCGCCCACCACGCGGCCAGGTTCGGCTTTCCGATCGTGTCCCTGATCGATACGCCTGGCGCGTATCCCGGCGCGGGCGCCGAGGAGCGGGGCATCGCGGCCGCCATCGCGACGGCGATCATGGAGTGGTTCGAGATCCCCGTCCCGATCGTCGCCGCCGTGATCGGCGAGGGCGGCAGCGGCGGCGCGCTCGGCATGGGCGTGGCCGACCGCGTGATCATGCTCGAGAACTCGATCTACTCGGTCGCCTCACCCGAAGCCGCGGCCTCGATCGTGTGGCGCGACAACTCGCGCAAGGTCGAAGCGGCCGAGCAGTTGCAGCTCACCTCACGGGAGATCATTGCGATGGGCGTCGTGGAAGAGGTCGTGGCGGAGCCGCAGGGCAGCGCCAGCGCCGATTACGATGCCGCAGCTGGCACGCTCGACGAGGCGCTGTGGCGACACATGCAACCGCTGCTGGAGCAGACCCCGTCGCAGCTGCTGCAGCACCGCTACGACCGGTTCCGCTACATCGACTCGCTGATTCAGGCCGAACCGCATTTCGGCCCCAAGATCGATTAGGGGTTGAGAGTAGTCGCCCAGAGGGTCACATCCGGCTCCGTGAGCTGGAACGATCAGCGTGCAACCATTGGCCACGGCTTCGTGTTGTTGGTCGGTGCAGCAGCCGATGACGATGAAACCGCGGTGCGCCGGCTCGCCGACAAGATCATCGACCTCCGCGTCTTCGCCGACGAGGCGGGCAAGATGAACCTCAGCCTCGTCGATGTGAAGGGTTCGGCCCTGATCGTGTCGCAGTTCACGCTCTTCGCGGACATGACCCGCGGCCGCCGGCCAAGCCTTCTCGGGGCAGGCGACCCCGCGCGCGCCGAGCAGCTCTACGGCTCCTTCGTCAACCGTTTTCGCGAGCGCGGAATAGAAACAAGCACCGGCAGCTTTGGAGCCGTCATGCGCGTGAGCATCGAGAATGACGGCCCGGTCACGCTCGTGCTTTCCACCGACGAGTGGGTGACACGTGTCTGACAGCCGCCGAGGTCTGATGCCCTACGCCGCGTTTGTCGCCCTGGCCCTGATCTGGGGCGTCTCTTTCCTCTTCATCAAGGTCGGCGTCGGCGACATGGGACCGACGGGCCTGGTGCTCGTCCGTTCTGCCGCCGGCGCGATCGCCCTCGCCCTGTTCCTGAAGGTGACGAACCGGCCACTGTTCGGCCCGAGCTGGAGGAGCCGGGTGCTGCCCTTCGTGATCATGGCCGTGATCAACGCGTTGCTGCCGTGGGTCGCGATCGCGTGGGGCGAGGAGCGGATCACGAGCGGGCTCGCCAGCATCCTGAACGCGACCGCCACGCTGTGGACCGCGATCCTGGTCTTCTGGATCGTTCCCGCCGAGCGCCCGACACCGCTCAACTACGTCGGAGTTTTGATCGGAATCGCCGGTGTCGTGGTCCTCGTGCTGCCCGACATCACGGCGCACGGCCTGAGCGGCAGCGCTCTCGGCGTCCTGGCGGTGCTGGTGGCGGCCTTTTCCTACGCGCTGGCCGCGATCTACCAGCGCACGAAGCTGCGCGGCATGAGCGTCTACGAGCAGAGCTTCGGGCAGACGCTGGCGACCGCGCTGATCGCGATCCCGGTCGCCGCGCCCGCGCTCCCGCATTTTCGGTTCGGCCTGCTTTCGTTCGGCGCCGTGGTCGCGCTTGGAGTCTTCGGCACGGGCGTCGCGTACCTTCTTTTCTATTACGTGATGAACACGCTGGGTGCGGTGCGCGCGACCGCCGTGACGCTGGTCGTCCCGATCACCGCAGTTTTCTGGGGAATCGTGCTGCTGCACGAAACCCTCACGGTCCCGACCCTGGTCGGAATGGTCGTGATTCTCGGCGGCATCGTGCTGACCAACCTGCGCCGGCAGCCAAAGCGCGAACCGTCGCTCGAGCGCGACAGCGCCGCGGCTTGACCGCGTACATCGAGGAGCACGCGGACCAGGTCCGGCGGGCGGCGGAGCGAATACGGGGCCACGTCCGGCGCACGCCCGCGCTCAAGACCGACCTCGATCCCTCGCTCCGGCTGAAGCCGGAGTGCTTCCAGGTCACGGGATCGTTCAAACCGCGCGGGGCGTTCAACGCGGTGCTTTCGCTGATCGAGCGAGGGGAGAAGCCTAAGGGCTTGATCGCGGTGAGCTCGGGCAACCATGCCCAGGCCGTCGCTCTTGCCGCCGGCTCGGTGGGCATCCCCGCTTTGATCCTGATACCCGAGGATGCGAACCCGGCGAAGGTCGCCGCCACACGCGCGCTTGGCGCGGAGGTGATCCAGGACGGCATCACGTTCGCCAACCGTGAGCAAAGGCTGCGGGAGGTGATGGCCGAGCGGGGCTACACGCTGGTCCATCCGTTCGACAACTGGGACGTGATCCACGGCCAGGGGACGGCGGTGCGCGAAATGCTCGAGGACGAGCCGGACCTCGACGTCGTCGTCGCGCCCGTGGGGGGCGGTGGCCTGCTGGCCGGCTCGGCGATCTCGGCCAAGCATCACCGCGAGTCCATCCAGGTGATCGGAGTCGAGCCGGTGGTGGCTGATGACGCCTACCGGAGCTGGAAGGCGGGGAGCATCCAGACTCTTTCCGCGTCGCCGGCAACCCTTGCGGACGGCGTCCGGACCACCGCCATCGGCGCGCGCAACTTCGAGGCGATGTTCGCCAACCGGCTCGTGGATCAGATCGTCACCGTCACGGAGGCCGAGATCGTACGCGCGGTGCAGGTCGCGTGGTCACGTCTGCACCTGGCGCTCGAACCGACGGGAACGCTCCCTCTGGCCGCGTTTCTTGCGGGCAAGGTTCCTGCCGGGCTCACAGGGTTGGTGCTGAGCGGCGGCAACGCCAACCTGCAGACCGTGTCTAAACTCCTGAGCAACTGATGATCCCCGTCAAAGAGGTGATGACGCGAAACGTGATCACGTTTCGCGAGGACACGCCGGTCGAAGAGATCGCGAGGACGTTGAGCTCCAAGCACATCACCGGCGCGCCTGTGGTGGCGAACGAGGGCCACGTTGTGGGGATCGTTTCGGAGACCGATGTCTTCTCCAAGAAGGGCAAGACCGCGCGCGAGATCATGAGCCCGCGCGTCATCTCCGTCACGGAGGAGACCGGCATCGACGAGGCGGCCAGGCTTCTGATTGGTGAGCGCATACGGCGCGTGCCCGTGATCCGCGGCGGCAAGATGGTCGGCCTCCTCAGCCGCTCGGACGTTCTCGATTTCTACGCGAAGACGCGATGGACGTGCACCGTCTGCGGCTGGTGGGAGCGCAGCCTCGAGCGGCCTGTGCGCTGCTACTCATGCTCGAGCATCGACCTCGTTCTGGAGCGAGCTGATCCCGGGCACTAGCATCCGGCTTTCGCACAAAGCCGAGTCGTTCACCGAGTCGGTCATCCGCGAGATGACGCGCCTCAACCTGGCGATGCACGGTCCCGAGCGAGCGATCAACTTCGCGCAGGGATTCCCCGACTTTGACCCCGATTCGCGCATCCTCGACGCCGCCGCACGTGCTTTGCGCGACGGCTACAACCAGTACGCGACGACATGGGGCGCGCCCCAGCTCCGCCAGGCGATCGCGCGCAAGCAGTCGGCCGCATGGGGACGCGAGGTCGACCCGGAGAAAGAGATCACCGTGTCGTGCGGCGCGACCGAGGCGATGATCGCGGCGATGCTCGCCGCCGTGGACCCCGGCGACGAGGTCATCGTCTTCGAGCCGTTCTACGAAAACTACGGACCGGATTGCGTGATGAGCGGGGCCGTGCCTCGGTACGTCGCGCTGCGGCCGCCCGATTGGTCGATCGACCTCGACGAGCTTCGCGCCGCTTTCAACAGAAAGACGCGCGCGATCGTCATCAACACCCCTCACAACCCGACGGGCAAGGTTTATTCGCGAGCCGAGCTCGAGGTCATAGCCCAGCTCTGCATCGACCACAACGCGATCGCGATCACGGATGAGATCTACGAGCACCTCGTGTACGCCGGCCGCCACACCTCGATGGCCACGCTACCGGGGATGGCGGACCGGACCATCACGATCAGCGGCGCGAGCAAGACGTACTCCGTGACAGGCTGGCGCGTGGGGTGGTTGATCGCCCCGGCCGTGCTCACCGACGGCATCCGGAAGGTGCACGACTTTCTGACGGTCGGGGCCGCCCACCCGCTGCAGATCGCCGTCGCCGAGGCGCTCGCGTTCCCCATGTCCTTTTATGTGGAGCTGCTGGGCGACTACCAGGAGCGACGAGACGCGCTCGTGACCGGCCTGCAGGAGTGTGGGTTCGAGGTGAAGACGCCGGACGGCGCCTACTACGTGATGGCGGGAATCTCGCGCTTCGGCGCGGGCGACGACGTCGCATTTGCGCGGCGGCTCATCGAACAGTTCGCCGTGGCGACCGTGCCCGCCTCGAGCTTCTTTCACGACCCGGCGCTCGGCCGTGGACACATTCGCTTCAGCTTTCCGAAGAAGATCGACACGATCGAGCGAGGGCTGGCGGCTCTCCGTACCCTGCGTTCTTAACAGGCTGGGTTGGCGTGGCTCCCGGCCGCGCCTAGCCTCGCTGCATGCGCAACCTGATCCGCTCCCCGTTGACCTGGCTCGTCGCCGCCGAGATCGTCGTGGTCGGCGTCATCGTCGCAGTGGCATGGAACGTGGTCGCCTCGGCCGGCCACTCCGCGGTGTCCCAATCCATCGCCGAGGCGCCGCAGGCCACCGATGATCCGGGATCGAGCCTTCCCCAGCTGCCGCAGCTGAACAACCCCGCGGCCCGAGGTCCGTTGCCTGGGCTCGCCGTCGATCCGATCTTCTGGCGACAGCGCCTGGGCAACCTGAACGCGGACCAGGTCTACCTGGAGCAGCTCGAATGGCAGATCGTCCGCAGCGCCGAGGACGCGGTGAATCGTTACCTGGAGACCGTCGTCCTGCCGGCTATCAGCCGGGCGGAGCACGCCGGGGGTCTGACTGTGGCCTAGCCTTTTTCCGACGACATCACGACGTTGCCGTTGAGGGTCGCCCCGTCTTCAACGGTGAGCCGGCTCACCCGGACGTCGCCGTTCAGCCGGCCCGAGCCGCCGAGCGTCAGGCGCTTGCGGGCCGTGACGTTGCCGGTCACCTGGCCCCGCACGCTCACGTTGGCGCCTTCGATGGCCGCCTGGATGTTGGCGCTCGAGTCGATGGTGACATCCCCGCTCGCCTTCAGGTCGCCCTCGACGTTCCCGGCGACCTTCAGGTCGCCCTGGATCTCGAGGCGGCCCTGCAGGGTGTCACGCGGGCCGAGGTTGACGACGTTGGTTCCACCGTTCTGTGCGGTCTGAACAGCGGCCTTTTCAGCTTGAGCCATGGAATCCTCCATCGCGTAAGGGGGTCTGACTGGATTTCAGGGAGCTAGCATCGTAACAGCCGTGCACCGAATCGTCGCCCAGGGTTAGACAGGACCGTGGCCATCATGGATCGCGACTCTTCCCGCGAGATGGTTGACCATGTCGTCGACTTTTTCGAAGGGATCGCTCCTCTTTATGACGACTGGGCCGGCGGCCAGCACAGGCGCGTGGCGACGCGACTCGTCGAGCTCGCGAACCCGGCGAAGGGCGAGCACGTCCTCGACGTCGGCGCCGGCACCGGCCTCGTGACTCACATGGTTGCGCCGAGGGTCCGACCCGGCTGGGTGATGGGGATCGACCTGTCGGAGAACATGCTCTCGATCGCCCGCGCCAAGAAGGACAAGAACGTCCAGCTCCTGGGCATGGCCGCGGAGCATCTCGTCTTCAAGCCAGAGACCTTCGACCTCGTGACCATGGGCGAGGCGCTGACGTACCTGGCCGATCCCGCCGCGGCCCTGGACGAGGCCCACCGCGTGCTGCGCGCGGGAGGCCGGATCGCGATCTCGGTCCAGCGGAGAAGCCTCAACACCCAGGCCCAGGAGCTCTTCTTTCAAGCGCTGACGCCGCTTGCGCGGCGCCACTACCTCGACCTCCCCCGCTACAGCAACGCCCGCGCGCAGTTTGGCGAGCCGTGGATGCTGCGCAAGATGCTGGAGGAGGCAGGCTTTGTGGTCGGATCGTTGACCGACATGGTCACGGGCGGGCGGACGAAGAACGCGCGGGACTGGACCGATCTGATGGCCGGTGCAGGACCGCGTCCGTACACGTTGATCAAGGCGCTTGGTCCTCGCTACCGCAACGAGCTCGAGGCCGAGGTCGAGGCCGCGATGGCAAGCCTCGGCGACCCTGATGAGGCGTTCAGGTACCACCACTCCTACGTCCTGGCGCTAGCGAAAAAGCAATGACGATCGCGGCGAGGATGCAGAGCCCGACCGCGATCTGAAAGATCTCGCGGTACTCCTGGAGAAACGCCGCCGCGACGAGCTGCTCGAGATGCTTCACCCGCGACCGCAGGTCGGGGTCGTTGAGCACCGGGGTGCCAAGGATCTGGTGGAAGCGATAGAGACCGAACGCGGTCAGGGCCGCCAGGCCGGCCAGCATTCCCATCGTGCGCGCGAGCACCACGAGGCTCGTCGCGAGCCCATGGCTCTGCCCGCGCGTCAGCGACAGCACAGCAGCCGTAAGGGGGGCGATGACCAGCCCGAATCCGAACCCGCACACGGCCAGCGTCAGGTCGGCCTGGCGGAGCGGGCCGGCGTGCAGGGTCAGCTCATTTGCCTGCCAGCCCGCCATCAGGGCGAAGGCGATCCCCGCCAGGGCGAGGCCAATCGCTGCGGTGGCGAGGTTGCCTACGCGGCCGGCAATCAACCCGCCCGCCACCGCGCCAAGCGGGACGCCGATGAGGAACTGGGTGAGGAGCAGGCCCGAATCGAGCTGGGTCTGGTTGAAGACCAGCCGGCCGAGTAGGGGCACGTCGACAAGAGTCACGATCAGCGCCGCGCCGACCAGCAGATTCGCTGCCACGACGCCCGCAAAGGTTCGGCTGCGAAGCAGGTCTCGCGGGATCAGCGGTTCGAGCTGGCGCACGTGGCGCCATCCGTACCCCGCGAGGACGATAGCGGCGGCGGCCGCCGCGGGAATCGTCAGCGCGTTGGTGGCGCGGCGTTCAGGGTCGTCGGGGTAGAGCGCGAGGACGAGCAGACCGCAGCCGGCTCCGAGCAGCAAGGCGCTGCGCCAGTCGACCGACGAGCGCTGGAGGGCTGGCGGCGGTGGCGCGCGTCGCGCCGCGATGACGACGCCGGCGCCACACATCGCTACGAGCGGCAGGTTGAGCCAGAACACAAAACGCCATCCACCGAGTGAGGCGGCGGCGGCCGCGAGCGTCGCACCGTACAGCGGCCCGACCACGCTGCCCGCCTCCTGCAGGGCCGCGACCGAACCGAGCGCGACGGTACGCGCGCGGTCGCGATAAAGGTCGGCGGCGAGCGCGAGCGTGAGCGGCACGAGCCCGCCGCCGCCGAGGCCCTGGATGAAACGGCCGGCGACCATCCACGGCAAACCTGAGAACGGCCACAACCCGGAGGTCGCCGTGATCACCGACCCCACAGCGAACGCCGCCAGGCACGCGACGTACACGGGTATGCGGCCGCGCGCGTCCGAGTAGGCGCCCAGCAGCGGCATCGCGACGACGTACCCGGCCAGGAATCCCGTGATGATCGGCGTCGCCTGCTCGAGCCGCTCGATGGTCAGACCGACGTCGCCCATCATCGCGGGCAGCAGAGTCACGACCACGTAGGCGTCGAGCGCTGCGACGAAGAGTCCTGCGCCCGCGAGGGCGAGCAGGACGCCCCTGTTCAATTACGGCGACGGTGAGGTGATCGCGACCGGAGCGTCGAAGCCGGTGATGTCGACCTCGACCGCCGCTTCCTTTCCGTTGTCGCCGAAGGCGCCGTCAAGGACCGCCTTGCGGATCTCATGGTCCGCGACTCCGACCCACACGCGCGCGGCCACCGGCCCGCTCGAGTTCAATTGCGAAAGGAGGCTCTTGATCTGGTCCGGCGAATACGTCGTCGAGACCTGGTACGCCGCCTGTCCGCCCACCTGGTCGGTCGAGACGTATCGAGGCTTGGTGCCCGCCGGAACCACCGCCGGCAATCCGGTTGTCGTGTCGAAGAGCCTGGCCATGTCCGGAAAGACGGCAGCTTCGGCCGCGGTCGCCTCCTGGAGGGTCGAGAGCGGCAGGTGCACGTAGACGTGGCCGCCGGTGATCACGACCTGGAGGCTGAAGGAGATGTCCTGCTCCTTGACGGTGTAGGTCGTGTCGCTGTCGGACGGCAGCCGCACTGCTGTCCGCGCCCCGACAAGAGCAAAGCCCTGCAGACTCACGGTCCCCTTAGTCATCTTCAGCGTGGCGCTCACAGTCTTGAGCTGCGCCATTGTGGCGGCTCCGTCGCGCAGCGCCTTCGCGCCGTCCACGGCGGGGGGCGAGCTTCCGCCGCCGCACGCGGCCAGCAGAGCGGCGGCCAACGCTGCAGTCGCTACAGCCCTCACTCGCGCGCCCTGACGATGAGGCGGACAGGCCGGTCGAAGAAGAGGTAGTCCCACGCCCAGTTGACCAGGACCAGCACCTTGCTGCGAAAGCTGATCACGTTGATGAGGTGCACCGTCAGCCAGATGAACCAGCCGACGAAGCCGGAGAAGTGGAAGCCCCGAATCTGCGCGACCGCGGAGTTGCGACCGATCGTCGCCATGATGCCCGGGTCCTTGTAGCGAAATGCCCGCGCGCCACCGTGTCCGACCATGTCCGATATGGAGGCTGCCACATGCTTGCCCGCCTGCATCGCGACCGGTATGAGCATCGGCAGGAGAGCTTCACCGTCGCTTGCACCAGCCAGGTCGCCGATGACGAACACGACCGGATGCCCCGGAACCTGCAGCGTGCCGGCGACCTTGATCCGGGACTGCCGCGCGAGCGGCGCGCCCGTCGCGCGTCCCACGTCCGAAGCCTTAACGCCCGCGGTCCAGATCACGGTGCATGCGGGGACCTCGCGGCCGTCGGCGAGGTGGACCGCGCTGTCGGTCACCGCCGCGACCTTGGCCTCGAGCATGACCTCGATACCCTTGCGCTGGAGCGAGCGAATCGCGGCGTCACGCAGCATTGGGTCGAACGCTCCCAGAACATATGGCGCCGCCTCTATAAGCACCACCCGGACCTCGTTTGTGTCCAGGTCGCGATAATCCTTGGGCAGCACGAAGCGGATCAGCTCCGAGATGGCGCCGGACATCTCCACGCCGGTCGGCCCTCCGCCCACTACCGCGAAGCTCAGGAGCGCGCGGCGTCGGTCCGGATCCGTCGTCCAGCGCGACTCCTCGAGCTGCGACAGGATGCGGTTCCGCAGCGCCAGCCCTTCGTCGAGCTCCTTCAGCCCCATGGTGTTTCTCGCGAGGTCGGCATTGCCGAAGTAATCGCTCTGCGCCCCGGTCGCGAGGACCAGGTAGTCGTATTCGATGGGCCCGTGGTCGGTCAGCAGACGCCGCCCATCCAGGTCGACACCAGTGATCGACGCCTGGCGGAAGTCGGCGTTGGCAAGCGGGCGGATCAGCTGCCGTACTGGTCGCGCGATCTCTCCCGGGTCAAGCAGCGCTGAGGCCACCTGGTACAGCAGGGGCGTGAAGAGGTGGTAGTTGTTGCGATCGACGAGCAGGACGTCAACCGGCGCGTGCTTCAACGCCCGAGCGCACGTCAGGCCGCCGAAGCCGGCGCCCGCGATGACGACGCGCGGGCGCGTCGAAGCGCTCATGTCGGGGTGTTGCGCTGTCCCTTCTGCGGGGGATACCGGCCACGGCCGGTGCCATGGCGACGGTTGGCCATCTGTTCGACCGCTCCCTTGCCACCCGTGAAATCGAGCAGCGACTTCGGAAGCTTCTGCTTCTTCTTGAGCACCGGCTCGAACAGGTCGCCGAGCTTGTCGATCCGCTTCAGCACCTGGTCGGAATCGAAGACGAGCAGATCCGGATCCTTTGCCTTGAAACACTTCTCGACCTCGTCCCAAGACACCGGCGTCGACACCGTCGCTCGCTTGCGCGCCCGCAGCGAGTAGACGTTGACCGTCGTCTTGTACTGGTCGTTCTGGCTCCAGTCGATGAGGACCTTGCCACCACGCAGCTCCTTCAACTGCTTGTGCACCGCGAGGTCGGGGTATTTCTCCTCGAAGAATTGGGCGAGGCCCTTGGACACGACCTTGGTCTCGGTGTAGCCGACCTTGGTGTTGAGGGGGACATAGAGCTGGAGCCCTTTCGAGCCCGACGTCTTGGCGCAGCTGTCGAGGCCGTGCTCGGCGAAGAGGTCGCGGAGCATGAGACCGATGCGGCAGCACTCGACGATGGTTGCGGGCGGACCTGGGTCGAGGTCGAAGACCAGCGTGCGGGGCGTCGGCAGATCCTTCCCATAGGAGAGAGAGGTGTGCATCTCGAGCGTCGCGAGGTTCGCGAGCCACACCAGCGTGGGGAGGTCCTGGCACAGGCAGTAGTACATGTCGCGGTTGTTGCCCCCGCTCCAGACCGTGGCCGTCTGCACCCACGGCGGCCGGTGCTTGGGGCAGTTCTTCTCGTAGAAGAACTCGCCGTACACGCCGTTGGGGTAGCGCTTCAAGGTCAGCGGATGGTCGCGCGTGTGGGGCAGCAGCACCGGCGCGATGCGCGTGTAGTAGTCGATGACCTGCGCTTTGGTGAAGCCCACATCGGGGTAGAGCACCTTCTCGAGGTTGGTCAGCTTGAGGGTCCTGCCCTCGATCTGCACCTCGACGGAAGTCTCTTTAGCCACCTTCGCGCACCACCTCCTTCGCGGGCTTGTCGATACGGAACCCCTTGAACGACGGCGCGCGGAGCTGCCCGCCCCGGGTCCATTCGACGAACTCGAACTCGGCGACGATCTTCGGCCTGACGAAGTGCGCGGAGCGCGGCGGCGCGGGGCCGGCCTCGAACGGATTCTTGTCGGTGGTGAGCGGCTTGAGCCTGGCGTTGAGGTCGTCGAGCGTCTGGTCGGTGAACCCGGTGCCCACCTTGCCGGCGTAGACGAACTTGGCCTTGTCGTCGTAGTAGCCCACAAGCAGGGCTCCGGGGTAGCCTCGCCGCTTGCCCTCGCCCTCGAGCCAGCCGCCGATCACCAGCTCCTGCCGGAAATGGTTCTTGATCTTCTGCCACGCCCCCGTGCGCCGGCCTGGCTCGTAACGGGAGTCGAGCTTCTTGGCCATCACGCCCTCGAGGTCCGCCTTTGCGCTGGCGGCCTTCATCGTCGCGCCACCACCAATCTCATATGGCGGTGTCTGCCATGACGGTCCCGCGAGCTTCAGTTTGTCCAGCACTTTCCGCCGGTCCAAGTACGACTGCTCCGTCAGCGAGTGGCCGTCCCGCCACACCAGGTCGAACACCATGTAGGTGACCGGGACCTCTTTCATCTTCCGGCGGATCTCGTTCTCTGCCGTCAGGCCCATGCGCTGCTGGATCTCCTCGAAGCTGGGGCGCCCGTTTTCGTCGAGGGCGACGATCTCACCGTCGAGGATGACCTCGGCCGAGCCCAGGGCGCGGCCCATGGGTTGGATCTCGGGATACCGGGGCGTGATGTCCTCGCCGGTGCGGCTCTGCAGGCGTACCCGGCCGCCCTCGACGTACGCGAGCGCGCGGATGCCGTCCCACTTGAACTCGAAACCCCACGCATCATCCGGCGTGGGCAGCTTGGTGCTGAGCTTGGCCAACATCGGCGCGATCTTGTCCGGCATAGGCTTGCGCTCGGGATCCTGCGGCGGATCCATGCGGTGGATCATCCAGTCGTTGCCGCGCGTCTGGAACAGCACGTAGCGCCCCTGCAGGCGCTTGCCGTGAAGGTCGACCATGACCTCGCGGTCCGACCATTTGACCGGGTCGTAGGTGCCTTCGTCCCAGATCAGCACCTTGCCCCCGCCGTACTCGCCCTTCGGGATCTCGCCCGCGAACTTGAAGTACTCGAGGGGATGGTCCTCGACGTGGACGGCGAGGTGATTCTTCTTCGGGTCGGGCGGAATGCCCTTCGGCACGGCCCACGACACCCCGACTCCGTCTCTCTCCAGCCGGAAGTCCCAGTGCAGGCGCCGGGCGTGGTGCTCCTGGACCACGAATCGAGGCGCTCGCGCCGCCTTCTTGGGCACGCGGGCGCCGGGCTCGGGGGTCTTTTTGAAGTCCCGTTTCGCCTCGTATTCGGCGAGCTTCTTCGCCATCCAATTAGAAGGTTAGGCCTTAGGCCACGGCCGCTTCCTGCTCGTCGGCGACGATCGCGAGGCGGCGCGTCCGGATGAACATCGCCGCCGTGGCCGCAAGCACGAGGGCCACGATCGGCAGCACGAGCGTCGGGTGCATCGCGTCGACGAAGGCGTTGGTAAAGACCGAATGCGCGATGACGGCGATCTGCGGAGGCAGGCTGAGGCCGGCGCCTGTCTGACCCACGCCAACCTCAAAGCCGGTGTGAGAGGCGTTGCTGAAACCGGCGACGAACTGCGCTCGATACTGCTGGGGCAGCTGCCCCGACGCGGCAACCGCTCGATCGTGAAGGGCGAGGGCCAGGCGGTTCTGGAGGAACGCGCCGACGACCGCACTCGCCAGCACGCCGCCCAGCTCCTGGATCGTGTTGATCACGCCCGACGCGACGCCGGCCATGTGTGGGGGCAGATCGCGCGTGCCCACGCTGAACAGAGGGATCCAGATGCAGCCCATGCCCAGGCCGGACAAGATGAGTCCGGGAAGAAAGTCCCAGCGCCCAGAGTTGGCGTGCGCGGCCCAGTCGATGTATCCGCTGCCGAGGGCGAGCGCCAACAACCCAGGCATCAGGAGGTACTTGCCGTTGATCTTCTGCGAGATCGCGGCGGCAAAACCCGAGGCGAACATGGTCACGAGCGGCTGGACCGCAATCGTCAGCCCCGCGTCGATCGCGCTGAGGCCAAGGACCGACTGCAGGTAGATGGTCAGCGGCAGGTAGAGGCCCAGGATGGCAAAGCCCATCACCGAGATCACGACCGACGCGAGCATGAAGTTGCGGTCCTTGAAGATCTCGAAAGGCAGCAGCGGCTCCGAGCCCTGGTGGCGTGATTGGTAGTAGAGGAATAGGCCCAGGAGCGCGATGCCGGCGCCGACGATCTCGGGGATCGTGACGAATCCGGTCACGGTGCCCCAGTCGTATCGCTGCCCTTCGATCAGTCCGAAGATCACCCCTAGCAAGCCCGCCGTGGCCAAGGCCACGCCGAGCAGGTCGAGGCGGTGGCGGCGGCCCGGCCGAAGATCGGGGATCAGGAGGAATGCAAGCACCACCGTCAGGACGCCGATCGGCAGGTTCACGGTGAAGATGGAACGCCAGCCGAAGTGTGCGACGAGGAGTCCGCCCACGGTCGGGCCCGCGATCACGGCGAGTCCGGAAACAGTTCCGTAGATCGCGAACACGCCGCCGCGGCGGTCGACGGGAAAGAGGGACATCATCAACGGGAGCCCCTGCGGCGCCAGCACCGCCGCGCCCAGGCCCTGCAGCGCGCGCGAGACGATCAGCTGCGTCGGGTCCTGCGCCAGGGCGCTGAGCCCTGACGCGATCGTGAAGATGACCACGCCGATCGCGAACAGGTTGCGCGGTCCGTAGATGTCGCCCAGCCGGGCCGATGTGATCAAGAGGACGGCGTAGAGCAGGCTGTAGGCGTTCAGCACCCACAGCACCTGGTCGAGGCTTGCGTGCAGGCCGTCGAGGATCGACGGAATCGCGATGTTGACGATGGTCAGGTCGAGCAACGTCATGAACAGGCCGAGCACGAGGACGCCCAGCGCAGCCATCGGGTGGTTACGAAGCTTTGTCACCGAATCTCTCCTTTGCGGAATGCGATCAAGCCGAGAGCGACGTACCAGGCCTGGATCTCGAGGACGAGCAGGCGCTCGGTCAGGCCCGCAATTCCGGTCTGGATGCCTTGAACCGTGGGTATGAAGGTCGCGAAGTAGAGCACCGCCAGGGCAGCCGTGAGCGGCCCCGCAACGATGAGTCCGGTGCCCACAGATCGCCAGCCCGGGACGCGGCGGAGAAGGAATCCGACCAGCGGAAACGTCGCGACCGTCGTCAGCGCCAGGCCGAAGCCGAGGAAGTGAATGAAGAACGTCTGGAACGTGAAGAGCCCGTCGAGCACGCTGCCGATCCCGGGCAGGGCCAGCAGCGTCGCGCAGATGTATCTCGCCGGCATCTCGGGGATGCGTTCGAACACGCCGAAGGCGCCTACGATCACGAGAAGGCCGCTGAGCACGAACGCGGCGTTCATGTACGGCCCGGTGGGGCCCAGGCCGAGGCCGCTGATCGGCTGGCTCACCGGCGAGTAGGGCGAGACGTGTGTGCCCCACAGGTAATAGCCGGGGCTGACGAACCCGAGCACCAGCCAGGCCGCTGTCAGCAAGACGGGGCCGGCCACCGCAGCCAGCTCGAGCGGCAGGCGCCCGACCCCAACGCTCCAACGGTTTACGTCCATCCGGATCCCTCCTGTTCCTCTAACGGTGTTAGGCATATCGGTGGTAACATTACCCCTAACAATGTTAGGAATGCAAGCGCCACTACAGCTCTTAGCGGAGAATGCCCGATGGAACCGTTGAGCCCCGAAGAGCAGAAAGGACTTACCCGGGAGCGACTGGTCGAGGCTGCCCTCGAGCTGATTCACAAAGACGGCCTGGAAGGGCTCTCAATGCGGGCGCTGGCGGAGCGTCTGCGGGTCAAGGCGGCTTCGCTGTACTGGCACGTGCGGGATCGCGACGAGCTGTTGGAGCTGTTGGCGGACGGGATCCTCGAGTCGGTCAGCCAGCCTCGGAAGCGGGCCACCTGGCGCGAGACGGTGCAGGCGACAGCCGATGCGCTCCAGCACGCGGTGTCGGCTCACAAGGACGCGAATCGCATCCTGCTCGAGGTCCCGGGCGCGCTGGGCCGCAGCCGCGTCGCGCGGGACCTCGCGGCGGCGTTCCGCTCGGCCGGTCTTCAGGAAACGGAGGCGGCGGACGTGGCGCGGATGGTGATGACGCAGGTGATCGCCGGGCCCTCAACCGCCGGGGAGGAGACGGGCGCGAGGGTTACAGGCGAGCCCGCCTCGGTCTGGATCGACACCGGGTCGCGCGGCGTGATGCTTCGCGCCGGCACTCCTGACATGCAGGGTTTGATCCGCGTCCCCTCCGACCAGTCAGGCGCAGCGCCCGCGGTCGTTCGCGGCGAGCAGGTGCTGGTTCGGCGGTTGCGCGGCGTAGGTCGCGGAGAGATCGAGCTCAACCCGCGCCGGCCGTGGAAGTTCAAGGTCCAGGCGCCGACGTGGAATACGGTGATCGACGCCGGCGGTCTCGACGTGCGCGAGATCTGGATCGACAGCGGCGCCGCGAGCATCGAGTGCTTCCTGCCGGTGCCGCGCGGGGTCGTTCCGATCCATGTCTCGAGCGGCGTGGTCAACGTGTCCGTCCACCGCCCACGCGAGGCGGCGGTGGCCGCGATCGCGCACACCGGTGCGGTCAAGCTGAAGCTCGAGCAGTTCTCGACCAAGGTGGCCGTCTTCGACGTGCGCTGGAACAGCGAAGACGGCGCGCCGAGCGCCCGCGATCGCTACGAGCTTGACGTGAGCAGCGGGGTGGTCGATTTCAAGCTCGACACCTATACCCCGAAGGTCCTGCCTATGGATGCGACGCCGCCCGAGCCGAAGGCGAAAGGCAAGCCGGCGACGGCACTGGACTTTCTCCTCGACGGTATCGAGGCGCACCTGAAGTCACATCAGTAACCGGGATAGGGGCGTTTGCCGTCAAAACGTCCCGAATTCCCGACCGCAAGTGGACGTCTGGGTCCAAACGTGCGGCGCGGCGAACATTTACATGCCCCGCGGTGTCCGCCGGCGCGTGAACCCTTAACAGGCTGGGTTCCTTGAGCGCCGTGTGATCAGTAGCGTGCTTCCAAAACGCGGGAGGCACCAATGCTTTTTCTCACCGACCCCGACATAACGCCCATCACCAACCTGATCAATACGTGGATCCACATCGGGCAGGCCCTCGTGGGATCCGTCGGCGCGCTCGCGTTCATCTTCGCGTTCATCTGGAAGATCACCGCGGTCGAGTCGAAGTCGGCGCTCGCGGCCAAGCAGTGGATCCAGCGGATCGTGGTCGGCACCATTGGCGTTGAGGTCGCGAGCTCGCTGGTCAGCATTCTCACGAGCTCGGTTCCCACGCGCTGAGCGATGGACCTCAGCTTCCTCAAGGAGCTCTATCTCGAGCTCAGCCGCATCGAGGGCTACCTCTACACGATCGTCCATCCGAACCTCGTGCTGGTCAAGGTCCTCAACGACAGCGTCGGCCTGCTCCTACATGTCTGGTACGGATTCATCCTCAGCACCACCGACATCGAGACCGGCGGCGATTTCGTCAACGCGGCCACGGTTCAGATGTTCGAGCCGAAGGTCCAGGTCGTGGCCGATGCGGGCCTCGCCATCATCGCGATCTGGGCGTCGTACCGGATCATGTGGGGGCACGGACTCTTCACCCAGTACACCGCGCGCATCCTGTTTCCGCGCCTGTTCATGGCGGCGGTTTTGATCAACTTCGCGCTACCACTGTTCCAGGCGAGCGTGACCGCGGTCAACGCGATCTCGGAAGCCGTGCGCAGCTTCAACATGTTCGACGACGTCACGACGTTCGTCGCGAACTACAGCAACGACCCCAACGCGGGCACCTGGGAGATCCTCACGACCGCTGCGCTCGCCGGCGCATATGGCGCCCTGGCGATCAGCTACCTCGTGCGCTACGCGATCCTGGTAGTCCTCGCCATCACCGCGCCTCTAGCCGCGCTGCTCTTCATGCTCCCGGAGACCAACCACCTGTCGAAGATGTGGATGAGCCACTTCACCACCAACCTCTTCATGCAGCCCGCGCAGCTGTTCGTGCTCTCGATCGGTTTTGCGCTCGAGCGCACGGGCGTCAGCCCGATCCACCACCTCTTTGCGCTTGCGTCCTTGCTTATCGTCTTCAAGGTCCCAGGCGCGATGGGCGGCACCGAGAAGGCGGCGCATAAGATGCAGTCGACGCTGCACGAAGCGGTGAAGCATCTCGGACACGCGCTGGCCAAGGCATGATTCGCATCCTCGTCATCGCCGGCCTGGGCGTGGCGACCTGGCTTGTCGCGGCGACCCAGGTGCCGAGTCATGTGCGGCTGCCGGTGACCGGGGTCGTCGTGGGAGCTGTCGTGACCCAGCCGTTCGGCTGCACCGACGTCGACCTGGAGCCCTACGACCCAGCCTGTCCCACGCGTCACTTCCACACGGGGATCGATCTGGCCGCGCCTGAGGGCGCCTGGGTCAACTCGGCCACCGACGGGACGGCGTGGACGGGCTACGACCCGATGGGCGCCGGCGACTTTGTCTCAGTCGTCGTCGACGCGCACGTCCGCATCGTCTACTGCCACCTGTCCGCATTTCGCGTGAGCGCCGGGCAGCAGGTCGTGCCGGGCGAGCTCATCGGGCTGGTCGGCGCCACCGGCCTTGCCACCGGACCACACGTCCATCTCCAGGTCGACGTCGACGGCGTCCCGGTGGACCCGGTGAGCTTTCTCGGCTCTTAACAACCTGGGTAGGCGCCAGAGCCGCGCCCGACTAACTTCAGAGCAATTTCACGGAGGTCATCGCAATGGTCAACAAAGTCATTCTCATCGGGCACCTGACAGCCGACCCTGACGTCAAGGCGACGCCGAAAGGAACGTACGTCGCCAAGATGCGCATCGCCACCAATTCCTACCTGGGGAAGGATGCGGAGGGTAACCGCAAAGAGCAGGCGGAGTTCCACAGCCTGGTGGCGTTCGGCAAGCTCGCAGAATTTGCCGGCCAGTACCTGCACAAGGGCCGGCTCATCTACGCCGACGGCCGGCTGCAGACGAGCAGCTGGCAGGACCAGGCGGGGCAGACGCGCTACCGGACGGAGGTCGTCGTCGACGAGATCCACTTCGTCGGGCCGAAGCCGGCCGAAGCAGCGGCCTGAGGCTGGGCGGATGAAGGCGACGGCGCAGGGCGTAATCTTGTAATCCTTATGGCCGATGACGTGAGCAGGTGGTTCGCCTCGCGGATCCCGAAGGGGTGGTTCGCGGGACCGCCCGAGGTCAGCTCCGACGGGGAGGAGATCCTGGTCGTCGGCACGCTGCCCGACGTCGAGCTGGCGGGCGGCACGTCGGACGAGGGTCGCTCGGCTGCTCGCGTCGCCCGGATCCTGCGGTTTCGGGAGGAGACCCGCGACGATCGAATTCGAATCGCCCGTGATGCAGAGCGGCAGTTCGGGCGCAAGGTGGCCTGGGGCGCCCGGTCTGGGGATGAGCTGAAGATCTTCACCATGCTCAGCATCCCGGTGATGACCCGCCTGCGCATGAATGAGAGGTCGATCCTCGACACGCTGGTCGCCGGCGGGGTGGCGCGGAGCCGGAGCGAGGCGCTGGCCTGGTGCGTGCGCCTGGTCGGCATGCATCAGGCGGACTGGATCAAGGGTCTGCGCGACGCTCTCGTCAAAGTCGACGAAGTTCGCAGTAAGGGACCGCTGAACTAGTTACACCAGTTGATACTGGTGCCCACAATGGCCGCCTCAGGCGCACGAAAACACGTCGTGATCATGGGCGCGGGGCCGGCTGGGCTCACCGCCGCTTATGAGCTGATGAAGCACGACGTGGCGGTCACCGTGGTCGAGAAGGACCCGCACCAGGTGGGCGGCCTGGCGCGGACTGTCGAGCACAACGGCTACCGGTTCGACATCGGTGGGCACCGCTTCTTCTCCAAGAACCAGGAGGTCGAGGACCTCTGGACCGAGATCCTCGGCGAGGAGATGCTCACGCGCGGCCGGCTGTCGCGCATCTACTACCGAGGCCGCTTCTTTGCGTATCCGATCAAGGCCGTCAACGCGCTCTGGAACCTTGGGCCGCTCGAGGCGGTCCGATGTCTCGCGAGCTACATGTGGGCGCGAATCCATCCCGTGAAAGATCCGAAGACGCTCGAGGACTGGGTCCGCAACCAGTTCGGCTGGCGCCTTTTCAGCATCTTCTTCAAGACGTACACCGAGAAGGTGTGGGGCATCAGCACCAAGGAGCTGTCCGCCGACTGGGCCGCGCAGCGCATCAAGAGCCTCGACCTCTGGGTCGTGCTTCGGACAGCGCTGCTGCCGCATCGCAAGGCGAAGGGTCGCGGCGAGATCGTCACCACGCTGATCGACAGGTTCCGCTATCCCCGTCGCGGGCCGGGTCAGATGTGGGAGCGGGTGGCAGAGATCGCGGAGGAGCGGGGGCATCCCGTCTTGCTCGGTCGGTCGGTGTCAGCCATCAGCCACGACCGCGGCGAGGTGACCTCGATCACGACCACGGACGATGCGGACCGGAGCGAGACTTTTAACGGATCGCACTTCGTCTCGAGCATCCCGATCCGCGAGCTTGTCGCCAGGCTCGATCCTCCGGCGCCGGAGACGGTGAGGCAGGCCGCCGAGAGCCTTGGCTATCGCGACTTCATCAGCATCGCCCTGATGATCGACCGCGCCGACGTGTTCCCTGATAACTGGATCTACATCCACGATCCGGCCGTGCGTGTCGGGCGCATCCAGAACTTCAAGAACTGGAGCCCCGACATGGTGCCCGATCAGACCAAGACATGCCTTGGGCTCGAGTACTTCTGCTTCGAAGGCGACGGACTGTGGACGGCGAACGACTCGGACCTGGTCGAGCTCGCGAAAGAGGAGCTCGAGCGCCTGGGGATCTGCGCAGCCTCCGAGGTCTTCGATGGAGTCGTCGTACGGCAGCGCAAGGCGTACCCGGTCTACGACGACGACTACCAGGCTCACGTCAACGTGGTCCGCGAGTACCTCGCGCGCGCGCTGCCGAACCTGTACCTCGCCGGTCGCAACGGCATGCACAAATACAACAACCAGGACCACTCGATGATGACCGCGGTCCTGGTGGCGAGAAAGATCGCGATGGGCTCAGCGCTCGATCCGTGGAAGGTTAACGCCGACGCGGTTTACCACGAGGACATTCGGGTCGGTGAGCGCGACGTCACCGGCAGGCTGGTCCCCGAGCGGGTTACCGCGAGCTAGCAGTCTTCTCTGTCAGACGGTCCGGGGTCGCGCGAAGTTTGCGGCGACGAAGCTCGCGACCGCCAGCACCGCGCTCAGGATCGCGTGTTTCACGTGTGTGCCCGCGGCCGACGACGATGTGAAAGTCGGAAGGATGCCGCCCACGATGTACAGAATCGCCGCGATGACAAAGATGATGCCGAGGATGCCGAGCCCAACTGCAACCGTGTTGCTCTTCACAAGCCGAAGCGTAACAAAGCCAGGCTGACAAGCCCGGCGGCGATGCAGTAAAAGCCGTACGGGTCGAGACGGCCGGAGCGGAAGTACCGGAGTAGAAATCGCGCGCTGGCGTAAGCGGCGAGGCCCGACAGCACTGCCGCCACCGCGTACTCCGCGAGCGGCACACCGCTCGCAAACAGCTGCGGCACCTCGACGATTCCTGCGCCGAAGATGGTCGGCGTCGCGAGGAGGAACGAGAACCGCGCGGCCTCCTGGTGGCGCAGGCCGGCGACGAGACCGCCGCCGATCGTGACGCCAGAACGTGAGATGCCGGGGATGAACGCCAGCGCCTGGCACGCGCCGACGATCGCGGCCGCGCGAAAGCTGATCCGCTCGGCCTGCGCGAAATGCTGCTCCTGCTCCGCGCGTGTCGATCCGCGCTCCGCACGGCGGCGCAGCCACTCGAAGCCGAGCATCAGAACGCCGTTGACGACGAGGAACGCGGCAGCCGCGGACGGCGACACGAACAGCGCCTTGATGCGGTTCTCCAGCAGGACTCCGAGCACCGCGGCCGGGATCGTGCCCGTGAGCAGGAGCATCGCGAGGCGCTCGTTGTCATCCCGCATCTGGCCGCGAAACGCGGCCGCGAAGAATCCGCGAATGATCACGACCCACTGGTCCCGATACAGGACCAGCAGCGCGGTCGCGGTACCCAGGTGCAGAAGGACGAGGAAGGGCACGAACGACGGATCGGACTGCTTGAAGCTCCAGTGCAGAAGGGTCGGCACGATGACGGCGTGACCGAGCGAAGAGACGGGGAATAGCTCGCTCGCGCCTTGCAGCAGGCCCATGAACAGCGCCTGCGCAAACGTCACCTCGATATATTCCATGACACATGGCTCGCCTTGCTGCGTTCAGCCCTGCGGTCAGAACCCTCGAGGAGTCGATCGAGCGCGCTCGCATCGTCGAGAGGTACGGCTACGACTCGCTGTGGACGACTCAGCTTCCGACCGCACGCGACGCGTCGCTGGTCCTGGCCGCGTACGCCTCCGCAACGCAGCGCGTGAAGCTCGGCACCGGCGTCCTACCGATCTACACGCGGCATCCGACGGCGACGGTGCAGATGGCAGCGACGCTGGACGAGCTCTCAGGTGGACGTTTCGTCCTCGGTGTCGGCGTCAGTCACAGGGTCACGGTCGAGGGGATGTGGGGCCTTCGGCTCGAGAGCCCGGTCGAGGCGATGCGCGAGTACCTGACCATCGTGCGCACCAGTCTTCGCGACGGCGCATGCAGCTTTGAAGGCAAACACTTCACCGCGCGGTGGTCCTACCTGGGTCCGCGACGCGAGGACATGCCGATCATGATCTCGGCCCTCAACCCACGGATGCTCGAGCTCGCTGGCGAGCTCGCTGACGGCGTGGTCCTGTACATGTGCGCGCCCGGCTACATCAAGGAGCACGTGATCCCGCACCTCCGGACGGGCCGCGAGAGGGCGGACAAGTCGATGGACGGCTTTGAGATCGTCGCCGCAGTCGACGCCTGCGTCACCTCCGACCGAGACGCCGCCCTCGAGACGTACCAGAAGACGCTCGACCGCTACGCGGCGCTGCCGTTCTATCGCAAGGCCATGGAAGCGGGCGAGTTCAACCCCGACGTGCTCGCGGCGATCGGCCATGCCCAGCAGGTGCGCGATGCGATCGAGCGCTACCGCGAGGTCGGCGTCACGCTTCCCGGCGTGGGTCCTTTCGGTGGACGCTTCGAGGAGACCATCGCGGCGGCCGCAGAAGCCTAGAGGCCGCTAGGCCAGCCGGGTCAGCGCCTCGTCGATGAGCTGGCGCGCGGTCGTGAACTCGCGCCGGATGGCCGCGTCCTCCGCCCGGGCAAGCGGCAGGAGAGCGGAGGTCCAGCGCGACGCGTCACGCTCCTCCAGGCCCGACCTGACCTGGCCGATCGTCTGGGTGGCGAACAGCAACCCACCTCCGGGGTTGTCCAGGATCGACCGCGCGATGCCGAGCTGCCCGCGCGCCCACGCGACGATCTCGTCGCCTGGATGCGTGTCCAGCGGCTTCGGCTGGTTGACGTCGACACCCATTAACCGCTCATTCTCCCTGGAGGTGCGCCCTGCGCGCGCCCGGCGCTGCAAGCGCCTGCAGCGACTCACCGGTGAGCCGGTACACGGTCCAGTCGGCGTTCGGCTTGGCGCCGAGGCGCTGGTAGAACCGGATGGCGTCGACGTTCCAGTCCAGCACCGCCCACTCCAGCCGTCCGCACCCTCGATCCACCGCGAGCTGGGCGAGGTGCTCGAGCAGCGCTCTGCCCACGCCTCCGCCTCGTTTCTCGGGCAGCACGAACAGGTCCTCGAGGTAGATGCCGGGCTGCGCGAGGAATGTCGAGTAGTTGTGAAAGAAGAGCGCGAATCCGATCGGCTCACCGTCTTTTTCAGCGATCAACGTTTCGGCGTAGCGGCGCTCGCCGAACAGCGATTCCGTGAGCTTCTCCTCGGTCATCACCACCTCGTGCTCGAGCTTCTCGTAGCGCGCGAGGCCGCGGATCAGCTCCGCTATCAAAGGCACGTCGGGCAGGTCGCCGGGGCGAATGCGAAGAGTCATCTCGGCCGGTCCTTCAAGCGAAACACAAACCGCATCGCGCCGTGGGTATCGGAAAAGCTCGCGATCTTGTTGTCCACCAATCCGGCCGAGAGTCCCGCGTCGATCAAGTCAGTGTCGCTGAGCCGCCTGTCCGCGCCCTTCCGACGCACGACCCAGATCGCGCCGTTGGGTTCGATCCAGCGCTTGACCACCTTCAGCCTCTCCAGATCGAGCGTGTCATCGGCTCCGACGAAAACGATGTCGCATGGTGTGGATGGTTTGCCGATGACGACGTCCATTGTTCTCTGTCGCAGCCGGGCGAGGAATTCTTTGTCATCAAGATTGAGGACCGCCACGCGCGAGCCTGGCTTGACGCCCAGCTTGTCAAGAAGCGGTTTTGTCGTTTCCGCCACGGATCGCTCCGAAGATGACCACGCCGAGCAGCCATCCACCGTAGGCGCCCGCTATCGCGAGGACGATCGTGGGCACGGGACTTCCTACACGGCTGGACAGCAAACCGCCCAGGCCGACGAGCGAGCCGAAGACCAAGGCGCCGGCAATCCCGCCCGCCACGGCGCCGACCAAGGCCGCAGCTGTAACCCGAGGTCTCAGACCTCGATCACCTGCAGGTCTTTGACCGCGCCCCTCGTGGTGCCCGAGTACACGTGGTTGAAGAGAAAACGTGTGTCCGGGTGCCTCTTGCGCAGTCGAGCAGCGTTCTCCCAGCTCATGTGGCTGAAGACGTCACCAGGTCCCGTCGCCTCGACGATCGCCACGTCCGCGCCCTCGACCAGCTTGTCCAGCGGCGCCGTCGGCTCCGTGTCTCCGGAGTACGCCACCACCTTGCCGTCGATGTGGATGCGGTAGCCGTTGCCACCCATCGTGCCGTGGTCGAGCTTCACCGTTTCGTAGCGCACGCCGGCCGCCGTGCCCGACGCCTTCGCGTCGACGTAGCGAGCCTTGAAGTGCGGCTTCATCACCCGCTTCCAGTCCGCACCCCAGCTGACCTCCCACAGCCGCTCGAGGAACTCCGCGGTGCCGGAGGGACCTACAAACGTCAACGGGCGCCGGTCGACAAAGACGCGGTGCAGCACGAAGGGAGGAAGGCCGAGGGTGTGGTCGCCGTGGAAGTGGGTGAGGAAGACGACCTCGATGTCGCCGGGGTCGACACCAAGGCGGTGCATGTGCGGCAGGAGCGGCGCGCCGCCATCCAGGAGCACGCGACCGTCGACCACCACTGCCCCGTTGTAGCGATCGAGCGAGTACGCGGCGCCGCTACCGAGGAAGGCGAGCTTTACGCGATGGTTACTGCCTGGTTCAGGTACACGTCCTGGATTGCGTGTAGTAATTCGATGCCCTCCTTCATGGGGCGCTGGAAAGACTTGCGGCCGCTGATCAGACCCATTCCGCCGGCGCGCTTGTTGATCACCGCCGTGCGGACGGCATCTCTCAGGTCTGATGCGCCTTTGCTCTCACCCCCTGAGTTGATGAGACCGGCACGGCCCATGAAGTCGTTGATGACCTGGTACCGGCAAAGGTCTATCGGATGGTCGGTGGAGAGCTTGTCGTACACCTCGGGCCGCGTCACGCCGAAGCCGATGACCTCAAAGCCGCGATTGGTCGTGGGCAGCTTCTGCTTGATGATGTCGGCTTCGATGTTCACGCCGATGTGGTTGGCCTGTCCCGTGAGGTCGGCAGCCACCTCGTAGTTCACGCCGTCCTTCTTGAAGGCGGGGTTGCGGACGTAGCACCACAGCACCGTCGCCATCCCGAGCTCATGGGCGGAGTGGAAGGCAAAGGCGATCTCCTGGATCTGCCGGTCCGACTGCTCGGAGCCGAAGTAGATCGTCGCCCCAACCGCGACGGCGCCCATCTCCCACGCTTCCTTAACGGTCCCGAAGAGAATCTGGTCGTAGTGGTTGGGGTAGGTCAGGAGCTCGTTGTGGTTGATCTTGCAGATGAACGGGATCTTGTGGGCGTAGCGGCGGGCCACCGAGCCGAGCACCCCGAAGGTGGAGGCGACGGCGTTGCAGCCCCCCTCGATGGCGAACTCGACGATCTTGGCGCCGTCAAAGTAGATCGGGTTGGGCGCGAAGGAAGCCCCGGCGGAGTGCTCGATGCCCTGGTCGACCGGCAGGATCGACAGGTAGCCGGTCCCGGCCAGGCGGCCGTGGTCGAGCATCGACTCGAGGCTCCTGAGGACCCGGGTTGGCCGGTCGCTGTCCTTCCAGACCCGGTCGATGAAGTCGGGCCCTGGCAGGTGCAGCTGCTCCTTCGGCACGGTTTGAGACTTGTGTTCCAGGAGGTCGCGGGCGCCATCGCCCAGCAGCTCTTCGATCTTGTCCAGGCCACCCTTGGTAACTGTTGCCATCATCGCCTCTTACACATTTAGTTAGCGTGTTCCATAGGTTCTCGAAGGTCTATCCGTCACTCTATAGTGCGCCGATATGACGCAGCGGGCCAGCGATCTGCTAGCTGAGGTTGCCGACCGCCTGGCGGCCGACACCCACGACAGCGGAATCGTGGTGGCGGAGGCCGTCCGGGCGATCGAGCCGGAGCTCCTGGAGGGCTACCGGGACGGTTCGCTGGACGAGCTGTCCAAGATGTCGATCCGGATGCTCCAGGCGCTGTTCACGTCGCTGCGCCTGGACGCCAAGATCCCGTGGCCCGAGTACTACACCTCCGCGCGGGAGCTGGCCCGGCGCTACGCCGAGCGAGGGGTGCCTCTCGAATCGCTGATCGAGGGACTGAACGTCTTCCGCCGCGCGGTCGTCGCGCGCGTCACCGAGGAGGTGTCGGCAAGCCCCTACGCCGACGAGGTGATGCTCCTGGCGCAGAGCCGGGTGGGCGATGTGATCGAGCACCTGAACTCGAGCTTCATCCGGGGCTATCTAGACTTCACCGAGAGCAAGCACCGCGCACGCCAGACCGAGCTTCACGGCCTCTATCACATCGCGAGCGCGCTCGGCCGCTCGCTCGACGTCAACGAGATCGCGGAAGTTGGGCTGCGCGAGACGCTGAAGGTGCTCGGCCTGCAGGCCGGCGCGGTCTGGATCCGGGAGGGTGCGCGTCTGCGCCTGGCCAAGACGATCGGCATGCAGCCGGGCGAGGAGGAGGAGTTCTCGGAGTCGGGGCGGTCGGGCGCGACGAGGGTAGTCGAGATCTCGTCCGGTCCTGCGGAGTCGCGCGTCGACCGCATCGCGGGCGAATGGCTTGCCATCCGCGCGGAGCTGCGGACGAAGGGGGTACTGCTCGGAGCCATGACCGTGGCCACCCGATCCCCGCGCACGTTCGAGCCGAGCGACCTCGAGTTCGTCGCCGCGGTGGCGGACCACGTGGCGGTTGCTCTGGACCGCGCGCGCCAGCACACCAAGGAGGCGCGCACCGACTACCTCACCGGGCTCGCCAACCGTCCGGAGTTCGAGCGCGCGATCGATCGCGCAGTGGCGTCCGCCGACCGTCACAAGCGGCGGCTGGCGCTGATGATGATCGACCTCGACAACCTCAAGGACATCAACGACACCTACGGCCACCACGTCGGCGACGAGGCGATTCGCGTCCTCGCCTCGGAGCTGCAGCGCGCCGTTCGTGCGACCGACACGTGCGGGCGCCTCGGCGGCGACGAGTTCGGCGTGGCCATGCCCGACGCAGACGAGCGCGACGCACGCGAGATCGGGATCCGCGTCCGCGAGGCGCTGGAACACCTGAACCGCACCTCCAAGCTGCCGGTGCGAGTGGAGTTCTCGATCGGGATCACCGCGTGGCGGCAGGGCCTCGACTGGCAGGCCATGTACCAGGCCGCGGACAAGGCGCTGTACGTGGACAAGCGCCGGCGCCACGCCGCCAAGAAGAGGTTGGAGCGACCTCAGCCTGAAGCACCTGCGGCTTCCTGAGGGCACTGTCCTCGATCGTTCGTTCTTCGCCCGCGACACCACCGTCGTGGCGCGCGACCTGCTCGACAAGGTCCTGGTGCGCGAGGTCGACGGCCAGGTCTTGTGGGGACGCCTGGTCGAGGTCGAGGCCTACCTCGGCCCGGATGACCTCGCCGCCCACTCGAGAGGCGGGCGCCGGACTGCGCGAACCGAGGTCATGTTCGGCGAGCCTGGCCACGCCTACGTCTACTTCACCTACGGCATGCATTGGTGCCTCAACTTCGTCACGCGCGAGGCTGGGGTGCCGCAGGCGGTTCTCGTGCGCGCGCTCGAGCCAGGACCCGGGGTTGGGAGGTGCGGTGGCCCGGGTCTGGTCACGCGGGCGCTGGCCATCGACCGCGCGCTCAACGGCGCGCCGCTAGCTCCGCCCGACCTCTACGTGATCGACGACGGAGCGCCGAAGCGTCGCGTCTACGTCACGCCGCGCGTCGGCGTGCAGGGCACCGGCCGTTGGGAGAGACGGCTCCTGCGTTACGTGGTCGATTCGCCGGCTCTATCCAGACCCATCAGGGGCAGGCCAATCCGGAGGAAACGGGTCCGGGCGCTCTAGCTTTTCCCAGTCGGCGCGAATCGGCGCGAACACGTCGACGACGGTGCAGCCCTCGGGGCCGGCGACTACGTTGTGCGGGACATTGCTCGGGATCAGGTACGTGTCGCCCGCGCGCAGGTCGCGCTTCTCGCCCGCGATGGTGAAGGCGACCGTCCCCTGGATCACGAACCCGAGCTGCTCGTTCTCGTGATGATGCTCCGGCACCGCAACGTTCGGGCCAAGGTCCACCGATGCAAGCGTCATCCGATCGCCATTGACCACCCGGGCCGTGACTCCGTTCCAGATCGCATAAGGGCGCAGCTCAGCGAGTGGACGGAAGGCCTTACTCAATTTCGCGGTCGATGATCGTGGCGGTGCCCAGGCCCCCGCCGCAGCACATCGTCTCCAGGCCGTAGCGAAGGTCACGGCGTTCGAGCTCGTAGAGCAGGCGGTTCATGAGGATCGCGCCCGAAGCGCCGAGCGGGTGACCCATCGCGATCGCGCCGCCGTTGACGTTGGTCTTCTCCAGGTCCGCGCCGGTTTCCTTCTGCCACGCAAGAACCACCGAGGCGAAGGCTTCGTTGACCTCGAACAGGTCGATGCTTCCCAGCTCCAGCCCAGCCTTCTTCAGCACCGCGGCTGTGCCGGGGATCGGGCCCTCGAGCATGAGCACCGGATCGGTGCCGACGACCGCCTGCGCGCGAATGCGCGCGCGGGGCTTCAAGCCCAACTCTTTTGCTTTCTCGAGCGACATCAACAGCACGGCGGCCGCTCCATCCGAGATCTGGCTGGAGTTGCCCGCCGTGATCGTGTGTGCGGGGTTGAACGCCGGCTGCAGCGCCGCGGTCGCGTCGTAGTTGGCGTTGGCGCGAATGCCCTCGTCGCGGCTGAAGATCTCCGGTTGGCCGTTGGAGATGTCCACCGGCATGATCTGCGAGGTGAAGTAGCCCTTATCGGTCGCCTCGTGGGCGCGGTGGTGGCTCACCACGCTGAACTCGTCCATTGCCTTGCGCGAGATGCCGTACTTGCGCGCCATCAGCTCGGCGGAGATGCCCTGGGGCACGAGGTCGTAGAGCTCGGTCAGCTCGGGCGGAAACGGAACGCCCGGCTGCAACGCGTTCGCTCCCATCGGCACCCGACTCATCGACTCGACGCCGCCGGCGATCGTGACATCGCACACGCCCGCCTGGATGAGGTTCGCCGCGAAATGGATCGCCTGCTGGCTCGAGCCGCACTGGCGGTCGACGGTGGTCCCGGGCGTCGTCACCGGGAAGCCCGCGGTGAGCCACGCGTTGCGCGCGACGTTGAGGCTCTGCTCGCCGACCTGGGTGACGCAACCGAAGACGACATCGTCCACCTGCTCGGGCTCGATGCCTGCGCGATTGACGATCTCTTTGAGGACAAGCGAGCCCAGGACGACCGGATGGACGTCTTTCAGTTTCCCGTTGCGCCTTCCAATCGGTGTGCGGACTGCCTCGACGATCACTACTTCGCGCATGGGTCAGCGTCCTCCTCTAACGATTCGCATTGCTTTGTGTCAAGCCACCAACATTTGCCTGGCGATGCCATTTATTTATCTGTTGACGTGCCCTTAGGCCCCTGTTAACTTTCGCGTCGCCCCAAGCGGCTGAGTACGGTAAACCTGAGGATACCGAACGTCGAGTAGGTGGAAGGTCCGGGGCAACCCGGGATGGAAACCGAAAAACGCATAGGGGACTTCAGGGTAAACAGGAAGGTCTCTTGGGGCATTACTTTTCCCCAGAACCTCCACACGGGCTGCCTAATTCGAATAGCCCAAATTTGACGCCTCCAAGCAGGCTTTGTCCACAGCCTCGGCGTCGAACGTGGCCCCGTCCCGCCCGAGACTCCTGACGCCGTCCGCGAGTCGCGCGATCGGGTCAGGGTCTTCGTAGTGAAGCCAGCGATACGCATCCGGTCGAGACGCGCCCGGATTGGCCGCGAGGTATGCCTGGACCGTTATCTGTTCGACATCCCTTAACAGTCCGGCCTCGACCAGGGATGCGAAATCCTGGCCGGCCATCCACTCGAGGAGGCGCGAAAGGCGTTCGCTCAGGAAGGCGCCGCGGGCATGTCGTAAACGCTCGTGCGCAGGGTGCAGATGAACGGCAGGTTGCGGTACAGCTCGCGATAGTCGAGCCCGTAGCCGACCACGTAGTCGTTCGGGATCTGAAAACCGACGTACTTCACGGGCACTTTGACCATCCGGCGCAGCGGACGGTCGAGCAGCGTCACGATCTCGAGCGAAGCGGGGCCGCGCTCCTTGAGCTCCGACACCACGTAGTCGATCGTGAAGCCCGTGTTGATGATGTCCTCGACCAGCACGACATGCCTGCCTTCGATCGGGTAGTCGATGTCGCGCACGATCCGCACACGGTCCTGCGGCTGCGCGCCCGCGTAGCGCTTGAGGTCCAGGTAGTCGATGACGAACGGCACCTTGATCTGCCGCGCCAGGTCGGCGAGGAAGAACGTGATTCCTTTCAGGACGCCGACGAGGACGATCGACTGGCCGCGATAATCGCGCGAGATCTTGCGGGCGAGGGCGCGAATGCGCGACTCGAGCTCGACGGGCGAGATGAGGATCTCCCCGACGTCTTCCTTGCGCAGGTGCTGCACCTCGAGCGCCCCGTATCCGGCCTTGGCCAGCAGCTGCTGGTAATCGCGGCGGTAGAGAAGCCGGACGTTGAGCTCCGGGTACAGCTCGCGCACCAGACGGAGCTTGCGGTTCTTCGGTGTGACGAGCGATTGTTTCATCGTCGTCAGCTCGATGTAGAGGTCGTGCTCGGGGAGGTAGAAGTCCGGGGTGAACATCTCGGCGACGCGCGCGCCCTCCCACGCGATGGGAAATGAGACGGGCTCGTACTGCCAGCGGATGCGGTAATAGTCGAGGAATCGCGCGAACTCCTGCTCCGACGGGTGCGCGAATTCCACGCGAGAGTGAGCGGGGCCCGTACGTCTGACCAGGCGCGAGCGCTGCCTTACCGGGCGGCGCCATTTCTGAGGGACCGAGTTGAGGGACGACGCCAATGGAACGGTCGTGATTGTACTCTCGCGTTTGGGGACGTCTGATGGGCACACCGGCGCAACGCATGGTCGCCGAACAGCTGCGCCCGCACGGCGTGAACGACGAGCGCGTGCTGCAGGCGATGGCCTCGGTCCCTCGCGAAGAGTTCCTCGCGCCGCGGATGCGCAGGCACGCGTACGAAGACCGCGCCCTGGCGATCGAATGCGGGCAGACGATCTCTCAGCCGCTGGTCGTCGCGCTGATGACGCAGGCCGCGGCGCCGCAGCCCGACAACGTCGCGCTCGAGGTCGGCACCGGTTCGGGCTACGCCGCCGCTGTCCTCAGCCGGCTCTGCCGCAAGGTGATCACGATCGAGCGCGAGCCGGCGCTGGCCGAGCACGCCTCGGAAGTCCTGCGACGTCTAGGGTTCGATAACGTCGAGGTCGCAGTCGGGGATGGAAGCCTGGGTTGGCCGGCGGAGGCGCCGTATGACGTGATCCTGGTGGCGGCCGCCGCGCGCGATGTTCCTGGGCCGCTCCTCGAGCAGATTGCCGACGGCGGCCGCATGGTGATTCCGGTGTCGGTCGCCAACGACGAGCCCCAGGACCTGCGGTTCTACGAGCGTCATGGCGGCCAGGTGACCTACCGCTCGCTCTTCCCGGTGCTGTTCGTTCCTCTGCGGACCGGCTAGAAGCCGAGCCCCAGCCTCAGGGCTTGGGCGAGGGCGAGGGCGAGGCGGACGCCGGCGGCGTGCTCGAGGCGCCGGAGAGCGTCTGCAGCTGCTGGAGGATCTGGCCAACGGTCTGCATCTCGGTCCCGAACGTCGTGAAGTCGCCTCTCGCCAGCGCTGCGTAGGCGGCCTTGTAGTGCTCGTTGGCCTGCGCGATCAAGCCCTGGATCTGCGCGACCTGCGCGGCGGTATAGGTGGATGGCGGCGGGCCGGTGTTCGTCGTCGGCGGCGCCTGCCCCACCAGCTGCTGGATCGCCTGGTCGAGGCTGTCCGTGTAGACCACCTGGGTCTGGTTGGCCAGGATCACCTTCTTCAGCTCGGGCAGCGCCGACTGCTCGCGCGCGCGGAGGTAGACGGGCTCGAAGTAGAGGAACGAGTTTCCGATCGGCACGACCAGCAGGTTGCCCTGCTGCACCTGTGAGCCGGCCTGGCTGAACAGCGTGAAGTCCGCCGAGATCGTGGTGTTCTGGTTGATCCGGTTGGCGACGAGCTGCGGCCCGTCGATCACCTTGCCCTTGGGCAGCACGTAGGCGGTGTACTCCCCGTAGTGCGCTCCATCGCTTCGTGCGGCGAGCCAGGAGACGAGGTTGTTCTTGTTCAGTGGCGTGAAGGGCATGATCAAAAGAAACTCGGCCTGCTGCTCTCCAGGGAGCCGGAACAGCACGTAGTACGGCGTCACGGGCGCGGCCGCCGTCGTCGGCGAGTTCTGCGCGGTGGGGATCGACCACACGTCCTCTCGCGCGAACAGCACCTTGGCGCCGTCGGCGTCGGGGTTGACGTGGTAGATGGCGTACACGGTGACCTGGGCGTTGAACATGTCTTCCGGGACGCGGAGGTGCGCGCGCAGTCCCGCCGGCATGGAGTCGATGGGCTTGAACATCAATGTAAACGTCGCCGCGTACGCCTTGATGAGCGGGTCTTTCGAGTCGATCATGTAGAAGGTCGTGGTGCCTTCGTACGCGTCGACGACGACCTTCACCGAGTTGCGGATGTAGTTGATGGAGTTGTCGCCGAACTGCTGGGCCTGCGCGTAGGGATATGTGGATGCGGTCGTGTACGCGTCGAGTATCCAATAGAGCTTGCCATCGACAACGACCAGGTACGGATCGCCGTCGAAGGTTAGAAACGGCGCGATAGCCGAGGCTCGGTCCTTGATGTTGCGGCGGTAGAGCATCAGCGACTTGTCGTTGACCTGTCCCGAGACCAGCAGGTTGAAGTCGCTCAGACGCAGGGACCACAGCGCTTTGTTGACGCTGGTCATCGGCACGCCGTGCGAGCCTTTGTAGTTGTTGAACACGTCCTGGCCGCCTTGCGGGAAGTCGAACTCATTGGTCTTCGATGGCGCGATTACGTAGTCATTGGTGGCCTCTCCGAAGTAGATCGCCGGCTGACTGATCGTGAGCGGTCCCGTTGGCGGTACGTCGCTCACGACGTACTGCGGCAAGCCCTCTGGGCCCACGCCATTGACGGGACTCCCCGCTGCGCCGTACCCGTGCGTGTACTGGAGGTGGATGTTCACCCACTGCTGCGCCTGCGCGGCAAGCTTGGTGGTGTCCATCTCTCGGGCGCTGATCTCGAGCTGCTGGTACTGCCCATTGATGATGTAGCGGTCGATGTCGATGTCGTTGAAGGTGTAGTACGTGCGCAGCGTCTGCTGCTGCGTGTATGTGTCCTTCAGCTCGGTGTAGTCCCACAGCCGCAGGTTGTTCACCGTCACCTGGTCGTTCTGCACGTCCTGGGCCGTCAGAGGCTGGTCGCCGCTGAAGTTGCTGACCGCGACGTTGGAAAGCCCGTACGCGGCGCGCGTGCCGGCGATCTCGCGCTGGATGTAAGGAAGCTCATAGGTCTGGGCGTTGGGGGTGACCTGCACGCCCTGGACGAACGCGGGCACAGCCTGCGCGACGATCGTCAGGACGATCCACGCGCCGACCGCCACGACGGGCAGCCAGAGGCGGCGCACCCATGCGTTGGCGATGAGCCCGCCGGCGAGGACGATCCCCGCTGCGGATTGGAACGTGAACAGCGGCAGGCGCGCGTTGACGTCCGTGTAGGCGGCGCCCCACACGACGCTGCTGTTGTGCGAGTAGAGGAGGTCATAGCGACCCAGCCAGGTCGCCACCGACAGAGACACTCCGAACAGCGCGATCAGGACCGACACATGCGCGAGCGCCTGCGGCGTCGGCCTGAAGTCGAAGCTGTCGCCGCGCCACGCGTAAAGGGCCGCGATCAGGAGCACGGTCATGAAGTCGAGCCCGAGCGCCCAGTTGGTCACCCCGTGCAGGAACGGCAGCGTCAGCAGATAAAAGGAGATGTCCTGGCCGAGTACGGGATCGGTGGTGCCGGTGGGAGTTGAGTGCAGAAACAGCGCGAGCGACTGCCACTGCCCGAACGCGCCGCCGGCCAGGATGAGGGAGATCACCGCGGACGCGCCGAGGCTGACCCAACCCGCCGGCCCGCGGAAGATCGAGCGGCGGATTCCGACCGCGCGAAGAGCCGCGCCCGTGCGCGACCGCAGTGCGATCGCGACGTTCACCGCAAGGTAGGCGAACGCGAGGATGAACGAGCCGAGGCCGAGGGTCCACTCGAGCGTCAGACGTGTCGTGTAGACGTCGCGGTAGCCAAGGGCGTCGTACCACTGGAGCTCAGTGATGAAGCCGACGATCGGGCTCGCCGCGATGAAGATCAGGACAGCGAGCGCGAACAGCGCGACCCCGCCCCAGAAGCGGCGCGGGATCTGCGGCACACGGATCTCCCTTCCGGCTTCAAACGGCCCGCGCCGTTCGAACGGATCAAACGGCCGGTACTGCCTTCCCACTCTGGAAAGAACTCTAGACGGACGCTAGACCGACCCTAGAGCTCGGTCGTCCGCCGAGAAATCCTCGCCGGCGTTGGCGGGTGGATGGTCGAGGTGCCACCGCACGCTGGTGCGAAGGCTCTCGACCGGGTCGGTTGTCGTCCACCCGAGCACCCTTCGCGCCTTCTGGGCGCTGGCGGCGACGTGCTGGGCAAGGTTGCCGGTCTCCTGCAGGTCTTCGGGGAGCGTGTCGTCGGGCACACGCACGAGCTCGGCGTCGGATTCCGCCGCCTGAAGGATCATCCGAGCCCACAGCCGCATCGAATAGCTCTGGTCCTCGCAAAGGTTCAGCACGCCGGTCACCGCCGGGTTGCCCAGCGCCAGCCGGATCGCGCCGGCGATGTCGCGTACGTAACCTCGGCAGGTGAGCCATGACCCAGTACCGAACGGGATCTGCTTCCGTCCCGCGCGGACGCGCCGAAGGATGAACTCCTCGCGGCGCTGGTAGTCGCGCTCGCCGTAGACCATCGGAAGCCGCACCGACAGCGCGCCGCGCGGGAGATACACGTCTTCGACGTCGAGCTTGTCGTAGTTCTCGCGGCCGGCGAGCTTTCCGCGATACGGATAGCGGTCCGGCCGCACCGGCGATTCCTCGGTGATCGGTACGGGGTCGGTCTCACGGTCGACGAGCACTGATCCGAACGCGCGGTACACGTCCATGCTGGAGATGACGATCCACCGAGGAACAGTGGGGATCGCCTCCAGCGCACCCTCCGCATCCTCACGCGTGAGCGCGAAGAAATCGATCACGGCGTCAGCCCCGAACGCGTCGAGCTCTCTGCGATGGGCAGCCAGCTCGGCCCGTTCACAGTGCAGGTGGGGAACCTTCGGGAGGTCGACGGGCTCGAGCTGGCCGCGATGGACGATGAGCAGCTCATGACCGGCTGCGGCCAGCGCTTCGACGGTCGCGCGGCCGATGAACCGCGTGCCGCCGAGAGCGATGACCCTCACTTGATCGCGGCGGCGGTCACCACATGCGGGTTCTTCTCGACGATGAGGTCGATCAGGCCCCAGTCCTTCGCCTGCTCCGGCGTCATGAAGAAGTCGCGCTCCATCGCGCGCTCGACGTCCTCGATCTGCCGCTTGCAGTGCTTGGCGTAGATGCGCGCCACCTGCTCCCGCTGCCGCAGGATCTCCTGTGCGTGGATCTGGATGTCCGTCGCCTGGCCCTGGATTCCCTGCGTGAACGGTTGGTGGATGAGGATCTGTGCGTGGGGCAGGGACATGCGCATGCCTGGGGCGCCGCCGGCGAGAAGGATCGACGCGCCGCTCGCCGCGAGACCGGTGCAGAGCGTCGCAACCTTCGGGCTGACGTACTGCATGGCGTCGTAGATCGACAGCGCAGCGGTGAGTGATCCGCCTGGGCTGTTGATGTAGATCTGGATGTCCTGCTCGGGCACCTCGTTCTCGAGGAACAGGAGCTGCGCGGTCACGGTGCTCGCCATGTCGTCGTCGATGACGCCGCGCACGAAGATGACGCCGTCTCGAAGGAGGCGCGAGTAGATGTCGTAGGCGCGCTCGCCGCGCCCATCGTTGGTGATCACGGTCGGGATGAGATGCACTGGACTACCCCCTGTTGCGCAAAAAGCCGATCGGTTCTTTGGGCGGCGGCGGCGGGTTGGCCATCGCCAG
>Ga0070717_10000046_pt1 | contig 106495 bp, 105 predicted proteins | sample LARL113metaG_FD_71366 | JGI IMG/M metagenome (GOLD analysis project Ga0070717, IMG submission 71366) | Corn, switchgrass and miscanthus rhizosphere microbial communities from Kellogg Biological Station, Michigan, USA - LAR L11-3 metaG | ecosystem: Host-associated > Plants > Roots >...
GCGTCCGTGTCATTCCGAGCCGCGCAGACGGTGAGGAATCCCCCGCCTTTCTGCGAGAGACGCGCATGTGGGCAGGGGATCCTTCGCCGTCTACGCGGCTTCAGGATGACACTTGCGCAGGGCTTCCTTAGCGATTGGCGGTTAGCGATTAGGGGGAGGGCGGGCCTAATCGCCAACCGCTAACTCGATAGCCGCCATTTTCACGAATTGCGTACTCACCGATCCACGTCCTACCCCCATCACATCGATACGTAACGATTGCTACGGTGGCTGGCTGTCATTCGGCCCACAGTGTCGGTCATTCATCATGAGCGAAACTGCTTCTGCCGCTCCCATCCACTCGCAGAGGATCGAAGAGGTCCGCGCGTTGCTCGCGGGCAATCCGGTGCTCGGCCTCGGCGACTCCGCCGAGGGGGTGTGGCGGATGCGTCCCGACGTGCGGCGGATCATCCTTTACCGGATCAGCCACGACACCAGTGAGATCGAGCGCATGATCCGGATTCACCCGATCACGGCGGTCATGCTCGCCCTGTTGCACGGGAGCCGCTACCGCGACGCGGTGGAGCGCGCGGCCGCCGCGTTCGAGCAGCCGGTCGACGCGATCGAACGGCGCTACGAGCACGAGCTGTCGCACTGGATGGGCCATGAGGCAGTCGAGGCGAAGCCGGACGGTGCCGCCGTCGCCCCGCTCGATCCGGCCTCGCTGGCCATGCCGGCGCAGTCGGTCGACCTGGAGCGCTGGTGGCTCTACCGGCCGCTGAGCATGCACCTGAAGCTGACCGACGCCTGCCAGCGGACCTGCCGCTATTGCAGCGTGGAGCTCGACCGCAGCCGCGACGACATCGCGACCGAGCGCTGGCTGCGCCTGGTCGAGGAAGGGATCGACAACGGCGTCGTCACGATCTCGTACCTCGGCGGCGATCCGCTGCTCCACCGCGGCCTCTGCGAGCTTGTCCGCTATGCCGTCGGGCGAGGCATCCAGCCGTTCGTCTCGACGAAGTGTTTCGTCAGCGACGAGACGGCGGGGAAGCTCGCCGACGCGGGGCTGAAGCGGATCCAAATCAGCATCGACAGCCACGTCGATCCGGTCGCCGATTACCTGCTCGATTCGCGCGGCGCCGGCAAGCAGCTCCTGGCCTCGGTCGAGAACTGCATCCGCGCCGGAATGAGAGTGCGGACCAACTCCGTCATCACGCCGTACAACGTCCTCCTCTTCCCGGAGCTCGTGGCGCGGCTCGAACAGCTCGGCGTCTACAAGATGGGGACGTCCGCGTGCGGCTACAGCCTCTTCTCCGACGAGATCGACAGCCTGCTGCTGCGCGAGGACGAGGGGGCGTGGCTGCAGGACCAGGTCCAGGCCATGCGGCAGCGCGGCGTGCCGGTGGCGTTCTCGTTCGTCGGCCATCGTTTCCGCCGGGAGAACTTCGAAAGCCGGGCCTGGTGCACGGCAGGGGTGTGGAACGCGATCGTCAACTCCGACGGCGCCTTGTCGTTCTGCGACGACCTGCCGAACCGGGAGCCGTTCGCGGTGGGCAACGTGTTCGAGACGCCGCTGCTCGACCTGTGGGAGAGCGAGGCCGCGAACCGTCTGCGCGGTCCGGAGCGGCACCTGTACGAGGGGACGGTCTGCTCCGACTGCGAGCTGTTCGAGCGTTGCAGCCGGCACCCGCGCATCTGCTACCGCGATTCCTACCATGCGTACGGCCGCGTCTTCGGGCCACCTCCGCAGTGCCCGCGGGCGCCGGAGCCGCCCGTGCGTCTGGGACATTGAGTCGGATAACGAGAGAAAGGAGTGCCCATGAGTCTCAATTCACTGCTCAAGGATATGGGCCTGGTCGACGCGTTCTCGACCACGCTCAGTGAAGACATCCAGGTCGCCGGAGACTGCACCAGCTCCTGCAGCCCCGGCTGCTCGAGCTCGTGCGACCCCGGCTGCAGCGCGGGCTGCTCGTCGAGCAAACAGTCCTGATACGAAACAAAGATCTTCGGCTGCGGCGCAGCGGCTCCGCCGCAGCCGGGGAGCGGTGCAGGTGAGGGGAGTCGAAAGACGGCAACGACAGGAGGTTTGAATGGAACTCAACTCGATGCTCAGGGACATGGGTCTGGTCGATGCGTTCTCGACCATACTCAGTGAAGACATCCAGACGGTCGACGCCACCGGCAGTTGCGATCAGAGCTGCCGCGGCGGCTGCTCGGATTCCTGCAAAGACGGCTGCAGCACCAGCAAGTTGGCGTAAGGGAGCGCGAACGAGAGCCGGTTGACGATCTCCGCCACGCCACGTCCATGACCGTCACACCGACACCTCTTCGCGCCGACGTCCAGCGCGTTCGCGCGCTGGCGCGGATCCTGGCGCCGTACCGGCCGACGTTCTCGTTTGCGGTCCTGTTGTTCCTCGTCGGCCGGGCCGCGGCGCTGCTGATCCCGCTGGCATCGGCGCGCATCATCGATCACGTCCTGCCGAGCGCCGACCGCGCCGCGCTCGACAGGCTCATTGCCGCCGTCATCGGCCTGACCCTCATCTCCATCGCCGCATCCCTCGTCAAGGACGTCGCCGTCAGCCGCGTCACCACGGCGCTCGTGATCGACCTCCGCAAGCGCATGCAGGAGACCATGCAGTCCGTCTCCCTGCAGACGCTCCAGCGCTGGAAGCCGGGCTACTGGCTGGCGCGTCTCGACGGCGACGTTAGTTCCTTCTCCATCCTCTCCGGCGAGACCGCCGTCAGCCTGATCGAAGACTTCATCTCCATCGTGCTGGCAGGGGCGCTGATCGTCTACACCAGCGCGAAGCTGAGCACGCTGCTGCTCGTCTTCGCGCCGCTGCTCGCCGTCAGCGCCGTGGTGCTCTCGCGGCGCATGACCGCGGCCGCGCAGAAGAACCGCGAGCGCTGGGGGAAGTACATGGTCTTCCTCGAGGACGAGATCCGCAGCGCCATGCTCGTCAAGGCCCTCGGCGTCGAACAGCGGCGGCGGACGCGCGGGGAGCGCCTCCTCCGCCTGGCCGGCCGCGCCGACCTCTCCCTCGTCGTGAAGAACCGCGGCGTCGCGGCCGCCACGAGCATCGTCGCCCTCTTCCTGCCGGTGGCCGTGCTGTGGCTCGGCATGCGCGAGGTCATGGCCGGCCATTTCACCCTCGGCCGCTTCGTCGCCTTCAACACCTATCTCGTCTACGTCACGTCGCCGATCAACCACATCGTCGCGCTGCTCCGCCAGTACCGCATCTCGTCGGTCAGCTTCGACCGCATCCGCCAGGTGCTCGATCTGCCGAAGGAGACGAGCGATCCGGCGCGCGCCGTCGACGCGTTCCGCTGCGCGATCGAGCTCGACGACGTTGCCGTGCAGTACGAGGACGGGCGCGCCGCCGTCGACGGTGTGACCGCGCTCATCCCCCGCGGCAGCCACGTCGCCGTCGTCGGGCCGAACGGCAGCGGCAAGAGCACGCTCCTGCGCGCGGTCCAGGGCTATACCACGACGACGCGCGGCCGCATCCTCATCGACGGCGCGGAGCGCGACGTGCTCGACCAGCCGTCGCTGCGGCGCCTGTTCGGCTACGTTCCGGCCGGCTCGCTCCTGCTCGACGGCACGCTGCGGGAAAACCTCACCTTCGGCACGACCGCCGCGCAGGCCGCCGAGCTTCCGCGCATGCTCGACGAGATCGCCTTCTTCGACGGCACCGGCCTCACCCCCGCCGACCTCGGCCGGCAGATCTCCGAAGTCGGCGCGCGGCTTTCGGACGGACAGCGCCAGCTCGTCGCCCTCGTGCGCATGCTCCTCCGCGGTCCCGAGATCGCCGTCATCGACGAAGGGACGAGCTTTCTCGACGGTGTCAATCATCACCGCGTCATGGAGGTGCTCGGCCGCAGACTGTCCGGAACCACCGTGCTGTGGGCGACGCATACCTACGAACAGATCGAGGATTTCGACACGGTGATGGTTCTGGGACGAGGCCGTTTGGAGAGCTTCGGAACGCTGGAGGCGGCTCTGGCCGGATCCTCCTGGTTCCGCGGCGTCTTTTCGCAACGGCGGGAGGCTACCTATGTCGGCCAGCGCGATTGAGCGGGAGCGCCCGCGAACGGAACATCCGATGGACGTGCCGGTCGAGACGAAACGGCGGCCGGCGGTGCGGGTCCTCGCCGCGGCGGCGGCGGCCTTGGCGCTGATCGTGATCGTTCAGCTTCTGCGGCGGACCTCGCCGGCGATCACGGTCGATCGGGCCACGCTAGCCACCGCGCACGTCGAGCGCGGCACGCTCGTTCGCGAAGTGCGCGGCACCGGCTCGCTCGTCGCGGAGCATTCGCGGATCATCGCCGCCGACACGACCGGACGCGTGGAAGCGCTCCGCGCCCGCGCCGGGCAGCACGCCGACGCCGCGACGGTGGTCCTCGTGCTGTCGAACGCCGAGGCCGTCGAGCAGGCCACTGCAGCGAAAGCCACGCTGTCGCTGGCGGAGGCGGAGCTCGCCGGCGCCGAGGCGTCGATCGCGCAGCAACTGCTGGCCATGCGCGCCGAGTCCGCGCGGCTGGAAGGCGAATCGGAAGAAGCGGTCGCGCGCCTGCAGAGTCTTCGCCGTCTGGCCGACGAGCAACTGGCCGCGCAGACCGAAGTTCATCTGGCCGAGGTCCGCGCCACCGCGGCGACGACGCGCGCGGCGCTCGCGCAGAAGCAGTTGAGCGCCGCCGAGCGCGGCGTGCGCGCGCAGCTCGCGGCGATGCAGGCCAAGGTCCAGCAGAGCCGCGCCCTGCTGGAGTCGCGGCAGCGCATCGTCGATTCCCTGCAGGTTCGCGCGCTCTTCAGCGGGATCGTGCAGGAGCTGCTCGTCGAGCCCGGACAGCACGTCGAGCCGGGAACGAACCTCGCCCGTATCGCCGATCCGACGGCGATGATCGCGCGCATCCAGGTCCCGCCGGCCCAGGCCCGCGACGTCGCTCCCGGCCTCGAGGCGCGCGTCGATACGCACAGCGGCGTCGTCGCCGGCCGCGTCGCCCGCGTCGATCCCTCCGTCCGCGAAGGGACGGTCGCGGTCGAGATCGAGCTGACCGGCGCGCTTCCCGCCGGCAGCCGTCCCGACTCGCCGGTCGAGGCGACGATCGTCGCCGGCCGCGTCAGCGACGCGGTGCTCGTCCGCCGCCCGGCCGGCGCGGCGGATGGATCTTCGATCGACGTTTTCCGCCTCGATCCATCGTCCGGCGAAGGACGCCGCACCCGCGTCCGTCTCGGCCGCGGATCGGCGAGCGCGGTCGAAGTGCTCAACGGACTGAAACCGGGCGACGAGATCGTCATCTCCGACACGTCCGCATGGCAGGAGTACGACCGTATCCGCATCCGGTGAGGAGGCCGAGGTGGAGAACCGCCAACCGCTGCTCGACGTCATCCACGCCACGAAGGTCTATTCGACCGAAAAAGTGCTGACCTCCGCCGTCAACGACGTCAGCACCACCATCTCGGATGGAGAGCTGATCGCGATCACCGGTCCCTCGGGGTCGGGGAAGTCGACGCTGCTGTCGCTGCTCGGGCTTCTCGACCGGCCGACGAAAGGCGACGTGCTGGTGCGCGGCGTGCCGACCGCGGCGCTCGCCGGCGCAGAGCGCTCGCGGCTCCGCAATCGAACCTTCGCTTACGTCTTCCAGAACTTCAGTCTCGTTCCGCAGCTCAGCGCGGCCGAGAACGTCGAGCTGCCGCTCCTCTACCGCAACGTCGCCGCGGCGGAGCGCCGCGAGCGCGCGGCGGAAACGCTCCGCCGGGTCGGTCTCGAGCATCGGCTCGAGCACCTGCCGTCGCAGCTTTCCGGCGGCGAGCAGCAGCGCGTGGCCATCGCCCGGGCGATCGTTTCGCGTCCGCTCGCGGTTTTGGCCGACGAGCCGACCGGCAACCTCGACTCCGACAACGCCCGCGGCATCGTCGATCTCCTGCTGGAGCTCCACGCTTCCGGCTCGGCCGTCGTCCTCGTTTCGCACGACACCGGCATCGCCGCGCTCGCGGAGCGCCACATCGCGCTGCGCGACGGCCGCGTGATCGAGGACGCGCGCCGCCCCCGCACGAAGGAGCAGGTCGCGTGAGCGTCGCCCTCGACGTCCGGGCGAGCGTCCGCTACTTCCGCCGGCGCCCGCTGCTGATCTGGCTTGCAGTCGGGACGCTCGGCGTCGGCCTCGGCGTCGCCAGCGCGCTGTTCGGCGTCATCCGCGCGCTTTACCTGCGGCCTCTTCCGCTCGACGGAGAGAAGCGCGTCGTCGTCGTGCGCGGCGTGCAGGCCGAGCAGGGGCTGACCGACGAAGCGGTCTCCCGCCACGACATGGCCGATCTGCTCGCGGACAACAGATCGGTCGCGGCGTTCGGCGGCCTGCGCAACTGGAATCCCGCGCTGTTCGTGAACGATCGCGCCGAGCCGATCGTCGGCATCGCCGCCACGCCGGACACGTTCGATGTCTTCACCGTCCGCCCGCACCTCGGCCGGCTTTTCACGGCCGCTGACGACGTCCCCGGCCGGAACCGCGTCGTCCTTCTCGCCTACGGCGCCTGGCTGCGGCGATTCGGCGGCGACCGCAACGTCGTCGGCCGCGCGTTGAGTCTCGGCCGCGAGAGCTTCACCATCATCGGCGTACTGCCGGAGCGCCTCAGCGCGCCGCGCTTCGCCGATGCGGAGCTGTGGGTGCCGCTCTCCGTCGATCCCGACTACCAGCGGGGGCGTGGCCACCGGAATCTCACCGTTTACGCGCGCCTCGCGCCGCAAGCGAGCCGCGCCGCCTTCGGCGCCGAGCTCCTGGCGCGCTCGCAGGCGCTGGCGGCGCGCTATCCGGAGACGAACGTCGGCTGGACCGAGCGCGCCATCCCGCTCATCGATTACGAGCTCGGCAGCGTGCTGCCCCGGCTGCTGCTCCTCGGCGCCGCCGCGGCGCTGCTGCTGCTCATGGCCTGCGCGAACATCGGCAGTCTGATGTTCGCCGAGTCGATGGCCCGCAGCAGCGAGTACGGATTGCGCGCCGCGCTCGGCGGCTCGGCCGGGCATCTCTTCCGGCAGCTCTTCGCCGATCATCTCGTGCTCTGCCTCACCGGCGGCGCCAGCGCCGTCGCCATCGGCTGGACGCTGCTCGCCCTGACGGCCAGTTTCGCCGCCGCCATTCCGCGCGCCGCCGAGATCCGGCCGGACGGCAGCGTCGTCGTCTTCGCGCTCGCCGTGTCGGTGGTCCTGGCCTCGTCGTTTGCGGCGATCTCCGTCTTTCACGCGCTGCGCGACGAGCCCGCCGTGCACATCCGCAACGCCGAGCGCTCGGTGACGCACTCCGTCCCGCGATGGGTCAGCCACGCTTTGGTCGTGTCGCAGGTGGCGCTCGCGTTCGTGCTGCTCTGGTCGGGGATCTCGTTTGCGCGCGCCTATCGCCGGGTCGCCACCGCGTCGCCCGGCTTCGACACGCGCGGCTTGCTGCTCCTGCGCGTGCAGGCCGTGGAGAAGATGAAGCGGAAGGCGCTGGTCAGCCGCAGCGTGAGCGCGCTCGACGATCTGCCGCTGATGCCCGGCATCGTCTCCGCCACGATCGCCAGCTCGGGACCGCTGTTCGGCGACCGCGAGGAAACCGAGGTGGCGACGGAGTCGATGACGGCGCCGCTCACTGGCCGGTACGCAAACGTCGACGCCGGCTTCTTCGACGCGCTGCGCATCCCGCTGATCGCCGGCCGCCGGTTCACGCGCGACGACGACGGACGCGGAGCGCCGGTCGTCATCCTCAGCCGCTCGCTGGCCGGCCGCCTGTTCCCGCGCGGGGACGCGGTGGGGAAGGATCTGCTGCTCGGCAGCGGGCGCGTCCGGCACCGCGTCGCCGGCATTGTCGGGGACGCCGACGAGGCGCGCGTGGCGCAGGGCGGCATCGAGATGTACGTGCCGTTCACGCAGGATCCCCGCGGTGCCTATTTCCTCGTCGTGCGCGGCGCCGGCGGCGACGCGCCGCCGACGGCCGCGGTGACGGAGCGGCTGCGCCATTCGCTGCCCGGCTTCATGGTTCTGAAGTCGGCGACGCTCGACGAGACGATCACACGCCATCTGTTCGCGCCTCGCCTGCAGATGCTGCTGTTGATCCTGTTCGCCGCCGGCGCCGCGATTCTTGCCGCGGTGGCGGTGTTTGGGATGGTGACGCTGGCGGCCTCCAGCCGCGCCGGCGAGATCGGCCTGCGCCTCGCCCTCGGCTCGACGCCGCGCCAGGCGCAGGCGCTGCTGCTGCGCGGCATCGCCGGGCCGGTGACGATCGCCGTCATCGCCGGATCCGCAATCATCCCCGCCGCCATCTCACGCCTGCAGCCGCTGCTCGGCGCGATCCGGTACGCCGATCCGCTCACCGCCGCGATCACCGCCGCCTCGGTCATCGCAGCGCTGACGATCATCGCCTCGTGGCAGCGCGTACAAAGCCTCGCCCAACGCGAGCCGGTCGAGACGCTTTCGCGGTAGCGGTTAGCGATTGGCGGTTAGCGGTTGGGGGCGGGCGGCCGGCCTAACCGCCAACCGCTAATCGCCAATCGCTAACTCAAGCGAAACGCAACGTTTCACATCACTTCTCCGCGTGTTCCAAGTCACCTTTTTCGTTGACAGTCATCGCTGAAAGCGGGATATTTGGCGGCGCTCGAACCACCGCCCCCATCAGCGAATGTCTGACGAAATCACGCCATATCAGGTGACCCCGAAAACTCCCCTGGCCGGGAGCGCCGCGGCAGAGATCCGCGAGCAGGGGGAGATCACGCGCCGGAGCTTCCCTCTGGTGCTGACCGTGGCGTGGGCGACGCTCGCCGCCGCCCTCGGCGGCCTGGCCAGCGTCCTCGGCCGTTTCATGTTCCCCAACGTCCTCTTCGAGCCGGTCCAGAAGTTCAAGGCCGGCCAGCCCGCCGACTACGCCGTCGGCGAGGTCGACGAGCGCTGGAAAGAGAAGTACGGCATCTGGATCGTGCGGACCGAGGAGATCATGTACGCCCTCATCACCGTCTGCACGCACCTCGGCTGCACGCCGAACTGGCTGCCGTCGCAGAACAAGTTCAAGTGCCCCTGCCACGGCTCGGGCTACTACCGCACCGGCGTCAACTTCGAGGGCCCGGCCCCGCGTCCGCTCGAGCGGGCCAAGATCTACATCGATCCGTCCGACGGGCAGCTCGTCGTCGACAAGTCGAAGCAATTTCATCAAGAGAGAGGAGAGTGGACAGACCCTGAGGCTTTCGTCAAGGTCTGAAGCTCTCGGCTATCAGCTCTCGGCTCTCAGGCCGCCCACCCCTGAGAGCCGAGAGCTGACAGCCGAGAGCCCGAGTGAGAAATGGCTGACCTTCGCGCACTTCAAGACGGCATCGTCAATTCCCAGATTTGGAAGTCGGTCTTCCGTGTCGGGATCCCGAACACGAACCGCAAGCGCGTCCTGGCCGTCCTCGGCTCGCTGATCCTCCACCTCCACCCGGTCAAGGTCCGCCGCTCCGGCGTGCGCATGTCCTACACCTGGTGCATGGGCGGCACCTCGTTCTTCCTCTTCCTCATCGAGACGGTGACGGGCCTGCTGCTGATGTTCTACTACCGCCCCACCATCGAGTACGCCTACTTCGACATCATGGACCTGCGCGAGCAGGCGCCGTTCGGGATCATGCGCGAGATGCACCGCTGGGGCGCGCACGCCATGGTCATCGCCGTCTGGCTGCACATGTTCCGCGTCTTCATGACCGGCTCGTACAAGCCGCCGCGCGAGTTCAACTGGAACGTCGGCGTCATCCTCCTCGTGCTGACGCTCCTCCTCAGCTTCACCGGATACCTCCTGCCGTGGGATCAGCTCGCGATCTGGGCGATCACCGTCGGCTCGAACATGGCGCGCGCCACGCCGGGCGCGGGAAACGAGGGCCCCATGTCGGGGCTCATAAAACTCGGGGACATACGGCTGATCCACGCCGGCGACGACGCGCGCTTCGCGCTCATCGGCGGACGTTCGATCGGGCCGTCCACGCTGCTGCGCTTCTACGTGCTGCACTGCGTGGCCATCCCGCTGGCCGCAGGATTCCTGATGGCCATTCACTTCTGGCGCGTGCGTAAAGACGGAGGGATCTCGGGTCCGCTATGAGCGATTTCGTCATCCTGAGCGCAGCGAAGGATCTCAAAATGCGGTCCTTCGCGTTCCGAGATCCTTCGCCGTCTGCGCGGCTCAGGATGACGAAGGGGCGCGCATGACCTTCCTCAAGGATTTCGTCAACGTCCTCTCGGGATCGTCGATCTCGTTTTTGCTGTTGTCGTTTTCCTTTGGATTCATCGTCTTCTTCAACCTGCTCGAGGGGCGCATCAAGTCGAAGGGCGGCTACGCATTCATCGGCGTCGGCGTCCTTTTCCTCGTCGCCGGCATCGCCATCCGCCCGCTGCTCTACCTCGGCATCGCCTACTTCCTCATCATGTTCGGCCTGGTGGCGCTGGGCGGGCGGCTGTGGGACACGCGCGTCGGGCTGCGGCTGCTCATCGCCGGCATCGCCGCCTTCTTCCTCTCGTTTCTCGACCCGAACTTCTATCTGATCGCAGCGAAGCCGGACAACGTCCCCATTGGCGCGATGATCTTCCTCCTCGCCATCTTCACCTGGATCGCGCTGCGGAAGGCGTATCTCAACGACAAGCAGATCGAGGTCGGCGGCATCCCCTTCGAGAAAACCGAGACGGACGAGAAGCTCTTCACCTGGCCCGACCTCGTCTACACCGAGATGCTCTGCATGATCCTCCTGACGATCGTGATGGTCGTCTGGTCGGTGGCGCTGCGCGCGCCGCTCGAGGAGGCGGCCAACCCGACGTCGTCGCCGAACCCGGCCAAGGCGCCGTGGTACTTCCTCGGCCTGCAGGAGATGCTCGTCTACTTCGATCCGTGGCTAGCCGGCGTCGTCCTGCCGACGCTCATCATCGTCGGCTTGATGGCCATTCCCTACATCGACACCAACCCGCGCGGCAACGGCTACTACTCGTTTCGCGAGCGGAAGTGGGAGATCGGGATTTTCCTCTACGGCTTCCTGGTGCTGTGGTCGTTCCTGATCATCACCGGCACGTTCCTGCGCGGTCCGAACTGGAACTTCTTCGGGCCTTACGAATATTGGGATCCGAACAAGCTCGTGCCGCTCGTCAACGTCGATCTCTCGGAGATCATCTGGGTGCGCACGCTGCACATGCCGCTGCCGAAGCTCTGGATCATCCGTGAGATCTTCGGCATCGGCCTGGTGCTCGCCTACATGAGCCTTCCGCCGCTGATGGCGGTCGGGCCGTTCCGGCGCTTCTATCTGAAGATGGGCGGGCCGCGCTACTACGTCGGCGCGGTGCTGTTCCTGGTGATGATGGCGCTGCCGATCAAGATGGTCCTGCGCTGGCTCTTCAATTTGAAGTACATCGTTCACATCCAGGAGATCTTTTTTAATGTTTGAGGGGGCAGAGCGCAGGGCGCAGGGCGCAGATGGTGTTCTGCCACCGCACGTGCAGTCGCGAGACAACCACCTGCGCCCCGCCCCCTGCGCCCCGCGCCCTAATTTATGAAGCCCCAAGAGCCGATTCCGCACAACTACTCGATGAGGAGCCTTCACTGGATCTTTCTCTGGTCGAGCGTCGTCCTCCTCGGCGTGACCGTGCTGATGGTCGGCTACGACTACATTCGCGGCTGGAAGTGGTTCCAGCTCGAGTTCCTGCGGATGGAGCGCGAGCGGATCGAGTCGGATCTTCAGAGCGCCGAGCGCGACACGAACAAGAAGCAGCTCGCCGACCTCGACGCGCAGATGCGCGCGAACGAAGTCGACCTGGCCAAACACCGCGCCCAGTTCGTCCTCGCGCAGAAGGACCTCGACACGTGGGAAGGGGCGCACTACGGCGCCGACGAGGACTATCGCTTCGGCAAGGCGAACCTCGACGCGCAGCGCTACAACGCCGAGACTTCGATCGTGCAGCACCGCGCCGACGCCGCCGCGCAGCAGGCCGAGTACCACCGCCAGGAAAAGCACGTGCAGGACCTGCAGCTGAACCTGCAGGACGTCACGCGCAAGCGCGACGCGGCCAAGGCCCGCCTCGACGCGTGGCTCAAGAAGGTCACCGACGCCGAGGCGAAGAAGAAAGATCTGATGGCGCAGATCGATCTCCTGAACAAGCAGCTCAAGACCGTCGAGCTCGAGGGCTCCACGCTCGTCCTCAACTTCCCGATGCTCGACTTCATCAACCCCACGTTCAAGGTCGACCAGGTCGTCATCCCCGACATGTTCATGGACGTGAACTACATGCACGTCCCGCGCGTCGACCGCTGCATGACCTGCCACCGCGCCATCGACCGCCCCGGCTTCGAATCGAAGAAAGAGGCGGCCCGCCTCGCGGCGGAGCTGCAGCAGAAGCTCGACACCTTCCAGATCGTCGCCGAGAAGCGCAAGGACGCCGAGGACCGCATCAAACAGTTGAAGCGCATCCAGGAGGCGGAGCTCGACACGCTCAACCCGTGGCGCACGCATCCGAAGCTCGACACCTTCGTCGGCTCCGCGTCGCCGCATCCGCTCCTCGAGTTCGGCTGCACGTCGTGCCACCGCGGGATGGACCGCGCCACCGAGTTCGGCCGCGCCGGCCACGTGCCGCCGAACCACAAGATGGAAGAGCGCTGGAGCGGCAACTGGGGCGTGTTCAGCGTCGGCAACCTTCTCCGGCCGTGGCGCTACCTCACCGGCTCCGCGGTCATGGACAACGAGCGCCGCACGTGGGGGTGGGAAGAGAACGAGTTCAACGAGACGCCGATGTTCCCGCGGCAGTACTACGAGTCGGGCTGCATCAAGTGCCACGGGGGGCAGATCGGCGTCGACCAGGGCGAGCAGATCACCAGGGCCGAGGCGACGCTGGAGCTGTACGGCTGCTACGCCTGCCACAAGATCAACAACTGGCGCTTCAGCGATCTGCGCCGCCCCGGCCCCGACCTCAACGGCATCGCCGAGAAGACGACGCCGGAGTGGGCGATCCGCTGGATCTCGGAGCCGCACAACTTCCGCTCCACGACGCGCATGCCGTCGTTCTTCTATCAGCGGAACATGGTCGACCCGCGCGTCGTGCCGGCCGCGGAGCGCGCGCAGAACATCAAGTATCAGGACGCCGAGGTGCACTCGATCGTGGCGTACCTGTTCGCCAAGTCGACGCATCGCGTCTGGCAGCCCGGCCCGGCCGGCGACGCCGGGCGCGGCAAGCAGCTCGTCGAGTCGATCGGCTGCATGGGCTGCCACGTCGAGACCGAGACGGTGAAGGACGAGAAGAGCGGCGCGATGCGTCTCGCGAAGCGCGACGACTTCCCGCTCGAGCGCAACTACGGCTTCAACCTCACCGGCGTCGGCACGAAGACGCACGCGGCGTGGATCTACAACTGGATCAAGAATCCGAAGGCGTACTACCCCGACGCGCCGATGCCGTCGCTGCGTTTGAGCGACCAGGAAGCGGCCGACGTCACCGCGTACCTCCTCACGCTGCAGAAGCCGCAGTTCCTGCAGACGCCGGTGCGCCTGCCCGACCCGCGCGCGGTGCACGAGCTGGCCAAGGGCTACCTCATCAACACGATGACGGACCGCGACGCCGAGGCGAAGCTCCGCTCCATGCCGATGCAGGAGCAGCTCGTCTACCTCGGCCAGCGCTCCATCGAAAAGTACGGCTGCTACTCCTGCCACAACATCAACGGCTTCGAAGGGCTGAAGCCGATCGGCACGGAGCTGACCACGGAGGGGTCGAAGGCGCTCCACCTCTTCGACTTCGGCTTCGCGCACGACTACGTCGCCGAGGACGGGAGGTACGAGGAGATCCAGCACAACGTCCCGTCGTGGATCTACAACAAGGTCCGCAACCCGCGCATCTACGACGACACGCGCACGAAGAGCTACAACGACAAGCTGAAGATGCCGAACTTCCACCTCTCGCCGGACGAGGCGCGGCGCATCACGATGGTCGTGGCCGGCCTGACGAAGGACATGGTCTCGCCGAACCGCCTGGCCGCGCAGGATCCGCATATGCGGCTGATCGAGGAGGGGCGGAAGCGCGTTTCGCAGCACAACTGCCGCGCGTGCCACGTCGTCGACGGGCGCGGGCGCGCGATCGCGTCGACCATCGCCGACACGAACTTCCTCCCGCCGGATCTCTCGCCCGAGGGAGCGCGCGCGCAGTCGGCGTTCCTCTTCAACTTCCTCAAGGATCCGACGGTGATGAAGATCCGCCCCTGGCTGAGCGTGCGGATGCCGACGTTCCACTTCACCGACGCCGAGGCCAACCAGCTCGTGACGTACTTCGCCGAGGAGGGGAAGGCCGATCCGTTCGACACCACGCGCGGCCTCCAGCCGTCGCCGCAGAGCGTCGCCATCGGGCAGCAGGTTTTCGACATGCTGCGCTGCAAGCAGTGCCATGTGACGGTGCCGGTGAATCCGGAAGCGCCGCCGGTGCCGAACGTCGCCGACACGACTTCGCTCGCGCCGAACCTCACGCTGGCGCGCCTCCGCCTGCGCCACGAATGGATTCCGGACTGGGTGCGCCGCCCGAACGAGATGATCCCCGGCACGCGCATGCCGACGAACTTCCCGCACGACGCGGCGAGCGGCGGCTTCATCTCGCCGCTGGCGAACGCCATCGACACGCCGGCGTTCGCAGCGCAGAAGGCCGCGCTGCTGCCGCTGTTCGGCAACGATGCGGTCAAGCTGAAGAAGACGATGGGCGACGCCGTCGCCCTGACCGAGTACCTGCGCGACTACATTTGGAGCATCGGGATTACGCAAATGAGATCGGCGGGCAGCGAGCCGCAACCGGCGGTGCTGCACCCGACACTCGGAACGCCGGCGCCCGCGCCGGCTGGCCCGGAGGCGTCCGCGCCTCCGCGGCGGCGCGACGCCGCCGGGCCAGCCGCCGCGACGGCGGCGCTCCAAAGGAGATAGAAAAGCAATGAAGAAGTTTCTCGCACTGATGTTCGCCGCCGCGCTCGTCGTGGCCTGTGGCAAGGGGAAGGAGCCGGCCAAGGACACGGACGAAGTCGACGACAACGCGCCGCAGACCTCGACCGCCGTGGCCACGAACACCGGCGCCGCCGCCCCCTCCACCGCGCCCGCCGCGGCCGCGCCGGTCTCCGCCGACGCCGCCACCGTCACCGGCACGATCAAGCTCGCCGCCGCCGCGCCGGCCATGCCGAACATCCCCATGGGCGCCGATCCGTACTGCCAGTCGCAGCACTCCACGCCGGCCAAGGACGAGGAAGTCGTCGTCGGCCCGGCCGGCGAGCTCGCCAACGTCTTCGTCTACATCAAGAACCCGCCGGCCGGGAACTTCCCGCCGCCGTCGACGCCGGTCACGCTCGATCAGAAGGGCTGCCAGTACCACCCGCACGTCGGCGGCGTCATGGTCGGCCAGCCGCTGGAGATCCGCAACGACGACGCCACGCTGCACAACGTGCACGCCATGCCGAACGTGAACGCGCAGTTCAACGAGGGGCAGCCGGTGCAGGGGATGACGTCGACGAAGAAGTTCGACAAGCCGGAGATGCAGCCGTTCCGCATCAAGTGCGACGTGCACGGCTGGATGAAGGCGTGGATGGCGGTGATGCCGCACCCGTTCTACGCCGTGTCGGCGATGAACGGCACGTTCACGATCCCGAACCTCCCGCCCGGCAACTACACGCTCGTGGCGTGGCATGAGAAGTACGGCAGCAAAGAGCAGCAGGTGACGGTCGCGGCCAAGGAGTCGAAGGCGGTCAGCTTCAGCTTCTAGCCGAAGAGGTGATATGGCACTCAAACGTCAAGTACGAGTCGGCAACCAGTGGATGTACGCGCGCGACGCGTGGCGCACGCTCGAAGAGGCGCGCCGCGTCGCGCACGAAGAGGAACGGCACGAGCGCCAGCACGAGCTCCCGTTCCTCCGCAAGTACGTCTTCTCCACCGATCACAAGGTCATCGGCCTGCAGTACGGCTTCACCGCCCTCTGCTTCCTCCTCCTCGGCTTCAGCCTGATGATCCTCATGCGCCTGCAGCTCGGCTGGCCGGGGCACGCCTTCAGCGTCATGAAGCTGATCGGCGAGATGCGCGCGCCGGGCGGCGTGCTCCTCCCCGAGGCCTACAACCAGCTCGGGGCGATGCACGGCACGATCATGATCTTCCTCGGCATCGTGCCGCTCGCCGTCGGCGCCTTCGGCAACTACCTCGTCCCGCTGCAGATCGGCGCCCCCGACATGGCCTTTCCGAAGCTCAACATGGCCAGCTACTGGTGCTACGTGCCGGGCGGGCTGATCATGCTGTCCAGCTTCTTCTACTCCGGCGGCACGGCGAACTCCGGCTGGACCTCGTACCCGCCGCTCTCCGACATCGCCACGCACGGCCAGACCTTCTGGCTCTGCGGCATGGTCTTCCTCATCACCTCGTCGCTGCTCGGCTCCGTCAACTTCATCGTGACGATCATCCAGCTGCGGGCCAAGGGGATGACGTTCATGCGCTTCCCCTTCTTCGTCCACGCGCAGCTCGTGACCTCGTTCCTCCTCCTGCTGGCCTTCCCGCCGCTCGAAGCGGCCGCGGTGCTGCAGCTGATGGACCGCCTCGCGCACACGAGCTTCTTCCTGCCGACCGGCCTCGTCGTCAGCGGCCAGGTGCTCGGCAACGCCGGCGGCGGCAACCCGCTGCTGTGGCAGCACCTCTTCTGGTTCCTGGCCCACCCCGAGGTCTACGTGCTGATCCTGCCGGCCATGGGCATCGTCGCCGAGATCATCGCCAACAACACGCGCAAGCCGCTGTGGGGCTATCGCTCCATGGTCGGCGCCGTCGTCTTCCTCGGATTCATGTCCTTCGTCGTCTGGGCGCACCACATGTTCCTCACCGGCATGGGCACGGTGATCAGCGCCTTCTTCCAGACCACGACGATGATCATCTCCATCCCGTCGGTGATCGTCTTGAGCGCGCTCTTCATCTCGCTCTGGGGCGGCTCCATCAGATTCAACGTCCCGATGCTCTTCGCGCTCGCCTTCCTGCCGATGTTCGGCATCGGCGGCCTGACCGGGCTGCCGCTCGGCCTGGCCACGGCGGACCTGCACCTCCACGACACCTACTACGTCATCGGGCACTTCCACTACGTCGTGGCGCCGGGGACGATCTTCGCCATGTTCGCCGGCGTCTACTACTGGTTCCCGAAGATCACCGGCCGGCGCCTCAACGAGTTCTGGGGGAAGGTCCACTTCTGGATTTCGCTCGTCTGCATCAACGGCATCTTCTTCCCGATGTTCATGCAGGGCCTGGCGGGCGTGTCGCGCCGGCTGTACGACGGCGGCATCCAGTACGCGCACGCGAAGTCGATCGCCGAGCAGACCAACCCGTTCATGTCCATCTGCGCGATCGGCCTCCTCGCCGCGCAGATCCCGTTCCTCATCAACTTCTTCTACAACGCCATCGCCTCGCTCCTCGGCCACCGCAACGAGATCGAGAACGAGAACCCGTGGCACGCCACGACGCTGGAGTGGGCCGCGACGACGTCGCCGCCGCTCGCGCACGGCAACTTCCACGAGGTCCCGATCGTCTACCGCGGGCCGTACGACTACAGCGTGCCGGGCGCGGCGAGCGACTGGATCCCGCAGCACCATGAAACCGAGGCGGCGCCGCCCACGGGCGGCGGAATGCTGCCGGCGGTGGCGGTCGCGCAGAGGGAGATGTGATGGACGCGCATGCCATCGACGCCGTGGCCGACCACGGGCACCACGAGATCGCCATTCCCTTCAACGTCACGCCGCGCCCCGACACCGGCGTCTACAACGCCAAGCTCGGCATCTGGCTCTTCCTGGCCTCGGAGGTGATGCTCTTCGGCGCGCTCTTCTCGTCGCTGATCCTCCTCCGCACCGGCGCGCCGTCGTGGCCGGTGGGGAAGGACACGCTGCACGTCCTGCCGGCGACGATCAACACCTTCGTGCTGATCCTCTCCTCGGTCACGGTCGTGCTGGCGTGGGCGAACCTCCGCCTCGGCGACCTGAGAAAGGGACGGATCTTCATCGGCATCACCCTGCTCTGCGGCCTGCTCTTCATGCTGATCAAGGCCTACGAGTACAGCCTCAGCTTCGAGCACCATCACTTCCCGTCGACGAACAACTTCTTCGGCATCTACTTCACCATGACCGGCCTGCACGGGCTGCACGTCCTCGGCGGGATGATCGTGTTCGCGTATTTCCTGACCTTCGGCTCGAAGATGTGGAAGACCGAGCCGGCGCGCTTCACCAACCGCATCGAGGTCGTCGGCCTTTACTGGCACTTCGTCGACCTGGTGTGGATCTTCCTCTTCCCGACTCTCTACCTGCTGTGAGGAGACGATGAGCGAACAGACGATGCAGCAGCCGGTCGCGCCGACGGACGGAATGCCGATCGCGACGCCCGCGGCCGACGAGCACACGCACGGCGGCGTGCACGACCCGAACCTCCATCACTCGCCGGAGGAGATCAAGCGCGAAGTGCGCATCTACCTGCTCGTCTTCGGCAGCCTGGCCGTGCTCACCGGCGCGACCGTGGCGGCGCGCTACCTCTTCGACCTGCCCATGGGCTATGCCATCACCGTGGCGCTGATCATCGCCGCGATCAAGGCGTCGCTCGTGGCCTGCTTCTTCATGCACCTGCTGTCGGAGAAGAAGCTGATCTACGCCGTGCTGGCGCTGACGGCGGTCTTCTTCGCCTTCCTGATCTGGCTGCCGGTGCACGACATGATCGACAAGATGGGAAAGTGATGAATGTCGCTGCGCATCTTCCACATCGTCTTCGTCATGGTCTGCGTGGCCCTGTCGATCTTCGTGGCCGCCTGGGGAGTGCGGAACAGCGCGATGCCGCTGGCGATCACGTTCGCGGTGTTCGCGATTGTCCTGATCGCCTACGGAGCGCACGCGTTCCGCAAACTCAAGGAGTTGGAGTAGTGCCGGCGTCCTCGCCGGCCGGCTGCGCGCCGTCCCGGCGCGGGTGGCGGCGGGCCGCCGTGACGGCAGCGCTCCTTCTCGTTCCCCAAATCCTCTCCGCCTGCCCCGTCTGTTTCGGCGATCCCAACTCCGCCATGACCAAGGGCACCAGCAACGGCGTTTTCTTCCTCCTCGGCGTGATCGGCTTCGTGCAGGTCGGCCTCGGCGCGATGTTCCTCGCCTTCTGGCGCCGCGCCCGCGCCCTCCGCTCCCGCCGCGACGCCCTGCGCGTGATCAACGGAGGTTTCTTCCGATGAAACAGTTCCTCGCTCAGTGGATGCCCATCGACGCCTCGGCGCACGGCGCGCAGGTCGACGACCTCATCGCCCTCGTGCACTGGCTCATGCTCATCCTCTTCGTCATCTGGGGCGCCTACTTCCTCTTCGTCCTCTGGCGCTTCAACGCCAAGCGCCACCCGCGCGCCGACCACTTCGGCGCCCGCACGCACGTCTCCACCTACGGCGAGCTTGGCGTCGCCGTCGTCGAGGTCATCCTCCTCGTCGGCCTCTCCATCCCGGCCTGGTACCGCTGGACGCACCTCCCGCAGAAGGACAAGAACCCGTTCGAGGTCCGCATCGTCGCCGAGCAGTTCGCCTGGAACGTCCACTATCCCGGCCCCGACGGTGTCTTCGGCCGCAGCGATCCGAAGCTGATGTCGTCGACGAACCCGCTCGGCCTCGATCCGGCAGACCCCAATGCCAAGGACGACATCGTCACGCTCAACCAGCTGCACCTGCCGCTGAACCGCGCCGCCGTCGTCCACATCACGTCGAAGGACGTCATCCACTCCTTCAAGCTCCCGGTCATGCGCAGCGAACAGGACGCCATTCCCGGCATGGACGTCCCGATTCACTTCACCCCGATCCTCAGCAACGACAACGGCGACCGCTGGGAGATCGCCTGCGCGCAGCTCTGCGGCCTCGGCCACTACCGGATGCGCGGCCAGCTCTTTGTGCACGGCCCGGCCGAGTTCGCGAAGTGGATGAAGAGCGCGCCGACGGCCTTCTCCACACAATGAAATGAAAAGCATCACCCGACCCCCGATCTCGAACGACTCCACTCCCGACTGGCTGCGGCGCTTCGCCAAGCTCGTCGCCTTCTCGACGCTTTTCCTGATCTTCGCCGGCGCGATGGTGACGTCGACCGGCTCCGGCCTCGCGGTTCCCGACTGGCCGCTCTCCTACGGCAAAGTCTTTCCCCCGATGATCGGAGGGATCTTCTACGAGCACGGCCACCGCATGGTCGCCGCCACGGTTGGCTTCCTCACGGTGATCCAGGCGATCTGGCTGCAGCGCCGCGAGAAGAAGCGCTTCGTGCGCGTCCTCGGCTGGTGCGCGCTCGGCGCCGTCATCGCCCAGGGGACGCTCGGCGGCCTGACGGTGATCTTCCTCCTGCCGCACGCGATCTCGGTCGCCCACGCGGGCCTAGCCGAGATCTTCCTCTGCCTCAACACCTCCATCGCGTTCTTCACCTCGCGCTCGTACGACGCGATGCGGAAGCTGGAGAAAGGCGACGCGCCGCTCGGCCCGTCGCTCGGCCTCGTGGCCCTCGTCTACCTGCAGATCCTCGCCGGCGCACTGATGCGCCACCTCGGCGCGGGGCTGGCCATCCCCGATTTCCCGCTGTCGTTCGGCCGTCTCGTGCCGTCGTTCACCAGCGCCGCGGTGGCCGTCAACTTCGCGCACCGCTGCGGCGCCGTCCTCGTGGCGGCGTCGGTCCTGGCGATGTTCCTCCGCCTTCTGCGATTCGCGCCGACGCATCCGCTGCGGCAGATCGCGACATTCCTGCTGTTAGTGGTTACGATGCAGGTGATGCTGGGCGCCTACACGGTCTGGAGCGGCAAGCAGCCGGTCATCACCTCGCTGCACGTGATGACGGGCGCGTTGACGCTGGCGACGTCGCTGCTCCTGGCGCTGACCGCGCGCACGGTCGGCTGGCGGACGTGGCAGCGGGCTGGAGCGTTTCTCGCAAGCGAGGTCTCGGCATGAGCACGTGTCATTCCGAGCCGCGCAGACGGCGAGGAATCCCCCGCCTATGGGCTGCGCTTCGCACGTCGGCGGGAGATCCTTCGCCGTCTGCGCGGCTCTGGATGACACTTCCGCGCGACTATCTCGAGCTCTCCAAGGCGCGCATCGTCCTGATGGTGCTGATCACCACCGCCGCCGGCTACCTCTTCGCCGCGAAACACGTCGACTTCGCGCTGCTCATCAACACACTCATCGGCACCGCGCTCGTCGCCGCCGGCACGAACGCGCTGAACCAGTACGCCGAGCGCGAGCACGACGCGAAGATGCGCCGCACCGCCCGCCGCCCGCTCCCCGCCGGCCGCATCGCCCCGCGCGACGCGCTCGTCTTCGCGTCCGCGATCGCCGTCATCGGCACCGCCTACCTCGGCCTCGCGGTGAACTGGACGACCGCGCTCCTCGGCGCGTTCACGCTGACGAGCTACATCTTCGTCTACACGCCGCTCAAGCGCCGCTCGACGGCGTGCACGATCATCGGCGCCGTCCCCGGCGCGATCCCGCCGCTCATGGGCTGGACCGCCGCGACCGGCTCGCTCGCCGCCGGCGGCTGGATCGTCTTCGCCATCCTCTTCTTCTGGCAGCTCCCGCACTTCATGGCCATCAGCTGGATGTACCGCGAAGACTACGGCCGCGCAGGCTTCCGCATGCTCTCGGTCGAAGACGCCGACGGCGCCGCCACGGCCCGCCAGGCCATCGGCTACAGCATCGGCCTGCTGCTCGTCAGCGTCCTCCCGCCGCTCTTCCACCTCGGCAGCATCGCCTACTCCGTCGCCGCCGGGCTCTGCGGCGCCGCGATCCTCGCCGCGAGCATCGTCTTCCGCCGCGAGCCCTCGAAACGCAACGCCCGGCGCCTCTTCATGATGTCGAACGTCTACCTGATCGTGGTCATGGTCCTGCTCGTCCTCTGATGCGCCGCGCCGCTCTCCTCCTCCTGCTGTCCGCCGCCTGCCGCCACCAATCGGACCTGCCGAAGCTCTTCCCGCTGCCGGACGCGCGTCTCGTGACCGAGGCGGGGAAGCCGCTGCAGCTGGCGTCGCTGAAGGGAAACGTCGTCGTCTACGACTTCATCTTCACCAACTGCGCCGGCACCTGTCCGATGATGACGGCGGCCATGCGCCGGGTGACGCAGAAGATCGACAAGGATGCGCCGGTGCGCTTCGTCTCCATCAGCGTGGACCCGAAGCGCGACACGCCGCCGGTCCTCCAGGCCTACGCCAACCGCTTCCGCAACGACCCGCGCTGGACGTTCCTGACCGGCGACTGGAGCACGATCCGCCATCTCAGCGTCGACGGCTTCAAGCTCGCCACGGACGAGCAGCTCCTGCACAGCGCGAAGTTCGCCGTGGCCGACAAGAACGGCGTCGTGCGCGAGTACGTCAGCTCGCTCGAGGACGACGCGGTCGGCCACGTGGCGCGCACGGTCGACGACCTGTCGCGCGAGTAGCGCTCACTCCGGCGGCTGCTGCTTCCGCGCCCACGCCAGGCCCTTCTGCGCGATCGCGTTCGACGGCTGGATCTTCAGCACGTCCTCGTACGCGGCGATCGAATCCTTCCAGCGTCCCAGCTTTCCGTAGCAGCGCCCGAGGTGGATGAGCGTCTGCGTGTCGCTCTGGCGGTCGTCCAGATCCCGCGCGCGCTGGAAGGCCTCGGCCGCATCGCTCCATTGGCGCAGCGCGTCGTAGGAGACGCCGAGGTTGTAATAGAAGGTATGGTCGGCGGCGCGGTCGTGGCCGCCGTACGCGGCGATGTAGCTTCGCCACGCCTCCGCCGCGCGCGCCCACTGCTTGTCGCGCATGAGGGCGAGCGCGTCGCGCCGCTCCTGCTCGATCGCCGCGGCCTTGCGCGCGCGTTCGTCGATCGCCGGCGTGATGACCGGCTCGACCGGCGCCGGCTGCGGACGCGGGGCCGCGAACGTGGCGGTGACGGGCGCCGGCATCGTGCTCGTCGTGCTCGTCGTCGCGGTCGTTGCCGTCGCCGTCGGCTCGGGAGGCGCCTGGTAGACGGGGATGGGCGTCGGGCTCGGCTGCGGTGCTGGCGCTGTATTCGTCATCGGCGCCTGCGGCCGCTCCGGCTCGAACTTCGCCACGGCGAGCGACACGCCGACCGCGGCGCACAACGCCAGCAGCAGCGCGGCCACGACGCGGTGCGCCTGATCGAAGGCCGGCCGGAAGCCGGGGAGGGCCAGCCACGACGCCACCGCCGTGAAGACGCCGACCGTGAGCATTGCTTTCTCGCCGAAGGTCATCTCAGTGGCTGCGCTGCGCGACGAGGAGGCTGCGCCTGGCGACGTCGTTGGCGGGATCGATCTGCAGGACGCGCTCGTACGCCGCGGCGGCGTCGTGCCAGCGGCCGAGCTTCCCATAGCAGCGGCCGAGGCGCAGCAGGTTGTTCGTGTCGTTGCCGCGCGGATCGGCGAGCGACGCCCGCTCGAACGCGTCCGCGCCGTCGCGCCACTCCTGCAGCGACTCGTAGGCGACGCCGAGGTTGTAGTACGCGGCGTGGTCGACGGCGGGGCTCATGCCGGCGTAGTCGCGGAGGAACTGCCGCCACGCCGGAATCGCCTCGGACCAGCGATGCGCGTTGCTGAGACTGAGCGCCTGCCTGCGCAGCCGATCCCCCTCGGCAATGTCGCGGCGCGACGTTACGGACGGCGGGGCTGCCGGCGGGGTCGTCGAGACGGTCACGGGCGGTGCGAAGGTCGTGGTGACCGGTGCCGGCTCGACGACCGGCGTTGACGCGGTCGTCGTCGTCATCGTCGGCGCATTTTCGATGAGCACCGGCGGCGGCACGGCGGCTGCCGCGGTCTGGCGCCGCGGCGCCGGCCGATTCGGATCGGGCGCCTCGATCGCGATCGTCGACCCGGCCGGCTCGGCGGAGCTCGTCGTCGCGATCGGCACGGCGTCGCGCGCCTTTGCCTTCTCCAGAATCGCCATCGCCGCAAACGCCACGAGCGCCACGCCTGCGGCCGCCGCGGCGAGCCACAGGAACGTCCGCGCGTTGCCGCGCGTCTCCGACCGCGGCGCGATGATCGTCGTGTCGGCGCGCGGCAGCGTCACCGGCAGCGGCGGTGGCGACGGCGTCGTCGCAGGCAGCGATGGCAGCGGCGGCGGCAGCGTCACGGTCTTCGTGATCGTCGTCGCCGCGCCCGGCACCGCGGCCTTCAGTGCGGCCGCGAACTCCGCGGCGGTCTGATAGCGGTCCTCCGGTTTTTTCTCGAGCGCCTTCAGCACCACGGCGCGCAGCGCTTCGGGCACGCGCCCTTCCGGATCGGTCTCGGAGAACGGCCGCGGCGCGGTGTGGCAGTGAGCCATGATCAGCGCGGCCGTGGTCGCGCCGGTGATCGGCCGCGCGGTGGTGAGGAGCTCGTAAAGCACGACGCCGAGGGAGTAGACGTCGCTGCGGGCGTCGACGATGCCGCTGAACTGCTCGGGCGACGCGTAGCTCATCTTGCCCATGAAGTCGCCGGCGCGCGTCAGCACGGCCGTTTCGTCGATGAGCGACTTGGCGATGCCGAGGTCGATCAGCTTCACCTGCGTCGAGCCGTCGGCATCGCGGGTGATCATCAGGTTGTCGGGGGAGATGTCGCGGTGGATGAGATGCCGCTCGTGCAGGTATGCGAGCGCGGACAGCGTCTGCACGCCGATGCGCACCACGCTTTCGGGATCGAGCGGCGCGCCGCGGCGGACGAACTCGTCGCGCAGGTTGACGCCGTCGACGTACTCCATGACCAGGTGCGGGTTGCCGTTGCTGCCGATCTGGAAGTCCAGCACCTCGGCGATGTTCGGGTGCTTGAGCTGCTTGCCGCGCCGGGCCTCGGCGGAGAAGCGGTCCTTCAGCGCCTGGTTCTCCGCCAGCGCCGCCTGCATGACCTTGATGACGCGGATCTCGCCGAAGAGGCGGTGCCGCACCTTGTAGACCGCCCCCATCCCTCCACCCATCGTCTGGAGCACTTCGTACGTCGACTCGATCTCGGGCGAGAGGGATGTCATCGGTCTTCCAGGCGGCACCGCCGCCGCGGCGTCAGTTCGACGACGTCAGCTTGTCGATGACCTCCGGCGAGAGCGCGACGTCCTGCGCGTCCGGTGGCACGTACGAGGGATCGGCCTCGAGGCCGTTCTCCTCGAGCTTGGCCATCTGCACTTTCATGGCGTCGAGCTTGTCGCGCAGCTCCTGGTTGTCGGCGGCCAGGCGCTCGCTGTCGGCCATCCAGCGCTGCATGTCCTCCTCGCGCTGGTGGTGGTAGAACATCATCGCGTACTGCTCCTCGGCGGCGTGATCGAGCGCGAACATGAGGAAGGTGGCGTCCCACAGACCGTACCGCGGATAGTACGAATAGACGTACACCGGCGCCTGCCATCCGTACTCGTCGTAGAAGACCGTGCGGCGATAGTGATAAGTCGTCGGGACGATGACGATCTTCTTCAGCACGATGCGGTCGTGAGTAACGAAGTGGACGACCGGCGCGTGACGCGTGAACTGCGCGCGTTCCGTGCGGTACCGCTCGTAGGCCTGATGGCGCGCCTCGACGGTCGGATGCTCATGCATTCGACGGACGAACTGCTCGTGATCGACGACGGCGTGGTGCTCCTGCCCGTGATTGACGCCGTGAGATCCGGGCGTTCTGCTGTCCGTCTTGGCGGCTGCGGGGGCGTGATAGCCGGGGGTGTGCGTGGCGGTTCCGGCATCGTGGACGGTCGTCGGAGCGGCGTGGTGCGCGTGCTCGGTCGTTCCCTGCGTCGACCCCTGCGTCGACGTCGTCGTCGTGCCGCCGCTGTGCTCGTGCGTGCTCGTGCTCGTGGAACCGGAAGAACCGGAAGAACCGGAATGCGACTGCCCCGACGAGCCGTGCTGGTTGTTTCCCTGCGGCTGCGACTGCTGCGCGGGCGCGGCCTTCTCGGGCTTCTTCTGCGTCGTCGCCTTCTTGTCGGCGTCCTTGTCGGCATCGTCCTTGTGTTTGTCGGCGAACGCGCGCGGACCTGCGAGGAGACAGACGAGGGACAACACTAAAGCCAGTGTACGAAAACGCATTGAATCCTCCTGATATGGACCCGGACCGACCCGCGCAGAGGCTGGCGCACGACCGTCGAACGTCAACTTGGCGGAAGAACGTAATGATGGTCCCCTGGCGGCGGGACGTCAAGGGTCATTCTTTTTTCGGGAGCGGTCAGCGGATGCAGACGATCTCGACGCCGATGTCGAGCTTCATCCATGGCCGATCGGCGGTCATGGCCGCGATGTGGCGGCTGCGGGCGAGAGTGAGACAGGCGCGGTCGGCGAGCGAGAGACCGAGGTGGCGCGTGGCCGGGAGCAGCGATGCGGTGAGCGCGGCGTCGGTCGTTCCAAACGGCACGATCTCGATTTCCAGATTGCGGACGAGCTAGCGTTTCGGCGGCGTCGTGGCCCTCCGCGTCGACGTGCTCCTGCCCCTTCTCGCGAAACAGGCCGGCGAGCGAAGCCGACGCGTCGAGCGTAATCATGTACGGCGGCTTTCCCGCTCGTCGCTGCGAGCTTCACGCCGGCGCTCTGCAATCAGGTCCTCGACGACGCGCTTCGGTTTCTTGTTTGCGTACAACCGATCGACCCATTGCTGCACCTCCGCGAGAGACATCTTCGCCGGTTCGGCGCAGGCCTCGGTCAGAATGGCCCTCGCTTCCGCCTCGATACTGCGGCCGTGTTGGGCGGCGCGCACCCGAAGCCGGTCGCGGACATCGTCGGGAAGATTGCGGATCGTCAGCGCTGCCATCTCGCCATGCTACATTTCACCGTCTTGGAAGTCTCCCGCGCGCTCCCGGCGATCAACGCCATCCTCAACGCCTCCAGCGGCATCCTCATCACCATCGCCTACGTGCTCATCCGGCGGAAGAACATCCGCCTTCACCGCCGCTTCATGCTCGCGGCGTGCTTCACGTCGCTCTTCTTTCTCATCGGCTACGTTACGAACCATTACCTGCGGCACGGCGTCGTCACGCGCTTCACCGCCACTGGCTGGGTGCGGCCGCTCTACTTCACGATCTTGATCACGCACACGATCCTCGCCGTCGTCATCGTGCCGCTCGTCCTCGTCACGCTGCGCAACGGGCTGAAGATGCGCGTCGCGCGGCACCGGGCCATCGCGCGCTGGACCTTCCCGCTGTGGCTCTATGTGTCGATCACCGGCGTCGTGGTGTACCTTTTCCTCTACCAATGGTTCCCGTCGACATGAGGCGCACCGATCTTCTCGCGCAGCTGGCGCGCTACCGCCCGGCCGACGCCCTCGAGGCGCGGCATCACCGCGACATCGCCGCGCTCGTCGCCGCCGCGCCGTCGCCGTTCGCGCGCACCCACTTCACGCCCGGCCACGTCACGGCCAGCCTCTTCATCGTCGACGGCGGCGGCGCGCTGCTCCTCCATCACCATCGCCGGCTGAACCGCTGGCTGCAGATGGGGGGCCACGTCGAGGCGGACGAACGGCCGGCCGACGCCGCGTTGCGCGAGGGCGCCGAGGAGTCGGGGCTGCGCGACCTGGAGCTCGCCGTCGACGGCATCTTCGACCTCGACGTCCACGTCATCCCCGCCGCCAAAGGCGAGCCGGAGCACCGCCACTACGACGTCCGCTACGTCGCCCGCACCGCCACGCCGCACGCCGTCGTCCTCGACCGCAGCGAATCGAACGATCTCGCCTGGGTGCCGTTCGGCCGCGCCGAGGCGCTGATGGACGAGGCGGCGTCGTCGCGCGCCATTCAGAAAATCAGGAGCCGTCTGTGACGCCACTGCTCGAGCAGGACCTCGACCCCAATCCCTTCGCGCAATTCGGGCGCTGGTTCGATGACGTGCGCGCCACGCCGCAGCCGCTGCCGGAGGCGATGACCCTGGCCACGGCCACGACGAGCGGCGCCGTGGCCGCGCGCGTCGTGCTGATGAAGTCGTTCGACGAGCACGGTTTCGTCTTCTTCACGAACTACAACAGCGCCAAGGCCGCGCAGCTCCACGAGAACCCGCGCGCCGCGCTGTCGTTCTGGTGGGCGCCGCTCGAGCGGCAGGTGCGCATCGAGGGCGCCGTCTGCCGCACCACGGAGCAGGAGTCCGACGACTACTGGGCCACGCGCCCGCGCGGCTCGCAGCTCGGCGCCTGGGCGTCGGAGCAGAGCAAGGTCATCGCCGGGCGCGGCGACCTCGACGAGCGCTTCGAAGAGATCTCCGCGACGTACAAGGACGTCCCCATTCCCCGCCCGCCGCACTGGGGCGGCTATCGCGTGATCCCGACGCTCTTCGAGTTCTGGCAGGGGCGCACCGACCGCCTGCACGACCGCTTCTGCTACCGGCTGCGCGGCGCGAACGACTGGGTGATCGAGCGGCTCTCGCCGTGAAGACGCGCATCCTCTTTCTCTGCACCGGCAACGCCGCGCGGAGCCAGATGGCCGAGGGGCTGGCGAACGCGTTTCACGGCGACGTTGTCGAGGCCGTGTCCGCGGGCTCGCGTCCGGCCGGCTGGGTGCATCCGATGGCCATCCGCGCCATGGCCGACTCCGGCGTCGACATCAGCGCCGCCGAGTCGAAAGGCGCCGAGCGCTTCCTCGACGAGCCGCTCGACGTCGTCGTCACCGTCTGCGACTCCGCGGCGCAGGACTGTCCGCTCTGGCCGCGCGCGGCGCGCATCGAGCACTGGCCGATCGAGGACCCGAGCTTCGGCCGCGGCGACGCGCTGCAGCGCTTCATCGCCACGCGCGACGAGCTGGCGCGAAGGATCGACGAGCTCGTGCAGCGATTAGCGATTGGCGATTAGCGGTTGGCGATTAGGCCCGCCCTCCCTAACCGCTAACCGCTAACCGCTAATCGCTAATCGCTAATCGCTATCTCCGCCCCCGTCGGCGTCGCTTCCTGCGGCGGATCGCCGCCCGCGGCCTGCTGCGCGAGGATCATCTGCCGCGCCGGGCCGCGCAGCGACGGCAGGCGCTGGGCGAAGACGGCGGCGGCGACGAGGGTGATGCCGCCGCCGACCATCACCGCGACCGGCGCGCCGACGCGGTCGGCCACGGTGCCGCCGGCCAGCGAGCCGAGCGGCCCCATGCCCATGAACATCATCGTGTACGCGGCCATCACGCGGCCGCGCAGCTCGTCCGGCACCATCGACTGGATCAACGTGTTCGACGCCGACATCTGCACCATCATCGACGCGCCGAGCGGGACGAGGATCGCCACGGAGAGCCAGAAAACGTGCGACGCGCCGAACGCGGCGAGCATGGCCCCGAAGATCGCGCACGACACCGCGACCCACGTGCCGAGGCCGCGGACGGTGGAGCGGAGGGCGAGCATGATCGAGCCGGCCAGCGCGCCGACGCCCGACGCGCCCATCAAAATGCCGAGGCCGCGCGCGCCGGAGTGGAGGACTTTGTCGGCGAAGACGGGCATCAGCACGGCGTACGGCATGGCGGTGAAGCTGACGATGGCCAGGAGCAGCAGCAGCGCCCGGATCGGCGCCGTCCTCGACACGAACCGCAGCCCCTCGGCGATGTTCTGCAGCGCCGACATCGTCATCGCCGGCGGCACGAACTTCGGCGTCTTCATCATGAACAGGCCGGCGAGTACGGCGATGTAGCTGACGGCGTTGGCGAAGAAGCACCACCCCTCGCCGATGGCCGCGACGAGGATGCCGGCCACGGCCGGCCCGACGATGCGCGCGCCGTTGAACATCGAGGAGTTGAGGGCGATGGCGTTCATCAGGTCTTCGCGCTCGACCATCTGGACGATGAAGGCCTGCCGCGCCGGCATGTCGAAGGCGTTGACAATGCCGAGGAGCGCTGCGAGGACGACGATGTGCCACTCGAGGATGCGGCCGCTCAGCGTCATCGCCGCCAGGATGAAGGCGAGGATCATCGAGCAGGTCTGTGCGACGATGATGATGCGGCGGCGGTCGACGCGGTCCGCGAGGTGGCCGCCGATCGGAGCGATGAGGAAGATCGGGATCTGTCCCGCGAAGCCGACCGCGCCGAGGAGCAGCGCGGAGTGGGTGAGGCGGTAGATCAGCCACGACTGCGCGACCGATTGCATCCACGTGCCGATGAGGGAGATGAGCTGGCCGCTGAAGAAGAGCCGGAAGTTGCGGTGGCGCAGGGCGCGGAAGGGCTGGGTACTGCTCACGTCGCCGCAGATGCGAGAGTAGTGCCGGCGTCCCGCCGGCCGGAAGGGCGCCGTCTCGGCGCCCAGTGTCACCTCGGCGCGACGCTCTCCGTCTGCGTCCCTTCGCTCGTCTCGCCGAGGCCGCCGCCGCTGGCGATGCGCTCGTGGCGCACGACGACGAGGCGGTCGTCGCGGCGCATGAACGTCCATTTCTCCGATGCGCCGCCGGTGGCCTTGAGGAAGAGGAAGCCGACGGAGTACTGCGCCTTCCGCTCGGCGGCGAGCGGGACGCCGTCGCGGCCGATCCAGAGGGAGAGGTCGTCGCCCTTGGAGTCGATCGTGACGTCCTTCGACGGCGAGCGCTCCGGCGGAATCTTGAGCGTGAGTAGGCGCGCCGGCGTGCCGCCGAGCGCGGCGTCGCGCTCGCCGAGCGGCACGGCGCGCGCGAGCATGGCCTGCAGCGTCGGTGCGAAGTCGAGGAGCTCCGCTACGCGTCCGGCCGGCACGTCGCCGGCTTCCTCGGCGCTGTTGTTCTCGCCGCGCCGCCGCCCCGCCGCGCGTTGCGCGCGCAGGCGCTCGACCGTGGCGCGCGAGAGCGTCACGGTGACGCCGCCCTCGCCGCCGCTGACGTCCGCGGCGCTGTGGGCGTTGAAGTTCTCGTTGAAGAAGCGCCCGTGCGCCTTGTTCGTTTGCCGCGCCTCGTACGTCGCGCTGATGGCCGAGGTGCCGCGCAGCGTGGCCAGCGCGCGCTTGACGTCGGCGAGCGCGTCGGCGCGCGCGGAGAACGCCGCGGCGAGGAGGAGGGTGGCCGCGAGCGTTCGCATTTACTTCAGCGGCCGCACGTCCGCGGCGCAGACCTGGACGACGGCGTGATCGTCAACGTCGACGGTGCGCTCGATCGGCGCGAATCCATCCTTGACGATGCGGAGCGTGTGCGCGCCGTTCGGAACCTGCGCGAATCCCACGAAGCACCGCCGTTTGTGGCCGAAGAGCTGGCGCAGCATCTCCGGCAGCGGGTCGCCCGTTTGAAGGACGGCCGGCTGCTGTCCGTCGACGGCGACGCTCGCGCCCTGAAGCTGCAGCGGCGCGATGACCTGCACGTTCCCCGGCTTCGGTTCGGCCATGCAGGCGGCGAATACTGCCACGAACAACAAGAGCGTTCTTCGCATCAGATCCTCGTTATTTTATCCGGAACCAGCACCCGCAGCGAGCGCGGCACGATCTCCACCGACAACCGCTCCGGCAGCGACACCGGCTCGCCGTCGAGGTGCGCGGCGCCGGCGGAGGGGCGGCGGATCTCGATCCGTGTCCCCTGCGCGATCGTCACGTGCTTCGAGCGGTCGATCGTCCCGCGGAAGAGGCGGGGGACGAGCGCGATCGCCTGCAGCATCGACACTTCGCCGACCACGACGACGTCGAGCACGCCGTCCTGCAGCGACGCCGGCGGCGCGATGCGCGCGTTGTTGCCGTAGTGCGCCGCATTCGCCACGGCCACGACGAACGCGCGCCGCCGCTGCATCGCGCCGTCGATCTCGATCTCGTAGTCGGCCGCGGTGAAGCGCCGGATCTCGCGCAGCCCCACGCGCACGTACGTCCGCAGCCCGCGCGTCCCCGCATTTGCAAAGGCCTCGGCGATGGCCGCGTCGAATCCGAGGCCCATCGTGGCCAGGAACGGCATCCCGTTCACGCGCGCCGTGTCGACCGTGACGATGCGCCCGCCGCGGCACGACTGCAGCGACGCGCGTAGGTTCATCGGCAGGCCGAGCTGCCGCGCGAAGCCGTTGCCGGAGCCGGTCGGCACGACGCCGAGCGCGAGATCGCGGCCGATCAGGCGCTTCGCGGTCTCGTGCACCGTGCCGTCGCCGCCGACCGCGTAGACGACGTCGACGCCGTCGCGCTCCGCGCGCGCCACGATGCCGTCGAGGTCCTCCTTCCGTCCGCAGGCCACGATCTCGTGCTCGAGGTGCGCGCACGCGCCGCGGATCAGCGCGCCGACGTCGCGGCGCCGCCGCGCGCCCGAGCGCGCGTTGACGAGGAAGAGCGCTTTCATTCTTCCGGGATGCGGTGGCGGTCGAACCACGCCGCCCAGAACGGGATGAGCCAGCCGCTCAGGCCGAGGTAGGCGATCTGCTGCACGTTCTTCGGCGGCTTCCCGCCGGCCATGCTGATGTAGATCCCCGCGAGCAGGACGACGAGCGCCCAGAACGCGATGGAGCCGACGCGGTCGACGGGATGCGCGGCGTCGCGGTAGAGCATGACGGCGATGGCGAACATGGCCGCCTCGATGGCGATCGTCGCCACCGGATGGTTCCACAGGCCGAGGCCGGCGCGCGGGCCATGCGGCCACAGCGGGAGGTCGGGACGGTGCGTGAGGAAGTCGAGCACCCAGTGGCTGACGACGCCGATGAACGCGATGATCGCGCCGCGCGTGTAGCGCGAGAACAGCCAGTAGCCGCCGGCGAAGACGACGGCCTGCACGACGGTCATCAGCAGGCTGTGCGACCACGGGTAGTCGTAGAAGTCGAGCGGCGTCCAGCGCGTCGCGCCCGGCTGGATACGCACGTGCTCGATGCCGAGGAGAAGGAAGATCGGCCAGAGGAGATCGGGGAGCATCGGCGCGGCCATGAGGACGCCGAGGGAGGCGCGCGGCGCGGCTTTCTTCGACGCGAAGCCGACGGCGTTGTGGCCGATGAACATCCGGGCGCGTAATGTAACAAACCTTGGCCCTGCTCTTGCGATCTCCGTCACACGGAGTGAGAGGAATCGCGAGGATTGCCGCCGCGGCGCTGCTGATCGCCGCCTGCCACCGCTCCGGCGCGGGCGCGTTCGATGCGAACGCGTTCGTGCTCACGACGGCGAACATCGCCTACGGCGACGTCGACCTCGGCGACTACGCCGTTCGCCGCGCGCGCCTGCCGGAGACGAAGCAGCTCGGCGCCGCCGTCGCCGCCGAACAGCGCGCGCTCCTCGCGCAGCTCGCGCCGCTCGCGCAGCGCCGCAAGGTCGCCATGCCGACCGTGCTCGAGGACCGCCGCGTCGCGCTGCACCAGAACCTCTCCATCCTGTCGGGCGACACGTACGACCGCGCCTGGGCCCTCGCCCTCGTGCAGGACTACGACGCGCTCCTCGGCGGGCTCGGCGAGGCGTCGCATTCCGACGACGACCTCCGCGCCTTCGCCGCGCGCGTGCGCCCCGCAGTCCAGGCGCGCCGCAAGACCCTCGGCGCGCTGCTCGCGCGGCTCGGCGGCACGCCGTTCAACGTGGCGCCGTGAGGATCTCCATCATCACTGGCTTGAGCGCGTTGATGATGAACTGAATCCCGATCGCGCCGAGGAGCAGCGCCATCACCTTCGTGAAGACGGCGCGGCCGCGGTCGCCCATCACGTGCGAGATCGGCAGCGCGGCGAGCAGCACGACCCACGAGATCGCGCCGACGGCGACGATGGCCACGGTCACGGCGAGCTTCTGCTCGAAGCCGCGATAGAGGTTCACCAGGACCATCACCGAGGTGATCGCGCCGGGACCGGCCAGCAGCGGAATGGCCAGCGGCACGATGGCGATCGAGCTCGGATCGATCTCCGCCTTCTCCACGTCGCTGTCCACCATGCGCTTCTCGCCGCCGATGTATGCGCGCCGGTCGTCGACCACGAGCGTGCGCAGCGCGTTCACCAGGAAGAGGATGCCGCCCATGATCTGGAACGCCGGCACGGTGATGCCGAAGAACTGGAAGAGGTAGTTGCCGGCCAGGAGGAACGTGACGAGGACGACGACGGAGCCGGCCGCGGCGACGAAGGCGACGCGCGCGCGGGTGCGCCGCTCGGCGACGCGGTCGGTGAGGGCGATGAACGACGGGATGACGGCGAACGGGTTCACCATCGACATGACGGCGGCGAAGGAGAGCAGGATGACGCGGTACAGCGGCACGCTACAACTCTATCGCGCGGTCATGCTCGAGATACCAGAGCAGGCCCTTCGCCGGCCGGCCGGTGATGTTCGCCAGCGCCTCGCAATAGGCGCGGACCTGCTCCTCGTCGCGCGCGACCGGGTCTCCCGATTTGTAGTCGACGACGACGTCGGCGCCGTCCTCGCGAATCCAGCGATCGATGCGCCGCTCGACCCGTTCGCCATTGAGGAGGAAGCGGATCGGGACCTCGCGGCCGACGGTCTCGGCGGCCTGGATGCGGCGGAAGATCTTTGAATTTCGGAGCGTGGAAACGCGGGCACGGAGCGTTTGCTCGTCGACGTCCTGCTCGCGCGCGATCGCGGCGACGAGCGCGTCGACCGGCGCGACGCCGTCCCAGCGCTCGAGGACGCGGTGCAGGGCGATGCCGGCGGCGCGGTTGCGGCCGCGGTTGCGGGCGATGGCGATCTCGCCGGCGGTCTTTATTTCCGCGACGGGCGGCGGCAGCGGCACGACGACGTCGACGGGCGGCGCGGCGGCGAGCTGCGCTTCGAGCGCGGCATCGGCGAGGCGGCGCCGTCGCCGCGCCGCCGTTTCTTTCGTCTCGGCGCGCTCGACGGCCACGCGCACGTCGGCGTCGCCGATGCGCATCGTCCGCACCTCGCGCCCCTCGGCCGGAAATTCGACCGGGCCGAAGAGCTCCTGCAGGCACTTCGCGAAGCCGCTCTTTCCGTCGCCGCAGACGAAGACGACTTCGCTGCGCGCGCGCGTCACGGCGACGTAGAAGAGGCGCTGCAGCTCCGCCTCCTCGCGCGCCTTGCCGATCTCGCGCAGCGTCCGGCCGCCGCTGGTGCTGCGCCACGCCGAGAGCGTCTCGAATTGGCCGCGCATGACCAGGCTCCGCGGCGACTCGACCGCGTAGATCTCCTGCGGCCGCACGTTGAACGAGAGGTCGGGGAGGATCACCGTGTCGAACTCCAGGCCCTTCGCGCCGTGCACGGTCATGATGCGGACGGCGTCGCTGCTGTCGTCGAGCAGGCTCGGCTCCATCTCCTCGGGGTCGCGCCGCCGCTGCGCGATCTCGTCGACGAACTGCCGCACCGAGCCGCCGATGCGGCGGTCGTACGTGAAGGCGATGGCGCGCAGGTGCTCGAGGTGGCGCAGCGCGCGCGGGCCGTCGGCGCTCATCGCGTAGACCGCCTCGATGTTCGTCGTGGCCACGACGTGCTCGATGAGCTGCGCGACGGTGAGGTGGCGCGAGGCCTCGCGGAAGGCGGCCAGCGACGCGCGCACGGCGCTCATGGCCTCGCCACCGGCGACGATTTCGTCGTCCGTCAGCGCGAAGTACGGCGAGCGCGCCGCGGAGATCTCGGCGCCGCGGTCGAACGGCCAGGCGATCGCGCGCAGGACCGCGGCGAGGTCGACCGCGGCCGGGCGGTCGAGGAAGAGCCGCGTCGGCGGGAGGACGTAGGCGATGCCGTAGCGGTCGAGGACATCGAGGTAGTCGTCGAGCTTCGTGGTGCGGCGGAAGAGGATCGCGTAGCGCCGCAGCGCGCCGCCGCGCGCGGCGATCCACGCGGCGATCTGCTCGGCCTCGTCGAGCGACGACTCGCCGCCGCGCAGGAACGTGATCGGTGTCATCCCGAGCCGCGAAGACGGCGAGGGATCTCCCGCCGCCAGGGGATCCCTCGCTGCGCTCGGGATGACACCGGAGCGCAGCGGGTGGTACGCCGGCCGGAACACGTTCGCGTCGCGCGCGCCGCCGGCGAAGAGCGCCGCGAACATCGCATTGCAGGCGTCGAGCAGCGCGGGCGCGCTGCGGTATTGATCGCGGATCACGCGGTGCTCCGCGCCGCCGTCGACGAGCTGCCGCGTAAAGGCGTCGTACGTCTCCGGGTCGGCGCGGCGGAAGCCGTAGATCGACTGCTTCGGATCGCCGACCACGACCGTCGTCCCGTGGCTCAGGCGCTCCAGGATGCGCGCCTGCACGCGGTCGGTGTCCTGGAACTCGTCGACGAAGACGTAGTCGAACTGCTGGCGCACGCGCGCGAGCACGGCCTCGTGGTCGAGCAGCGCGGCGGCGCGGAGGAGGAGGTCGTCGAAGTCGACGACGCCCGCCTTCCGCTTCTCCTCGTCGAGGAAGGCGATGAAGCGCCGCGCCAGCGCCAGCAGCGCCACGGCGGCGCGGTGGCTGACCAGGCGGTCGTACGCGGAGTCGCCGATCTCGCCCCAGCGCAGCATCTTCAGGGCCTCGTTGTTTTTCCTCGGCAGCTTTTCGGTGCGGATCTGCTGCGCGATCGGCGCGAGGTAGTCGATCCACGCCTCGAGGCCGCGCGGGCGCGCCGCGTTCTCGCGGAGGTAGCGCGTGATGCGGCTGTCGTCGTCGCCGTTCGCGCGGAGCTCGTCGGCCGCCTCCTGCAGCGCGTCCTCGAACTCCGCGACGTCGCCGGCGTCGAGGGTCTCGTCCTGCAGCAGGTCGCGGCGGTTCAGCAGCTCGAGCACGGCCGCGCGGATCTGGAAGAGATAGCCGGCATGGCCGAGGAGGAGCTCCCACTGCGCGACGTGCTCGGGCCGCGGATGGAGACGCGTCTCGGCGTCGACCCAGGCGTCGTAGACGTCGCCGTAGAGCATCGAGCGCTCGAAGCCCTCGACGATGCGGAACTGCGGGTCGAGCCCGGCCTCGATCGGGAACTGCCGCAGCAGCATCTGGCAGAACGAGTGGATCGTCTGCGAGCGGAGGTTGTCGATGCGCGCCAGCTGCGTCGCGCAGGCGCGGCGCATGGCGTCCGAGACTTCGACGAGCGGATGCGGCGAGCCGTCCGGCCACGCCGCGCAGCCGTCGTCGATCTCCGTGAGGGCCTGGTGGATGCGCTCGGCGATCTCGCCGGCGGCCTTTTCGGTGAAGGTGACGAGGACGATGCGCTCCGGCGCGAGCTCTTCGTTTTCGAGGAGCAGCTTGAGCACCTCGCCGACGATCGCGGTCGTCTTGCCGGTCCCGGCGCCCGCCTCGATCACGAGGTTGCGCTTGGCCGGCGGCTTCGGCAGCGGCGCGAACGTGAACGATTGCTGCGACGTCGTCACCGGCGCGACTCCAGCAGCGTCCGCGGGTCCTTCATCTGCTGCACGGCGAAGCGCTGCTCCGCGTCGTGCTTCGTGCGGCACGAGAGGTTCACCGGGCAGTACTTGCACGAGTTGAACTGGTCGTCGTTGTCGTTCGGGAACGCGGGGAACGCGCCGGCGGCGATGGCGGCGACGAAGAGCTCGAGCGTCTCGCGCAGGCGCGGCGCCTTCGCGGCGAGCTCGAACGCGTACTTCTCCGGCTTCGCGCCGCCGGCGACGAGCGGCTTGATCGTGCCGCTCACGGCGCTCGCGTCGACCTGGAATCGTTCCGCCGCGGCCATGGCGTAGAGCGCGAGCTGGAGGCGCACGCCGCGGTCGATCTTCGCGTCGAGGTCCTTGTGCCGCAGCGCCTTCCCCGACTTGTAGTCGACGATGCGATAGCGCCTGTCCCTCGCCCCGCTTGCGGGGAGAGGGTGGCCGGAGGCCGGGTGAGGGGCGCCACTCGTCCCAAAGTCGATGCGGTCGATCGTCCCCTCGACGCGGATGGGGACGTCGTGCGCGTCGATGGTGAAGGGGCCGAAGCGCGACTCGAACTCGATCGGCGCGAGGCCGTGCGCGGCGAGGTCGGCGAAGTCGCGGGCGATGAAGTCGCCGAGGATGCGCTTCGTGGCGCGGCGCTCCATGTCGCGCATGGTGCGGTTGAACGGCGGCGACTCGACGTCGAGCTGGTCGAAGGCATCGTCGACAACGGCGTGCAGCCGCTCGACGAGCGCCGGCTCGACGCGCGGAAGGAAGCGCTCCGCACGCGCGAGCTCGTCGGGCGACAGCGCGCGGTAGAAGCGCTCGAGGATCTTGTGGTCGAGCTTCCCCTTCTCGCGATGGTGCAGCTGCAGCTCACGGTCGGGATCGTCGATATCGCGCGCGCCGAGGAGATGCTTGACGAGGAACTTCTGCGGGCATTCGCCGAAGTCCTCGAGCTGCGTCGGGGAGATGGTGGCAAGGAGCGCGGGCGGCTGGGTGAGGTAGCCGTCGAAGTTGGAGTTGGTGCCGGATTTGGCAAGAAGTTGGAGTGCGCGGTCAGGGCGCGGGGCACAGGGCGCAGGGCGCAGATGGTGTTCTCGCGGCGGCACCATCTGCGCCCCGCCCCCTGCGCCCTGCGCCCTCAGAAATGGCGACTTTCGAAGGACCTTCCCAAACCCATCGCCGCTCGCGTAGCTGAACCGCACGCTCGCGCCGGCGCCGTCGAACAGCAATTCGAAGAGCAGCCGTTCCTCGTCGCGCCCATCGCCGATCTGCCGCAGGCGCAGCTCGCGGCGGTCGGCGTCAGGGACGAGTGGGTCGTCGACGCGGCGCTGCGGGAAGAGGTCGTCCTGCATGCGGATGGCGAAGAGGTGCTCGACGGTGCGGCCGCGAAACGACATGACGTCGGAGACGATGACAGGCGACAGGGAACAGGGAACGGGTGATAGGTGATGCTGCTCGATGGCGTCGATGACGAGGCTGGCGTCGAAGCGCGTATTCGGCCATCTGCGGAACAGCGCGCACACCTCGTCGATCGCGCTCGCTGCCTCGACGTCGAGATCCGTCTCCAGCTTGAAGCGCGCCGCCAGCGACATCAGCGTCTCGCTCCATTCGGCGCCGCGCAGCGCGGCCGGCGGCGCGAGCTGTTCGAGCTCCGCGACCACCGCGACGTAGTCCTCGATCTTCCACGCCACGTTCTGCAGCTCGCCGGCGCTGCCGCCGGCGACGCGCGCTTTGCGCGTGGCGACGTCGAGCTCGTCGACGTTCGTCCGCCGCCTCGGCACGAAGCCGTCGCGAAGCAATTCGAAGACGTCGCCGCGCGCGAAGCCGCGCTCGCGCAGCCGCAGCAGCGTGGCCAGGCCGCGGCCGAGGCGGTGGGCGAGGAGCGGCGTCGCCACCGCCGCCGTCGTGGCGAAGCCGAGCTCCGCGGCGAAGCGCGACAGCAGCCGCGCGTCGTCGTCGTCGAGCGACCGCGCCACGATGCCGATGTTCCGCGGCGCCACCCCGGCGTCGAGCAGCGTCCGCACCTCGGCGCAGACCGCGCGCAATTCGTCGAGCTTCGTCTCGTGCGCGCTGACGCGGGTGTCATCCCGAGCGGAGCGAGGGATCCCCTGCCGCACGGGATCCCTCGCTGCGCTCGGGATGACACGGGCGAACTTCGCGATCAGCGGCCGCGCGAACGCGTACGCGTCGCTCTCGCAGGCGGGGACGAACATCGCCGCGAGCTTGCCCGCCTCGCGCAACGCTTCGATGAGCGCGAGCTGCGCGCCGGTCATGTCGTAGAAGCCGGCCACGAGCTGCGGCGCGACGTCCGCGCGCTTGACCAGCGCGGCCGCGCGGCCGAGGAGATCCGCGGGATCGATCGCGCCGCTCTGCGCGATCAGCCGCTCGTACTCGCGCCAGGCGCGCACCACGAGCTGCGTCCGCCGCGCGTTGCGCAGGCTGGCGCGGCGCGCGCGCGCGTCGAAGTCGGCCAGCGTCACGCCGGCGTCGCGCACGTCGCGGTACGAGCGCTCCAGCATCGCCGCCATGCCGCGGCTCTCCATCATCGGATCGTCGACGGCGCGGGCGGCCGTGCGCATGGCCAGGCGGCGCTCCGCATCCGTCGCCACGCGCGGGTACTCGCCGGCGTCGTTGACGATGCGCCGCGCCAGGTCGTTCAGCGTCTGCAGGCGCACGCCGGCGACGCCGTTCGGCACCAACGCCAGCAGCTCCGCGGCGATGGCCGAGGCCATGCCGCTGGAGGCGACGACGACCTCTTCGGGCGCGCCGGCGGCGAGTCGTTCGGCAACCTCGGCGGCGATGTCGCGGGAGCGTGCGAGACGGAGGAGGGGCGGCATTCGGACGTTTTCCGCATTGTACGCGACGACGGCATGCCGAATGCTTATTAGCAGATATGGAAATGACCATGAACGGCAGCGAAGTCGTTGTGGTTGAAGATGATCTGAGCATTGCCCGCCTCATCCGTTACACACTCAGCCGCGAAGGATGCCACGTCCGCCACGCCGCTACGGTGGCCGAGGCGCGCGCGCTCCTAGGCAAACCTTGGGACCTCATTCTTCTCGACCGCCGCCTCCCCGACGGCGACGGTATCGAGCTCTGCCGCGAGGTGCGGCCGCGCAACGAGCACGCCTACATCATCATCCTCACCGGCGACAACACCGCCGAGGCGAAGCTGGCGGGGTTCGGCTGCGGCGCGGACGACTACGTCACCAAGCCGTTCCTCGTCGACGAGCTCGTCGCGCGCGTGCGCGCCGGGCTGCGCATCGTCACGCTGCAGAAGGCGCTGCTGGCGTCGAACGCGCGCCTCGAGGAGCTCTCGCGCACCGATCCGCTCACCGGCATCAGCAACCGCCGCGCGTTCGAAGAGGAGCTCCACGAGCGCTTCGAAGTGGCGCGCCGCTACAACCGCCCGCTGTCGCTGGCGATGATCGACATCGACTACTTCAAGGATACGAACGATGCGTACGGGCACCAGGCCGGCGACGAGGTGCTGCGCGCCATCGCCCGCGTGATCCGGCGCGGCTCGCGGCAGTCGGACGTCGTGGCGCGCTACGGCGGCGAGGAGTTCGCGGTGATCCTGCCGGAGACGCAGCTGTTCGAGGCGCTGCAGTTCGCGGAGAAGATCCGGGCGATGGTGGCGGCCGAGGACTTCGGCGGGATGCCGCCGCGAGTGACGGTGAGCGTCGGCGTGGCCACGATGGGGCACACGATCTTCGGGACGGCCGCCGACGTCGTCGCCGCCGCCGACGCGGCGCTGTACCGCGCCAAGGAGAAGGGGAGAAACCGCGTGGAGTGCGAGCGGCGGCAGCGGCCGCGCGTTACGATACCGGCATCGTCGTCGTCAGCGCTCTCGTCCTCGTAATCGCCCTCGCCGCCGCGCGCCGCCTCGGACAGCCGGCCATGATCGGCTACGTCGCCGCCGGAGTGATCGCCGCGTTCGTCCTGCCGCCGAACCCGGCCGCGCTCCGGATCTGCGGCCTCCTCGGCGAGCTCGGCGTCCTCGCGCCTTCGTTCGGATCGACGGCGGCGGCCGCGGTCAGCTCCTCGGACGCCGCGTCGTAGTGGAGCGCCGCCGTCCCGGCGGCTGGCGCGGCGGCGTCCCGCCGCCACGGACGCAAGACGCGTCCGGGCCAGCCGGCGAGACGCCGGCGCTACTCGCCTTCGTTCGGGTCGACGACGGTGAGCTCCTCGGACGCCGCGTCGTAGCGGAGCGCCGCCGTCCCGGCGGCTGGCGCGGCGGCGTCCCGCCGCCACGGACGCGAGACGCGTCCGGGCCAGCCGGCGAGACGCCGGCGCTACTCGCCTTCGTTCGGGTCGACGACGGTGAGCTCCTCGGACGCCGCGTCGTAGCGGAGCGCCGCCGTCCCGGCGGCTGGCGTGGCGGCGTCCCGCCGCCGCGGACGCGAGACGCGTCCGGGCCAGCCGGCGAGACGCCGGCGCTACTCGCCTTCGTTCGGGTCGACGACGGCGGCGGCGGTCAGCTCCTCGGACGCCGCGGCGTAGGCGGGGAGATCGCTCGTCGTCACGTACTTGGCGACGATGCCGGTCGTGTCGAGGACGTCGAGCCTCTCCATCAGGAACTCGAACTTCGCCTCGAGCTCGCCGATGATCGGCTGCTTCGCCTCGGCCGGCATGTCCCACATCCGCTTCTTGAACGGCCCGAGCGCTTTCTTGCGCGTCGTGTAGACGAACTGCTCGTCGGTCTGCCCCGGCTTGCGCTCGTCGGCGGCCTGCTCGAAGCAGAAGTCGCGGATGGCGTCCTTCAGCTCCCGCGGGAACGTGGGCGCGTCGAGGACCATGTTCTGGAACCCCGTGGCCAGATGGATCTCCACCGCCTCGGCCTCGGGGAACTTGTTGAAGACCGACTCCGGCAGCGTCGACGCGCCGTGCTGCACGGAGCCGGCCAGGCCGTACTCGCCGCGGCAGATGCGCGTCGTCTCGCGCAGCACGTTGAAGTCGATCTTCGCCTGCGCGATCGAGCCGTCCGGCAGCGGCACGCCGCCGTGCGACGTCCCGGTCTGCACGGAGATCTTGCTGATGTCCGGCATCCCGCTGACGAGGCGGCGCAGGCCGTCCATGTACGCGCGCACTTCGTCGGGCTGCGTGTTGTACTTGCCGACCTCGCCGATCTCGCCGCCGATGGAGATGGTGATCCCCTCCGGCTCGCGCTCGCGGATGTATTTCACGAAGTGCGCGGTCCCCTCGTAGTTCTCGCGCTGCTGCTCCTCGCGCGTGTCGTGCTGGAGGTCGACGAGCGTCGAGGTGTCGATGTCGACGTTGAAGAACTCCGCGGCGATGGCCTCGTCGATCAGCGATTCGAGCGCCTTCGTCTCCGCCGCCTTGCCGTCGGGCGTGGCCCACTTCTTCGCGCTGGCCTGGAAGTGATCGCCCTGGATGAAGACGGGGCCCTTGAAGTTCTCGGCGATGGCGGCGCCGAGGACGCACGCGGCGTACTCGGCGGGCCGCTGCTCGGTGTAGCCGATCTCCGAGCGGGCGATCTCGAAGATGAACGCGCCGACGCGGTGGCGCATGGCGGCGCGGAAGAGGGCGCGCGCGGTGTCGTAGGTGAGCGCGCGGATGTTGAAGGCGGGCACGGTGAACGGCCGCGTTTCGCCGCGTCCGATGGCCATGTAGAGCGGATAGACGGAGGAGGGGACGGCGCCGCGGCGGCGGGCCTCGAGGTGGATGGTCTTGCGCGCCTCGGCCTTCGCATCGCCGTCGCCGAAGACGGCGGTGCGGACGAGCTCGTCGATGTTCAGGGCAGTCATGCGCCGAACTTTACCGCCACCCCGTGGCGACGCGCTACTTCATCGCCGCGATCGGCTTGGCCGGGGGCGGCGCCAGCTCCGGCACCGTGTCGCTGCCTTCGAGCAGCTCCACCTTCTTCAGCTCGATCTTCGCTGTGGACGGCGCTTCGCCGATCGCGCGGATCACGCCGGCGCCCGGGCCGAGCGACGCGAACGGCGTGCAGCGGCCGTCGCGGTACGGCGCGGGCATCAGCTCGATCTCGATCGACACTTCCTTCGCCTCGGCGGCGGGCGGGCAGATCGAGATCGATCCGACGCCGTGCTTCGCGCCGAGCTCCACGCTGTTGCCGACGAGGCGCTTCACGTCGTTGCCGGCCGGAGCGCTCATGCTGATCTCCGTGCCCACCGCGTGAATCTGGGCGCCGTTGAGCGCGCCGCTGTAGACGAGGCGGGCGAACTGCGCCACCGTGTGCGGCGACTGATCGCGCAGCAGCGTCGCGCCGAAGTCGCCCATCGTCGTGCGCACGATGAAGCCGATCGGGTTCGCCGACGCCGCGGCGCGCTCGGCGAGGTCCACGCGCGACGGCTTCGTGTACTCCGGATCGGCCAGGCCGAAGAAGATCGACGCCATCGAGTCCTGGTTCACGCCGCTCGTGTTGTTGTACGCGCTGATCAGCTCGTACTTGTGGTCCTTGTACAGCGGCACGCCCTTGAGGCTCTCGAACGAATCGGCGTGCGCGAGGCCGATGCCGTGCTCCGGATTCTTCGCCGTCGCCGTCCAGAGCGTCTTGTTCGCCGTGGCGTCGCGCAGCGTCAGCGACTCCGCGAACGGATGGAGGTGCACCGTGGCGTAGTGGATCTTCGTGTCGTACGGCAGCTGCAGAAACCAGGTGATGTCGCTGTGGTTCGTCTGCTTGCCCGGCGGCACGACCCAGTGGCCGGTGAGGTGGCGGCCCTGCGGGTCGGTGTAGTCGGAGGCCATGCCGGCGGCGTTCGGCGCGCGCATGCCGACGAGGCAGTCGGCGGCGCTGTGATGCTCGATCCCGGCGTTGTCCGTCATCGGGGCCATCGCCATCGGCGGCATGGCCAGCTTGTCGCCGAGCTGCACGAGCCCGGAGGCGCCGGCGTTGAAGAGCGCCGTCATCGGTTTCGTCAGGTCGGCGTCGCGCACATAGGTGAACGTCACGTGGTGGCGCACCTTCATGTTCTTCGGATCGTCGATGTTGAGGTTGAGGACCTGCGTGTAGAGGTAGAGCGGCTCGTTCGAGGCGACGGGGAAGCCGAAGCCGTCGGGGAGCTTCATCTCGAAGACGCCCTGCGAGAGGGTCATGAGGCGCGACGCCGGCATCCGCTTGAGGCCGAAAAGCGCTTTGTGCTTCACCGCGTCGAGCTCGACGTTGAGATGGCACATCATCTCCTGCGGCGCCGAGGCTTTCCCGTCCTCGCCGACGACCTCGGTCTTGATCCCGGTCAGCCAGACCACTTCGGGCTTGTCGGGATCGCCGAGGTGCACGGTGATGATGCTCGACGGGCCTTCCATCGAGCGGTACTTCTTGTCGATCGTGTACGTCTGCGAGAGCACCTGCTGCGTCTCCGCGTAGAGCGGCAGGCAGACGAGCAGAGCCAGGGCGACGAGGGACGTGCGCTTCACCATGAAACGAATAATAACATTTGCGATCATTGCACCGGCCGTATCGAGCAGCACGTCGTAGACCGACGGGCCGCGCGTGGGGACGAACGACTGATGCCACTCGTCGATTCCCCCGACGGCCGCGGCGATGGCGATGCCGCCGAGGGCCCAGCGCCACGACCAGCCGGCGCGCTCGCCGCGCAGCGCGCGGAACCAGAGCGCGCCGAGGATGCCGTAGCCGGTCAGGTGCGCGCCTTTGCGAAACAGCATATTTAATGTAGCGAGGGCGTGCGGGGAGAGCCGGTGGGCGAGGAGAAGGTCGATGATCGAGCCGGTGTGCGCGCCGGAGAAGGCATCGGTCGAGGTCGACAGGATGACGGCGGTCCAGAGCACGGCGGCGGCGGTTTTCAACGCTACAATCATGTCATCGAAATCACGCCCCACATTCGCCTGACCGTCTTCCAACCCGGCCTCGCGCCGCAGCAGCTCGCCCTGCCGCCGGGCCTCATCACCCTCGGCCGCGCGCACGACTGCACTGTGCCGATCAAGGACCGTTTCCTCTCCCGCCGGCACGCCGAGATCGTCCACGACGACGGCGGCTGGCTGCTGCGCGATTGCGGCAGCGTCAACGGCACGACGCTCAACGGCGTCCGCGTCCTCGAGCCGCAGCCGCTGCGCCCCGGCGACCGCATCGCCCTCGGCGACTCCGAGGTCCTCTTCAATCCCGCCGCCGACGACACCTCGCAGATCGTCGCCGTCGACACCGGCAGGCCGGCGCACAACCTCACCGTCGCCGTCGACGTCGACGAGCGCGGCAGCGAGCGCACGCAGATCCTCAATGCCCTGGCCGTCGAGTTCCTCGCCGACCGGCCGATGGCCGAGCTCTTCGACTTCATCCTCGACCGCGTGGCCGACCTCCTCAAGCCGACGCGCTGCGCCATCGCCACGCTCGACCGCGGCAGCGACAAGCTGCAGTTCACGAACGTGAAGCTGCGCCGCAAATCGAACGAGCAGCCGGCGGACCTGCGCATCAGCCGCACGCTGCTGCGCGAGGTCGTCGACGGCCGCAAGGTCGTGTCGTTCTTCGACCAGGGCGGCGACGACGCCATCCTCCGCGCCGAGTCGATCATCGCCCAGCAGATCCGCTCGGCGGTCTGCGCGCCGCTCGTGGTCGGCGACGACGTCCTCGGCGTGCTCTACCTCGACTTCGTCGGCGCCGGCAGCGCGGTCACGGAGAACGACGTCCGCCTCATCGCCCAGATCGCCCGCTTCGCCGCCGTCACGCTCGAGCGCACGCGCCTGCGCGAGGAGGCGCTGGCGAAGGCGAAGATCGACGAGGAGCTGCGCACCGCGTACGTGATCCAGAGCCGCCTCCTGCCGGCGCAGCTGCCGGCCATCGACGGCTACTGCTTCGCCGGCACGAACCGCCCGTGCAAGACGGTGAGCGGCGACTACTACGACGTCGTCGTGCGCCCGGACGGGCGGATTTACTTCGTCATCGCCGACGTCAGCGGCAAGGGGATCACCGCGGCGCTGATCATGTCGAGCCTGGCCACCGCGTTCGCGATCTTCACGCGCAGCGATCCGACGCCGGCGGACCTCCTGCGCGAGATCAACGTCACGCTGGCGCCGAAGACGTCGCCGACGAAGTTCGTGACGCTCTTCGCCGGCGTGCTCGATCCGGCGCGCGGCGTGGTGGAATTCGCCAACGGCGGCCACGTGCCGCCGCTCGTCGTCTGCCGCGGCGGCGTGGAGATGCTGAAGACGACGGACATGGTCGTCGGCCTCTTCGCGAACGCGACCTACCGCAACCAGTCGGTGGCGCTGGCGCCGGGCGACTCGCTCGTGCTCTTCACCGACGGCGTGAGCGAGGCGGAGAACGCGGCGGAGGAGCAGCTCGGCGTCGAGCCGGTCGCGGAGATGCTGCGGACGATGCACGGCAGCGACGCCGCGCGGATCCTCGCCACGATCGACGAGCGCGTGCGCACGCACACCGGCGATGTCCCGGCCGGCGACGACGTGACGATGCTGGCGCTCACGCGAATTGCATAGCGATGCTCGATCTCCTGCTGGCTGCCGCAGTTTTCACCGCGCATCAAGGGAGCGCCGTCGAGGTGAAGCTGCCCGACGAGCCGCACCTCAAATCCGTGCAGGTGATCTGGCGCGACGAGAAAGTGCCGGCCTTTCATGCCGGCGCAACCTGGACCACCTTTCTCGGCGTCGACTTGGATACGAAGCCCGGCGAGCACGCTGCGAAGGCGGTGCTGACGACGGACGACGGCCGCAGCGAGACGCGCGAGGTCGTCATCGACGTTCTCGCCAAGACGTATCCGACCACGACGCTGAACGTCGAGGAGCGCTTCGTCGAGTTGAACAAGGCGGACCTCGATCGCTCGCATCGCGAAACGGCGGAAGTGGACGCGATTTACGGCCGCATCACCACCGGCATCGTCCCCGATCAACCGTTCACTGTTCCGATTCCCGGCGTCGTCGGCAAGAACTTCGGAGAGCGCCGCATCTTCAACGGCGAGCCTCGCGCGCCGCACTCCGGCGCGGACTTGCACGCGGCGGCCGGCACGCCGGTTCATGCCACGAACCGCGGCCGCGTCGTGCTCGCCAAGCCGCTGTTTTTCACCGGCAACACGGTGATTCTCGATCATGGACTGGGGATCTATTCGCTCTATGCACACCTCTCCCGAATCGACGTGACGAGCGGCGAGGTCGTGAAGAACGGCCAGGTCGTCGGCCTCGTCGGCGCGACCGGCCGCGTCACCGCGCCGCACCTGCACTGGGGAATGCGGGTGCAGGGAGCGCGGGTCGATCCCTTTTCGCTCGTCAACGCCGCGCGCTAGGAACGCCGCCGTCTCGGCGGCCGGCTAGGCGGCGTCCTCGCCGCCGTCATGAACGCAGGCGGGACGCCTGCGCGCCGGCCGGCGAAGACGCCGGCGCTCCGAGCCTCTAGTCGCTCGCCTTCGCCACCTTCGTCGCCCTCGTCCGCGGCGGCGCTCCGAACATCAACCCGGTCTCGACCTCGGCCGGCTCGCCGTTCACCACGTACGGCTTGAAGCGCCATTCGAAGAGCGCGTCGGTGATGCGGCGGGCCTGCTCCGGAAACGCGCTGATGACGTGCACGTGCTTCACGCGGCCCTTCGTGTCGATGACGATGCGCACCGGGATCGGATTGAACTTGTGCTCGGCGAACTCGGGGTCTTTGCGGTACAGCGTGTTCGCGTCGGCGTAGTCGGCGACGCACGCCGGCGCGCTGCCGCCGACCTTCATCGCGCCGAGAGAGGCGACGAGGGCGTCGAGCACTTTCGGGTCGCGCCCGGTGAGGACGAATTCGACGTTGTGGCAGCGGATCTCCGTCGCCAGCACGATCCAATGGATGCCGGCCACGGGCGCCGTGTAGTCGAGGCGCGCGAACGCGCGGCCGGCGAGCTTCATCTCGTACGGCGGGCGCTCGGCCTTGTAGTACTCCGGCAGCGTCTCCGTTTTCAGCTTGATGGCCTCGGCGGCGCTGCGCTGCGGCGTCAGCGCGAAGAACTGATCCTGCGCCGTGACGAAGATCGTGGCGCGGTCGCCGCCCTGCGAGCGCTCCGGCGGCACGAGCTCGGTGAGGACGTAGACGCCGCTGTCCGACGGCGGCGGTCCCTTGAAGACTTCGCGCAGCTGCCCCGGCAGCTTGAACGACAGGCCGAAGTAGTCGTTTCCGTAGGTGCCGTCGGCGATGCGGCCGCCCTCCGGCAGCGGCGTCTTCGCATCGCTCGCGCTCGCCTCGGCGCCTTTCACGATCAGCACTCCCTCGGGGAGCTTCTTGAGCGTGGCCGGGTCGGGCTTGAAGTCGGGCGGCATCACGTCCTGCGCGAACGACGCGGTGGCGGCGAACAGCAGCAGCGCAATCAATCGTTGCACGGTGGTTCCTCCTTTGCCGGAGGGCGGGCGCGCGGCGCCCGCCCTCCGCGCAAACACGTCATAGCGACCGCAAGAAATTGAGAACGTCCTGTTGCTGCGAGACCGTGAGGTTGACGAAGAAGTTGTACGACGGGCCGTTCGCCTCGGAGCCGTTGCTGTTGTGCGCGTTGATCGCGGTGATGAGGTTCGACGTGCGGCCGTCGTGCAGGAAGAAGATGCGCTGGCCGAGGCCCCAAAGCGGCGCGGTGCGGAACTGATCGCCGCCGGCGCCGCCCTGCGAGACGTTGTCGGCCAGAGAGCCCATGTGATGGACCTCGAGGTCGCTGTAGAGCGTGGCCGTGGCGCTGCCGAGGCTCGGGGTGATCGACGAGCGCGACGTCGTCAGCGAGACCGTGTGGCAGACGTTGCAGCCGATGGCGTTGAAGAGGTTCCTGCCGTTGTTGATCGACGTCGAGCCGCCCGGCGTCGTGGCGTTCGGCGTCGGCGGCGCCAGCAGGCGCATGAACATCGCGAACGCCGCGGAGTCGCCCAGCGTCCCCGTCGCCGTCGTGTTGAAGTTCGTGTGGTCCTCGGGCGTCGCATTGATGCGGCACGACGACGGCAGGCCGGTCGTCATGTCCTCGCCCGGCAGCGGGCGCTCCTGCGGGAACAGCTCGTTCGACACGCCCTGCTCCACGTTGTAGGCCTCGCCGGCGAAGATGGTCAGCGACTTGTTCTGGGCCTTCCAGCCGAAGCGGCTGATCGTGCCGTCGTTGCCGTTGTGGTTGAACGCGCCGGCGATGCCGAAGCTGTTCGACGACTGCGCGCTCTGGTTGGCGAGGAGCGTGGCGTCGTCGATGTTCTCGATCAGTCCCGAGCCGAACGTCGGCGTGGGGATGCGGAAGATGATGTTCCCCGTGGCCTGCGCCTGCGAGAACGACGGCAGGGTGAGACTCGTGCAGGTGCCGGCGTCGACGCGGCCGACGATGACGTAGAGGTCTTCGACGCCGCCGTTCGGCCGCGAGGTGTCGGGATTGCCGAACTGGTCGAAGAAGAAGGGGAAGCGGACTTCGCGCACCGGGCCGCTCTGGGTGATGAACGACTGGACGGCGTTGCGCGCCCCGTCGGCCGTGGCGTCGGCGACCTGCGGGTTCGTGAACGGGCTCGAGCCGCCGACCGCCGGCTGGGCGTGGCAGAGCGCGCAGCCGCGCGAGTTGTAGCGCGGGCCGAGGCCGACGCCGTTCTCGCCCGCCACCGTGCCGGAGACGGAGTCGATCTCCTGGAAGCGCGCCTTGCCGTCGTTGAAGAAGTTGAGGATCGTGGCGGGGTTGTTGGCGACGACGGACGAGAGCGCGGCCCCCGCCGCGGCGCCGCCGCCGCGGACGCCGGGGTCGGTCTGCGCGAACAGCGGGACGGCGAGACAGAGAGCCATCACTGCAATGGGTACGAATCGTCGGGACATGGTTCCTCCTCCATACAAGTCCGAGATAGACCTGGGGCACACGAAGCGAGCGTCGACGCGACGCCGCCGTTTAATGCCGGAACGATTGAACCTGCTGAAGGAGGAGTGTGTGGTCAGACAGAAGTCCACACCACCAATTTTGGAAGCGGCAAATGGGTCAACTAATTGACCATTTGCCTGGGGTCATTGCCTGGGGTCACATCTGGAAAATCAACTTAACGACGTGCCAATTAACCCGTGGTTAAGTTGCTTTTCCAGATGTGATCACAGCTCAGGGAACGCGCGACGCGGCGACGGTCTCGTCGCCCGCCTCGATCTTCAACGCCGCGACGCGCCCGCCGGCGTCCCTCTCGAACGCATAGCGGTAGTCGTTCGCCTTGGCGAAGAAGCGATCCGGCCCTTCGCGGAAGAGCGTGAGCGGAGGATCGTCGCCGGCCATCATGAGCCGGCCGCCGTGCACCGCGAACGTGAGGATCGCGCCCGACGGCAGCCGGTATCGCCCCGCGAGCTGCGCGAGCTCGCTCTCGCTGCCCGGCACCTCCGGGCGAGCGGCCTTGCGGCGGGCCTCGCGCCACTGGGCGATGCGCGCCTCGCCGCCGGCCGTGCAGCCGCTCGGCGCCACGAAGTCGTTCAGAAACGCGCATGCGATCGCCGAGCGGGTCACGTCGCCCTTCGCGAGCGCGAACGGCGCGCTGAGGGCGTCGCTGTTCGCCAGCACGATGAGCGTCAGCCGCTGGTCGACGACTTTGAGAAGCAGCGCCGAGTACCGGTTCGGGAGGTATCCGTTATGCCAGACCACGCGCGTCCCGCCGGCGTTCTGGATGAACCATCCGAGGCCGTATGGGATGGGATGCCCGTCGTTGGTCCGTGCGTTCGTCCACATCTGTTGCTGCGACGCGGCGGAGACGAGCTTGTGCTCGTCGACGGCGGCGTCGAACTTCGCCAGGTCGAGCACCGTGGTGACGACGCCGTTGGCGGTGCCGATGCCGCGTTCGCGCTCGTACGTGCGGACGATCTCGCCGTCGCCGTACAGCCGGTACGGCTTCGCCATCCGCGCCAGCACGTCGGCGTAGTGCCGCGCCCGCGTCGCGCCGAGCAGTTCCTCCATCTTCGGCAGGCCGTCCGCGATGTCGTTGCCGGGCGAGGTCTTGGTCATGCCGAGCGGATCGATGACGTTGTCGGCGAGGAGCACGCGGTAGCGCTTCCCCGAGGCAGCGATGGCGACGTCGGTGAGGTTGTCGAAGAGGTTCCCGTTGTAGTCGTACGCTTGCCCCGGCACTCCCTCGGAGGTGTGCGTGAGGACGTGGCGAACGCGGACGGCATCGACCTTGTAGTCGCTCGAGTATTTCGACATCGGATCGTCGAGGCCGAGGCGGCCCTGTTCGACGAGCTGCATCAGGAGCGTCGCGCCGATCGGCTTGGAGACCGAGGCGATCTCGTAGGGTGTGTCGGGCGCCGCCGCGACGCCGCGCTCGACGTCGGCGTAGCCGAAGCCGCGGGCCCAAACGACGCGGCCGTCCTTCACGACGGCGGCGGAGAGACCGGGGATGGCGAGCTCGCCGCGCAAGGCATCGAGCCGCCCTCCCAGCAGTGCAAAGCGGTCCGCGTACGTAACGGTGCAGCCGCCCGCAAGCACGGCGGAAAGAAAAAGTGCAACCGTCCGGATCATCCTCCGCCGATTGTCTCAGGTCCTCGGCGGAATGGGCGTGCCGTAGTCCCGCTCGAATGCCCGGCGCATCGCGTCGACGTGCGGGACCAGATGCGCGTTCGCGGGATCGCGCGCCAGCTCCTCGGCGGCGTAATAGACGCGCAGCGCATCGGCGAGCAGGCGCTCATGCTCGCGATCGAGTGCGTCCCGCAGCTCCGCGGCGAGCTGCTCGACGCTTGCGGCGACTGTGGCGAGCTCGAAGTCCTCGATGCTGTCGATCGGCATGGTTTCGGGTTGCGGCGGTTGCGGGCGCAGCTCATACGGAATCGATTTCCGCACTTTCGCCAGCGTCTCCAGAATGGCTTCAGCCTTGATGGTCATCGTCGTTCTCCATGGAGCCGTGCACCGGCCGGCCGACCGGTGCACGGACTCGTGATGACTTTACCCAGGGGTTGCCGGTGGCGGTGCCGGCGCGGCCGCCTTACGCCGCGTGTGGCCGAGGCGATTCTGGCGCTTCATCTCCAGAAAGTGCGGCAAAAGATCGGAATGATCTTCGTGGCGCACGAGCTGGCGAGTGATGCTGTACGTCTGCAGCGACGCCAGGCCGACGCGGTGCCGGCGGGTGAGCATGGAGGCGATGACGCCTTGCAGCATGGCTCGCAGCTCGTCGGCCACCGCGGACCAGCGGTTGGCGTCTTCATGAATCTGCCGCAGCTCTTCGGCGCTCAGACCGACGGCTTGCCTGACGAGCGGCGACGCGCCGACGGCGTTGATGGCCGCCTGCTTGAACTCCACCGCCAGGTTTGCCACGGTGCGTGCCGACTTGGCATCGGGGATCGGCAGCTGAACGTAGTTGGGGATCCGATCGCGCAGCGCGCGAAGCGTCTGTACCAACTCCTCGACCGTGATGGGCTGTGTTTCCGGGGGCTTCTCGACATTGATCTCGGACATGACAAAAATCCTTTCTTGGTTGTGCGGAGCGGTTGAGGGATCGGCTCGGCCATTCCGCGGTTGAACATTCCCGAGTTCGCGACCTCGGGGGCCTCGGATGGAGGGCGGAGGAGCTCAGCTCGACTCCCCGCGGCGGCGATGGCCATTACACAAGCACTTTCGCCGTGCGGTTGCCCCGGGGTGGACTTGTACGACCTCCGCCCCGACGTTCGACCAGGACCGGCGTAAACTCAGCCGCGTCGTCTCGCGTTGAGCAAGGATAGGCACGAGCGCGGCGATGTGTGCGTCATCGCCGTCACGGCCATGCATGACGGCGATCACACTGGGGTCACATCTGGAAAATCAACTTAACGGCGCGCCGCTCGCAAGCGTGACGTTCTGCCCTCGAAGCGTGAGCTCGTGCGCTTCGAGCGTGCGCGCGTCGTTTGGCAAACGACACCGTCTGCGCTTCGAGCGACAGCCCTTACGCTAGCGAGCGTGGCGTTCTGCGCTTCGAGCGCGACTCGTGCGCTTCGAGCGTGCGCGCGTCGTTTGGCAAACGACATCGTCTGCGCTTCGAGCGACAGCCCTTACGCTAGCGAGCGTGGCGTTCTGCGCTTCGAGCGCGAGCTCGTGCGCTTCGAGCGTGCGCGCGTCGTTTGGCAAACGACACCGTCTGCGCTCAAAGCGACAGCCTTCACGCTAGCAAGCGTCGAGCGCACGCTTCGCAGCGGCACGCCGCTGTTTGAACGCCGTCGCGCGCCCCCTGCACTCGTTCCCGCGTAGAATCGCAGCGTGGACGCGACCGCAGGCGCCGCCCTCCCGCGCCTTCGCACCTATCTCTTCTGGTCCTTCTGGGTCGGCGTCGCGTTTTTCGGCGTCTATCCGGCGCTGAACTGGCTGACGTCGCTGCGCCCGCGCCCGTGGCACCTCTACGCGCCGGCGGAGCTGGCCATTCCGTTCGTCCCGCAGTTCGTCTGGGCCTATCTTTCGATGTATCTCCTCTTTCTCCTGCCTCCCTTCGTGCTCCCGGTCGAGCGCATGCCCATCCTCGGACGGCAGCTCATCGCCGGCTCGCTCGTCAGCGCGCTCTTTTTCCTGCTCCTGCCGGCGGAACTGGGCTTTCCGCGCGCGGTGCCGGCGGCGGCGCCGTACGACGCCATCTTCGCGAGCGTCTTCCGCATCGACCGCCCGTACAATCTCGTCCCATCGCTGCACGTGATTTTCTCGACCGCCATCGCGCTCGCCTGCGCGGACGCCGTGCGGCCGCCCGCGCGCGCGGCGCTGCTGGCCTGGCTGGCCGTCATCGTCGCGTCGACGGTGCTCGTCCACCAGCATCATTTGATCGATGTCGCGGCGGCGTTGGCGGTCGTCGTTGCGTTGCGCAGGAGTGAACGATGGCTAAGTACGTTGTCCTGGCAGCCCTCCTGATCGCGCCGGTTGCCCTCGCCGAGGAGCCGGACCATGCGATTCACCAGGAGCTGCGCGGGATTTTGACGACGGTGCAGAGCGCGGTGAACTCGGGCCACTACGACGCGATGCTGCCGGTGCTCAGCAACGACGTCCGCGCCACGACGATCACGCAGGAGACGATGGCCGGACACGCGGCGGTGCAGGAGTACTTCCGCAAATGGTTCGGGCCGGGCGGATTCCTGAGGAAGCTGGAGATGAAGCTGACGGCGGACGACCTCACGGAGCTGTCGGCGGACAAGACGTGGGGGATCGTGCGCGGTTCGGCGATCGAGACGTACATGCTCGCCGACGGCCGCGTCTACCCGATGCCGACGCGCTGGACGGCGACGGTGTCGAAGGAGGCGGACGGCCGCTGGCGCCTCCGCGCCATCCACTTCGGCACGAACTTCCTCGACAACCCTATCCTCGACGAGGCGAAGCGAAAGGCGAAGCAGTACACGATCGGCGGCGCGGGCGGCGGGCTGCTGGCGGGGCTGCTCCTAGGCTTCCTGTTCGGCCGCCGGCGCAAACAGTGACGTCTGCGCCGGCGCGCCCATCGGCGGCGCGGGCTGCACGCCGTGGCGCCAGAGGCTCGCGTAAATCCGCCAGAACGACGGGCCGTCGCCGGCGAGCTTCGGCAGTTCGGTCCACGGCGCGGCCGGGTGGGTGTGATGGGCGCGGTGAAGCTGATAGTTGAGGGTGAGCCAGCGGACGGGGGCGGGGACGCGGAGGTCCCAGGCGCCGCCGGCGACGTCGCGCGCGCTCCAGGCGTGGTCGACGTACTGCAGCGCCGACCAGTGCATGGCGAAGAGCCAGTGCGCGAGGAGCCAGCCCTGCCAGCGGAAGTCGAGCGCCCACCAGAGCGCGGCCTGCCAGGCGAAGGCGGCCGCAACCTCGCACCAGACGCGCAGCGGCGGGAGCGCGGCGATGTCGCGCACGTGCGGCCCGAAGCCGAGCTTCGGGGCGATGGTCTCGATGAAGGCGCGCGAGCGATAGAGCGGCGTGGCTAATAGATAAAGGATGTTCGAGAGCGGGATGCAGAACCAGTAGAGGCCGAGGAGGTTGCCGCCGTAGAGCCAGACGTTGCGGACGAAGCGCGACTGATGGGGGAGGTAGTAGTCGTAGAGATCGGCGTCGGTGCGGTTGCGGAGGTGGTGGCCGAGGTGGGCCGTTTTCTGGAGCGTGAACGACGTCGGGAACATTGCGGCGGCGAGGACGCCGAGCGTTTCCGACGCGAGACCATGCGTGGCCTCGTGCATGAGGGCGAAGGGGACATTGTTGACGAAGGCGAAGGCGACGCAGGCGGCGAGGGCGAGGGGCCAGGGCGCGTGGGTGGCGGCGTAGAGGAGAGCGGACGTGGCGATGATTGACGCGAGCAGCAAGAGCCAGTTGAGGCGGGAGGGCGCGGAATTGCGAATTGCGAATTCCGAATTGAGAATTGAGAATTGTTGATGGCGACGCATTCTTAATTCTCAATTCTCAATTCGGTATTCGCAATTCGTCGTATCCCCCAGTGCCCGTGCCGCACCTTCGACGCCAGCGCGTATGCGGCGGTCGGCAACACGAGCGATGCCGCCAGCACGGCGAAGAACCATTCCGTTCCGAACCGCTCCATTACTCCGACCCCGAGCGCATAGATCGCCCCGAATCCGCCGAAGAACCACGGCGCGTAGTCGAGGGCGACCATCATCGCGCCCCGCCCCTCCGCCCACGGCTGGTTGTACACGTGCAGGATTCCGCTGCGGAGCGCGACGACGTCGTACGCGAAGTTGATTGCGAAGAGCGCGATGACGAGCAGCGGCCATGGAAATCCGTGCAACGCCCAGGCAATCGTCGCCGTCGCCGAGCCGAAGACGAAGCCGTGGTGCGGGCGGAAGCGGCCGAGCTTCAGACGCACGTCGAACTCCCACACCTGCAGCACGTTAGTGCCGACGGCGGGGACGACGTACGCCCACACGATCGGCAGTAGCCACGCCGCGAGCGCGAGGCGCCAGTCGCGGTACTCGCGGAACCACAGCCAGAGCGACAGCGGCGCGAGCAGCGCCGGCGCGGCGTACTGGTAGATCGACAGCGCCTTTCTCAATGCAACCCGAAGCGCATCCCGTGCTTCTTCGGGATCTCCTTTTTGAACAGCAGCGTGTACTTCCAGAACCCGGCGATGCGCGCGGCCGAGCGAAGGTGCGTCTTCACGTCGGCGAAGCGGTGCAGCAGCGACGGCAGCGAATTGAAGCGCGTCCGCGCCGCGTGGCAGGCGTCCGTCAGCTCCTCCGGCGTCATCCGCTTCGGCACGAACGCCGCGCCGTTGAAGCGGTAGCGCGGGTGCAGCCACCACTTGCCGTCCCACAGCAGCCGCCCCTCCTTCTCCAGCTTCCGGTACAGCGGCGTGTTCGGATACGGCATGAGGATGTTGTACGCGGCGAGCGTGAAGCGGCTCTGCAGCGCGAAGTCGACCGTCGCTTCGATCGATTCCTTCGTGTCGTGGTCGTAGCCGAGCGTGAACGCGGCCCAGCTCTGCATCCCGTGGTCGCGGAGGACGCGCACCTCCTCTTTATAGTGCGAGAAGCGCGGCAGGTTCGGCGACTTGCGCGACTCGCGCAGCGACTCCGGCGTGATCGACTCGAAGCCGGTCACGTTCCCCCAGTTGCCGGCGCGCTCGAGGAGCTTCATCAGCGGCAGGTTGCGCGTGACGTCGAGCGAGGCCTGGCTGACCCAATGCACCTTCAGCGGGATCAATGCGTGGCAGAGCTCCGCGAGCGCCTTGTGATCCGATGCGATGTTGTCGTCGATGAAGAAGAGGAACTTGCGCTCCTGCGCCTCGATCTCGCGCACGACGTCGTCGAGGGCGCGGTGGTAGTGCTTCTTGTCGAAGTACTGGCTGACCGCGCAGAAGCTGCAGGCGAAGCGGCAGCCGCGCACATACTGCAGCAGCGTCAGCGGGAGGTAACCCTTGCCTTTGAAGAGATCGCGGCGGGGAAGGACGCGGTTCATCTGTCCGACGCCGGGCGGTCCTTCATATCGCCGCTGCAGCCGATGCCGGCGCGCGTCGCGCACGACGTCGCTCCACACCGTCTCGGCGTCGCCGAGGACGAGCGCGTCGGCGTGCAGCTCCGCCTCGTCGGGGAGCAGCGTCACGTGCATCCCGCCGAGGACGACGGGGACGCCGCGGAGGCGATACTCGGCGGCGATCTCGTAGGCGCGCCGCGCGGTATAGGTCTCGACCGTGATCGCGGCGAGGTCGGCCGGCTCGTCGAAGGGGATCGATTCCATGCGGTCGTCGTAGAGCACGCACTCGACGTCGGGCGGCGTCATGCCGGCGAGGACGGCGAGCATGAGCGGCTCCATCCGCCCCTCGTCGACGTAGAGGCTGTGCTCCATGCGGCCGATGTTCGGCTTGATGAAGGCGATTTTCATGCGCTGCCCGAGGCGAGACGCCTCGTAGCCAGCCGCCGAGACGGCGGCGCTCCGAGTGCACGCCCTTGCTTCTTGTAGATCTCGCGCCGGCTGATGACGTTGGCGACGATGGTGAGGCCGAGCGACGACGCGCCGAGGAGGCGCCGGCCGATGGCGCTCCAACTGTAAAAGCGGCGCCGCGCGTCGAACACCCTCTCCGCGAGCTCCTCGGCGCGCATGCCGCGCGGCTCGAAGACTGCGTCGCCGTAGCGATAGCCGTCGTCGAGCCACCAGCGCGGCTTCAGCAGGCGGCCTTCGCGCAGGAGCCGTACGTAGAGCGCGGAGCCGGGCATCGGCGTGAGCGGGTTGAAGTTCGCGATCTCCAGGTTCGCTTCGAGGGCGAAGTCGAGGGTGCGCTCGACGGTGTCGGGCGTGTCGGCGTCGTAGCCGAGGACGAAGGTGCCGTAGATGGCGATGCCGCGCTGGTGCAGCGCGTGGACGACGTGCGCGTACGAGCCGCTGACGGAGTTCCAGGCCTTGTTCATCTGCGCGAGCGACGCGGCGCTCAGCGACTCGAAGCCGATGAGGACGCCCGCGCAGCCGGCTGCGGCGACGCGGTCGAGGAGGGCCTCGTCGCGCGCGACGTCGATGCTGATCTGGCAGAACCAGCGGCGGTTCAGCGGCGCGAGCGCGTCGAGCAGGGCGAGGAGCTCGGACCTGCGGCCGAAGAGATTGTCGTCGACGAAGAAGAGCAGCCGGTTCGCCGGCAGCGTTGCGATCTCTTGCAGGAGTCCGTCGAGCGGCCGCGCGCGGATCGACGCGCCGTAGAAGCTATGGATCGAGCAGAAGTCGCAGGCGAAGCGGCATCCGCGGCCGTACTGCACGAGCTCGAGCGGCGCGTACTTCTTGCCTTCGTAGATGGAGCGGTCGATGCGGTAGTCGTCGAGCGGCCGCTCGTTGTTGCCGCGAACGATCCCCCGCCGCCCGGCCAGCACCTCTTCCCACACTCCCTCGGCGTCGCCGACGACGACGGCGTCGGCGTGCTGCAGCGCTTCGTCGGGGAGGAACGTCGGGTGATAGCCGCCCATGACGACGGGGACGCCGCGCGCGCGGTAGCCGTCGGCGATGGCGTAGGCGCGCCGCGCGGTGAAGGTCTCGACGCTGAGCGCGGCGAGGTCGGGCGCGTCATCCTTCGGCAGCGCCTCGGCCTTTTCATCGTAGAAGGCGACGTTCCACCCCGCCGCGCGCGCCGCGAGGATGCCCATGGCAAGCGGCGGCATGGCGTCGGAGGAGCGATAGTCGCCGAGGTTCGGGCGGATGAGCGTGAGGTTGCGGCGGAGCGCCGGCGTCCGCGCCGGCCGGCTTGGCGGCGTCCCGCCGCGCGAGGCGAGACGCCTCGCGGCCAGCCGCCGGGACGGCGGCGTTCCGTTGTTCATAGCAGCGCCGCCTCGGGCTGGCACGGCCGTCCGTTTGGCGGCGTCGTCCCGTCAAAGCTCACCGCGTAAATCCGCGAGCGCACCGACATCGGCTTGAAGCGCTCGACGATCGCGCGCAGCGGATTCTCCGCGTGCATCCCGATCGTCGCCACGGGCGTCCGGCAATGCGAGAACAGGTCTTCGAGCGCGGCGACGCTCGGCGACTCCATCGCGAAGAAGGCGATGAACGTGTGATCGAGTGCGCCGCCCTGGCGCGGCAGCGGCACGCGGTGGAAGAGCCGCGCGTAGGCGTTGTAGAGCGGGATCAGCGACGGCGTGCGATAGCGCCGCGCCACGACGCGCTTGAACGCGCGCTGGTCCCACAGCGCGGCCGTGCCGCCGTCGCAGACGAAGAAGTCGCCGGCGCGGTCGACGACGCCGTCATCGAGCACGGGAGAGCATTGGAAGCGCGCGGCGAGCGCGTTGTGGAGCGCCACGTCGGCGCCGCGGCGCCAGATCCCCCGCCGCCGTCCGCGCGACGTTGGCAAGGCGTACGTGACGTACTCGCCGCGGAAGTGATAGCGCGGCAATCCGCGCACGCCCGCTTCGAGCAGGCGGCGCGCGACGGCGTTGTCGCTGCCGATCGTCGTGAACCACCACGGCACGCGCTCCGGCGCGAGCATCGGCACCGAGGCGTAGCCCTCGCGCAGGTGGCGGATGCGGCGGCGATGCGACGGCTTCACGCGCAGCCCGCCGAGGTAGCCGAGCCGGGAGGGGTGTCCGTCGACGTGCGCGGGAAGCACGGACGCGATGTAGACGCCGACCACGTCGCCGTCCTCCTCGGCGATCACCGCCCAGTCGTACGACGACGGCTCGCGCTCGATGGCCATGTCGGCCCACGACGGCATCGCCGTCTCGCGCAGCAGCGCGCGCACCGTCGCGTCGTCGTCGCGCGTGGCGATGCGGAAGGCCGTCACTGCACCTCCAGCAGCCGCCCGCGCCACGTCTCGTCGCCGAGCGGGTAGCCGTCGCGCTTCGAGATCTCCGCGCGGTGCATGGCGTTCACGAGGAAAAAGTTCCGGAAGACGTAGGCGTCGCGCGCGTGGCGCGTGCTGCGGCGGGCGATGCTGCGCCACGAATAGAAGCGCCGCCGCGCCGCCACGCAGCCGGCCGTCACCTCTTCCGGCGCGAGGCCGCGCGGCACGAACGGCAGCGCGTTGTAGCGGTACTCCGGATCGCGCCACCATGCCTCGAAGCGCAGCCGCCCTTCGCTCTGCAGGCGCTTGTACAGAGGCGTCCCCGGAAACGGCGTAAGGTGGTTGAACGCGGCGATGTACATCCCCTCGGCCGTGGCGAAGTCGACGGCCTCGTCGAACGACGCCGCGGTGTCGTGCTCGTAGCCGAAGATGAACGTGCCGTAGACAAAGATGCGGTGGCGGCGGAGGTTCGCGAGCGCGCCGCGGAAGCCGCTGCGCATCGAGTTGAAGCGCTTGTTCATGACCGCGAGGTTGCGCTCGTCGAGGCTCTCGAAGCCGATCAGCACGCCGCGGCAGCCGGCGCGGCGGAGCTCCTCGAGGAAGCCCTCGTCGTGCGCCGCGTCGATGCTCATCTGCGTGATCCAGCGGACGTTCAACTTCGCCAGCTCGGCGAGGAGCGGCTTCCCATTTTTCAAATCGCCGGCGAAGTTGTCGTCGACGAAGAAGTAGACGCGCTTGTCGAGCGCCTCAATCTCTTTGACGACGGCGTCGACGGGACGCGCGCGGTACGTGCGCGAGAAAAACGTCTGGATCGCGCAGAACTCGCACGGGAAGTGGCAGCCGCGCCCGGTCTCGACGAGGCCGATGGGGAGGTAGCGCTTGCCGCGGAAGAGCCGCCGGTCGACTTTGATCTCGGACAGCGGCCGCTGCGCGCCGTGATAGCGCGGCTTCAGCGTGCCGTGTTGCAGATCATCGATGACTTCGCCCCACACGGCCTCGGCCTCGCCGGTGACGACGGCCTCGGCGTAGCGCGCGACTTCGTCCGGCACGAGCGTGGCGTGGAAGCCGCCCATGATCACCGGCACCTTCCGCGCGCGAAACTCGCTGGCTATCTGGTAGGCGCGCGCCGCGGTGTAGGTCTCGATCGGGATGGCCACGGCGTCGGTCGGCGCGTCGTAGTCGATCGCTTCCATGCGGTCGTCGTAGAAGGCCGTCTCCACGTCGGCCGGCGTGAGGCCGGCGAGCACCGCGACCGGCAGCGACTCCATCTGCCACGTGCGGATGTAGCTCTCGCCGGCGCGATGGCCGATGGCGGGATGGACGAAGGTTAGCTTCATAGGTTGTAGTGCCGGCGTCCCGCCGGCCGGACGGGCGCCGTCTCGGCGCGGGCGGACGGCGGGACGCCGCCGATCCGGCCGGCGAAGACGCCGGCTCTACTTCCCGGCCAATCGCACGTATAGAACTGATGCAGGTGATGCGCGTAGAAGCGGTAGCCGAGGTTCGCGGCGACGCCGAGCGGCTCGAACGTGCGCGCTTTCAAGAGCCGCCGCGCGATCGCGCTGTAGCGATAGACGTCCTTCCACGCCCGCTCGTGCCCGGCGGCGAGCTCCTGCACCGACATATTTAGAGGTTGGAAGACGACGTGCTGCCCGTCGTACAGCTCCCAGTTGCGCGTGAGGATGCGGTTTTGCTGCGCGAGGCGCTGGTGCAGCGGAGTGCCGGGGAAGGGCGTGACGATGGCGAAGCGCGGGAGGTCGATGCCGGCGTCGATCGCGAACTGCGCGGTGGTGGCGAAGACGTCGCGCGTGTCGTGGTCGAGGCCGAAGACGAAGCAGCCCTGGATGGCGATGCCGAGGCGGTGGAGGTCGGCAATGAGTGCGCGGTAGTCGACGGAGGCGTTGAAGCGCTTGCCGGGGTAGGGCGTCATCGTCTCCAGGCCGAGGAGCAGGCCGCGGCAGCCGGAGCGCGCCATCAGCTCCATCAGCTCGCGGTCGTGCGCGATCAGCACCGTCGACAACCCGAACCAGCGGACCTTCAGCGGGATGAGCGCGGTGAAGAGCTCGCGCGCATACGCGTGGTCGGCGACGAGGTTGAGGTCGATGAAGAGGATGCGCTTTTCGCCAACGCGGCGGATGTCGTCGACGACCCACGCGACCGGCTTCTGGAATTGCCTGCTCCCCCACGCGGTCGGGGCGACACAGAACTCGCAGTCGTGGCCGCACGAGCGCGTCGCCTCGAAAACGGCCTGGGTGAGAAAGTGCTTTTTGTCGAAAAGCTCGCGGCGCGCGAACGGCATGTCGCGCTGCAGCGAGAAGTCGGGCGCCTGCCGGTATTCGGACTTCATCGCGCCGCGCGCGAAGTCGCGCAGCAGCTCCGGCCACGCATCCTCGGCGTAGCCGACGACGACGGCGTCGGCGTGCTGCGCCGCCTCCTCGGGGACGAGCGTCACGTGCGGTCCGCCGAGGACGACGTGCTTGCCGCGGGCGCGATAGTGCGCGGCGAGCTCGTACGCGCGCCTGGCCGTTCCGGTGATGACGGTCATGCCGACGACGTCGGCATCGAGGTCCTCGGGCACGTCCTGGATGCCTTCGTCGTAGAGCGCGAGCTCGGCGCCGAGCTCCGGCGGCACGAGCGCCGCGAGCGTCGTCAGCGTCAGCGGCTGATAGCGCAGCGACTTCCGGAAGATCCCGCCGCGATGGCGATAGAGCGGGCCTTTCGGCGAGATCAGGGCGATCTTCATGGCCGCAGGGCGATCGGTTTCGTTGTGTCAGATCTGACATGACGCGCGCGCAGCGGCGCGAGCTGGCCGAGTTTGCGCGCGTATTCGTAGTGCGGATTCGCGCAGAGCTTCTGCTCGATGGCATCGAGGTCGACGGTCGTCTCCGATGCGACGACGTAGCCGCGCCCCTCGGCGAAGAGGTAGCCGCGGACGTTCTCCAGGCACCGCGCGACGAAGGGCTCGGTGAGCTTCTCGCCGACGAGGTCGGAGACGATGCCCTTGCGGCCGGCGAACTCGCCGTCGCGCAGGATGTCGCCGGTGCGATAGCGATAGAGGCCGCTCGCCGTCGTGGCGATGACTTCGCCGTCGTCGAATTCGAAATGGCCGTGCGGCGTAATGCCGAGCGGCGTCGTCACCACGCACTCCGTCGACAGCAAGCCCTTCGGCTGCAGCGTCGCGTGCGGCAGCCGCGCCGCGAGCTCCGCGGCGAACGGCTTCGACGCGGCCGAGGCCCAGCAGCTGACGAGTTTGAGGTTCGGCCAGAGCTTGACCGGGTCGTCGAGATCGTCGAGCAGGCGCAGGAGGAACGTCGGACTCCAGACGGAGATTAATTCGAGATCGCGCGCGTTCGCGAGATGCCTCAGCGTGACGTCGCGCCACTTCGCGACGTCGGTGATCGCCGCGACGTCGATCGGCACCGCGCTCACCTCGGCCAGCACGCGTGCGGCGACGTCGCCGAGGTAGGCGCCGTCGGGGAGGCCGACGGGAACGCCGCCGATCGACTCGGGCGGGCGGGCGGCGGGGGAGAGGGCGAAATACGCGCTGCCGCGGATGTCGTAGTCGCGCACGGTCTGCGCGAGCCACGGCACGACGCTGCGCTGGAAATCGCGCAGCCCCTCGGCGGAATACGGGATCAGCTTCGCGGCGCCGCTGCTCCCCGACGTCCGCTCGTACGCGACGGGGCGGCCGGCGAAGAGAACGTCCGATTCGCCGGCGACGATGCGCTCGATCCACGGGACGAGGTCGTCGTATGTGACGATCGGCAGCTCGTCGAACGCGCGGCCGCGGAGGTAGGCGCAGTGCGCGTTGCGCGCGAGAAGATCGGGCAGCCACGCGCCGGCCGCTGGGACATCGATGCGGCTCAGCTCACGCCATGGCGACGCAGACATCGAGCTCTTTCCCGAACAGCCGCAGCGTGAGCGGCTTCATGTTGTACGGCTCGATCTCGGCGACGCAGACCAGCTCGTGCCCGCGCCGGTAGCCGGGATTGCGCCGCAGGAAGAATCCGACGTCGTCGCGCGCCGCCTCGGCCGCGGACGGCTCGGCGATCTCCGGCTTGAGGTGCCCGCGCGACTGCGCGAACTCCACGACGCCGCTCGCCGCGTTGTAGTCGCGCGGGAACATCGCCGACGCGAGCTCGTTCGCGAGCGGCGCGAGGTCGCCGCGGTCGATGCTCCAGTGCGGGAAGAACGACTGCGCGAAGAGCGGAAGGTAGCGGAACGTGCGGTGGCCTTTGACGAGCAGCAGCCAGTAGAGCGGGCGGTCCGGCCGCGCGCGCTTGATGGCGCCCATGCGGCTGATCCAGTCGAAGGCCAGCGCCTGCTGCCCCCAGTGCTCGCGGGCCACGACGGTGTCGCCGGAATAGACGACGCCGATGCGCTCGCGGCGCCACTCGTGCTCGAAGAAGCGGAACGTGGAGAAGCCGACGAGCGTGCGCCCGTCGCGCAGGAGGAGCACTTCGTCCTTCTTCGCCAGGTCCTCGAAAAACAGCGCCGCGCTCGAGCCGTCGTACATGCCGAGGTAAAGCGCGGCCATCTCCCGCCGCACCGCCTCGGATAAAGCGGAGACGGCCTCGAAGGAGGTGGCGTAGGCGCTGGAATCGATCAAGAGGAACGATCGTACTACGCCCCACGCGCGCTCTGTGGGAAAACGGTGAACAGCGAAACGGTTGCCGCCTCTCCGTCACTACGTCATTGAGAGGAGAGCAGCAATGACTGAAGAGATTCGTCGTATCCCCAGTTGTGAGGACCTCGCCAACGCGCAGAACGATCACCTGTATCAGCTCTGTTCGAGAAAAGTGAACGAGCTGTCGTGCCGGTGCAGCGGCTGCGAGAGTGACGAGACGATTCCGGTGATCACCGGCCCGGCCGACGCGCCGCTGCTGAACACTGCGTACAACGTGGCCACAGGCGGCTTCCTGGCCGCCGGCGGCGTCGACACGCAATGGGAGGCTGGCATCGGCACGGCGACGGGAGGCCCGGGCAGCGTGACGACGTGGATCAAAGCGCCCGTCGTGCAGAACAGCGCCTGGGTCAGCAGTCCGTTCGGCAACGCGAACTGGATCTCGTTCTTCCCGAATGACGGGCTGCAGGACAAGCCTCAGGTCGATGCCTACTTCCGCTACCGCTTCAACCTCGCCTCGTCCGTCGATCCGTCGACGTTCGCGGTGACGATGTCGTTCTTCGCCGACAACCAGGTCGCCGAGATCTTCATCAACAGCGTCGCGATCAGCAATCCGCTCCTGCCGCAAGTGGGCTTTCCGCTTGCGACGGATGCGTATTCGACGTCCGGCTTCGGCAAGAAAAGCGGCGTGACGCTGACGCTAGAGGGCAACTGGCAACGCTGCGAGAACGAGCTGATCGTGCACGTGAAGTCCGGCTCGCCGTATCTCGGATTCCTCGCCCAGAACGCGATCGAATCGAAAGTCGACCCGAACGGCTGCCGCTGCAACTGCGACTGCCATCCCGCGAAGTTCCCGGACATCCGGCCGTGCATCAGCGTGAAGTGGGGCGACAGCGAGTGCGATTGCCTCGAGACCAACGACGTCGAAGTGCTCTGCATCACGGTCTGCAACTGCTACTCGAACGTCACGCTCACCGACCTCACCATCGAGCAGATCGTCGTCGTGGATGCCGCCGGGCGTCCTGTACCGACACTTCCGGACGGCACGCCGTCGGTGCAGGCCATTCCCTCGGGCCCGATCTGCTTCGGCGACATCGGTCCGTGCACGGAGGGCGGCCGGCCGCCATGTGTCTCGCGTGAACTGGTTCTCTACACGCGCGGCGCGGTCGGCGGAAACTACCGCCTGCTGTTCCGCGGGATCTGCTTCGAAGTCTGCCATCACTACCAGCTCGACCAGTGCTTCAAGGTGAAGCTCTGCCGCGATTAGATCCGTATGCCGGTGCCGCTCGTAGTCGTGACGTGGCCAACGTCTTCGTCACGGGCGGCACCGGGTACATCGGGCAGCGGCTGATCCCGGAGCTCCTCGCGCGCGGGCACGCGGTGCGGGCGCTCGTGCGCAACGGGTCGATCGCGAAGTTGCCGGCGGGGGCGGGGGCAGTGGTCGGAAATCCGCTCGACGGCGCGACGTTCGCGGCCGAGGTGGCGCCGAGCGACACGTTCGTGCAACTCGTCGGGGTGCCGCATCCGTCGCCGAAGAAGGCGCAGCAGTTTCGCGACGTCGACCTCGTCTCCGTCACCGCGTCGGCGGCGGCGGCGCGCGACGCGGGCGTCCGGCACTTCATCTATCTCTCCGTCGCGCAGCCGGCGCCGGTCATGCGCGACTACGTCGCCGTACGCGCCGAGGGGGAGCGCCTCGTCCGCGAGACCGGCATGGCCGCGACGTTCGTCCGCCCGTGGTACGTCCTCGGGCCGAGGCATCGCTGGCCGTATCTCATCCTGCCGCTGTATTGGCTGTGGGGGCTGAATCCGAAGAGCCGCGACACGGCGCGGCGGCTCTATCCGGTGAAACTGCGCAGCGTCGTCCGGGCCATCGCCGACGCCGTCGACGCGCCGCCGGCCGGCGTGCGGATTATCGAGGCGCCGGAGCTGCGGCGCGCCTGATCGCGCCGAGCCCGGCCGCCGCGGCGATGGCGATCTGCGGCACGACCGGCACGCGGAAACGCGCCTCGGCCTCGCCGCCGGCGGAGATGACGAGGAAGTAGGCGACGGTGCCGGCGAGGAGCAGCGCGAGCGGGCGATCGTCGCGCCAGAGCGCGGCGACGCCGGCGACGGCGAGGAAGAAGACGATGGCGACGAACGCGTCGACAGCGCGTTCGATCGCGCGCGAATCGACGCGGCTGACGATCGCGAGCGCTGCCCAGTCGCTGTCGAAGACGTTGACGAGGAGGCCGCGCAGCGTGAGGCGCGCGAAGGCGATCGGATGCTGCACGATGACGCGCCGCGCCGCCGCGCGGTAGTACGGCGCGCGCACGCCCTCGGGCAGGTCCTCCGCGGCGTCGACGTGCTTCTCGCGCTCGATGAGGTCGTGCGTTTCCTCGAGGAGGTCGTTCTGCTCGGCCGCCAGGTCTTTCTTGAAGTCGCCGTCGTCGAGGATCGCCAGCACTCCCGCGGCGCGGTGCAGGAGAAGGTTGTTCGCGCCGATGACGGAGACGGTGAAGTCGCCGCCTTCGATTTTGTTGCGCCACGCCCAGGCCAGCGGCAGCGCCAGCGCGGCGGCGACGAAGATCGCGATCGTCCGCCGCGGCACGCGCGCGAGCGCGAAGACGACGGCGACGACGACGAAGTAGACGATGGCGACGGGGCGCGTGAGGACGAGGACGCCGGCGAGCAGGCCATGCACGACCGGCCATCGCGGAGGCATGACGAAGACGACGAACAGGAGCGCCGTGAACAGCGTCTCCGTCAGCACTTTGTTCGCGTAGTGGATCGTCAGCGGATCGGCGGCGAAGAGAAGCGCCGCGGCGATGGCGACGAAGCGCCCGCGCCGCACGGCGAAGAGATAGATCGCCGCCGCCAGCGCCACATTCATTAGATGTTGAAGGACGACCACCGGCGCCGCGCGCGTACCGAACAGCGCCAGGAGCAGCGGGTAGACCGGCGTCCGCATCACCTCCGGCAGGCCGGGGCGCTCGGCGAAGCCGTGGCCGGACAGGAGCATCTTCGCCGGGCCGAGGTAGGTGAACGAGTCGGGGTAGAAGTAGTCGCCGGCGCTGTAATGGAAATAGAGGAAGTTCGCGACGGCCGCGACGGCGACGATGAGCGCGAGGTCGAGGCTGCGGCGCACGCGGGACGATTCTAGACGTGCATGCAGCCGGCGTCATCCTGAGTCGCGAAGACGACGAAGGATCTCGAGATGCGGAGCTTGAGATCCTTCGCTGCGCTCAGGATGACGACCGAAGCAGACTGTCCAACTCGTCCGGCCGCGCCGAGCGCACGCGCGCGTCCTCCACGCTGATGAAGCCCTGCCGCACCAGGCGCACCAGCGAGTCCTCGAGCGAGATCATGCCGACGCGCTTGCCGAGGGTGATCTCGGAGACGAGGTTCGTCAGCTTGTCGTTGCGGATGTGATTGCGCACCGGGTTCGTCGCCAGCAGCACCTCCACCGCCACCGAGCGCCCCTCCATGTTCGAGCGCGGAATCAGGTGCTGGCAGACGATCGCGTTGAGGCTCAGCGCGAGCTGCTGCTTGATCTGCGTCTGCTGCGCGGGAGGGAAGACGTCGACGATGCGGTGGATCGCCGTCGCCACGTCGCTCGTGTGCAGCGTGGAGAGGATGAGGTGGCCGGTCTCCGCGGCGGTCAGCGCGATCGACACCGTCTCGAGGTCGCGCATCTCGCCGACGAGGATCACGTCGGGGTCCTGGCGCAGCGCGGCGCGCAGCGCGGCGGCGAACGACGGCGCGTCGCGGCCGACTTCGATCTGCTCGATGACCGACTGCTGGTTGCGGTGCTCGTACTCGATCGGATCTTCGATCGTGATGATGTGCCGCGCTTCGTTGCGATTGATCTCGCCGATCATCGCGGCGAGCGTCGTCGTCTTCCCCGAGCCGGTCGGGCCGCAAAGCAGCACCAGGCCGCGCGTCGGCTTGACGAGATCGGCGAGCGTCAGCGGCAGGTTCAGCTCGTTGATCGTCGGGATCTCCGACGGCAGCGCGCGGATGGCCGCGGCGAGCGTGCCGCGCTGGCGGTGGATGTTGACGCGGAAACGCCAGGCGCGGCGGTCGTCCTCGCTGACGGCGTTGGCGAGGCGGAGGGAGAAGTCGGCCGAGCCGCCGCTCTCGATCGCCTCGCGGACGCGCGAGGTCATCAGCTCGTTGAAGATCGCGTTCGTCTCCTCGCCGGAGAACGGCGCGGCGTCGGCGCGCGCCAGGCGGCCGCCGACGCGGTAGACCGGCGCGGAGCCGGCGATGACGTGCAGGTCGCTGGCGCCGCGGCGGGCCATCTCGATGAGCATCGCCTCGAGCGGCTTGCCGGTCGAAACCTGCGCGGCGGGCCAGTCGGAGCGCGCCTCACCGGGCTCTCCCCGGGGGGCGGAAAAAAAGGACTCGCGTTCTTCGTCGCTGTTGAGCTCCTCGACGAGGCGGTCGAGCTCGGGATCGCGGATCAGCTTGGCCATCGGTCCTCGTAGACGAACGAAGTGTGCCAAAAGTTCGGCTACCGAAGCGACACCGGCCGTTCACGGCACGTTTTCATCTCCCGGTTTCGCGCGGCGGCGGCGGCGGATCGAACGAGGCGAAAGGGGAGGATCATGTTCGAAACCTCGGTCGTCCAGGCGCGCGCGAAGGCGGCCGCGCGCCACCCGCTGCTCTTCTCGCTGTCGATCGGCGCGCACGCCGCCGCGGTCGTCGGCATCGTCACGATGAGCGTCGCCGGCGTGACGCTGCCGGACCACGCCCCGAACCAGCTGCGCATCCCGATCATCGCCTCGCTTCCGCCGATGCTCGGCAACGGCGGCGCTCCGAAACGCGCGCCCGCCGCCGCGCCGCCGCCACAGGCGCCGAAGCGGACGGCCGCGCCGGCGACGGTCGTGGCGCCGGCGCAGGTGCCGGATCAAGTTCCGCAGGTGGCGACGACGCAGGCGACGTCGACGGACCTCGGCCCCACCGGCAACTCCACGTCCGATGACACCAGCGGCCCCGGCGTGCCGTGGGGAAACAAGGACATCGGCGTCGGCACCGACGGCCCGCCCGCGACCGACACCGCGCCGGCGGCGAAGATCTACACGGTCGGCAGCGACGTGAAGGCGCCCAAGATCATCCACCGCGTCGATCCGCAGTACCCGGAGCTGGGGCGGCGGATGCGGCTGAATGGTCTGGTGATCCTGGAGTGCATCATTGACGACACGGGACACATCCGCGACGTGCACATTCTCCGCGCCAGTCACGCCGTGTTCGAGCAGCCGGCGCTCGACGCGATCCGGCAGTGGCAGTTCGCGCCGGGCACGATGAACGGCGTGCCGGTCAACGTGCAGTTCAACCTGACGGTGACGTTCCATTTAAACTAGCGCCCCGTTGTTCGTCCCGAAGTCGATCGTTTGTTTTCGCGAGGGCTATACGCGCGAGCAGCTCGTGCGCGACGTCGCCGCCGGCGTCGTCGTCGGCATCGTGGCGCTCCCGTTGGCCCTCGCGTTCGCGATCGCCTCGGGGGTGCCGCCCGAGCGCGGCATCTACACCGCCGTCATCGCCGGCTTCCTGATCTCCGCGCTCGGCGGCAGCCGCGTGCAGATCGGCGGCCCGACTGGCGCGTTCGTCGTCATCGTCTACGGCATCGTGGCGAAGTTCGGCTACGACGGCCTGGTCATCATCACCATCATCGCCGGCGTCATCCTGGTCATCCTCGGCCTGGCGCGCATGGGCGCGCTCATCAAATACATCCCATACCCGGTCATCACCGGCTTCACCGCCGGCATCGCGGTCATCATCTTCTCCGGCGAGGTGAAGGACTTCCTCGGATTGAAGATGTCGACCGTGCCGGCCGGCTTCATCGAGAAGTGGATGGCCTTCGCCGGGCACTTCGGCACGATCTCGGTCCCGACGACGCTCGTGGCGTGCGGCACGCTGCTGGTGCTGATCGTGTGGCCGAGGATCTCGCGCATCGTGCCGGCGCCGTTCGTGGCCATGATCTTGGCGACGGCGGCCGTGCACTTCCTCCACCTGCCGGTCGAGACCATCGGCACGCGCTTTGGCGCCGTGCCGTCGTCGCTGCCGGCGCCGCATCTGCCGTCGGTGAACTGGGCGAATTTCCGCGAGTACATCTCGCCGGCGATGACGGTGGCGCTGCTGGCGGCGATCGAGTCGCTGCTCTCCGCGGTCGTGGCCGACGGCATGATCGGGAGCCGCCACAAGTCGAACATGGAGCTGATCGCGCAGGGCGTGGCGAACATCGCCTCGCCGCTGTTCGGCGGCATCCCGGCCACCGGCGCGATCGCGCGCACGGCCACGAACATCCGCACCGGCGGCCGCACGCCGCTGGCCGGGATGATCCACGCCGCGACGCTGCTCCTCATCCTGATCTTCCTCGGCAAGTGGGCGGCCATGGTGCCGCTGGCGTCGCTGGCGGCGATCCTCGTCGTCGTGTCGTATCACATGAGCGAGTGGCGCTCGTTCGCCGGGCTGCTGCGCGCGCCGAAGAGCGACATCGCCGTGCTGATCCTCACGTTCGGGCTGACGGTGTTCGTCGATCTCACGGTGGCGGTGCAGGTCGGGATCGTCGTCGCGTCGCTGCTGTTCATGAAGCGGATGAGCGACCTTACGCACGTGCAGGGCGTCACCGAGCCGCTCGCCGACGTCGACGTGCACGAGGAGATCACGCGCAAACGGGTCATCGACGGCCGCGTCATTCCGGCCGGCGTCGAGATCTACGAAGTCAACGGCCCGTTCTTCTTCGGCGCGGCCGATAAGCTCCGCGACACGCTCATCGAGATCTCTCCGAAGCCGCCGAAGGCGTTCATCCTCCGCATGCGCAACGTGCCGGCCATCGACGCGACCGGAATCCACGCGCTCGAGCAGATGGCGAAGAAGTGCCGGCACCAGGGCACGGCGATGATCCTCTGCGAGATCCGCCAGCAGCCGCTCCGCGCCATCGTGCGCGCGCGGAAGCTGGAATCTTTCGGGCGGAGGAACCTGGCGAAGACGCTGGACATCGCGCTGCAGCGGGCGGGGGAGGTGCTGTGATCACGTCACCACCGGCTCCGCCTTGAAGCGCGACGTCATGTAAATCACCCCGATCACGCCGCCGATCGTGAGCGCGCTGCCGAGCGCGCCGGTGGCGGTGATGCGGTCGTGCAGGAAGGCCGCGCCGAGGATGAACGAGATCACCACGGCGAGCTGCGAGATCACGCCGGTCGTCATGGCGTCGAGCCAGCGCAGGCTGAAGGTCATGAAGAGCTGCGCGCCCATGGCCAGGATGCCGGTCGCGGCGAGCGCGACCCACTCGTCGCGCGTCGGCTGTTGCCAGTGCAGCAGCGCCAGCGGCGCGTTCACCAGCATCCCGAAGAAGCAGAAGCTGGCGTAGACGGCCCACGAGCTCTCCGTGCGCCGCGCCGCGCGGATGGCGGTGATGGCCGCGCCGCCCGACACCGCCGACAGCGCGCCGGCGAGCTCCCAGCGGCCGAAGCCGAGGACCTCGCCGGGATGCGCGTGCGCGTGCACGACGAGGAAGATGCCGAGGAACGCGATCGGCAGCGGGACGAGGACGCGCGCGCTGAAGCGCTCGCGGAGGAAGAGCATCGACATCAGCCCGCTCCAGATCGGCGAGGTGTAGTTGAGCAGCGTGGCCACGCCGACGCTGGTGTGGTGGATGGCGATGAAGTAGAGCATCACGGCGATGCCGCCGAAGACGCCGCGGTAGACGATGAGGTCGATGCGCTGCACGCTCAGCGCGGAGCGGATCCAGCGCGGCACGACGAGGACGGGGAGGAGCCCGAAGGCCATCCGCACCATCGCCACCTCGGCGCCGGCCAGGCGCGCCGCGGCGACCTTCGCCGAGAACGCCATCGCGCCGAACATCATGGCCGAGGCGAACATGAAGAGGAGGGCGCGCTGCGTGGCGTTTTTTGCTAACGTCAACCGAGGGAGCGTATCAAATGGAGATTTTTTACCGCGACGCCGCTCGCCGCGACGCGCCGGCGATCGTGGCGTTCCAGCAGGCCATGGCGCGCGAGACCGAGGAGCTCGAGCTCGATCGCGAGACGGTCGTGCGCGGCGTCGAGGGCGTGTTCGACGATCCATCGCGCGGCCGCTACTTCGTCGCCGCGCGCGGCGGCGAGATCGTCGCCTCGCTGATGATCACGCCGGAGTGGAGCGACTGGCGCAACGGCGTGGTGTGGTGGATCCAGAGCGTCTACGTCGTGCCGGAGCTTCGCAAGCAGCGGGTCTACGCGGGACTCTACGAGCACGTGCAGGCGCTGGTTCGCGGCGACGATTCAGTGAAGGGGATTCGACTCTACGTAGACCGGCGGAACGTGGCGGCGCAGGCGGTGTACGCGCGGCTGGGGATGAACGGGGAGCACTATCAGGTGTTCGAGTGGATGAAATGAGCGATTCGGGATTCGCGATTCGGGATTCGGGGAGGCCGGGCCGAATCGCGAATCGCGAATCCCTAATCGCTACTCATGAAATAGCGCCGCTCGACCCGCCCGCGCTCGTCGAACTTTACTCCCTCCGCCTCGAGGAGCATCCGCTGCAGCTCGTGCGAGTCGCCGGCGCTGCGCGGCGAGATCTCGCCCTTGGCGTTGACGACGCGGTGCCACGGCACGCCGCTGTCCGCGGGGAGCGCGTGGAGGGCGTAGCCGACCTGGCGCGCATGCCCTTCGAGGCCGGCGAGCTCGGCGATCTGGCCGTAGCTGGCCACGCGCCCGCGGGGCACTTTTCTGACCTGCCTGTAGAACGTTTCCCAACGCGATCTGATCATGCTAAACTGCACAACTTTCAGGGCACTAGCGACGGAAGAAAGCCGGGGCGAAACCGGTTTTCGCAACGGTAAATCGAGGATAGAAAAAATGCCACGTGCGATTGCGTCCGCTCAGATTGCGTTCGGCCTCGTCTCGATCCCGGTGAAGCTCTTTTCGGCCACCGAGGCGAGCGAGAAGATCAGCTTCAACATGCTCCACCGCGACTGCGGCAACCGGATTCAGCAGCAGCTTTTCTGCCCGAAAGACGAGCGCACGATCTCGCGCGACGAGGTCGTGAAGGGCTACGAGTTCTCGAAAGGGCAGTACGTGCTCTTCACCGAGGAGGAGCTGAAGTCGCTCGAGGAGCGGGCCACGCAGTCGATCGACATCACCGAGTTCCTCCCGCAGACGGAGATCGATCCGATCTACTTCTCGAAGGCCTACTACCTCGGACCCGACAAGGGCGGAGACCGCGCCTACACGCTGCTCTCCAAGGCGCTGCAGGAGACCGGCCGCTGGGCGCTGGCGAAGTACGCCGCGCGCGGGAAGCAGTACCTCGTGGTGCTGCGCCCGCTCGGCAAGGGGCTGGTGATGCAGCAGCTCTACTACCCGAACGAAGTGCGGGCCATCGACGACATCGAGGTCGGCGAGGCCAACGTCAAAGACAACGAGCTGCGCATGGCCGTGCAGCTCGCGGAGATGGGCGCCGCCGACGAGTTCCATCCCGAGAACTACCACGACGAGGTAAGCGACCGCATCCGCGCCGTCATCCAGCAGAAGGTGGACGGCCAGGAGATCACCGCGATGGAGGCGGAGCAGCCGCGCGCGCAGGTGATCGATCTGATGGAGGCGCTGAAGGCCAGCCTCGCGGCGCCGCCGCGGAAGTCCGCGACGGCCGCGAAGGTGGCGCGCATGCCGATCAAGTCGGAGCCGAAGCGGAAGGCGCCGAAGGCCGCTGAGCCGCGGAACGCGAAGGTGGCGCGGGCGTCGCGGTCGGGGCGATAACGCTCAGGACGGCGGGCGTCCAAACATCGCCGCGTCGACCGGCGGATCGATCACGGTCTTCGTGAAGCGGATCACCGCGTCGAAGCGCGGGTCGCCGGTCGTGCGGTGAATCTCCTTCTCGAACTGCAGGCCGTCGACGGTCTCGTAGGACACGAACGCCACCGTGATCGTCCGCTCGCCCTCCTTGTGGACCATCGTCTTCGGCAGGCCCGTTTGCGGATCGAGCGTCACGCGCCAGTCGATGCCGCCCTCCGGCTTCATGACCAGCGTGTCGTCGCCCTCGACGGCCAGCGCGCCGCGCCGCCGCTCCGGAAAGAGCGCGAAGAAGACGGCGTTCCAGTTCGCGTAGCGCTGCGACCGCGCGCGCTCGACTTCCGCGGCCGTCATCGCGCGCACCGGCTTGTCGCCCTGCTGCAGTGTGCCGTTCGTGCCGTCGAACGTCTCGATGCTCGAGAACATCCCGACGCGCTCTTCCTTCCGGTACTTCCCGTCGGCCGTGTGCCACGCCTTGATCGTCCCCGTCATCCCGGCGACGTCGATCGTGGCCTCGCGGTACGTCGCCTTCACCGCGGCGACTTTGTCGCGGCCGCCGACGGCCTTTGCCCATCGGTCGGCCGGCGTCTGCGCGTGCAGCGGCGCGGCTGCCAGGAGAAGTAGCAGTGCCATTCGGTTGATCATGACGATTTCCTTTCTTTCGACTCAGAAGTCGCGGCGCGCGAAGTTCACGGCCGCGCCGTAGAGGAGCGCCGCCGAGACGACGGCGCTGGCGAAGAGTCCTTCCCACGGCACGCGCCCGGCGCGGAACCAGGTCTCGCCGCGCATCACGGCGAAGACGCCCTGGTCGGTAGAGCGGAAAAACAGTTGCTCGACGATGGCGAGCACGCCGGCAAACGTGAGCGCGATCAGCAGCGGACGCCAGGCGTCGCTGAAGACGGTCGAGAGCAGGAAGGCGACGCTGAAGAACACCGAGGCGGCCACGAAGAGGCAGGCGCTGTGGACCAGCGCGTTGCCGGCGCCGTAGTGCTGGCCGATTGCGGGCGAGAGCAGCGGGATGAGCAGCGACGGCACGACGGCGAGGACGAGGAGCTCGGTCAGGCCGGCCGCGGCGCGCACGCCGAGGAGACGGCGGCGGGAGACCGGCATCGACAGCGTGAACAGCGCGCCGCCGGACTGCGAGAGGAGGCCGGCCGTTCCGAGCAATACGGCGAAGAGCGTGGCCATCTCCGTGAGGTTCTGCCGGAACCAGTTCGCCCAAACGAAGCTACGGTACGAGCGCAGCAGCTCGGCCGACTCGCGGATCTTCTCGCCGACCGCGCCCGGCACGTTCGCCGGCACGAGCGGCAGCAGCTTCACGATCTGCGGGTAGGTCAAGACGGTGCCGGCGGCGGAGCAGAGCAGCAGGGCCAGGCCGATGAGGAACCGCCACCGCGTGTCGAGCCACGATTTGTACCAGAGCATGTTCATTTCTCCGCGGCCGCGCTCTGGAGAAAGATCTCCTTGAGCGTGACCCGATCGACGTCGATGGACAGCGGACGAAGCGCGCTCGCCTCGTCGACGAGCGCCTCCGAGCCGCGGCTGGAGAGGATCGTCAGCACGCGGCCGTTCCGCTCCACGCGCTCGACGCCGGGCGCGCGGAACGCGGCGCGCGGCGCGTCGCCGTCGAAGACCAGATGCACGCGGCAGAAGCGCTCGCGCAGCTCGTCGAGCTCGCCGGCGACGACGCTCCTCCCGCGATCGATGATGGCCACGCGGTCGGCGATCTGCTCGACCTCGGCGATCTGATGCGACGAGAAGAAGACGGTGACGGCCTCGCCCGCGGCCTGGGCCACGAGCGCCTGCAACACCTCCTCGGCCATGGCCGGATCGAGCCCCGAGGTCGGCTCGTCGAGGAGGAGCAGCTCGGCGCCGCGGCAGAGCGCCAGCAGCAGCGACAGCTTCGTGCGCATGCCGCGCGAGAGCGCCTTGACCTTCCGGTGCAGCGGCAGCTCGAACCGGCCGAGATAGCGCTGCTGCAGGTCGCCGCGCCAGCGCGGGAAGAATGCGGCGGTGAAGCGGACCATCTCGTCGACGGTCATCGATCCGTAGAGGTCCTTCTCCTCGCCGACGAAGGCGGCGCGGCGGCGGATCTCCACGCTGTCGCGCGGCGACTCCGCCGGAAGGCCGAGGACGCGCGCGCTGCCGGCGGCCGGATGGGTCATCCCGAGCAGGATCTTCATCGTCGTCGTTTTGCCGGCGCCGTTGCGCCCGAGGAATCCGCAGATCGAGCCGGGTGGCACCTGGAGGTCGAGTCCGCGCAACGCCTCCACGCCGTCGTAGCTCTTCCGCAGTCCGGCCGTCTCGATCGCCCACGTCTCAGCCACGGCGGCCTCCTTTCCGCGCCAGTCCGGCCAGCTCGGCCTCGAACAGGCGCCGGATCTCCTCGTCGCTGACGCCGCGCGCGCGCAGACGCTCCACGGCGCCGGCCACGAGCGACTGCGCGCCGCGCAGCCGCTCGGCTAGCTTCGCCGCGCGCGCGTTCTGGGCGACGAACGCGCCGGAGCCGTGGCGGAGCTCGATGACGCCGTCGTGCTCGAGCTCGCGGTACGCCTTGGCGATGGTGTTGACGTTGATCACGAGCTCCTCCGCGAGGGGGCGGATGCCGGGCAGCTGATCGCCGGGCCGCAACGCTCCTGTTTCGATGGCATGTTTGACCTGCTCCATGAGCTGCAAGTAAATGGGAACGCCGAGTGAAGGATTGGGGCGAAAGAGCATGTTCGGTAAACTGTACTACTGAAATATCACAGTAGCCAAACGATCGATACGGAGAACCTCGGCGAGGGTTTCCGTGGATCCGCCCCGCATCCAGCAAAGCGTGGTACTCTGTCGTACAAAACAAACCGACCGGTCGGTAATTGTCGAAGGAGGAACTCCGTATGCGTTCTCGTCTTCTCCTCGTCCTCGTCACCCTCGCCCTCGTCACCCTCTCCGCCGCCGCGCAGGGCACCGGCGACCCCGCGCGCGGGCTCACCACCGACTTCCGCAACTGGCTCACCGCGAACGGCTACGGCGGCTACGGCTTCGAGCGCAGCGACGTCGCCGGCGGCTCGTACGGCGGCCGCACCGTCGCCGGGCAGGCCGTCGTCAACCAGCCGGTGATCTTCATCCACGGCAACTCCGACAGCGCCCTCGGCACGTCGTCGCCGTACACCGGCTGGACCAGCTCCATCAGCTACTTCAAGTCGCAGGGGTACACCTCGGCGGAGCTCTACGCGACGACGTGGGGCCCGGCCGATCCGTTCCAGGCCTCGCTGCAGTACCACTCGAAGGAGTACATGGTGAACCGCATCCGCGCGTTCATCCAGGCCGTGAAGGCGTACACCGGCGCGGCGAAGGTCGACGTCGTCGCGCACTCGATGGGCGTGACGCTGGCGCGCAAGGCGATCAAGGGCGGCTCCGCCTACGACGCCTCGGCCGGCGGCACGTACTCGCTCGGCTCCGCGCTCACGTCGTCGGTCGACGCCTTCGTCGGCATCTCCGGCGCGAACCGCGGCCTCGTGGCCTGCTACAACAGCGGCCCGACGACGCCGACATGCAGCGACGTCAACGGCCTCTATCCCGGCTACTTCGTCGGCGCCTTCGGCCCGTACGACGTGTCGTCGATCCTCGTCGACATGAACTCGACGTCGCACTACGAGGGATCGTTCGTCTATTCGATCTGGTCGACGGCCGACGAGGTCATCGGCTACGGCGACGTCGTGTGGGGCCAGTACACCTCGCGCATCCCCGGCCAGAACGGCGAGGTGGTGTTCGGCTCCGCGCCGTACGGCCACTTCGGCTGCAAGGATCTGACGGGGTACTACCAATGGAGGATGGTCAAGTCCCACGCCACGAACTAAGGAGCCCTTTTCACGTCATGCTGAGCCGCGACGACGGCGAAGCATCTCAATCTGCGCATTCGGAGATCCTTCGCCGCGCGCTGCCGGCTCGGGATGACGGCTCGTGCAGACCTTTCCTAGGCGGCGTCCGGCTGCGCACACTCCCGCGCGATCAGCACGAGCTCGTCGATGTCGAACGGCTTCGCCAGGAGCCGGCAGACGCGGCGGAGGAACTCGCAGCTCATGCGGTTCGGCGACGCCGTGGTGACGATGACGCGGCGGAGGTAGTGCGGCTGCGTGGCCTCGAGGTAGTCGAAGAGCTGCTCGCCGCCGAGCTCGGGAAGCATGAGGTCGATGATGAGGAGGTCGTAGGCGACGCTGCCGAGGAGCTCGACCGCGGCGGCGCCGTTGCGGACGCCCTCGACCGTGAACCCCTCGCGCTCGAGGATGATCTTGACGAGCCGCAGGATCGCGCCGTCATCCTCGACCACCAGGGCGCGAAACGCGGAGCGGCGTTCCATGGAAACATACCTGAGCAATCACGGTGCCGCAGTGCTCGGACGGGTGACGTTTATAATCTGGAGGTGTCCTACTCGGTGCGCGAAGTCGCGGCGATGTTGGGGTTGACGCCGTCGCAAGTTCGAGCATACGCGGCGAAGGGTTTCCTCGAGCCGGAGCGCGGCAGCCGCGGCGAGCTCCGCTTCGGCTTCCGCGACCTCGTCATTCTCCGCACCGCCGGCGAGCTCGTGGCCGCGCACATCCCCCAGCGCAAGGTGCAGCGCGCCCTGGAGCGCCTGCGCGAGCAGCTCCCGGCGGGGACGTCGCTGACCGGCGTGCGCATCTCCGCCGACGGCGAGCGCGTCGTGGTCCGAGACGGCGGCGCGATGTGGAACCCGGAGTCGGGGCAGTCGCTCTTCGACTTCTCGGTCTCGGAGATCGAGGAGAAGGTCGCCCCGATCAACGAGCAGGAGCGCGACGCCGACGCCTGGTACGACTTCGCCTGCGACCTCGAGACGTCGTCGCCCGACGAGGCCCGCGCCGCCTACCAGCGCGCCATCGAGCTCGATCCCGATCACTCCGACGCGCACGTGAACCTCGGCCGCATGCTGCACGAGGAGGGGGCGCCGCTGGCCGCGCAGCAGCACTACCGCCGGGCGCTGGAGAGCGATCCCTCCCACCCGACCGCCGCGTTCAACCTCGGCGTGGCGCTCGAAGACCTCGGCCGCCTCAACGAGGCGCGCAACGCCTATCTGCGCGCCCTCGAGCTCGACTCCGAGAACGCCGACGCGCACTACAACCTGGCCGGAATCTACGAGCGGCGCGGCGACAAGGCGGCGGCGCTGCGGCACTTGAAGGAGTACAGACGGCTGAAGTCGTGAAGGAGCGCCTCGTCGCTCTCGACGTCTTCCGCGGGCTGACCATCGCTGCGATGCTGCTGGTCAACGACCCCGGCTCTTGGTCCGCGATCTACTGGCCGCTCGAGCACGCGCCGTGGCACGGCTGGACGCCGACCGATCTCATCTTCCCGTTCTTCCTCTTCATCGTCGGCATCACCACGCACCTCTCGCTCTCGAAGCGCGATCCCTCGACCGTCACCGGCAAGATCATCCGCCGCGGATTGCTCATCGTCCTCGTCGGGCTCCTGCTCAACGCCTTTCCGTTTTTCTGGTGGGGAAAGATCGCCGGCAATCCCGATCCGAGCTTCTGGCAGCGCGTCGTCTATCGCGCGCAGCACCTCCGCTTCCTCGGCGTGCTGCAGCGCATCGGCATCGCCTACATGATTGCGGCGCTGCTCACGCTGCGCACCACGCTCAAGCAGCAGATCGCCATCATCGCCGTGATCCTCTTCGGCTACTGGGCGGCCATGACGCTGATTCCGGGCTACACGCTCGACGAGCCGTCGCGGACGCTCGCGGCGTACACCGACCGCGCCATCCTCGGCACGAACCACATCTGGGCGGTCAGCAAGACGTGGGACCCGGAGGGACCTCTGTCGACGATTCCGGCCATCGCCACGGCAATGCTCGGCGTCCTCGCCGGGCGCTGGATCTCGCGCCGCGACCAGCCGCTCACGCGCCGGATCAACCTGCTCTTCCTCGCCGGCGTCGCCGGTCTGATCGTTGGCGAAGCGTGGGGCTTCCTCTTTCCGATCAACAAGAATCTCTGGACCAGCAGCTACGTCGTCTTCACCGCCGGCTTCGCGTGCGTCCTCCTCGCGGCGTGTCTCTGGATCATCGACGTGCGGCAGCTTCGCGGCTGGACGAAGCCGCTCGTCGTCTACGGCGTCAATCCCCTCGTGGCGTTTGCCGGCTCGGGGCTGATGGCGCGCACGATCGACTCGCTGATCAAGATCCAGAGCGGCGACGGGAAGGTTTCGCTGCACCAGCTCAGTTACGAGCGGCTGTTCGAGCCATATTTTCCAGAAAAGTTTGCGTCTCTCCTCTGGGGGCTCTGTTTCGTGGCGCTGTGGCTCGGTATCCTCGCCCTGCTGCATCGCCGCAACATCATCGTCAAACTGTAAACGACCGAATCGGAGCGTCCGTCTTGTCACCAATCATGAGAAAGATTCTCATCGCCAGCGTATCGATCCTCGTCTGCGCCGCCGCCATCGCGCAGGAACACCATCACATGAGCGACGCGGAGTTCCTGAAGATGCTCGCGGAGGGCTCGACCGTCGGCACGAAGTCGACCGTCGCGACCGGCAACACCGTCACCGTCAACATGAAGGCGGTCAGCTTCTCCTTCTCGCCGAGCACGATCACAGTCAATCAGGGCGACACGCTGATCATCAACCTCAGCGTTCCGGCGGGCGACGCATCCAAGACCGGCCACGGCATCCTGATGGAAACGTACATCACCGACGGCGTCGATGTGGCCAAGGGGCAGACCGTCACGATCACGATCCAGGCCACGCAGGACGGCACGTTCCTCTGGGGCTGCAACGTCCCGACGTGCGGCGACGGGCACTCGAACATGTTCGGCACGCTGACGGTGAAGAAGATCGCGAACCCGGCGCCGACCGTCGCGCAGCTCTCGCCGTCGACCGGCCCGACCACGGGCGGAACGCAGGTCACGATCAACGGCGCGAACTTCCAGGGCTCGACCGTGACGTTCGGCGGCGTGGCCGCGGCGAGCGTCAGCGTCACGAGCTCCACGTCGATCACCGCCGTGACCCCGCCGCGCTCGACGCCCGGCTCCGTGCCGGTCGTCGTCACGAACAGCGACGGGCAGAGCGTCAGCTTCAGCAGCTTCACCTACACGTTGCCCGGCCCGTCGATCAACTCCGTGACGCCCGCCACCGGCCCGACCAGCGGCGGCACGGTCTTCACCATCAGCGGCACCGGCTTCGTCGCCGGCGCGACGGTGACGGTGGGCGGCAGCGGCGCCGGCGAGGTCAACGTCGTCAACGGGACGACCATCACCGCCATCGCCCCGCTCGGGCCGTCGAACGGCGAGAGCCCGATCCACAACTTCGACGTCGTCGTCACGAATCCCGACGGCACGAGGATCGTGAAGACGGGCGCGTTCCAGTACTTTTTCCCGCCGCTGGCGGTCTCGTCGATCTCGCCGTCGTCGGCGCTGCCGGCGGGCGGCGTGGAGGTGACGATCACCGGCGCCGGCTTCAACAGCGCGGTCGCGCAGAGCGTGACGTTCGGCGGCGTCGCGGCCACGAACGTCCGCGTCGTCGACGCCATCACGATGAAGGCCACGGCGCCGCCGCACGCGGCCGGCACGGTCGACGTCGTCGTCAGCGACGGCACTTCCGTGACGGTGAGCAACGGATTCACGTACGGAAATCCGCCGCCCAGGAAGCGAGCGGCCAAACATTAGCGTTACCATGCGCTGCATGAAGAAAGTACTGCTTGCCGCGCTCGCTCTATTCATCGCCACGGCGGCGTTCGCCGGAACCGCCAAGACGTTCCGCGCGACGTACACCGCCACGATCAACGGCATCCCGGAAGGCACGAAGGAAGTCATCGTGTGGGTGCCGCTGCCGGCCTCGAAGGGACCGCAGGCGGTGCGCGACCTCGCCATCGACTCGCCGTACGAGTGGGTCCGGCACCGCGACGCCATCTACGGCAACGAGTACGCCGTGGCGAAGATCGCCAATCCGCCGCAGGACCTGAACGTGCCGGTGCGCTTCACCGCGGTGCGCCAGGAAGCGGAGTTCGGCCATCCGTACGACACGAAGGCGACGGCGCGCGACCGCGAGCGCGAGCTCGCCGCGAACAAGCTCGTCACGCTCTCGCCGCGCGTGCGCAAGCTCGCCGAGGAGCTGACCGCCGGAAAGAAGGGGACGGTCGAGCAGGCCCGCGCCATCTACGACTACCTCGTCGTCACGATGAAGTACGATAAGACCATCCCCGGCTGGGGCAAGGGCGACACCGAGCGCGCCTGCGACATCAAGGCCGGCAACTGCACCGACTTCCACTCGCTCTTCATCTCGTTGGCGCGCGCCAAGGGCATCCCGGCGCGCTTCGTCATCGGCTTCCCGCTGACGGCGAAGGACGGCCTGGTGAAGGGCTACCACTGCTGGGCCGAGTTCTGGGACGGCAAGGGATGGATCCCGGTCGATGCGTCCGAGGCGTCGAAGAGCAGCGATCCGAAGGTGCGCGCGTTCCTCTTCGGCAACCTCGACGCCGACCGCGTGCAGTTCACGATGGGCCGCGACCTGGTGCTGAAGCCGAAGACGTCGGAGCCGCTGAACTACTTCATCTATCCGCACGCCGAGGTCGGCGGGCAGCCGGTTGGCGCGCCGTCGATCGAGCTGAAGTTCGAGGAGATCCACAAGACTGCGCTCAGTGGAGGACAGGCACTCTTGCCTGTCCTCACTTCGCGGTAGGCAGGACGGGGACAGGCATGAGCGCCTGTCCCCCACGGAGAACCTTGCCCGGCAGCGCTCCCGTCATCTTCGCGTTCTGCAGCACCGGCGTCCCGTTGACGATCACGCACGAGATCCCCTCCGAAAAATGATGGGGATCTTCGTACGTGGAGATGTCGCGGATCGTCGCCGGATCGAAGACGACGACGTCCGCCTTCATCCCCACTTTCAGCACGCCGCGGTCCTTGAAGCCCGCGCGTGACGCGGCGAGCGACGTCATCTTGCGTACCGCTTCTTCGAGCGAAAAGAGATGCACGTCGCGGACGTAGTGGCCGAGGATGCGGGGGAAGGTGCCGTAGGCGCGAGGATGCGCGCCGACGTCTTTCATCGCGCCGACGACCGCGCCGGAGTCGGAGCCGACGGCGACCCACGGCTGCTTCATGGCCAGCTGCAGATCGTCCTCGGATAAGCCGAAGTAGATCGCGATCGGCGACGAGTTGCTGATCTCGAACAGGCGCAGCGCCGCCTCGGCGGGCGTCGTGTTCAGCGCCCTCGCGATCGCGTCGAGGCGCTTGCGCTCGTACTGCAGCCACGGCTGCGGCGCGCGCGGGAGGTTGCGGACGAGGATGCCGGAGCCGTCTCCCACGCGGATCTCCGCGGCGATCTTCGCGCGCGTGGCCGGGTCCTTCAGCCGCTCGACGAATTTCAAGTAGCCGCCGTCGAGCGCCCACGCCGGCACGACGGAAGTGAGGTCCGTCGACGTCGCGGTGTACGGATAAATCTGCGAGGCGACGTCGAGCCCGCTCTTGCGCGCGCTCTCGATTTTCGCGATGACCTCGTTCATGTGATCCTTCATCGAGCCGCCGACTTTGAGATGGAAGACGTTGACCGGCACGTGCGCCTCGCGCCCGATGCGGAAGGCCTCGTCGAGCGCGGCCAGGATGTTGTTCGACTCGCTGCGCAGGTGCGTCCAGTAGCCCGGCGTGTGCTTGGCAAGGGCGATGAGCTCCTCGGTGGTGGCGAAGCGCCCGGGCGGATAGATCAGCGCCGTCGACAGGCCGACCGCGCCGTCCTTCACGGCCTGCTCGACGATGGCCTCCATCTTCTTCAGCTCCTCGGGCGTGGGCGCGCGGTCGGCTGTGCCGATGACGATCTCGCGCGGGTTCGCGGCGCCGATGAAGAAGGCGAAGTTGATCGCGGAGTGCTTCGCCTCGACCATGCGCATGAAGTCGCCGAGGGTGTGCCACGTGGCGTCGGGAAATCCTGGCAGCCGCGTGCGGTCGATCTCCGCGGCCATCTTGTCGTCGATCGGCCCCGGCGAATGCCCCTCGCCCGTGACCTCGGTCGTGACCCCCTGCCGCACTTTCCCCTCGAGGTTCGGATCGAGCATGACGGAGAACTCGCTGTGCCCGAGAAGGTCGATGAACCCCGGCGTGACGACTTGATGCGACGCGTCGATGGTGATCTTGGAGGAGGCGCGGGAGAGGTCGCCGATGGCGGCGATGGAGTCGCCTTTGATTCCGATGTCCGCGCGGTAGCGCTTCGAGCCGGTGCCGTCGATGATTTCGCCGTTGAGGATTCGAATGTCGTACGCGGAGGGCGCAGGGCGCAGGGCGCGGGGCGCAGGTGATGGTGTCGCAGGGGCACACATGAGAACCAAAATCACGGGTAGTGCGCGCATGTCCGAGGTATCATGCAGTGCCCACGCCCGCTGCGCCCGTGCGCCGTCCCTCCGCACGCACAATATGAGCAAAAGCAATTACCGCGATCTTCTCGTGTGGCAGAAGGCCCGTGTTCTCGCCAAGGACATCTACATTCTGACGCGGTCGTTTCCGCGCAACGAAACGTTCGGACTGGTGTCGCAGATGCGGCGCACGGCAGTGTCGATCGTCTGCAACATCGCCGAGGGCCAGGGCCGCTGGACCCGTCCCGACTACCGCCGTTTCCTGCTCATCGCGCGAGGCTCCGCGTTCGAGCTCGAAGCGCAGCTCATCATCGCGCAAGACATCGGCTACATCGAAGACGTCGAGGAGCTAACGGAACGAGCAATCGAGATCACGCGCATGCTGAACGGCTTACTCCGCTATGTGGCCAAGGTGCTGAGAAAACCACCTGCGCCCCGCCCCCTGCGCCCCGCGCCCTAATAGACAAAAAAGAGCTCATTCTGCCGCACAAACGCATTCCTCAGCAGCAAGTTGTACGGTCGCTGCGACTTGTACGTCATCAGCACGCTCGTCTTCACTTCTTGCACGTGTTGCGAGAGCGGGTACGTCGCCCAGGTGAACGAGCGCATGCGCAGCGGCGGCATCAGGGGGCGGCGGGGCGTCGGCACCAGCTTCGTGGCCATGCGGCCGCTGTGCACGAGGTAGCCGAGGCGTTGCGGGTGGATCTGCAGCTCTTCGATCGTGTCGTCCACGATCTCGGCGGCGGCGGCGTGGTCGGCGTGATTGTCGAACGCCACCGGCGCGATCACGATCGTTGGGCGCGTCAGCTCCATCACCTGGCGCATGTCGCTCATCAGGCTCCCGAAGCTGTACGGCGCGCCGGGTGTCAGCGCCGTCTCGTACGGCACCGCACGTTTGCGCGTTCCCTCGGAGCGCACCACCGCGTTCGGATGATCGACCATCAGGCGCAGGCCGCGGTCGGGGTAGCCGAGGATGAAGAACCGATCCGGCGTCACGCCGAGGAGCTTCATCGCCTGCGCCGCCTCGGCGATGCGCGTGTTGCCGACGGAGAGGAAATTCGACGCCGTCGGCTCCAGCGTCTTGTGCATCATCCGCGCGGAGAGGCGGCTGCAGTCGCCCGCGGTGAGGAACACCACGTAGACCTCGGCGCCGTTCGCGATCGAGTCGAGCGCGTAGCCGCCCGCGCCGATGGCCTCGTCGTCGATGTGCGGCGCCACGATCAGCACCCGGTCGTGCCGCTCCGCCGCGTGCAGCAGCGGATAGGCGGTATTTCGCACACGAGCGGGCGCGGGCGTCAGCAGGATGCTCATGATCAGCGCGAGATACGAATACGACACGGGAGCGGCCCGCGATTGTAACAGGGGCGGTCTTTTTGGCACTCTAGTCTAAGAACCGTGCACGAAATCGACAAAACTCTGGCCGCCGTGCGGCGCGTCGCCGAGGAGGGGAAGCGCGGCATCCTCGTCACCATCGTCGGCACGCGCGGCTCCACGTACCGCCGCGCCGGCGCGCGCGCCGTGATCGCCGAGGACGGCCGCTCCTTCGGCACCCTCAGCGGCGGCTGCCTCGAGCGCGATCTCGCCGAGCGCGCCCGCGTCTGGCTCGACGATCCGAAGCCGCGCCTCTTCACCTACGACACCACGAAGACCACCGACGTCGTCTTCGGCCTCGGCCTCGGCTGCCGCGGCGTCATCGACGTGCTCGTCGAGCCGTTCGACGCGCAGCGCCTGCCGCGCCTCGCCCGCGAGTTCCGCTGGAACGGCCGCGAGCCGGTGGTGTGGACGACGGCGCTCGACGGCCGCGAGCTGATGGTCGAGGCGATCCGCCCCGAGCGCGCCATCGCGATTTTCGGCGGCGGCGCCGACGTCGAGCCGGTCGCGCGTCTCGCTGAACAGCTCGGCTGGCGCGCCGCCGTGATCTCGCCGAAGGACATGCACCCGGAGCAGGTGAAGGAGCGCGTCGACCTCGGCGCGTTCGACGCCGCGGTGATCATGACCCACCACTTCCTGCACGACCTGGCGCTGCTCGCCGCGATCCTGCCGAGCCCGATCCCGTACGTCGGGCTTCTCGGGCCGAAGTCGCGCGGCGAGGAGTTGCTCGCGCAGGCCGGCGCCGCGCCGTCCGAGCGCGTGCACAACCCGGTCGGCCTCGACCTCGGCGGCGAGACGCCCGAGGAGATCGCGCTGGCGATCGTCGCGGAGATCCAGGCGGTGCTGAACCGCCGCGACGGCAAGCCGCTCCGCGACCTCGACGGCCCGATCCACGAGACGACGGTTTCGTCGTGCCCGTGACGATCGTCGTCCTCGCCGCCGGCGCGTCGCGGCGCCTCGGACATCCGAAGCAGCTCGTGGAGATCGACGGCGAGCCGCTGATCCGCCGCGCGTACCGCATCGCGAGCGCCGTGGCGCCAACGATCGTGGTGACGCGCGCGGAGTTCGCGTTCGGCGATGCGATCGTGAACGAGCACGCCGAGGAGGGGATGGCATCGTCGATCCGCCTCGGCGTCGCCGCGTGCGACGGCGACGTGCTGCTGATGACGTGCGATCAGCCGCACGTGACCTCGGCGCATCTGCGGGCGTTGATCGACGCCAACGCGCCGATCGCCGCGACGGCATACGCGGGCATGGCAGGGGTGCCCGCGTTTTTCGCGAAGGAGTTCCGCGCGGAGTTGCTCGCGCTGCGCGGTGACGTCGGCGCGCGCAGCGTCATCGAGCGGCATCGCGAGGTGGTGGTGGCGATCCCGTTGCCGGAAGCGGAACTGGACGTCGATTAGGGCGCAGGGCGCAGGTGGTTATGTCGCGACCGGTCTCGTTCGTTCAGCAAGTCGTGCGTTCGCGAGAACACCATCTGCGCCCCGCGCCCTGCGCTCTGCCCCCTAAAAGCTGTACCGCAGCTCCAGCGTCACCGTGTGCCCGTCCGTGTTCGGATTGAACCCCGACTGCGCCGCGGCGATCCGGTCGCCCGTCACCTGCACGAACTCCGCGCCGAGGCGCGCGCGGTCATTCAGGTCGTGCAGCCAGGCGAAGCACCACGAGTGGCCGTGCTCCGTGTTCGTCTCCGCCGGCGCGTGGTCGCGGTCCTCCGTCGCGAAGCCGTCGAAGCGCGCGGAGAAGCGCTCGTGTCCCATCTTGTGCGAGACCAGCACGTACCACGCGCTGATGTCCGCGTCGACGAAGATCGGCGGTGCGCCCATGCCGGTCTTGCCGCGCAGGTACTCCGCCGCTAGCGTCGTCGGCGACGTCACGCCGACCTGTCCGCCGAGCACGTCGAAGCGCGTCTGCCACGCGTACTCGCCGCGGTACTCCTCGCGGTCGCCGCGGTTGTCGAAATGCGTGAGCTGTAGATTCGCGCGCTCCGGCAACTGCACGCGCACGCGGCCGGCGTAGCCCGTGCGCTTGTCGAGATCCGTCTCGAACGGCACCGTGCCGTCGGACCGCTGATCGACAAAGCCGGTCGAAAACGAGAACAGCGGCGGCAGCGGCAGCACCTCGTTGTAGACCGTGAGGCGATTGCCGACCGTCCAGCCGCGCCACGCCAGCAGCGCGCCGGCGGTGTCGTTGTTGCGGAATGCCGTCGCGCCGGCGGTGACGTAGAAGTTCGGCTTCCACTGCAGGTCGACGCCGACCGGGCGCACCTCCTCGCCGATCCACGTGTTCAGCGCCGAGAACGACAGCGTGTACGGCGACGACCAGAGCGGCCCGGTGTTCTCGCGCGACGTGCCGAGGAAGAACTGCCCGGCGCGGAGCTGCCAGTGCTCGTTGTGCAGCTCGACGTACGCGTCGACCAGGCCGGCGCGTTTCCCGGCGAAGCCCGACGGCTCGCGGCGCGCCAGCCCCGAGGCGTGCGCGGCGAACCACGACACCGGGTTCCAGTCCGCGCCGACGTGCGCGTCGGCAAAGAACTCGTTGCGGTCGCCGCCGGCCTCGAGACGTCCGAAGCCGTGCTCCAGCCACGACGGCGGCCCGCTTGCGTTCACGCCGCGCGCCGTGAGGTAGCCGTTGATGTTGAACGCCTGCTGCGCGTGCGCGGACGCCGCGAAGAACAGCGCGGCGATCAAAGCGTGATACGTGGATCTCGCCACAATCCGACCTGCTTTCGTCCGTAGTCTATCGCCACGAAAAACTTCGAGAGTACGCGATTGCCCACACGTGCCTGTGACACATCGGCGTAGAGCACGTCGATGCTAGCGAAGTCGGTGCCGCCGACGACGACGTGCGCCTTCCGCCGCCCCGCCGGCGCGTTGCCGCGCGGCAGGACGAGCGTGTCGGGCGACGCGGTGTCGACGAGCGCGGGGATCGTGCGGCCGTCGACGCTCGCCGCGATCATCGGCTCCGCGGCGAAGCGGTAGACCGTCATCTCCGCGCGCTCGATGCCGAGGCGGCTGAACGTCACGATGCCGATGCGGTAGTCGATGGCGATCGAGTTCCGCCCCCACACGTCCGCGCCGACGATCGCGTCGCCGACGCCGCGCAGGTCCGTCACGATCGGCGTGAACTGCAGCGCCTCGCGCTGGTTGAGCCGCAGCGCGTGGCGCGTGCCCGGCGGCAGGGCAGGCGCGTAATGCGCATCGAGCAGGGTGCGCGGTTCGGCCGTGCCGAGGAGGACGCGGCCGGGACGGCTGTCGATCGTCACCGACGGCAGCACGATCAGGTTTTTCTGAATCGTGAACGCGACGTTGACCTCCTGGCCGACGGGCTCGTCCTTCCACGGAACCGACGCCGAGCACGCGGCGAGCATCAACGTTGCGGTCAACATCAATTTCGAGTACATACCGTCGCCGCTGCAACTAGGAGGCCTCAAAGAAATGCCCACCCTCTCCGAATTCAGGAATGAGCCGCTGACCGACTTTAGCAAACCCGAGAACAAAGCGGCGATGGAAGCGGCGCTGCAAAGAGTCGGTGCCGAATTCGGCACCGAATACCCGCTCGTCATCGGCGGCGAGCGCATCACCGGGCTGAAGACGTTCGAGTCGATCAACCCGTCGCACAAGGACCAGCTCCTCGGCCGCTTCCAGCGCGGCACGCGCGCGCACGTCGAGCAGGCCATCGAGGCGGCGTGGACGCGCTTCGAGTCGTGGAAGCGCGCGCCGGTCGACGAGCGCGCCGGCCTGCTGCTGAAAGCCGCGGCGCTGATGCGCGAGCGCAAGCACGAGTTCTCCGCGACGATGATCTACGAGGTCGGCAAGACCTGGCCCGAGGCCGACGCCGACACCGCCGAGGCCATCGACTTCCTCGAGTTCTACGCGCGCGAGGCATACCGCTACGCCGGCGAGCAGCCGATCACGAAGATCCCGGGCGAGCAGAACGAGCTCCTCTACATCCCGCTCGGCGTCGGCGCGGTGATCCCGCCGTGGAACTTCCCGCTCGCAATCATGGCCGGCATGACCTCGGCCGGCGCGGTGACGGGGAACTGCGTGATCCTCAAGCCGTCGTCGGACTCGCCGTGGATCGCCTACCGTTTCTTCGCCCTGCTCGAGGAAGCCGGCATGCCGCCCGGCGTCGTCAACTTCTTGAGCGGCGGCGGCGGCGAGGTCGGCGATCCGCTGATCACCCATCCGCGCGTCCGCTTCATCGCCTTCACCGGCTCGAAGGAAGTCGGCCTGCACATCAACGAAGAGGCGGCCAAGGTGCCGAAGGGACAGCTCTGGATCAAGCGCGTGGTCGCGGAGATGGGCGGCAAGGACGCGATCATCGTCGACCGCGACACGAAGGACCTCGACGACGCGGCCAACGCCGTCGTCGCCTCGGCGTTCGGCTTCCAGGGGCAGAAGTGCTCGGCGTGCTCGCGGCTGATCGTCGACGAGAAGATCTACGACGAGCTCATGCCGAAGGTCGTGGCGAAGACGAAGGCGCTGCGCATCGGGCCGCCCGAGGCCGCGGAGTCGCAGGTCGGCCCGGTCGTGAACGAGTCGGCGATGAAGAAGATCAAGGAGTACATCGACAAGGGCGCGTCGGAAGGAGAGGTTCTCGCCGGCGGCAACGTGCGCGCGGGCGACGGCTTCTTCATCGAGCCGACGGTGATCGGTCCCGTCGCCGAGGACTCGACGATCGCGCAGGAGGAGATCTTCGGCCCCGTGCTCGCGGTGATCAAGGCGAAGGACTTCGACGACGCGCTGCGCATCGCCAACGACACGGAGTTCGGCCTCACCGGCGCGGTCTTCACCGATGACGAGGAGAAGATCCGCCGCGCGCAGGAGGAGTTCTTCGTCGGCAACCTGTACGTGAACCGCAAGTGCACCGGCGCGCTCGTCGGTGTACACCCGTTCGGCGGCTTCAACATGTCCGGGACGGATTCGAAGGCCGGCGGCCGCGACTACCTCGGCCTGTTCCTGCAGGCGAAGGCGATCGCGCGGAAAACGAAGGCGGGACAGACGACGCGCGAAGGAGTGGGCGAGTAAACCGTGGAGGACAGGCACTCTTGCCTGTCCCCCGAACCGACGAAGCGAGGACAGGCAAGAGTGCCTGTCCTCCACGTCAATCCAACTTGAAGTTCACCGTCAGATTGAAGATGACCTCCACCGGCTCGCCGTTGAGCGTGCCCGGCTTGAACTTCCACTTCTTCACCGCCTCGACGGCGCTCTCGCTCAGGCCCATCGGCAGGCCTTTCAGCACCGTCACCTGCTCGACTTCGCCGTTCTTGTTGATGATCGCTTCGACGATGACCACGCCGGCGACGCGCGTCTTGCGCGCCATGTCGGTGTAGATCGGATCGACGCGCTGCTCGACGACCGGCGCCTTGACGTCGCCGCCGACGCGCAGCGGTCCCTCGGGCTTGGGCGGCGGAGGAGGCGCCGGCGCCGGCTCCGTGCCGGTCCCGCCCGGAGTCCCGCCCACCACACCGCCCTGCTGTCCGCCGAGCGTGCCGCCGAGAACGCCGCCGACCTGCCCACCCACCACACCGCCCTGCACGCCGCCGGCGACGCCGCCTTCCACGCCGCCCGGCACGCCGCCGGACTCACCGGAGGGCTGGTCGTTCGTCGTCGGCGCGGCCGTCTCGGTCGTCGCGACCGGCTGCACCTTCGGCACATCCTTCGGAATCACTTTTGGCTGAACGAATGATGTTTTCGGAATGATCGTCGGCTTCACCACCGGCGTCGACTTCGGCGCCGAGCTCGCCGCGGGCGGCGGGGGTGGTGGTGGCGGTGGGGGCGGCGCGGCATGCGCCGTAATGAACGCGCGGATCGGCTTGTCCTCGGCCGCGACTTTGTGCGCCGCGGTCGCGCTCATGACCACCACGAACGCGATGACCAGGCCGTGCACGCCGAGGGCGGCAATCGAGGCCTTCCATCCTTTTCGCGTCCCGTTTCGCAGCTTCCCCGACTCGATGAGGTTGCTCTGCAGGTCCATCCTGTTCCTCCTACCGTTCGCATAGTTATTTAGCAAGATAGAAACCAGGAATTTGCACCTTTAGAATCAATCGTTTACCATGCAATTAATGCATGCCAGATTGTGGCTCTCGCTTCTATTTTTAGTGGGTTGCGCGAGTGTGCCGCCAGACCAGGTCCGCGTCGTCGACGGGCAGCTTTTTCGCGGCAAGACCGCACTCACGCCGCGCTTCGCCGCCATCGACTCCTTCGACGTCTCTCCTGCGCGGCGCGAGGTCGTCTTCTCGGCGAAGCGGACGACGAATTTCGACGTCGGACTGGTCTCGCTCGACGGCAGCGACGTCCACTGGATCCCCGAGGACCCGAACGACGAGGTGGCGGTGCAGTGGGCGCCGCGCGGGAACAAGGTGAGCTACATCGTGCACACGCCGGCCGGCGATATCGTGCGCACGGTGCATGTGCCGACGTCGGTGCAGGTGGCGAGCGACTTCCCGTACGCGACGGTGCGCTCGCTCCACTGGGCGCCCGACGGCGAGCGCTACTTCGTCGTCGTCGCCAGCCCCGACGCCTCGCCGCGCACAGAGTCGATGCGCTACGACGGCACGGAACGGCGGACGGAGATCGCGCCGAAGGTGAAGCTCGACGTCGACATGGAGCCGCTCGCCGGCGGCCTGGTGCTGCGCCCGGCGAGCATGCGCTACGGCGAGCGGCTGCCGCTCGTGGTCTGGATCGCGCCGCGCCTCCTCGACTGGAGCGACGCCCGCGGCGCCCTGCTGCAGCGCGACCGCGTGGCCTGCGCGATCGTGACGAAGCCGCCCGGCGAAGCGTTCTGGACCGCGGTGCGGGCCGTCCCGTGGATCGACGCGTCGAAGCCTTTAGTACAATCGGCCACTGAATGACCGCCGAGGAAACGGAAAAAAAGTCGACGCTTCGCGAGTACTACGAGGCGCTGCTCATCGCCATCATCTTCGTCAACTTCGCCCGCATCTTCGTCTTCCAGGCTTTCAAGATCCCGACCGGGTCGATGGAAGACAACCTGAAAGTCGGCGACCACATCATCGTCAACAAGTTCATCTACGGCCCGGTGCCGAAGCCGTGGCTGTCGGTCTTCCCGCTGCGCGACATCCGCCGCGGCGACATCATCGTCTTCCGCTACCCGCTGCAGCCGGAGACCGACTACGTGAAGCGCGTGATCGGCCTGCCGGGCGACACGGTGATGATCCGCGACAAGAAGGTGTACATCAACGGCAACGCCCTGAACGAGCCGTACACGCTGTTCGAGGATCCGATGGTCTATCCGCCGCGGCCCGCGCTGCCGGAGCCGTACCGCTCGCGCGACCAGTTCGGGCCGTACAGCGTGCCGCTCGGGCAGTACTTCGCCATGGGCGACAACCGCGACCGCTCCAGCGACTCGCGCTACTGGGGGACGGTGCCGCGCTCGATGATCAAAGGGCGCGCGTTCATGGTCTACTGGTCGTGGGGCCGCACGCCGCCGCCGAATCCCGACGCCACCGCGGCCGCGCACATCAAGGAGCTCCTCGACGTCGTCATCCACTTCTTCCCCGGCACGCGCTGGGAGCGGACGTTCTTCATCGTCGACAGCAAGTACCACTTCACGCCCGAACGCAGTACACCCGACAACGAGCTGGCACCATGACCGAAGAGGCAGACGCACCGGCCACTGACGAGCAGCAGCCGGCTGCGGAAGCCGCCGACGCAGTCGTCATCGACCGCAACGCACACACGATCTCGCGGCGGCGCATTCCGGAGAACGTGCTCAAGGTGCTGTACCGCCTGCACCGCAGCGGCTACCGCGCCTATCTCTGCGGCGGCAGCGTGCGCGACCTGCTGACGAACCGCACGCCGAAGGACTTCGACGTGGCCACGGACGCGCATCCGATGGAGATCCGGCGTCTCTTCCGCAACAGCCGGATCATCGGGCGGCGCTTCCGCCTGGTGCACATCATTTTTCAGGACATGATCGTGGAGGTGTCGACGTTCCGCCGCGAGCCGGAGCGCGCGCCGGACGACGAGACCGACCTGCTGATCACGGACGACAACACGTTCGGCTCGCCGCTGCAGGACGCGCGGCGCCGCGACTTCACGATCAACGCGCTCTTCTACAACATCGCGGACTTCTCGGTGATCGACTACGTCGGCGGCCTCGACGACATCGAGGAGAAGCGGGTGCGCGTGATCGGCGACCCCGACGTGCGCTTCCGCGAAGACCCGGTGCGCATGATGCGCGCGATCGAGTTCGCCTCGCGCCTCGGCTTCACGATCGATCCGGCCACGTACGAGGCCATCGTCCGGCACCGCAACGAGATCCTGAAGGCGTCGCCGCCGCGCGTGTCGGAGGAGATCCTGGAACTGTTGCGCCGCGGCTGGTCGCGCGGGGCGTTCCGGCTGATGGTCGACGCGGGACTGCTCGAGCCGCTGCTGCCCGAGGTCTATCGGACGATCGCGGACGACCGCGCGCCGTACTTCTGGAAGATGCTCGAGGTGCTCGACCGCACGGTGCAGGCCGGCCGCAAGATCTCGGACGCGGTGCTGCTCTCGGTGCTGATGCTCCCGTGGATCACGGAGGAGCTGGAAGCGGAGGCGGAGCGGCGGCCGGCGATGCGCATCGGCGAAGTGATCGTGTTCATCCGCGAGCTGATCCATCCGCTGGTGACGCGGATGTCGCTCTCGGCCGGCGTGCGCCACCAGATCGAGCAGACGCTGGAGACGATGTGGCGCCTCCTCGAGCCGCCCGCCGACAAGCGCGCGTCGTTCCGCTTCGTGTTCCGCGAGCCGTTCAACGACGCGCTGGCGCTGCTCGAGCTGTACGCGCTGTCGTCCGGCAATCAGGTGGAGGCGTTCCGCCAATGGCAGTCGTTCGCCACGCGCGTGAAGCGCAGCGCGGAGGACGCCGCGCCCGCGCCGCGGAAGCGGCGGCGCCGGCGGGGGTAGGGCGTGCCGTTCGCGCCACGCGCGACGGCGGGAGCGCCGGCCTCCGGCCGGCTGGTCCGGCGGCGTCCCGCCGCCGCCTGCGCCGGGACGGCGCCTAACCAGCCGGCGTGACGCCGGCGCTCCATCCGGAAGGTGACACGAACAACCTGGTCTATCGCCGAGCGCTGCTGCTCGAAGAATTGCGATAGGACTTGCGACAAGAGAGTGAGCCCCCTTCCGGAATACCTCTTTGTTGTGACGGGTGCATGACCACGCGCAGCGTTGCCCACGTCGTCCACGCAACTCGCCAGCTCGAGGGCGAGGGGATGATCGTCACGCGGCCGTTTCCGACGCCGCGGCTCGACCACCTCGATCCCTTTCTCCTCCTCGACCGCATGGGACCCGTCACGCACGGGCCGGGAGAGGCGCATGGGGCGCCCGATCATCCGCATCGCGGCTTCGAGACCGTCACCTATGTCCTCGACGGCGCGATCGAGCACAAGGACTCGCAGGGGAACCGCGGCCGCATCGATGCCGGCGACGTGCAGTGGATGACCGCCGGCTCCGGCGTCATTCACTCCGAGATGCCGGCGGCGGAGATCCTGCGCGACGGCGGGCGGCTGCATGGCTTCCAGCTCTGGGTCAACCTGCCGCGCCGCGACAAGATGATGAAGCCGCGCTATCAGGAGCTGCGCGCCGCGGAGATCCCGACCGCGACGAGCGCCGACGGCAAGGTCGTCGTCACCGTCATCGCCGGCGAAGCCCTCGGCGTGCACGCTCGCATCGACACCCGCACGCCCATCGTCTACCTCCACGTCCGTCTCGCCGCGGGCGCGCGTTTCACGCAGGCCGTGGCGAAGACCTACAACGCCTTCGCGTTCCTGATCGGCGGCGAGGCCGCGTTCGGCGACCGCGTGGCGCGCGAGAACGACGCCGTCATCTTCGATCGCGACGGCGACGAGATCACGATCGCGTCGGACAAAGGCGCCGAGCTCCTGCTCATCGCCGGCGAGCCGCTCGACGAGCCGGTCGTCCGCTACGGCCCGTTCGTCATGAACACGCCCGGCGAGATCCGCCAGGCCATGCTCGACTACCAGACCGGCCGCTTCGGCGAGATCGCGTGAGCGGGAGAGCGGCGGCACGGCCGCCGCTCTCCACGTCTATTTCTTCAGCGCCGCGCTGATGTACTGCCACACCTTCGGGTCGAAGCCGAACCGCTGCGCGGCGCCGGGCTCGTTCTGGTACATCGTCGCCACCGCCGTCTCGATGGCCGCGTCGCCGCCGCTGAACTCGTTCACCAGCGAGCGCCAGCGCCCCGCCAGCTCCTGCACGCGCGGCGAATGCACGTCCGTGCCGCGCTCCATCTCCGCGCGCACGTCCGCGATCAGCCGCGGCCATTCCTCCTGCACCTGCTGCATGCGCTCGGGCCCGACGGCCTCGCCGCGCTTGCGCAGCGTCTCCAACTGCTCCTCGGTCATGTACTTTTCGAACATCGTCATCTCCTCGATCGTGTTGAGAAACTCGTCCATCGAGACTTCGCGCCCCGCGCGCAGCCACTCCGACATCCGTTCGAGCCGCGCGCACAGCCGCCGCTCGCGCTCGATCTGCTCGCGCAAACGGCCGAGGTGACGGTCGATGAGCTGAGGGAGCGCGGCGTCGGCGCGGCGGAGGGCGGCGGCGATCTCCTCGAGCGCGAAGCCGAGCTGCCGCAGCATCACGATTTGCTGCAGGCGCACGACGTCGTCGCGGTCGTAGAGCCGGTGCCCCGATGCGGTGCGGTGCGACGGGGTGAGAAGCCCGATCTGGTCGTAGTGGTGAAGCGTCCGGACCGAAATCCCGGTACGCTTCGCAAGCTGGCCAACTTTCCACATGGCGCCAACTTACAACCTGACGTCGCGTCAGGATCAAGGGGTATTCTGAAAACGTGGAGATGCCGGTTTACCTCGACCACCACGCCACCACGCCGTGCGATCCGCGCGTGGTCGAGGCCATGCTCCCGTTCTTCAGCGAGCAGTTCGGCAACCCCGCCTCGCTGACGCACGAGCACGGCCGGCGCGCCGCGAATGCCGTCGAGGACGCGCGCATCGTCGTCGCGCGCTTCTTGGGCGTCCAGCCGAACGAGATCTTCTTCACCGCCGGTGCCACCGAGTCGAACAACATCGCCTTCAATCTCGTGAAGGACGGCGACCACGTCGTGACCTCACCGACCGAGCACAGCTCCGTCTTTCGCCCGGCGCAGCGGCGCGACGCGACGTTCGTCGACGTCGACGGCGAAGGCTTCGTCGATCCCGACGACGTGCGCAAGGCCATCCGGCCGAACACCCGCCTCGTCTCCATCGAGGCCGCGAACGGCGAGATCGGCACGCTCCAGCGCATCGCCGAGATCGGCGCGCTCTGCCGCGAGCGCGGCGTGCTCTTTCACTCCGACATCACCCAAGCCGCCGGCAAGGTCGCGCTCGACCTCGCCAACGTCGACCTCGCGTCGTTCTCCGGCCACAAGCTTTACGGGCCGAAAGGCATCGGCGGCCTTCTGGCGCGGCGCCACGTCCGCATCGATCCGCTGATCGTCGGCGGCGGGCAGGAGAAGGGCGTCCGCTCCGGCACCGTCAACGTCCCCGGCGTCGCCGGCCTCGGCGCGGCGTTTCGTTTGCGCGCCGCGGAGATGGACGGCGAGGCGACACGGCTGGCGCAACTCCGCGACGGTCTGCGCGAGCGCATCGAGGCGGAGATCGACGGCGCTTCCGTCAACGGACCGCGGGCGTTAAGATTGCCGGGCAACCTGAACGTCAGTTTTGAACGCGTCGAGGCCGACTCGCTGATGATTGCCATGCGCCGTTTCTCGCTTTCGTCCGGCTCGGCGTGCGCGTCGGGCGAGCGCGCGCCGTCGCGGGTGCTGGCCGCCATCGGCGTCCCGGAGGCGCTGGCCATCGGCTCGATCCGCATCGGCCTCGGCAAGTCGAACACCGCCGAGCAGCTCGAGATGTTCGTCGACGACCTCAAACGTTCCATCCGCAAACTGCGCGAGATCTCCGCCGCCTGATGAGCCAGAACGGACGCATCCTCCTCGTCGACCACTCCCGCGGAGCGATGCTCTATCAGGAGACCATCCTCCGCCGCCGCGGGACGATCGTCATGACCGCGCTGGCGGGCAGCGAAGGCCTGGTCAAGGCGCGCGCCGAGCGGCCGCACCTCATCATCTTCGGCTTCGACCTCTTCGACATGACGGCGCCGGAGTTCTGCCGCGCCGTGCGCGAGGACGAGCTGACGCGCGGCGTCTCGCTGCTTCTGGTCTGCGACCGCGAGAACGCCCAGCACGGCGACCTCTGCATCGCCGCCGGCTGCAACGACATCATCTTCCGCCCGCTGCAGCGGCACGAGCTCGACGACAAAGTGGCGCGCCTGACCACGATCCCGGCGCGGCGCCAGCTCCGCACGATCACGAAGATCGAAGTGTCGATGGAGAAGAACGGCCGCTTCATCCTCGGCCGCAGCGTGAACATCTCCGCGAACGGGATGCTCCTCGAGGTCGACCGCGTCCTCCCCGGCGAGGGGAAGGTGCGCCTGCACTTCTTCCTCCCCGGCGACGCCCGGCCGCTGCAGCTCGACGCCGAGATCCTCCGCGCCGAGTTCTCCGGCGCCATGGCCAAGTACGGCGTCCGCTTTCTCGGCGCGTCCGGCGACGACCGGGAACGGATCGAGCAATTCGTTCATCGGCTGCGCGCGCGCGAGCTGCTCTGATGACCACGACGAAACGCCTGACCGAAGCGATCGAAGCGACGAAAGAGGAGGATTACCTGCGGGCCCTGACGCTCTTCGTCGAGGTGTACGGCGGCGAGAACGCGCCGACGTCGCTGAACGCGAAGGCGGCGAAAGGGCTGTCGTTCTTCGGACTCTGCGTCGCCCTGGTGCAGAAGAAGTACAAGGACGCCATCGACCTCTGCAAGCGCGCCCTCGAGCTCGAGTTCTACAACTCGGATCACTACATCAATCTGATGAAGGTGTACGTCGCCGCCGGCAACCGCAAGAAGGCGCTGGAGACGATCGAGGCGGGGCTGAAGCTGCACCCGGAAGACGAGTCGCTGCTGCACGCGCGCCGCTCGCTCGGCGTGCGCGCGCGTCCGGCCGTGCCGTTCCTCGACCGCGCCAATCCGATCAACGTGAGCCTGGGCCAGGCCCGGCACGCGAAGAAGGTGGCGGAGACGGAGGGGCGGAAACGGCGTTCTTAGTTCTTAGTTCTTGGTTCTTAGTTTTTTGAGCCAGCCGTTGAGGAGCCTTCCGACTTCTGCGGCTGCGGTGTCGAGCGCCTCGCCGCGCTCGTCGTCGATGAAGTGCTGCCGACAGGCGATCGCGATTTGCGTCTGCAACTCGAGCACCGAGCCGCGGGCATGCCGCGCGAACTGCCGCTGCTCGGCCTGAGTCCACCGGCCGCATCCCTCGGCGATGTTGCATGGAATCGAAATGGCCGCCGAACGCATTTGGGCGCTCAACACGAACAGCTCTTCACGAGGGAACAGACGAACCGTCCGATACACTGCGTCCACGAGATCCATCGATTTTTGCCACACGAGCATGTCGCGGTATGAGCTCATTTTGTCTGCGGCGCGAAGAGCGACGGCGCGGGAACGGTGGGCACCCAAAGTGTACCTCGGAAAAACTAAGAACCAAGAACTAAGAACTAAGAACCATGACGACTTCTAAAATCCGCGAGCAGTTCCTCAAATACTTCGAATCGAAGCGCCACCGCCGCGTGCCCAGCTCCTCGCTCGTGCCGGCGGGTGATCCGACGTTGCTCTTCACCAACGCCGGGATGAATCAGTTCAAGGACTGCTTTCTCGGCCGCGAGCAGCGCGACTACACGCGTGCCACCACGTCGCAGAAGTGCGTGCGCGCCGGCGGCAAGCACAACGACCTCGAGAACGTTGGGCGCACGGCGCGCCACCTCACCTTCTTCGAGATGCTCGGCAACTTCTCCTTCGGCGACTACTTCAAGGAAGACGCCATCCATTTCGCGTGGGAGCTCATCGTCGACGTCTTCAAGCTCGATCCCGAGCGCCTCTGGTTCAGCGTCTTCGAAGGCGACGCCAACGTCCCCGCCGACGAGGAGGCGGCGCGGCTGTGGGTGAAGGCCGGCGCGCGTCCGGAACGCGTGCTGCGCTTCGGCCGCAAGGACAACTTCTGGCAGATGGGCGACACCGGTCCGTGCGGTCCCTGCTCGGAGATCCACTACTTCCGCGGCAACGACCTCTCGCAGAATGTCGCCTCGCTGGTCAACGGCGAGGGCGACGACACGATGGAGATTTGGAACCTCGTCTTCATGCAGTACGACCGCAGCGCCGAGGGGACGCTCACGCCGTTGCCGGCGCCGTCGGTCGACACGGGGATGGGACTGGAGCGGCTCACCAGCGTTTTGCAGAAGGCCGCGACCGTCTACGACATCGACGCCTTCCAGACCGTGATGAACGCGATTGCGAAGCGCGCCGGGCGCAACTACGGCGGCGACATGGACGACGAGCTCGATACCGCCATGCGCGTCCTCTGCGATCACGCGCGCTCGTCGACCTTCCTCATCGCCGACGGCGTCATACCGTCGAACGAAGGCCGCGGCTACGTGCTGCGGCGCATCATCCGCCGCGGCATCCGCTTCGGGCGCAAGCTGCCGAACGCGATCGTGCTGTCGGGCCTTGTCGACGCCGTCATCGCATCGATGGACGGCGCGTATCCGGAGCTGACGGAGCGGCGCGAGGCGATCCTGCGCACGCTCGAGTCCGAAGAGGAGCGCTTCTCACGCACTTTAAGCGCAGGCATGGAGCGCGTCGGCGCGGTCCTCGACGACGTCCGCGCCCGCGGCGAGCGCACCCTCGGCGGCGCGGAGGTCTTCCGCCTCTACGACACCTACGGCATCCCCATCGACCTCATCGCCGAGATGGCCGAGGAAGAGGGCGTCACGCTCGACCGCGAGGGCTTCGAGGTCATGATGGCCGACGCGCGCGCCAAGGCGAAGGCGTCGTCGCGCTTCCAGGCCGCAGCGGCCGCGAACATCAACTTCGAAGAAAACGAGTTCGTAGGCTACGAGCACTACACCGACGTCGCGTGCGAGGTGAAGACCGTCGTCAGCGGCGACGCCGAGGTCTCGCAGCTCGCCAAGGGTCAATCGGGCGCCGTCGTCATCGACCCGACGCCGTTCTACGCCGAGAGCGGCGGGCAGATCGGCGACACCGGCGAGCTCTCGTGGCCAAACGGCCGCGCCGCCGTCACGAACACCTACAAAGTCGGCGTGACGACGATCTCCGACGTCACCGTCGAGGAGGGGACGCTCGCGCCCGGGCTGCGCGTCACCGCGACCGTGCCGCGCTTCACGCGCCTCGACACGACGGCGAACCACACCGCCACGCACCTCCTGCACAAGGCGCTGAAGGACATCCTCGGACCGACCGTGCAGCAGGCCGGCTCGCTAGTCGCGCCCGACCGGCTGCGCTTCGACTACACGTACCACCAGCCGCTCACCGACGAGCAGATCCGGCAGATCGAGGACATCGTCAACGAGAAGATCCGCGAGAACGTCGCCGTGACGAAGACGGTCATGCCGATCGCCGAGGCGAAGCGCACGGGCGCCGTGGCCATGTTCGGCGAGAAGTACGGCGAGAACGTGCGCATCGTGGCCGCGGGCGACTTCTCGCGCGAGTTCTGCGGCGGCTGCCACGTCGAGCGCACCGGCGACATCGGCGTGTTCAAGATCGTCTCCGACCGCTCCCTCGCCGCGGGAGTGCGGCGCATGGAAGCGGTGACCGGGCGCGGCGCGCTCGAGCACATCCGCGTGCGCGAGCAGCAGGCGCAGAGCGCCGAGGCCGCGGCGCTGGCGAAGCAGAAGCAGCTCGAGAAAGAGATCAAGCAGCTGAAGACGCGCCTGGCCAGCGGCGGCGGCGCGCCGGCGGCGGCCGAGGCGCCGCGCGACGTGAACGGCGTGAAGTTCATGACGCGCCGCGTCGACGACGTCAGCGGCGGCGACCTCCGCAACCTCGCCGACGAGATGCGCTCGAAGATCAAGAGCGGCGTCGTGGTCCTCGGCAGCGTCAGCGACAGCAAGGTCACGCTGCTGACCGCGGTGACGAAGGACCTCGTCGAGCGCGTCTCCGCCACGTCGCTCCTCGGCAAGCTCGCCCCGATCGTCGGCGGCAAGGGCGGCGGCAAGCCCGACCTCGCGCAGGCAGGCGGCAAGGAGCCGGGCAAACTCGACGAGGCGCTCGAGCAGGTGCCGGGAGCGCTGCGGGAGCTGTTGGCGGGGTAGAACGCGCCGCTGTCCGCCGGTACACCACGGAGATTCAGAACGCAGAATGCGAATGCAGACGCCATTAAGTTGGGGTCACATCTGGAAAATCAACTTAACTCGGCCGTCAGGACGGTTTTCCAGGCAGTTAAGTTGATTTTCCAGATGTGACCCCAACTTAACTATAATTTTTCACCTTACCTCTACCGGGCTGAGGAGGGAGTGAAGATGGCTACGTTGCGCGCACGAGCTCTCGGGGTGGTGGCGGCGGTGCTCCTCGGAGTCCTTCTCGCGGCTCCGGCGCACGCGCAGAGCTGCGGGCCGATGGACGTCACGTTCATCATCGACGAGACCGGCTCCATGACCGACGTCATCAAGCAGGTGCAGACGCAGGTCGGAAAAATCGCCGACGCCGTCGAAGTGGCCTCGGGCGGCGACTTCCAATTCGCCCTCGTCGGCATGCCCGACAACAACATCGACGTCATCGAGAACTTCTCCTCCGACCGCGCGGCCTTCAACACCGCCGTGGCCAAGCTCGCCGTCTCCGGCGGCTGCGGCGGCGTGCCGTACGACGAGGCCATCAACACCGTCGTCAACTCCCTCAAGGCCCGCACCGGCTCCGAGGGGAAGCAGCTCAACGACTTCGCCGGCGGCTGGCGTCCGCAGGCCGCGAAGATCGTCATCATCGTCACCGACACCCTGCCGCAGGCCTTCACCTGCCAGTTCGTGCAGGGCGTTCACGATGTCGCCGCGCACGACTTCGCCGCCCAGGCCGCCGCGGCCGACATCCACGTCACCATGGTCTACGTCCCGACCGGCAACCAGCCCGAGTCGCAGATCATCGGCATCATGCAGGACGTCACGGCGACGTCGGGGGGCCTCTTCAAGGAGGCCAAGGGCGACGCCAGCGACCTCTCCGACATCATCGTCGACATCGTCAAGCAGTGCGGCGGCGCGTCGGGCGCGGGGAGCCAGAACCTCATCGTCGATCCGACCGAGGTCTTCCTCTCGAACCAGGAGAGCGCCGACGTCAACACCACGTTCTACCTGCCGGCGACCGGCACGCAGGCCACCGCGTACAGCGCGTCCGGGCTGCCGTCCGATTCGACCGTGCAGTTCCTCTCGCGCACGCCCGACGTCGAGGGCACCGAGGCGCGCACGATGCGCATCACCATCGGCCCCGACACGCCGCCCGGCACGTACGTCCTCACCGTGAAGGCGTCGCGCGACGACATCGTCGATCAGTTCAACTACGTCCTCGTCTTCGTCGACTGCCGGCCGCCGTTCATCCTCGGCGTGAACGACCTCGGCACGCAGACGCAGACGGTGGCCTCGGGCACGCGCGCGAACCTGAAAGTCGTCCCCGGCGGCAACGGGCCGTTCCACTACCAGTGGTACCAGGGCCACAGCGGCAGCACGGCCTTCCCGATCGCCGGCGCGACGTCGAACACACTGCAGACGTCCGCGATCACGGCGCCGGCGGAGTTCTGGGTGCGCGTGACGAACGGCTGCGGATCGCGCGACAGCGCCACCGCGACGGTGTCGCCGAGGTAATCGACGAGCGCCGCCGGCACGCACCAGTGGGGGACGCAGCCCGAGATGTTCGGGCCGCGCCACGAATACCGCCTCGGCATCATCCTCGATGAAGCCGGCAGGCTCCCCGCCGGCGCGCGCGTGCTCGACGGCGCCGTCGGCCTCGGCCAGCTCGCGCGGCGGATGCAGCGGCGCGGCTACCGCGTCATCGGCATCGACTACGCCTTCGACGCGGCGCTGTACGCGACGCGCAACGGCACGCCGAGCGTCGTCGGCGACATGACCCGGATGCCGTTCCGCGACGGCGCCTTCGATGGCGTCACGACCGGCGAGACCCTCGAGCACCTCGACGACGACGCCGGCGCCGCGCGCGAGGTCGGCCGCGTCCTCCGCCGCGGCGGCACGTGCATCGCCACCGTGCCGGCGCTGCGGTCGCTCTGGTCGAAGAGCGACGACTACTACGAGCACCGCCGCCGCTACGCGCGCGCCGAGCTCACCGCGCTCTTCGGCGGCTTCGACATCGTGAAGGCGAAGTTCTGGGGCTTCCCGATCGTCCTCGCGTACGACACGCTCTTCCTGCTACCGATGAACAAGCGCCGCGCGCGCCGTCCGGTCGCGGACGACGCGGCGCTGCAGTCGGTCGCGCGCGTGGGACGGGCGCGGTGGCTCGTGCGCATCGTGCGGGCCATCTTCTCCATCGACCGGCTGTTCGGGTGGATCCCGTTCGGCCCGGGACTGCTGCTGGTGGCGAGGAAGCGATGAGGATCGCGGTCGCGGACGGCCCGATCACCGCGGACGACCTGCTCGCCGACTGGCTCGTCGTCACCGAGCGCGCCACGCTCACGATCGACGCGTCGCTCGCCGGCCCGCTCCTCTGGCGCCTCGGCCCGGGCGCGTACCGGCGCTACCTCCTCGGCGAGCTCGACGCGCGCGCGGTCGCGGACGGCGCGTTCGAGCTCGGCGCGCGCAGCCGGCTGGCCCTCGACGTCGGCGCGGAGCTCCTCGCGCATCGTGGAGGCGACGCGCTCGAACGCGCCGCCTTCGCACTTCTCTTCGCCGCCGGCGAGCCGCAGGAGGGACTGGCCGCGTTTCTGGAGAAGCGGACGCCGCGCTTCCGTTGAGCCCGTTCGTGATCCGCGTCACGTATGACGCGCGGGAATAGACCTTAACCCCCTGCGGTACGATTGAGCCTATGAGTCAGATCGATCTTGAGAAATCCGCCGCCGCCGCGCCCGTCGCCGAGCCGCGCGACGCCGAGCAGCTCCCGCTCTTCGCCCGCGACACGCTCGCCGAGGTGAGGAAGGAAGAACCGGCGTGGCGGCGGGAGTCGACGAAGAAGCCGGCCTGGAAGAGCGACTTCACCACCGTCAGCGGCATGGAGACGAACCCGATGGCGACGCCGCTCTCCGTCGCCGGGCAGGACTGGAACGAGATCGGCTGGCCGGGCGAGTTCCCGTACACGCGCGGCATCCATCCGGCCGGCTACCGCGGCCGCCTCTGGACCATGCGCCAGTTCGCCGGCTTCGGCACCGCGGCGAACACCAACCAGCGCTTCAAGTACCTCCTGGCGCACGGGCAGACCGGACTCTCCACCGCGTTCCACCTGCCGACGCTCTACGGCTACGACTCCGACCATCATTTCAGCGCCGGCGAGGTCGGCAAGTGCGGCGTGGCCGTCGACTCGCTGGCGGACATGGAAGTCCTCTTCGACGGCATCAACCTCGAGGACGTCACCGTCTCGATGACCATCAACTCCACCGCGCCGATCCTCCTGGCCATGTACCTCGCGGTCGCGGAGAAGCAGGGCGCCGACTGGAAGAAGATCAGCGGCACGCTGCAGAACGACATCCTCAAGGAGTACATCGCCCAGAAGGAGTACATCTTTCCGCCGCGCCCCTCGATGCGGCTGATCACCGACATCTTCCGCTTCTGCGCCGAGAACGTGCCGAAGTACAACACCATCTCCATCAGCGGCTATCACATCCGCGAGGCCGGCTCGACCGCGCTGCAGGAGCTCGCCTTCACCTTGCGCGACGGCATGGAGTACGTCGAGTACGGCGTGCGCGCGGGGCTCGACGTCGACGACTTCGCGCCGCGGCTCTCGTTCTTCTTCAACTCGCACAACGACCTTTTCGAGGAGGTGGCCAAGTTCCGCGCCGCGCGCCGGGTCTGGGCGAAGGTCATGCGCGACCGCTACAACGCCCGCGATCCGCGCTCGTGGATGTGCCGCTTCCACACGCAGACGGCCGGCTGTTCGCTGACGGCGCAGCAGCCGTACAACAACATCGTCCGCGTGACCGTGCAGGCGCTCGCCGCGATCCTCGGCGGGACGCAGTCGCTGCACACGAACTCGCTCGACGAGACGCTGGCGTTGCCGACCGAGAAGGCCGCGCGCATCGCCCTCCGCACCCAGCAGATCCTCGCGCACGAGTCCGGCGTCATCAACACCGTCGACCCGCTGGCCGGCTCGTTCTACATCGAGGAGCTGACGAACCGGATGGAGCAGGGCTGCTTCGACTACATCGAGAAGATCGACCGCTTCGGCGGCATGGTCGAGGCCATCGAGGCCGGCTTCCCGCAGCGCGAGATCTGGGACGCGGCCTATCAGTACCAGCGCTCCGTCGACAGCGGCGAGAAGGTCGTCGTCGGCGTCAACGGCTTCCGCCTCGACGAGGAAGAGCCGTACGACGCGCTCTACATCGACGAGTCGGTGACGGCGCAGCAGCTCGAGATCCTGAACCGCGTCCGCGCCACCCGCGACGCCCGCCGCGTCGAGGAGACGCTGCAGGCGCTGCGCAACGCGGCTTCCGACGAGGCGACGAACACGATGCCGTTCATCATCGACGCCGTGCGCGCGTACGCGACGGTGGGGGAGATCTCGGACGCCCTGCGCGACGTCTTCGGGACGTACCAGGAGCCGGCGCTGTTTTAGCGGTTGGCGATTAGCGATTGGCGATTGGGTCCGCCGCCCACCCCGAATCGCGAATCGCGAATCGCGAATCGCGATTCGGGCCGCCCTCCCTAACCGCCAACCGCTAACCCCTAAGGAAGCTCTGCGCAAGTGTCATCCTGAAGCCGCGTAGACGGCGAAGGATCCCCTGCCCACATGCGCGTCTCTCGCAGAAAGGCGGGGGATTCCTCACCGTCTGCGCGGCTCGGAAT
>Ga0070717_10000047_pt1 | contig 106225 bp, 91 predicted proteins | sample LARL113metaG_FD_71366 | JGI IMG/M metagenome (GOLD analysis project Ga0070717, IMG submission 71366) | Corn, switchgrass and miscanthus rhizosphere microbial communities from Kellogg Biological Station, Michigan, USA - LAR L11-3 metaG | ecosystem: Host-associated > Plants > Roots > Rhizosphere...
CGGCGTCGACGCCGTTCCGCCGATCGGCCTGCCGCTGGCGAATGTCACCGTCCATCTGCTCGACGCCGATCTGCAGCCGGTGCCGGCCGGTGTGAGCGGGGAGCTCTTCATCGGCGGCGACGGCGTGGCGCGCGGCTACTTCGGCCGCCCCGCGCTCACCGCCGAGCGCTTCATCCCGAACCCATTCTCGGCGGTGCCGGGCGCGCGTCTCTATCGCACCGGCGACCTGGCGCGCCGGCGTCCCGACGGGAAGATCGAGTTCCTCGGACGCGGCGACGATCAGGTCAAAGTGCGCGGCTTCCGCATCGAGCTCGGCGACGTCGAGGCGGCCCTGCGCCGCCAGCCGGCCGTCGCCGACGCGGTCGTCCTCGCGCGCGACGACGACGGCGTCCGCCGCCTCGTCGCCTACGTCGTCCCGCGCGACGGCGCGTGCGACATGGCCGCGCTGCGCGAGGCCCTCGGCAGCGAGCTGCCGTCATACATGGTGCCGTCGCTCTTCGTCGAGCTCGCGGCCATGCCGCTCACGGCGAGCGGCAAAGTCGACCGCCGCGCCCTCCCCACGCCGGCCGCGATGCCGGTCGAGCGCGCCTCGTACGTCGCGCCGCGCAACGGCATCGAGGAGACGCTCGCCGCGATCTGGGCGCGGGTGCTGCGCGCCGATCGCGTGGGCGTTCACGACAACTTCTTCGAGCTCGGCGGCGACTCCATCCTGGCCATCCAGGTCATCGCCCGCGCCAACGAGGCCGGCGTGCGCCTCACGCCGAAGCAGCTCTTCCAGCACCAGACCATCGCGCAACTCGCTCACGTCGCCGGCACGGCCAAGGCCATCGAGGCCGAGCAGGGGGCCGTCACCGGCGACGTCCCGCTCACGCCGGTGCAGCATTGGTTCTTCGAGCGCGAGCTCGAGAATCCGGAGCATTGGAATCAGGCCTTCGTCCTGGAGCTGCGGCGTCCGGTCGATCCGGCCGCGCTCGAGGCCGCGGCGCGCGCGGTGCTCGCGCATCACGACGCCCTGCGCCTCCGCTTCGAGCGGACGGACGGCGGATGGCGGCAGCAGAACGCCGCCGTCGACGAATCATTCGTGCTCGATGTCGCCGACATCGCTTCGCTCGACGCCGCCGCCGTGGCGGAGACGATCTCGCGGATCGGCGACGAGCTGCAGGCGAGCATGCGCTTCGCCGGCGGGCCGATGTTCCGCATGGCCCTCTTCGACGGCGCCGGCGAGCGCGCCAGCCGGCTGCTCCTGGCGGCGCATCACCTCGTCGTCGACACCGTCTCGTGGCGCGTGATCTTCGACGACCTGCAGCGCGCGTACGAGCAGCTCGCGCGCGGCGAAACGGCCGTCCTCCCGCCGAAGACGACGTCGTACCGCGACTGGGCGCGGAAGCTCGCCGATTACGCGCAGAGCGACGCCCTCCGCACCGAGGCCGAGGCGTGGCGCGAGCTCGTCGCTGCCGACGTTCCGCCGGCGGCGCTGCCGGTCGACCGCGACGGCGGCGCGAACGACGCGAGCACCGTCCGCGGCGTGGCCACCGTGCTGCGCCCCGAGCTGACGCGCGCGCTCCTGCAGCAGGCTCCCGCGGCGTACCGCACGCAGATCGAAGACCTGCTTCTCTCCGCGCTCGTGCTGGCGGTGGCGCGCTCGACCGGCGACCGCGCGCTGCTCGTCGAGCTCGAGGGACACGGCCGCGAAGAGCTGTTCGACGACGTCGATCTCTCGCGCACGGTCGGCTGGTTCACCAGCGCCTATCCGGTGCTGCTCGACGCGCGCGAGGCGCACGGCGTCGGCGCCACGATCAAGAGCGTCAAGGAGACGCTCCGCCGCGCCAAGTCGCGCGGCGTCTTCTTCGGCATCGCCAAGTACCTCGCTCCGCCCGAGGTGGCCGCGCCGCTGCGCGCGCTGCCGAAGGCGCAGCTCAGCTTCAACTACCTCGGCCAGTTCGATCAGCAGGTCGACGACCGGAACGCCCTCTTCGGCTTCGGCCGCGAGAGCGCCGGCGTCGCGCAGGACCCGCGCAGCACGCGGCCCTGCCTCGTCGACGTCGCCGCGAGCGTGGCCGGCGGATCGCTGCAGATCTCATGGAGCTACAGCAGCGAGATCCACGACGCCGCCACCATCGAGCGCCTGGCGCGCGACTACGCCGCCGAGCTGACCGCGCTCATCGAGCACTGCACGGAACCCGGCGTGGCCGGCTTCACGCCCTCCGACTTCCCGCTGGCGCGCCTCGACCAGCGCCAGGTCGACCGCCTCACCGCCGGCGGCGGCGTCGCCGACGTCTACGCCGTCACGCCGCTGCAGCACGGCATGCTCTACCACGCGCTGCACGATCCTGAATCGGCGACGTACTTCCAGCAGGTCGCCTTCGACCTCGAGGGGACGCTCGACGCCGACGCCTTCGGGCGCGCCTGGCAGCACACCATCGAGCGCCACTCCATCCTTCGGACGAAGTTCGCCTGGGACGAGCTCGAGGCGCCGGTGCAGATCGTGACCGAGCCGGGGACGATCCCGTATCGCTTCGAGGACTGGAGCGCGATGCCGTCCGCCGAGCAGGAGGCGCGGCTCGAAGAGGCCCTGCAGCGCGACCGCCGCGCGCCGTTCGACCTCGCGGCGGCGCCGCCGCTGCGGCTGTCGCTCGTCCGTCTCGGCGCGCAACGCCATCGCTTCACGCTCAGCCACCATCACCTGCTCCTCGACGGCTGGTCGCTGCCGCTGCTGTTGCAGCACGTCTTCGCCGCGTACGAGTCGTTCGTCCGCGGCGCGGCGCCGAGCCTGCCGGAGCCGCGGCCGTTCCGCGACTACATCGCCTGGCTGGCCGCGCAGGATCGCGGCGAGGCGCGCCGCGTCTGGCGCGAGCGCCTGGCCGGGTTCAGCGCGCCGACGCAGTTGCCCAAGCGCGCCGCGTCGTCCGCCGAGCCGCGCGCGGTGCGCAACGAGCGGCGCGAGCTCGTCCTCTCCCCGGAGTGGACCGAGCGCCTGCAGCGCTTCGCCCGCCAGCAGCAGTTGACGCTCAACACGATCCTGCAGGGGGCCTGGGCGGCGGTGCTGAGCTGCTACAGCGGCGCGTCCGACGTCCTCTTCGGCTCGACCGTGGCCGGACGTCCCACCGATCTCGCCGGCGTCGAGTCGATGCTCGGCCTCTTCATCAACACGCTGCCGACGCGCGTGGCCGTCTCCCCGTCGTCCTCGCTGGCCGGCTGGCTGGCCGCGCTGCAGCGCGAGCAGGTCGAGCTGCGCGGCTACGAGCACATGCCGCTCTTCGAGCTGCAGGCGCTCAGCGACGTCCCGCGCGGCACGCCGCTCTTCGAGACGCTCTTCGTTTACGAGAACTATCCGGTGGCCCAAGGCACGGCGGACGACGGCGCGCCGCTGCGCCTCGCCGGCACGCGCTCGTTCGAGCAGACCAACTTCCCGCTGACGTTCGTGGCCTCGGTGATGGACGGCCTGATGCTGCGGCTCGACTTCGATCCCGCCGTGTACGAGCCGCACGTCATCGAAGGCATGCTGGCGCGGCTCGAGCAGTTCGTCGACCGCGTCGTCGACGCTCCCGCGCAGCCGCTGGCGTCGCTCGATCTCACCGTCGAGAGCGAGCGCGCGCGCCTCGCGGAGTGGAACGCCACCGAGGTGCCGTTCCACGCCGACGCCACCGTCGCGGATCTCGTCGCCGCGCAGGCGGCCCGCACGCCCGGCGCGATCGCCGTCGTCTGCGACGGCGTCCGCCTGACCTACGCGGAGCTCGACGCGCGCGCGAATCGCATCGCCCGCGAGCTCCAGTCCCGCGGCGCCGGCCCCGATCGCCTCGTCGGGCTCTGCATGAGCCGCACGGCGGACCTGATCGTGGCGATGCTCGGCATCCTGAAGTCCGGCTCCGGCTACGTGCCACTCGATCCGACGTATCCGGCCGACCGCCTGGCCTACATGGCCGAAGACGCGGGCCTTCGGATTCTCGTCACCGAGGAGTCGCTGCTCGGCCGCGTCGACGTGCCGGGTGCGAACGTGCTCTGCATCGACCGCGATGCCGCGCTGCTCGAGCGCCACGATCCCTCGGCGCCGGTCAGCGGCGCCGGCGGCGCGAACGTCGCGTACGTCATCTACACCTCCGGCTCGACCGGCCGGCCGAAGGGCGTCGTCATCGAGCAGCACAGCGTCGTGTCGTTCGTCCACTGGGGCCGCCGCGAGTACGGTGTCGAGCGCCTCCGCCGCGTGCTCGTCTCGACCTCCATCTGCTTCGACATTTCCGTTTTCGAGATCTTCGTTCCGCTGGCCGCCGGCGGCGCGATCGTCGTTGCCGAGAACGCGCTCGATGCCGCGCCGCTCCTCGAGCCCGAGGAGATCACGCTGATCAACGTCGTCCCCTCGGCTACGCGCGAGCTGATCGGCGCGATGCGTCTGCCCCGCGCGCTGCGCACGGTGAACAACGGCGGCGAAGCGATCCCCGCCGATCTGGTCGACAAGATCTACGATGCGGGCTCCATCAACGATCTCTTCAACGTCTACGGCCCGACCGAGACCACCGTGTACTCGACGTGGGCGCGCATGGCCAAAGGCGAAGCGCCGGTCGTCGGACGGCCGCTCGACAACACCCAGGTCCACATCCTCGACGCGCGCCTCGTCCCCGTGCCGCTCGGCGCGACCGGCGAGATCTACATCGCCGGCGAAGGCGTCGCGCGCGGCTATCACGCCCGTCCCGAGCTGACCGCCGAGCGCTTCGTGGCCGATCCGTTCGCGGCCGTTCCCGGCCGCCGCATGTACCGCACCGGCGACCTCGGACGCTTCCGCGCCGACGGCGCGATCGAGCACCTCGGGCGCATCGACCATCAGGTCAAGGTGCGCGGCTACCGCATCGAGCTCGGCGAGATCGACAGCGTGTTGATGCAGCACCCGGGCGTGCACATGGCCGCCGCCGTGGCGCGGCAGCGCGATTCGATGACGCGCCTTCTGGCCTTCATCGTCCCCGACGGCCCCGCGCCCGACGCCGCGGAGCTGCGCGCGTTTCTGCGCGAGCGGCTGCCGGAGCACATGATCCCGGCGGTCTTCACCGTCGTCGACGCCCTCCCGCTCACCGCGAACGGCAAGGTCGATCGCAAGGCCTTGCCGGACGCCGACGTCCAAGCCGCGCGCGACGTCGTCGCGCCGCGCACGCCGCTCGAGCGCGAGCTCGCCGCGATCTACGCCGATGTCCTCGGCCTCGCCGCCGTCGGCGTCCACGACGCGTTCTCCGAGATCGGCGGCGACTCGATCTCAGCGATGCGCGTGGTTGCCCGCATCCGCGCCAACGGCCACGAGATCCGCCTCGTCGACCTGCTGCGCTGGCAGACCGTCGAGGCACTCGCCGCCGCGATCGAAGGGATCCGCCCGGCGCCGCAAACGCTCGTGCCGCTGCGTGCCGCCGGCTCGCGTCCGCCGCTCTTCTGCGTGCACGCGGTCGACGGCGGCGTGGCCGCGTACGTCGAGCTGGCCCGGCTCCTCGGCGACGACCAGCCGGTGTACGGCCTGCAGGCCTTCGGCATCGACGGCCGCACGGACGTGCTGCGGAGCATCCCGGAGATGGCCGCGGCGTACGCCGGCGCCATCCGCTCCGTGCAGCCGGCCGGCCCGTATCATGTCGCCGGCTGGTCAATGGGCGGCGAGATCGCGCTGGAGATCGCCCAGCAGCTGCGGCGCGCCGGCGAAGAGGTTGCCCTCGTGGCCGCGATCGACTCCGAAATCCACGTCACGCCGCGTCCGTTCCAGGAGAGCGAAGTGATCGACTGGATGCTCGAGCAGTTCGGCGACGCGGTCTCGCGCGAGGAGCTGCTGTCGCTTGCGCCGCCTGCGCGCGCCGCCCGTCTGCACGAGAGGCTCACCGCGCGCGGCATGATGCCGGAAGGCGTTACCGCCGACGACATCGAGCGCTCCTTCGAAGTCAACGTGCGCCACGTGGCGGCCTCGCGCGCCTACGCCGCGCAGCCGTACGACGGGCGCGTGCTGCTCGTCAAAGCCGCCGACCAAACCGGGCGCGCCGCCGCGGCGGATCTCGGCTGGTCCGCGGTCGCGCGCGGCGTCGACGTCCGCGTCGTCGGCGGCAATCACTTCAACCTGATGTCACCGCCGCAGATCGCCGGCGTCGCCGCGGCGCTGGCGGCGGCGCTCGAGCAAACGCGGCTCGTCGAGGCGGAGGTCTGAGCGTGCTGTCGGCGTTGAAGCGGACGATCAAGAGCGCATTCGGCTCCGTCAGCGGCGCCGAGCCCGAGCCGCCGCTCCTCGACGCGGTGCTGGCGCCGTCGCCGGAGATCACAGCGCTGAGCGACGCCGGGCTGCGCGCCGCGGCACTCGCGCTGCGCGGCCGCGCGCGCGCCGGCGCCGAGCTTTCCGACCTCGTCGTCGACGTCTTCCGCATCGCCCGCGAAGGCTCGCGCCGCCTCCTCGGGCTCGCGCCGTTCGACGTGCAGATGATCGGCGCCCTTCGCCTCTACGAAGGCCACATCGTCGAGATGGCCACCGGCGAGGGGAAGACGCTCGTGGCCACGTTCCCCGCCATCGTTCATGCGCTGGCCGGCAACGGCGTGCACGTCCTCACCGTCAACGATTACCTGGCTGGCCGCGACGCGAGCTGGATGCGGCCGCTGTACGAGCTGTTCGGCCTCGAGGTGGCGGCGATCCATCAGCGCCTCGGCAAGGAGGAGCGCCGCCGCGCCTACGAGGCCGAGGTCACCTACGTCACGGCCAACGAGGCCGGCTTCGACTACCTCCGCGACCACCTTGCCCTGCGGCCGGGCGATGTCGTGCAGCGCCCGTTCGCCTTCGCCATCGTCGACGAGGTCGACTCCATCCTCATCGACGAAGCGCGCATCCCGCTCGTCATCGCCGGCGGCGCGCGCAGCAGCGGCGCGCACGCGCACGCCGCGGCCGCCGTCGTGCGGCAGCTCGTCCGCGGGCAGGATTACGTCTTCGACGAGAACCAGCGCAACGTGATCCTCACCGACCGCGGCGTCGAGCGCGCCGAGGCGCTGCTCGGAATCGCCAATCTGTACGAGGAGGCGGCGGACGACCTCCACGCCTCCATCAACGTCGCCCTGCAGGCCGAGGCGCTGCTGCGGCGCGACGTCGACTACGTGATCAAGGACGGCAAGATCCAGCTCGTCGACGAGCTCAAAGGGCGCGTGGCGCACCGCCGCCGCTGGCCCGACGGCATCCACACCGCGCTCGAGGCGAAGGAAGGGTTGCCGCTCACCGTCGAGGGAACGATCCTCGGCTCGCTGACCGTGCGCGGCCTCATGTCGCTCTACCCGCGCATCTGCGGCATGACCGGCACCGCCGCCACGGAGGCGGCGGAGTTTCGCGAGACCTACGGGCTGAACGTCGCCGTGATCCCGCCCAACCGCCCGTCGATCCGCGTCGATCATCCCGACGTCGTGTCGCCCGATCAGGAGTCGAAGTGGCGCGCGGTGGTGGCCAGGATCGCGGAGCTGCACGCCGCCGGCCGCCCCGTGCTCGTCGGTACGCGCACGGTCGAGGAGTCGGAGCACCTCGCGGCCCGGCTCGCCGGCATCGCCTGCAACGTGCTGAACGCGCGCAACGACGAGCTCGAGGCCGCGATCATCGCCGACGCCGGCGACCTCGGCGCGGTGACGATCTCGACGAACATGGCCGGACGCGGCACCGACATCCGCCTCGGCGGCGCGAACGAAGCGCACGCCGATGCCGTGCGCGCCCTCGGCGGCCTCTTCGTCCTCGGCACGAACCGCCACGAGAGCCGCCGCATCGACTCGCAGCTCCGCGGCCGCGCCGGACGCCAGGGCGATCCCGGCGAGACGCAGTTCTTCGTCGCCCTCGACGACGACCTCATGGTCCGCTACGGCCTCACCGACGCCATCAAGGCGCAGGCCGCGCCCGCCGAGGAGATCGCGCGCGCCCAGCGCATCATCGAAGGGCAGAACTTCGACATCCGCCGCAACCTCCTCAAGTACGACCTGCTGCTCGACCGGCAGCGCCGCATCGTCTACGCGAAACGGGAAGAGATCCTCTTCGGCGAAGTCGACGGCATCCTCGCCAACGCTCCCGAAACGATGGAGCGATGGGACGAGCTGGAGGCGCGATACGGCGAGCCGCTGCTGCGCGAGGCGGAGCGGATGCTCACGCTCGCGCTGCTCGACCGCCTCTGGTCCGATCATCTCTTCGAGGTCGGCGAGGTGCGCGAGGGGATCCACCTCCGCTCGCTCAGCGGCGACCCGTTCCAGGAGTTCAATCTCTACGTCTTCCAGCGCTTCCGCGAGCTGTTCGATACGCTCGACACCAGCGTGATCGCCGTTTTCCTGGAGGCGCACATCGACGAGAACGGCATCGATCTCGACCGCGCCGGACTCGGCGCGCCCGCGTCGACCTGGACGTATCTCGTCACCGACAACCCGTTCGGCACATCGATGGAGCGCCTGATGCGCGGGCTCCGCAACCGCGTGGTGGCCGCCTACCATGCACTCACGCGTTGAGGTCTGGACCGCGCGCATCGACGCCGACGACGACGCCATCCGCGCGCTGGCGTCGCTGCTCGACGACGAAGAGCGCGCCAAGGCCGCGCGCTTTCACTTCGAGGCCGACCGCCGCCGCTGCATCGTCGCCCGCGGCGCGCTGCGCACGCTTCTCGCCCGCCGCCTCGGCCGCGACGCACGCGCTCTTCGCTTCGTCTATGGACCGCAGGGGAAGCCGGCGCTCGAAGGGGGCGAGTTGGAGTTCAACGTGAGCCACTCCGGCGACTGCGTGGCCGTCGCCATCGCCGACGGATCGCCGATCGGCCTCGACGTCGAATGCCCGAAGCCGATGAGCGACCGCGTCGCGCTCGCCGAACGATTCTTCGCCGCCGAGGAAGCGGACGTCGTGAAGCGCGCGGCCGCCGACGGCGCCGCGGCGGCGTTCTACTCGATCTGGACGGCGAAGGAGTCGGTGATCAAGGCCGCCGGCGGCGGGCTGTCGATCGAGCTCGACTCGTTCGTGGTGACGCCGCTGCGCGATGGCCTCACGCCCGTCAAGAATCGCGGCCGCAATCCGCAGTTGGACGGCTGGTCGGTGCTCCCGCTCCCCTCCATCGGCGGTTGCTACGCCGCCGTGGCCGCGCGCGGCAGCGGCTGGACCGCGGTCGTCGGCGAGCTCGTGGCATGAACGTCGTTCGACGAAGTCTGCTCGAAGGAGCCGGCGGCGCGGAAGGAGTCGTGGTCGTCATCGACGTGCTGCGCGCCTTCAGCTCGAGCGCGCTGATGTTCCACTACGGCATCGAGGAGCTCGTCCTGGTGCGGACGCCCGAGGAGGCGCTCGCGCTCCGCCGCGCCGACGCCGCCTGGATCGTCGCCGGCGAGGTGAAGGGGGTGAAGGTCGACGGCTTCGACATCGGCAATTCGCCGAGCGAGATCATCGAGCTCGGCGAGCGCTTTTTCCGCGGCCGCCGCGTCGTCCTCCGCTCCAGCGCCGGCACGCAGGGAGTGGCCGGCGCGATCGTCACGGCCGACGAGGTCGTCCTCGGCAGCTTCATGACCGCCGCCGCGACCGCGCGCTACCTCCGCCGCCGCTGCGGCGACACCGTGCCGGTCACGCTGCTCGCGATGGGCCTCCAGGGCCACAGCCGCTCGGTCGAAGACGAGGGCTGCGCCGATTATCTGCAGCACCTCCTCGCCGGCACGCCCTACGATCACCTGGCGACGGTGTGGCGGTGCCTGACCGATCCGTTCATCGCGAAAAGCCTGCGCGGCGAGCGCCCTCACATGCCCCGCGAAGACGTGATCCTCGTTCTCCAACGCGACCTGCTCGACTTCTGTCTCGTGGCCAGACGGGAGGGGGAGCGGGTGGTGGTGGAAGCGACGCGCGATTTACACGGATGACTCGAGCGTCTGCACAGCGGTCTTGCGCACAAACGCGTGCGGATCGCTGAGAGCACGGGCCCAGACTTGCTCGACGGACGACGGCTCGAGCTTCGCGAGCGAGCTGTAACAAGCGGCGCGCACGCGCGACGAGCGGTGGGTCACGGACAGCGCGTCGAGCGCCGCGGCAGTCGTGGAGTCGCCGATGACTCCGGCCACTTCACAGATTAAAACGCCGCCGGTATTCTGTTTTCCCGAAACGTTCGAGATCGTCTCCGATTCGAGGTCGAAGAAATACTGGTCGCGGGCGAATTCTTCCGGACGCGCGATCATCAGGTTCAGCGAGACCGAGAACTCCTCGGGATGCTCCTGCGAATGAACGTCCTTCGACGCGCGGTAGTACATCACTTTACCGCGCGGCAACGACGTGCGGCCGACATAGTGGAGGTCGACTTTCTCGCCGACCTCTCCGGTCACCGCGGTGTGGTCGTATTCATAGAGGCGGGTCCAATACCCCGAGCCCCAGTATCCGACGGTGAGAAAACTGAAGTTGTGATCATGCGGCACCAGGTACGGGAAGAGTTCCTTCTCCGCCTTGACCAGCTCGGGGATGTTCGACGGCGGCGTCCAGATGTTCGCGCGTACGAACCAATTGTGATGCGAGGCGAGCACGAACGTCTGCGCGGTGTAGTCGTTGCCGACCTGGAAGGCGTCCTCTTTGAGCAGCTCGCTATTCAGATGATCGGTGAGGAATCTCTCGTTGTTCGCGAGCGCGCGCAGCGGCTCCGCGGCCGCGATGGCGCTCTCCGGGTCGGCAGCATCGAAATTCGCGAGCAGATACTCCTGAAACTCGCGGAGGTCGATTTTGTCGTCAGTCGTGGTTTCGATCGTCAGAGCCATGAGAATCTCATTCCGCGGCCGTGGCCGCTGATGCCGCGTGCTCGGCCAGCTTCGCCAGCGCGCGCGTGGCCGCATTGCGAATGTGGGGATGTGGATCGAGAACGGCCTCGCGTATGCGAGCCTCGCCCTCGACCGGATCGATCGCCATGATCGACTGCAAGGCGGTCCAGCGCACGAAATGCTCCCGGTGATCGAGCATCCGCCGCAATCCCGGAAGCGTGGACTCCCCGCCCATCTGCGTAAACAGGCGGGCCGTGTATTGAAGACGCGCGGGCGCGGTCTCCGCGGCGATCGCGCGGAGCGGCAGCAGAGTGGCCGTGTCGTACTCCCAGCGCACCGAGTGCCGGACGTCCGAGCCGAACAGCAGCGTCAGCGTCGGCGCCTCGCAATGACGCGTTCCGATGACATCCCGGCTGGCGACGAAGCTGGCCATGTCGCCGGGGCCCAGCGAGAGATTGCCGTTCGGCAACAGCGCCGCCGACGGATCGAAGACGTCATTGCGAACGCCGGGCGGCTGTTTGAAGAGCTGTAGATCGAGCGCTGCCGGTCCGAGCACCCCCATCATGCGGTGCTCGGGCATCGTCGAGTACGCCGTGTCAGCGATGTCCGACGGGTTGATGAGGACCAGAAGCAAACTGTACCGCGGCCGGGAGGTGATCATCAGCTTCAGGCCCGTGCCGCCCATCGGCAAATAGGTGCCGCCCTCGGCCATGCGGCGGAGCTCGTAATTGATCAACTCGCGCTCGAAGCCTGAACGACAGAGCGCGCGAAAAAACGGCTCGCAGCGCCAGAACGCATCCTCGTCACCGGAAGCGAGCGTCTCGTCCACGGCGGAGATGAATGCATCAAGGGCACGGACGTCGTGAATGCGCTCGGTTTCGCTGGGCGATGCCGGCGGCAGGGAGGGTTTCGGTGCCATGGGGTGTCTCGAGAAGGAAGTGAGAACTGGATCTATCGACGAGAAGCGTTGTAAATCAGCGGTTCCGACGAGATTAGGGCCACGAGACCAGGAAGACGGTCGTGGTGACTTCCGAGATCACCGTGATGTCCCAAATGACCGTAACGCTCTTGCATGACGCGCTGGCGCTGGGCGGTGCGATGACGGCTTCGAGCTCATCAAGCACGAATTGATTCTTCATTGGAGTACTCCTCCTGTCGCTGTCGATACTTCTGGGATATTGAAAAGCGCCTTCTCGAGACACTTCATGGACCCAACATGTGAACGAATGTCCCGCGCGCGCAGATCCACCAGGAAGATGGATTCAACTTAGAGCGGACGGACCAACCTTGTCGGGCGAGATTACAACATTTCCGCACATCCGACAAGACATTTTTTCAGGTGGTATGGGTAGCAGCCTCGAGCGCCGGCGCAACCTCTCCTGTCGCGTCGCGTACAATCCGCACCGGCATCGTGTTTTTCGAAAACGTAAAGATTGCTCTCATCGCGATCGGCGCGAACAAGATGCGCTCGGTTCTCACGGTCCTCGGCGTGATGATCGGCGTCGCCGCCGTCATCGCCGTCGTCTCGCTCGTGCAAGGCATGCAATACCAGATCTCGAGCCAGCTCGAGAACGTCGGAGCGACCTTCATCCGCATCTCGCCCGACTTCTCCGCGACCGGCGGCAATCCGTACCTTCCTCTGCCGTCGCTGACGTACGACGATGCCCTGGCCGTGAAGAACGGCGCCACCGCGATCCGCGACTTTACGCCGCTGTTCATCGCCAACGCCGTTCTGAGAGCCCGCGACACGCGTCACGACGCCACCCTCATGGCCGTCAACAAGAGCTATCCCGACGTCGTCCAGCAGTTCGTCGATCGCGGCCGCTTCTTCAGCGTCATCGACGAGGAAACGAGAAAGCGGGTGGCCGTCCTCGGCCCGGAGGCCGCCAGGCAACTGAAATTGACCGACGCCGTGGGCAAAGACATCCGCGTGGACGACAACAATTTCACCGTCGTCGGCGTGATGGAAAAACGGGGCTCGTCAATCGGCGGCGACCCGGACGACGTGATCTACATCCCGTTCGCCACCGCCCAGATGATCTATGGTCCCGACCGGATGCAACACATCCCGATCCTGATGCAAGTGCGCACGCGCGACGAGATCGATCTGGCCAAGGAGCAGGTGAGCGACGTCCTGCGCGCGCGGCATCATCTGCGAAAAGGGCAGCCCAATGACTTTCAGATCACTTCGCAGGAAGAACTGATGAAGACGATCTCCACCGTGCTGAACACGACGACCGGCATCATGGGCGCCGTGGTCGGCATTGCCCTGCTCGTCGGCGGCATTGGAATCATGAACATCATGCTGGTGTCCGTGACGGAACGGACGCGCGAGATCGGCGTCCGCAAAGCAATCGGAGCACGCCGGTACGACGTGCTGATCCAATTCCTGATCGAAGCCGTCACCCTCTCCGGCCTGGGCGGCTGTATCGGCATCGCCGGAGGCTACGGCGGGGCCACCCTCGTCCGCCTGCTGCTGTCACGCTGGATCCAACTCCCCCCGGTCCACACCCCGCTGTGGGCAATCGCCCTCGCCTTCGGCTTCTGCGCCGTCCTCGGCATCATCTTCGGCATCTACCCCGCCGCGAAAGCATCAAAGCTCGATCCGATCGAAGCCCTGAGATACGAATAGAGACTGCCGCCAAACAGCAACGGCCAGCGCTTGCGCTGGCCGTTTAGGGATTGGTTGCGGGGGAGGGATTTGAACCCTCGACCTTTGGGTTATGAGTTTGTCGCGACTTGCACGGACTTGCGTGCGCTTGCAGTTCTCTCCTATCCACCGCGACGGCTGGCTAGGAAAGCTGTTAGGTCGGTTCGTCACCGCCTAGACCGTTCTGCCGGCCGCCATCCTTAGTTGTGTACGTCAAGTTCTGCAAATTGGCTTCGGCGTCTCTTTCGGTTCTCCTCGCCCTGTTTTCTCCAGCAGCGGGGGCTGTGGGAAACGCGCAGGGTTTTCCAAGTTCGGTGGGAAGGTGCGAAGCAGCTTTCCACAGGACGGCAGCTTCCATGGCCCCGTTCTCCTACGCCACCTCGCGCAGCAGTTGTTTTTTGTGTTCGCGAAGCAGATCCATGTTCAGGTAGCGCGTGGCCTCGATCCAGTTCTCATGCGTCTCGACAGCCAGAGCGCGGACCAGCCGTAAGCAGCTGTCCGCGTTCGGAAAGATGCGCACCACGTGCGTTCGGCGCTTGAGCTCCTCGTTGAGGCGCTCGAGCATGTTTGTCGACTTCAGATGCTTGTGGTGCTGGGCCGGGAGGCGGTAGAAGGTGAGCGTCTCGTCGATGTTTTCCTCCACCCACGCCACCAGCTTCGCGTAGCGGCTCTCCCATTTCGCGATCCAGGCCGCCAGGTCGTTGCGCGCCTCCCCGAGGTTGCGCCGCTCATAGATCCAGCGCAGCTCGCGCAGGCAGTCGTCGTCGCCCTTGCGCGGAAGATGGTCCAGGCAGTTCCGCAGAAAGTGAACGTAGCAGCGTTGCCACGCCGCCTCCGGCAGCACCTGCGCGATCGCCGCTCGCAACCCGGCGTGGTCGTCGGTCACGACCAGTTCCACCCCTGTCAGTCCCCGAGTCCGGAGCCCGAGCAGAAACTCTTTCCAGCTACTGATGCTCTCCCGGTTGGCCAGCTCCACGCCCAGAACGCATCGCCGGCCGTCCCAGTTGATCCCGATCGCCACCAGTACCGCCCGTTTATGGATCGTGCCGTTCTCGCGAACGCGCTCGTATCGGGCGTCGAGGATCAGGTACGGGTACTGCTCATCGAGCCGACGCGAAGCAAACTGCGCCAGTTGCTCGTCGAGCGTCTTGTTGATATCGCTGATCGAGCTCGCGCTGAACGAGTGTCCGCAAAGCTCTTCGGTGATTGCTTTGACCTTCCGCGTCGACACTCCCTGCACGTACATCTCCGCCAGAGCCGACACCAGAGCCTTCTCGCTTCGCTGATACCGCTCGAACAACTGCGTACTGAAGCGTCCCTGCCGATCCTGCGGTACGCGAAGCTCCAGCTTTCCCACACTGGTGATCAGCGTCCGCGAGTAGTACCCGCTCCGCAGTCCCTGCCGTTCCGCCGTTCGCTCGCCAGGCTTGGCCTGTAGCGTCTCGGTCATCTCCGCTTCCAGCACGTCCTGGAGCACTTCCCGGAATAGCTCTCGCACCACGTCTCCGCCGGCTAGCAACTCGGATTTCCAATCCATCGTGTTCGCGTTAGTCTTCTTCGGGGCCATCGACTCCCTCCTGTCTGTTTTTGTTTTGGCGACTTGAATTTACAGGAGACTCCTTGGCCCTTCCTTTTTGCAGAACTTTCCGGACACTACCCCATCCTTCTGCGCGGCCTAGCGCGCGCCGTGACAACGTTATCTGCCGATAGCTCATCTCTCGGTCGCGCCATCCGTCCGACGAAAAGATCACTCGGGGGTAGGAAAAGATCAACCTCCGTCACTCTCAAGGACAGAGCGGTCCTTCCGAGACCATTCAGCGTCCAAGAACCCGGTGTCACTCACGTCCTCGCGGGAAGCTAAGGAGATGACATGGCCACCAAGAAGCAGAAGACAAAACAGGCGAGCAAGAAAGCCACAAAGAAAGCCGGCGGAGCAAAAGGCAAGGCGAAGAAGCCAAAAGCGATGATGTCGGCCGAGGCAGCACTCGCAGCGCTGCCGGAGAGTCTCGCTTGTCGGGGTTGCGTTGAGCAGGCAGTCCGGACCGTGTGTGGACCCTTCTCGAGTATTTCGCAAACGCTCGACGACATCTGCGCGCCCTGCAACACCGGAAAGCTCCACCAACTCGAGCAAGCCGTGGCGCACTGCGCGGGAGGTACCGCACCGACGCTGCAGTGCTCGATGACGGTCCGCGACGTCATCGACGTAGTCTGCGGATAGAGAGGTCGATGATGCGCTGGACCGTGATCGCGTTGCTCGCCGCCGCGGCATTTCCCGCTCAGGGGGCCGGATTCAAAACGATCTTCTTTTTCCCGGCCGCGCAGCGACCGGAAGACGTGAACAAAACGCTCGTGCTGCAGTATCGTGACGATCTCCCCATCGACGCGTCGAACGCCTGCGCCGCAGACGAGTGCGCGAAGAAATACCGGCTTGAACGTGTCGACAAGCCGTTCGAGACCTTCACGATCACGAGCGCGGTCTTCGGCGAGGAGGGCGGCTTTCCGACGCTCACCTTCGCGCTCGATCGTGCGCCTGTCGCAGCGAAAGGGTTGTCGCTCCTCGCGTACGATCTCATCGTCGTGGACGCGCAAGCGCTCGACCCTGCAAGGCAGAAGAAGAGCCTTGGTCCGCAAACGTTCCCCATAGCCCCACAGTTGGCGGGGGCGGCAACCGACGAAGGGGAACGGTTTGAGGCGCTGCGAAATGTTCAGCACCTGGACTATCAATCCCTTACGCCGATGGCCTTCGGGAACAGCGAACAGGAACGCGCGGCGGCGAGTAAGAAAGTGACCGTCGTAGACGCCGATCCGCAGCAGTTCTCGCAACCGTATACCGTTTACGTCGATCGAATCGCGACGGTGTCGAAGGATCATGTCCGCCATCAGATCGATCTCACCGGTATTCCGCGAGGCAAGAAGGTCGTCGTGACGTTCGACGGTCTTGAGACCTTCGCCGGTCAGCCGCTCCAGGCGAAGGCGACCGTACAGAATCTCGCGCTGCCGAAAGGGCGCGATGATTCCGAGGTCTACGCGAACATCAGCATCGTCGCGGACGACGTCAAGAATGACCGACAGTACAAGTACGACGTTCATCTTCAAGACCGCTGGCGGGTGGCGGACTTGTGGGACCTAGGGCCGACGTTTGATGCGACTCTCGGAAACAAGAGCTCGAAGGCGCCGAATACCGCCGCGTTGTCGTTCGACTTCCGGAGATGGTTAGGGACCGATTTTTCGACGCATGGTATCCACAGCGCTTCGTTCGTCTTCTCGCCGATCTATCGCACGGACCGTGCGCAGGCCAATCGCGATGCGGGTATCGACATCGCGTTCGAGCCGTTCTTCACGAAGCTCGAGCGGCCGCTCGTACGGCGTCGCGCGATCGAAGTCGCGAACGGGGGACCGCCCCTCGTTCGGCAGTGGGGATGGCGGATTCGGCCGTCACTCGCCCTAGAGACAGGAGAGCACCTCCGTAGTAGTGAGCCAGACGTCGAACACCACACGTTCGAGCGCGCCCGGAGCGGGCTGTCGGCGATGGTCGAACGTGGACCGTGGCAGCTCACGTTCACGGGGTACGAGCGGTATCTGTTCGAGCACGAAGTCGTCCTCGATCAAGGGAAGGTCGTCCGCACGGCGAAGGGGGAGCGACGGTATGCGCGGGCCGATCTTGCGTACAACTTCGCGAATGTGGCGCTCACGGTTACGTACCTGGACGGTCGACAACCTCCCGCATTCACACAGACTCATTCGACTTCCTTCGGCATCGCTCTGAAGTTCTAGACTTCGTGTGCGATCGACCACTTCTGATACTACTGAGGAACTGGCAACCCAATTGGTTTCGGCTCGACGAGGGTAGGGATTCGCCTCGATATGTCACTCCTTATGATGGAGAGTTCCACCGATGAAAGAGTTCGAGTTGCCGGTTCTGCCGGGATACACCCCGCTTCGCTCGGTATTGGCGGTGCTGCACTACGCGCGGAGGTCGGCGGTGGTACGACTGAGCAGTCTCGCGCTCGTCCACGCCGGCTCAATCGTGCATGCGATTCACGACGGTAAGCAGGTGCTCGACGATGCGAAGGGAGAGCCCATCGCGACTGACCTGGCATTGCCTTGGGCATCGCCCGGCGGTTGGCTGCGAACCGCGACGATTGCCGAGGCGCCGCGAGCGTTTAACTTTGATGACCTCGGTTTCTCTGCATACTTCGAAGAGAACAATGTCAACTTCGCCCTCTCTGCACTCGCGCCCGGCCGGGCATTCGTTGTGTCGCGTGAGGAGGGTAGGGCTCCGGCCGAGATTGGGCCTCAGGACTGCTACTGCACGCGCGACGACACTCACCCGATCATCGGGCCGCCACCTCGCTGCAAGCTGAGCAACGCGCACAAAGTCGACTGCATCTGAGCATGTCCGCATTTCTCGACAAGATTCAGAGTCTCTTCTCGAAATGGTTCGTGATCGCCAGCTTTCTGCCGGTTTTCATCGTGACCTTCATCAATGCCACGATCGCGAACGAGACTGTCCCGCGGTTTCACGCTTGGGTCCTTGCGCAAAAGCCGCAAAGCAACCTTGAAACGATCATCGACGGCGGTGTCGCGCTCTTTGCCATCGGGGTGGTCGCCTTCCTCCTCTCATCGCTCACGACCTTTCAGCGTGAGTTGCTGGAAGGTAAACATTGGCATCCGCCACGGCTACAGGAATTTTTCGTGCGGATGCAGGAAGCGGAGCGCACGCGCATGGAGAAGGCATTCGAGGATGCACGCCGCCGACGGCGGCCGATCCGCAGGAACGCCACTCCTTGGCGAGAGGCATTAAGCGTCGCTCACGACCAAGGAACACAGACCGCCGGGTATGACCCCAAAGCGATCGACGATCTTCTCGCTGCGGCGGTTAAGGCAGGCAGGGAGGTCGCGTCCAAACAACTCGAAGACATTTACACCCCACTCAGATTAGCGCTGGCCACATACAAAGCAGATGACCCGGCAAACGAACGGCTCGACGAGCAGCAGCAGGAATTCGTCCAGCTGGTCGATGACGCTCTGCAGCATCGTGAATACGAATACATCGCCGCCTACCACGTACTTCAATATTCGTTCGGCAAAGGACGCCACACTGCTGCTACAGCGATCGGAAACATCGCGGCCGCGGCGTCCTCGTACTCGTACACCCGTTATGCGATCTCATTTGATCTCTTCTGGATGCGCATGCAACACGCGGCGCAGAGTGATAGCTACTACTCGGTGCTGCAGGATGCGAAGGCCCAGCTCGACGCGCTCATCACGCTATTCTGGCTGCTCGCGATCACGACCGTGATCTGGTCCGCCGCCCTCGCGGTTTGCACTCCCGCATTTTGGTGGTTCCTCGGTGTGGCAATCGGTGGTCCGCTGCTTTGCCGGGGCGTTTATTTCCTGGCATTGAACAGCTACCGCGGGCTTGCCGAGGTCATGCGCTCCGTCGTCGATCTCTACAGGTTCAAAGTGCTGAAAAACCTCCACATCAGACTGCCGACGGATCTGAAATCCGAGCGCGAGCTGTGGGACCGACTGGATGGATTCATTGGTTATGGCGACGAGATCTCTCTCGCCTTCGAGCACTCGGCATGACCACTAAAATCATCGCGCTCTGGCTGATCGCGACGGCCATCCTCGGTCTCCTGGTCTGGAATCGATGGAGCGTGGTGCAGCAGAACCGCAATTACCTCGCAAGCCATCCGATGCCCCAGAACCGCCGACTAGAAGAGCACGATCTCAGTGCCCCGAAGATCCGCGGCATTGGATTCTATCTCCCGCAGCGAGAAAAGCTGATAGGCAAGTATCTGCAACACGTAGTGGGCCTCAACGCGGCGATCCAAATCACCGACGTCGCAGACCACCCCGTGATTCGGGCAATCGATTGCGCCTCTCTGAAAGCGAGTGACTGTCCTCGATGGGTGTTCGTGGAGACGAGCGAGCCGTCCACGATCAACGCCGGTTCGATCGTCGATGTGCGAGGGAAGAGCGGAATCATCCAGCGGAAACGAGTCGCGGCCGTCGTCCTGTCCGAAAAGAAATGGTACGCGATCATCATGATGACCGAGGCGGAGAGAATGGTGGCGGGTGATGCGCCGAAGGTAGAGACGCGTTCCGCATGGAGTGAGTCGATGCAAGAGCTAAAATGGAAGAAGGTCGGCGAGGCGGTCAAAGTTCCCGCCAAACCTAATGGCATCTGGACCGTAGCCTTGCCCTGGGTACCAGCGGGAACGCTGCTGAAGTTCGAAAGCGACGGAACGTGGCACTATAGCGATCAGTCGACATCCGGGCCCGATGGCGACGCAAAGGCCACCGGTACGCTTTGCGATACCGCGGCCGTCGGCGCGGTCATCGGGAAGCTCGGCGGCAGCTCCGCGGGCACAAAGGACGGCACGATCTTCGCCGTCGGCAAGTTCACCATCTACAACTCCGGTCAGAACTCTGGACCGTTGTATCTCACCATCAACGTCGATCCGGCGAAGTTTCCCGCAAATCAGGATGTGATAACGGTGACGATCTCAGAAATAACGCTGTGACGGACGCTCGAGAGACGACGACACGGATTGTGCGCGGAGCGGGCCCTTCTCGACCGGCCGTCGGCAATCGCCTCTCTGATCCGAGGTCCACATCGCGCGCGATGCTCGTGATCGCAGAGAATCAACTTCGATCACCGTCGATCCCACTCTTGAGATTCTCTTAAAATTCGCCGAGCCGCGGTTCTGCGGAAAACAGCGACGGCCAGCATAAGTGCTGGCCGTCGAAGAAGTTGGCTTTGGTTGCGGGGGAGGGATTTGAACCCTCGACCTTTGGGTTATGAGCCCAACGAGCTACCAGACTGCTCCACCCCGCGTCACTGGTGGGGGCGCGATTATCGTCGCGCCTCCGCGCTGCGTCAAGGACCCCGTTAACTCCTTCCCTCTCTTCGCTATTCCGGTACCATGCGCCCGGCTTTTGGCATGGATCGGGCTGGTGCCCGGCTCGGATGAAACGACTTCTTTTCCTGTGCGTGGTTCTCGCGGCGGGGCGGGCGGGGGGGGCGGCGCTGCCGGGGTTCGGCGTGCGCTTCGTCGCGGGCGTCTCGGGCTTTGCCACCTCCCTGGCCGTCGACTCCAAGGGCGTCCTTTACTACACCGGCAAGAAGGGCGGCATCTTCCGGCTCGATGACGCCGGGCAGAGCCGGCTCCTCGCGCAGGTCGACACCGAGAGCCTCGGCGACTCCGGCCTCCTCGGCATGGCTCTCAGGGACGACCACACCGCCGTCGTCCACTACGTCACCCCCAGCCAGATCGCCGACGTCGTCTCCAGCATCGACCTCGACACCGGCGCCGAGACCGTCCTCCACACCTTCAACGCCGACATCGACGTCCCCTCGCGCGGCTCCTCGCCCGAGCATCACGGCGGCAACCCCAGCATCGCCGCCGACGGCTCCGTCTTCGTCGGCATCGGCGACTACGGCGGCTTCGTCGTGGCCATGCTCCCCGACTGGAACGGCGGCAAGATCTGGCGCATCTTTCCCGACGGCAGCGTCCAGCAGTTCGCACGCGGCTTCCGCAATCCCTTCGACGTCGCGTGGGACGCCGCCAACCAGCGCCTCATCGCTCCCGACAACGGCGACGCCGTCAACGACGAGATCAACATCGTCCACCTCGGCGACGACTGCGGCTGGCCGCGCACCATGGGCGACAGCGGCCCCGTCATCGACGGCACCGTGCGCCCCGTCTACACCTTCCCGAAGATCGTCGCGCCGACCGGCCTCGTCGCCCTCAGCGGGCGCAATCCCATCCTCCAGCACGGCTACCTCCTCGGCGCGTACGTCACCGCGGCCATCTACTACATCGCCGACATCGACCACCCCTCGCCCATCCCGGTCATCCAGGGCGAGACCGGCGTCATCATCGACGTCACCGAGGGCCCGAACGGCGAGATCTACTTCACCACGGGGAGCGCCATCTACCAGCTCCTCGTTCCGCTGCGCGGCGACTGCAACGGCGACGGCAAGGTCGACGTGAGCGACCTCGACGCCCTCGAGCGCGAGCTCGCCGACGGCGGCGGCGGCGAGGTCGTGACGAACGCGCAGAACGGTGCGTTTGCCGGCAGCTGGGGCTGCGACGTCAACGGAGACGGCCTCATCGACCGCCGCGATCTCGACGCCCTGCGCGCTATCGTCAAGCCGCGCGTCCGCGCCGTCCGAAGCGGGCATTGAACGCGCAGGGAAGCTCTGCAGGAGGCCCGGGTATGAAACGGATGAGCTTCGCTGCGCTTGCCGTGGCGGTGGTGATGAGCGCCGCCGTCGCCGACGCGCAGACCAACGTCAAACCAGGATTCAATCTTTTCTCGCCGCAGGACGACGCGCAGATCGGCGCGCAGTCGGCGGCCGAGGCCGAGCGGCAGATGCCGATCGTGCGCGACGGGAACGTCGAGAACTACGTCAACAACATCGGGCAGCGGTTGGCGGCGAACGCGGGCGGCCCGCAGTTCCGCTATCAATTCCGAGTCGTCAACGCCTCGGACATCAACGCCTTCGCGCTCCCCGGCGGCTACGTCTACGTCAACCGCGGCGTGCTCGAGGCGGCGCGCAACGAAGGCGAAGTCGCGGGCGTCCTCGCGCACGAGATCTCGCACGTGGCGCTGCGGCACGGCACGCATCAGGCCTCGAAGGCCTATCTCGCCCAGGCCGGGATCAGCATCCTCGGCGGCATCCTCGGAGGCAAGGTCGGGACGGGTGCCGCGCAGGTCATCAACGCCGTCGGCGGCATCGGCCTGAACGCGCTCTTCCTCAAATACAGCCGCGACCTCGAGTCGCAGGCCGACGTGCGCGGCGCGCAGATCCTCGCCGCGTCCGGCTACTCGCCGGTCGACATGGTGAACTTCTTCAAGACGCTGGAGACCGTCGACAAGTCGCGCAAGACCAACTGGCTGTCCGACCACCCGGCGCCGCCCGACCGCATCAATCGCATCCAGCAGGAAGCGCGGATGCTGCGCGTCTCGCAGACGCCGACGACGAACGTGGCCGCCCTGCAGAACGTGCAGGCGCGGCTGCGGGGATCCGGCGCCGCGCCGACGATGGCGCAGATCTCGCGCACCGGGCCGGCCGCGGTGGCGCCGCGCTCGCGCGCGTCGGGGAGCGGCGGGGCGAGCATCAATGTGCCGGCGCCGTCGTCGTCGCTGCGCAGCTACACCAGCCCCTCGGGGCTCTACCGCATCGGCGTTCCGTCGAACTGGCAGGTCGTCCAGGAAGGCTCGACCGGCGTGATGTTCGGGCCGCAGGGCGGCATCGGCAACGCCAATGGGCAGCCCGAGATCGTCGTCGGCGCGATCGTCAACCACTACGATCCGTTCGGCGGGCAGGGGTACTTCGGCAACGCCTCGCTCGAGACGGCGACGAACGACCTCCTCGGCGCGCTGCAGCAGAGCAGCCCCTACCTGCGGCTCGTCAGCGGCTCGGAGGGGCGCGTCAGCATGGCGGGCGGGACGGCCTTGGCGGCCATGATGCGCGGCGTCGACCCGCAGACCGGCATCGACGAGCGCGTGACCGTGGTGACGCGGCAGCTCGCGGATGAACATCTCCTCTATCTGTTGTTCATCACTCCGGAGCGCGACGCGGGCAACTACCGCAACGTGCTCAACGCGATGGTGAACTCGATGCAGATCGACACCACGCGCCGCCACTGATCCGCTATGATCGAAAGAGACGGAGGGAATCCCCAATGATGTACGACGAACGAATCGTTCAGCCGATGCGCGAGGAGCTCACGCGCCTCGGCGTCGAGGAGGCGAGGACGGCCGACGCGGTCGACGCCGTGCTCGGCGAAAAGAAGGGCACGGTGCTGCTCGTGGTGAACTCGGTGTGCGGCTGCGCGGCCGGCAACGCCCGCCCGGCGGTGCAGATGGCGCTGGAGCACGGCGTCAAGCCGGAGCGGATGATCACCGTGTTCGCCGGCAACGACCGCGAGGCGACGCAGCGCGCGCGCGAGTACCTGGTCGGCTACCGGCCGTCGTCGCCGTCGATCGCGCTCTTCCGCGACGGCGACGTGGTGAAGATGCTCGAACGCTGGCAGATCGAGGGGCGGACGCCGTGGGACATCGCGGCGGAGCTCACCGCGGCGTTCGATCAATACTGCGCGAAAGAGGCCGTCGCACAGTGATCCGTGGAGGTCAGGCACTCTTGCCTGACCTGACGGGGGACGGGCATGAGTGCCTGTCCTCCATTTAGCGGCGGCGCGGCTTCTTGGCCACCGGCAGCGTCGCCGCGATCGCGCGCGCATCCGCCGGCACGTAGAACGAGCGCCCGCGCACGTTCTCGTCCAGCACCAGTCCCTGCTGCAGCGGCGGGAACGCGCGCTGATCGCAGTCGAGGCGCTCGCATAGGCGGCACGTCGTGCCGATCGGCACGGCTGCTTCGAGGTTGTCGAGGTCGTAGGCGTCCGCGTAGACGATGCGGCGCGCGTCCGAGGTCGGGCAGCCGATCCCCACCGCCATCAGCGCGTCGCCCGAGGCGTAGCCGAAGCTCTTGCGGATCGTGCGGGCCACGCAGAAGTACGCCGTGCCGTCGGGCATGCGCGAGAGCTGCGTGCGGATGCGGCCGGGCGTCAGAAACGCCGCGTGCACGTCCCAGCGCGGGCAGGAGCCGGAGAAGCGCGCGAAGCGGATGCCCGTCCCGCTGAAGCGCTTGGAGATGTTGCCGGCGATGTCGACGCGGACGAAGTGGAACGACGCCCCCGACGCGCCCGGCTTGCGCAGCGTCGTCAGGCGGTGGCAGACCTGCTCCCAGCTGGCCGTGTAGTGGTGCTGCAATAGCTCGATGTCGTAGCGGACGCTCTCCGTCATCTGCAGGAAGTCGTCGTACGGCATCAGAAGCGCGGCCGCGAAGTAGCTCGCCAGCGCGATGCGGCAGAGCTTCATCGACTCCGGCGTCGTCAGCAGCTGCGCGTTGCGCGCGAGCACCGCGTCGAGCGCGGCGCCCGCTTCGAGATAGCCGATCTGGTGCGCGAGCTGGAACTGCCGTCCCCACGGCGGCAGCACCTCGGAGATCGACAGGACCAGCGTGGCCGGATCGAAGCGGCGGATCGCGCCGCGGTCCTGGCTCACCGGCGTCAGCGACACGGCGATCCCGTGCCGCTCGCGGAGGAACGCCGTCATCGAGCGGTACATGTCGGTGCGGTCGAAGCGGACGCGCTGCGCGAGCGTCTCCGCGGCCGCCTCGATCTCCGGGAAGTAGTTCATGTTCTGCTGGATCACGTCCGTCACTTCCTCGGACGGCACGTGCATCGGATCGACCGAGGTGATGTGGCCGTCGTAGAGGCGGCCGGCCAGGGCGCGCTCCGACTCCGTGGCGTTGCGGTAGGCGCGGTAGAGCGAAACGATCGCGCGCGCGGCGGTGGCGTTCTCGGCGAGCTCGCGCGTGTCCGCGAGCGTCACCGGGTGCTCCTCGAAGAGCGGATCGCCGAAGACTTCCTGCAGGTCGGCGGCGAGGCGCGACGCGCTGTCCTCGGCGAACGCGGAGATGTCGACGCGGAAGACCTGGGCGAGCTTGACGAGGAGGTGCGCCGGCAGCGGCCGCTGGTTGTGCTCGATGAGGTTGAGGTAGCTGGCGGAGATCTCGAGCTTGCCGGCCAGATCCGTCTGGCTGACGTTTTCGCGGCGGCGGAGGGCACGGACTTTGGAACCAAGTCTAAGGCTGGTCATGGGCACGCTCCGGCTGCAAGTTTACATCCATTGACAAGTTTTCGCCCGTGAATCAGTAAATTTAAACAAGCTAACCTACTGCACAGACTGATTTTATTGATTTTGGCGTGACGCCTGCTCATCATTTACAACGATCACAAGCAGGTGTGATGGAGGGCATTGCATGGCAAGACGACTGAAGGCGGTTCGCGACCCGAAGCAGATCGAGCGGGATTGGGAGACCAACCCGCGCTGGGACGGCATCACCCGCGACTACACGGCGGACGACGTGCTGCGGCTGCGCGGCTCGATCGACGTCGACTACACGTTCGCGGAGCTCGGCGCGGCGCGGTTGTGGGAGCTGCTCCAGAGCGAGCCGTACGTCGCGTCGCTCGGCGCGCTGACCGGCAATCAGGCCATCCAGCAGGTGCGCGCCGGCCTCAAGGCGATCTACCTGAGCGGCTGGCAGGTCGCCGCGGACGCGAACCTCGCCGGCCACATGTACCCCGACCAGAGCCTCTATCCGTCGAACTCGGTTCCGGCGGTGGTGAAGCGCATCAACCAGGCGCTGCAGCGCGCCGACCAGATCGACTACAGCGAAGGGCGCCACGACACGTACTGGTTCGCCCCGATCGTGGCCGACGCCGAGGCGGGGTTCGGCGGGTGCCTGAATGCGTTCGAGTTGATGAAGCAGATGATCGAGGCGGGCGCCGCCGCGGTCCACTTCGAGGATCAGCTGGCTTCCGAAAAGAAGTGCGGCCACCTCGGCGGCAAGGTGCTGGTGCCGACGTCGTCGTTCATCCGCACGCTCTCGGCGGCGCGGCTCGCCGCGGACGTCATGGGCGTGCCGGCGCTCGTCGTGGCCCGCACCGACGCGAACAGCGCCACGCTGCTGACGACGGATGTCGACGAGCGCGACCACCCGTTCATCACCAGCCGCGAGCGGACGCCGGAGGGCTTTTTCCAGATCAGCGGCGGGATGGAGATGTGCATCGCGCGCGGGCTGGCCTACGCGCCGTACGCGGACCTCTTGTGGATGGAGACGTCGACGCCGGACCTTGGCGAGGCGCGGCAGTTCGCCGAGGCCATTCACGCCGAGTATCCGGGAAAGCTCCTCGCGTACAACTGCTCGCCGTCGTTCAACTGGGCGAAGAAGCTCGACGCGGAGACGATCGCGAGCTTCCGCGAGGAGCTGGCGTCGATGGGCTACAAGTTCCAGTTCGTCACGCTGGCCGGCTTCCACGCCCTCAATTTCTCGATGTACGACCTGGCGCTGCACTACCGGGACGAAGGCATGGCCGCGTACTCGCGGCTGCAGCAGGCGGAGTTCTCGGCGGAGAAGGACGGCTACACGGCCACGAAGCATCAGCACGAGGTCGGGACCGGCTACTTCGACGAGGTGATGAAGGTGATCTCGAACGGGCAGGCGTCGACGACGGCGCTGGCCGGCTCGACCGAGGCGGCGCAGTTCGGCGCCCATTAGCAGGAGGACGAGATGGAAGACGTGCGCACGTGGACCGAGGACGACGAGCAGTGGCACATTCCGGACGACGAGCGGGAGTACAGCACGGCGCCGGACGATGAGGTGCCGTTTCACATTCCGCGCGACTAGCCTCGGAGCGCCGCCGTCCCGGCGGCTGGCGAGGCGGCGTCTCGCCGCCTATCGTGAGCGCAGGCGGGACGCCTGCGCGCCAGCCGGCGGGACGCCGGCGTTCCGTGCCTTCTCGACCATCCCGAGCAGCTCGCCGCGAAGGCCATCGACGTCTTCCCCCCGCGTCGCGCGGGCGAGCGCGGCGACGTCGGCCCACGACGAGCGTCCCTTGTGCGGCGAGTCGCGCAGCAGCATCGACATCTCGGCGATCGCGGCCGCCCACTGCGTGTCGGGCGTCGCGTCGAACGCGCTCTTCCCGTCGTCGACGATCGCCGCGGTCAGCTCCTTGCTCGCCGCGGCGCCCGGATCCTTGTAGCGCACGCGCAGCGCGGCGATGCGTCCGCGGCCGGCGCCGGCGTTCGGCACGAGCTCGTAGAGCGCCGTCACCGACTGCCCCGAGCCGATCTCGCCGGCATCTTTGCTGTCATCGGCGAAGTCCTCGTTCGCCAGGGCGCGATCTTCGTAGCCGAGCTGGCGGTACGACTGGATCGCGCCGGGATCGAATTCGAGCTGCACCTTGACGTCGTCGGCGACGGCCACGAGCGTCGACGTCAGCTCGCGTCCGAACACCTTCTTCGCTTCGTCGAGCGAGTCGAGATAGTAGTAGTTGCCGTTCCCCTTGCCGGCCAGCATCTCCATCATCCCGTCGTTGAGGTTGTCGTCGCCGACGCCGATGCAGGTGAGGTAGAGGCCGCGGCGGCGCTTCGACTCGATGAGCGTCTCGAGCTCTTTGATCGAGCTCGCGCCGACGTTGAAGTCGCCGTCCGTGGCCAGGATGACGCGGTTGTTCGCGTGCGGATCGAAGTTCTCCTCGGCGATCTTGTATGCGAGCTCGATCCCTTCGCCGCCCGCGGTGCTGCCGCCGGCCTCGAGCTTGTCGAGCGCCGCGAGGATGACGTCCTTGTTCGCCACGGACGTCTTCGGCAGGACGACGCCGGCCGCGCCGGCGTAGACGACGATCGACACCGTGTCGTCGCCGCGGAGCCGGTCGACGAGCAGCCGCAGCGCCTGCTGGATCAGCGGCAGGCGATCGGGCGGCGACATCGAGCCGGAGACGTCGAGGAGGAAGACGAGGTTGTTCGGCGCGAGGCGCCACTGGTCGGCCGTCCGGCCGCGGATGCCGATGCGCAGCAGCCGGTGCTCCGGCGCCCACGGGCAGCCGGCAACCTCGGTGGAGATCGCGATCGGCCGTCCATCCGCCGGCTCGGGGTAGTGATAGCGGAAGTAGTTGACCATCTCCTCGAGGCGCACGGCGTCGGCGGGCGGCGGCTCGTTCGTCTCGAGGAAGCGGCGGACGTTCGCGTACGAGGCGCCGTCGACGTCGATGGAGAACGTGGTCACGCGCTCGCGCGCCGCGGTCTTCCAGTCGTGCTCGAGGATCGGCGCGTAGTACGCCGAGTCGCCGCGCTTCGTTCGGCCGCTCCCGGCAGCATTCACCTGCAACAGCGGCGCCTCGGCCGTGACGACGATCGTCTCCGCGACGGCCGCCGGTTTCAGCGTGAGGCGGATGTCGAGCGCGGTGCCGGCCGGCAGCGTCAGGCTTTGCGCGACGCCGCGGTAGCCGGCCAGCTCGGCGACGACGGTGTGCGTCCCCGCCGCCGCCGCGGGAAAGAGGAAGCGGCCCTGCGCGTCGGTGACGACGGCGTCGCGGCCGTCGAGGGTCACCGTCACGCCGGGAAGAACCGAGCCGTCGTCGGCGACGACGACGCCGCGGATGACCTGCGGCACCGGCGCGGCGTTCACGAAAACGACGAGGAGCAGGAGAGCAAAGCGCTTCATGGCGGCCTCCGTTTCGCCGCCTCGGCGCTGCAGGCGCGCTGCCGCGCGCGCGAAACGCGTAAGCGCTGCGCGCGCAACGAGGTGACCGTTCCGCAACAACGTCACGAAACTGCGCGCGTGGATTTCGGCGCCAGATTCGTGAAGCCCCAGCGGTCGCCGGGCGCTTTCAGGAACGTGTCGAACGCGTAGCGCAACGGGATCACGATCAGCATGAGCACCACGCCGAACGCGCACGCCTTCAGCGTCTCCATCGTGTCGGGATCGACGCGATGCGCCTGCCACAGCGGCAGGCCGATGGCGATCAGCCAGATGGCCTTCCACGTGCGAAGAGATGTCCTTTCGCGCTGAATATCAGCGCTCGGAAATGTAAATGGTTGCATGGAGATATAAGTACGTCTATAATGATGATCGAGAGAGAGGAAAGCAGCAGGAAGCGGAAAGGCGGGATCTCCGCCGCCGGCCGCGCCGTCCCCGATGCTCACCCTGACCGGCGATCGTGCTTCACACGCTCCGTTCGCCGAGTTGCGTGACTGTGCGGTGCGGCCGGCGACGGCGGTCTCGCCAGCCCTTCCGGCATTCATGAATGATAATGCGCTTCCCCTGATCTCGTTCCTCTTCGCGGCCATGCCCACGCCGCCGCCGACCTGAACACGCCGCGGGGGCCGTGCACGGTGCCAGGAGGATGCCGGCGAGGCCGAGGGCGACGGAGAGGCGCCGCCAGTTCGAATTCCTGCCGCGTCAGACGCAGTACGCCGCGATCAGGAAGCCGACGCCGGCGACGCCGACGACGAGGGATCCGGCCCAGACGAGATGCACGCGCGCCAGCGCCGCGACGGCGCCGAGGGCGATGGCCACCTGGAACAGCGCGACCGCCGCGGCGAAATAGTGGTGGCGGTGGAGCAGATGATCGGCTTCCGACGACTTCGCGTCGCGCTCGTGCTCCAGCTCGCGCGCTTTCTCCTGAATGGACTGCTGCTCGCGGTCGTATTTCTGCTTCGCGCTCGCCACCGACGCCGGCGCGGCGCGTCCCGAAGCGGCCCACGACGAAGCGATGGAGTCCTGGACCGCCGACTTGATGCCCTTGGCCTGGTAGTACGCCCACTGGTCGGACGCTTCCGCCTGGAGCCGCGTGGCCTCGCTCTTGAGCACCAACGCTTCGTTCACCGTGCTGCCGGCGAAGAGCGCGGCGATGGCCGCCACCGCCGCGAGCAGCGCCGTGGTCAGGGCCACGCGCTTCACGAAGGAGCCGCCGTCCGCCTCCAGTTCTTCGTGGATGGCCTCGCGCAGTTTATCGGTGTCGACTTCGGGCCCTTCCGGCATTCCATGAATGATAATGCGCTTCCCATGATCTCGTTCCTCTTCGCGGCCGTCCTCGCCGCCACCGCCCCTCCGCCCAAGCCCACGCCGCCGCCCGACCTGAACACGCCGCCCGCCGATGCCCTGAGCATCGGCAACGGCCTCACCACCAAGCTGCTCGTGTCCAGCAAGAGCGCGGAGATGCCGTCGGACGACGACTTCGTGAAGGTGCGCTACACGCTCTGGTCGGCGCCGGAAGGGAAGCTGATCGACTACATCGCCCCGCCGCAGTGGGTCGTGGCCGGCGTCGGCGTGATGAACCTCGGACTGAAGCAGACCATCGAGATGATGCATCCCGGCGAGGTGCGGCGCTCCTGGATCGAGGAGCGCGCCGGCGCGCGCGGCCGCGTCCCCGTCGGCGGCAAGCTCGTCGCCGACATCGAGCTGATCGAGATCATCCACCCGCCCAGCAAGCCGATCGACATCGCCGCGCCGCCGCCCAACGCGACGCGCACGAAGTCGGGGCTCGCCTACCGCGTCCTGCGCAAGGGCAAGGGCGAGCGGCATCCGAAGGCCAGCGACACGGTCGTCGTCCACTACACCGGCTGGCAGCCGACCGGCTACATGTTCGACAGCTCCGTGATGCGCGGCGAGCCGAGCGAGCTCCCGCTCAACGCCGTGATCCCCGGCTGGCGCGAAGGCCTGGAGCTGATGACCGAGGGGGAGAAAGCGCGCTTCTGGATCCCCCAGGACCTCGCGTACAAAGGCGAGGCGGGGAAGCCGCTGGGGATGCTGGTGTTCGATGTGGAGCTGATTCGGATCAAGTAGAGCGATTTAGCGATTTAGCGATTGGCGGTTAGCGGTTGGCGATTAGGCCCGCCCTCCCTAACCGCTAACCGCTAACCGCTAACCGCCAATCGCCAATCGCCAATCGCTAAAAAACCATCTCCTCATCCCCCAGCCCGAAGTAATGCCCCAGCTCGTGGATCACCGTGTCGCGGATCTCGCGCTGCGCGTCGTAGCGGCTGCGGGCGACGCGCAGGATCGGGCCGCGGAAGATGGCGATCTGGTCGGGCATGAGCGTCATCGCGTACGAGCGCTGGGGGAGCGGGACGCCGCGGTAGATGCCGAGGAGCTCGCCGCCGGGGTTTTCGAGCAGGTCGAGGTCGTCGGCGCTCGGCTCTTCCTCGACCACGACGGCGATGTTTTGCAGGAGATCGGCGAACCGCTTGGGCAGCTCGCCGAGGGCCTCCTCGACGAGCTGCTCGAACGTGTGGCGGGAGATGAAGATCACCAACCGGGAATGATATTGAATCCGAACACCAGGCCCTTGCCGGGGCGCTGGAACGGCTTGGCCCAGTAGAACTCCAGCGGGATGTAGCTGAGCAGGAGGCGGAACGTCACGCCGGCGCTGACGACCGGCACGCGCTCGTTGCTGTTCGTCGCGAACTTGATCTTCGGGTTGTCGTTCACGCCCCACGCCACGCCGGCATCGACGAACGGCGCGACCTCGGTCGGCACGAAGCCGCTGAAGATCCCGAACTCCTTCGTGCCGAAGAGCGGGATGCGCAGCTCCGCGTTGGCCACGGCGATGCGCGAGCCGATCAGGCGGTCGAACACCGGGCAGGTGTTCGGGTTCGGATTGTTGTTCGCGCACTCGGAGAGGCCGATCGAGCCGATGTCGTAGCCGCGCACGAGGTCCTGCTGGCCGACGTAGAGCGGCTGGAGCAGCCCGTTCTCCGCGTCGCGGCCGTAGCGGCCGTAGTGGAGGCCGCGGATGGCGAACGTGACCGGGCGGGCGAACCAGTAGTGGCGGTAATCGGCGAGCGCGGTCTCGAAGTGGAGGTCGCCGCTGAGCACGTCGGCCTCGTAGCGGTAGCGCGTCCCGCGCAGCGGCGAGACGAAGCCGAAGACGGCGTTGTCGCCGACGAACGCGGCCGAGGCGCGGGCCAGGTTGAACGAGAAGTTCGGGCCGAACGGTGTCGTCGTGTCGTCGATGATCTGGTCGCCGACGATCGTCAGCACCTCCTCCTGCGTCTTGAGCGACTGGTGCTGCACGCCGGCGGAGAACTCGACGCGCTGCATCGTGTTGAACGGATACTGCACGATGCCGGAGAGGTCGTCGTAGCGGTTGATCTGGACGTCCTGGATGATCTGGTCGGCCTGCACCAGCTGTCCGTTGAGGTTGATCACGCCCGAGGCCGTGCCGGTGGCGGCGCTGATGTACGGCAGGTGCGTGTAGTCGGCGCCCCAGTTCACGCGGTGGGTCTGGTTGAGGTAGAAGACCTCGCCCTCGAGCTGATCGCCGAACGTGCCGATGCCCTGGCCGCCGCCGCCGCCCGCGACGGCGAAGCCGACGCTGTGCTCGCCGAGGATGTCGGTGAACTCCGCGGCCACGCTGCCGCCGATGCCCGCGCCGTAGTTGCTGACGCCGACGCCGATCGTCGGCGGCCCGACGTAGGCGAGGTGCAGCGCCGACGAATACGGCACGGTGGTGAAGCCGGCCGAGGACGTCGGCAGTCCGCGCGCCGGCTCGTTGAGGTACGCCTGGATGCGCGACGGCGTGCCGCGCAGCGGCGGGAGCTGCCCGGCCGGCACGCTGTTCGGCGGCAGGTCGAGCGAGGCGAGCTGCGTCCCCATCGTGTTCGCCGGCAGCGTGTAGATGTTGTAGTTGTCTTCCTCGAAGAGCGAGACGGCGATGTTGCCGGCGCGCGAGGCGACGCTGAGCGCCGGCGAGAGGTCGGTGATGCCGGCGATGCCGGTCTGCACGCGCGTGACGCGCGAGACGCGGCCGTCGCCGAAGTTGTAGCGGTAGACGTCGGCGACGCCCTCGGGATTGGCGATGAAGTAGAGGCCCGTGCCGTCGGCGGAGAACTGCGGGTTGATGTGCTTCGTCCCCTTGAACAGCGGCAGGACGCGGATGCGCCCGCTGTCGAGGTCCATCGTGGCGATGGTCATCTGCGAGAACGCCAGCGCCTCGAGGCTCGACCCTTCGCCGCGGTCGGTGACGAAGGCGATGGTCTTGCCGTCGGGGGAGAAGGCCGGCTGCAGGTCGGCGTACTTGTCGTCGGTCAGGCGGCGGACCTGGTTGGAGTTGAGGTCGTAGAGGAAGAGGTCGCTGACCGCCATCGTCTGCGCCGACATCACGATCGTGTGGCCGTCGGGCGACCACGACACGGTGTTGATCGAGTCGATGCCGGGGACGCGGATGTGCTGCACGCGGCCGCCGTCGACGTCGACGATGCCGAGGTAGTTGTCGCCGCGCTCGAAGGTGACGAAGGCGAGCCTCTTCGAGTCGGGCGACCAGGCGCCGGCGGAGTCGATGAAGCGCAGCGCGTCCATGTGCGGATCGCGCCCGGCCGAGGCCAGGCGGCGGATGACGCGCCCGGTGCGGGCGTCGGCGAGGAAGAGATCGATGTCGAAGATCTCGCGCGTGGAGAGGAAGGCGAGGTAGTTGCCGTCGGGGCTGAGGGCCGGGCCGACGTTGAGCATGCCGCGCTGGCCTTTGCGGGACTCGCCGATGAGGGCGTTGCCGAGGTTCGCCGGGCGGTCTTTGAGGACGGGGTCGTACATCTGCCGGGCCGATTCAACCCAGTCGAGGAAGAGCTGCTTGGTCGGCACGCCGAGGGCGCGCTCGAAGGCGGCGTCAGGGCCGGAGAGCCCGGCCGCGAGGAAGTAGCGGACGACGGCGTCGTCGCCGAAGCGGCCGCCGATGTAGGCCAGCAGCGACTCGCCGTAGCGGTACGGGAAGTAGCGCGGGTCGTTCATCTTGCGGAGGTTGTCGGGCATGCGGTTGCGCACGGTGGCGTCGCGGATCCACATGGCCGTCAGCGGGTCGATGCGCCCCTTGGAGAAGTACTCGGCCATGCCTTCGACGAGCCACAGCGGCAGGAGCTCGAGGTTGAAGCGGCGCCGGTTGTTGCTCAGCGACGCGGCCACGTCGAACTGGAAGACGTGGACGAGCTCGTGGCCGAGGACGTGGTCGTTCTCGGCCATGTCGCCGGTGAGCGGCATGACCACGCGGTTCATGAACGGGTCGGTGAAGCCGCCCGTCCCCTGGCCGATGAGCTCGGGCGTGGTGGTGGTCTGCTGGAAGTCGGCGGCGTTGGCGTAGAGGACGATCGGCTTCCGCGCGAAGGTGTGGTTGAAGACGTCGGAGAGCCGGACGTACCAGCGCTCGGCCATCCGCCCCATGTCGTTCACGACGTCGGCCTCGCGGTCGTAGTAATAGATGTCGAAGTGCTCGGTTTTGAGAACCTTGAAGTCGAAGTGCTCCCACTGGACTTTGTTCCGGCCGAAGTACTGCGCTTGTGCGGATCCGGCGATGAAGAGAAGAAGGAGCGAGGAGAGGAGGAGTTTGCGCACTTTACACCTCATGGAAAATGAGCTGCCCGAACGCTCGGGAAGCCGGCTGCAAGTTCGTTGCCGCGCCGGCATTGAGACACATCGTACTCCTCAGGCCTGTTGCAGACGTGTTTCAAGACGGGGGCGTGCGGCACGCTCCCGCGCGTTGGCGAGGGCGATGAGGATCCATTCGATGGCCGCCAGTCCGAGACCGATCTGTAACGCGACGACGGCCCACCGTCGCCGTGCTAGGACGAGAAGCGGCGCGCAGAGGACGATGGCCGCGAGTGTGCCGCTTGCCGCCGCCGCGCGGTATGCGTGACGCCGCGGGATGCATTCGGCCACAGAAACTCAGAACGCAGAATGCGAATGCAGAATGAAGAAAGCTCCGCCTGTTTCTCGATCTGCATTCGCATTCTGCGTTCTGAGTTTCTGTGGCCTATGTCTTCGCTCGATCCGTCGCCAGGCTCAGGATGGCTTGTGCAAAAACTTGTACGCGTGCGTCCACGACCCCGAGCGGATCCCGTGGAGCACCCACGTCATGCACATCGGCTCGAGGTGGCGCGCGCCGTCGATGCCGCCGATGTCGACGACGCCCCAGCCGAAGGCGTCGCACACCTGGCTGACGATCTTCTTCGCGTCGTCGTCGTTGCCGCAGAGGAACATGTCGGGCGGGCCGCCGGGGAGGTCCGGCTGATAGAACAAGCTGTTGCCGACGGTGTTGAAGGCCTTGACGACGCGCGCGCCCGGAACCTGGCGCTGGACCTGCTCGCCGAGGGAGTCGTCGAAGCCGACGAAGAGCCTCGGCGAGCCGGTGCTGAAGTCGAGCGGATTCGTGGCGTCGATGATCACCTTCCCGTCGAGGTTCTGCGTGCCGGCCAGCCGCAGCGCTTCGCTCGTGGCCTGGCCGAGGGTGGCCAGGGCGATCAGGTCGCCGAACTTCGCCGTCTCCTCGAACGTGCCGCTGCGCACGCCCTTGGTGCTCGCGGCGAAGTCGCTCAGCTTCTCCGGCGAGCGCGAGCCGATCATGACGTCGTGCCCGACCGCCGCGAACGCGCGCGCGAACGACTTGCCGACGTCTCCCGAGCCGAGGACTCCGACGTTCACTTTGCTCATGGGCCGGGAGTGTACTCCGCCCTCGGCGGCAGCGTCTGCACGAAGCCGAGCAGCGCGAGCGCCCACGCCGGAAGAAAGAGGCGCCAGTCGTTCGTGACGAACGCGGCGACGAGGCCGAAGATCGCGCACGACTCGAAGAGCGCCAGGCGCGCCGTGAAGACGTTCTGCCGCCGCGTGCCCGTGAGCGCGAAGCCGCCGAGGAACGCCGCGGCGGCCGCGCCGTAGAGGGTGAGGACGAGCGGCGAGCGTAGCTCCTGCTCGAACGTCTGCAGGTGCACGAGAGGGCCGATGACGACGTAGTCGATCACGCCGTAGATGCACGAGGCGATGAAGAGGCCGATCCAGATCAGCTGAAAGACACGGCGCTGTAACGGAGTCATCGGGCGCAGTGTACCTATACTTCGCGGATGCGCACCGGATGGATTGCCGCCGCGATCGTGGCGGCGCTGGCCCTCGGCACGATCGCCGCGGCGACGCGCCAGCAGTCGCTCGGACCGAACCCCGTCGTCGTCGAGCTCTTCACCTCGCAAGGGTGATCGAGCTGCCCGCCGGCGGACAGTTTGGTCCGCGAGCTCTCGAACGACGCCGCGCTGCGCGGCAAGGTGATCCCGCTCGCCTTTCACGTCGATTACTGGGACCGCCTCGGCTGGCGCGACCCGTTCTCCGCCGCCGACTGGACGCGCCGCCAGCAGGTCTACGCCGCCGCGCTGCACCTCCCCTCGGCGTACACGCCGCAGATGGTGGTGAACGGCGAGCGGCAGTTCGTCGGCTCGAACGCGCACGCGCTCGACGCCGCGCTGGCCGAGGAGTCGAAGCAGGCGCCGTTCGGCACCGTGCGCGTGTCGGTGTCGCGCGGCGCTGCGCTGCGCGTGGCCGTGAACGCGAAGGTGACGTCGCCGCAGCCCGCCGACGTGGTGCTGGCCGTGTTCGAGAACGGGATCAGCACGAAGGTGACGGCCGGCGAGAACGACGGCCGGACGATCGACAACGAGGCGATCGTGCGGCGCCTGCTGCGCGTCGGGACGGGGTCGGTGGACACGACGGTGTCGATCCCCCTCGACAAGTCGTGGAACGCCGCACGCCTCGGCGTGGTGGTGTTCCTACAGGATCGGAAGACGCTGGCGATCCGCGGGGCGGCGGTCGCGCCGGCGGGGTAGGACTACTTCACTTCCGATAGATGAAATATGACACGGGCGCCCCTCAGAAGCGCCCTCTCCGCTTTCGCGCTTCAACAACGGCGCGGACCGCATCGTCGGGTCCGCCTCTGACCGATCCCCTCCAGCGGTACAGCCCCGGCCGGTCCGTTGTCACGGTCACGCGGCCGCCGTCGATTTCCCATGTGAGCTTGTCGCCCGGCTCCAAGTCCAGCGCTTCGCGGACCTCTTGCGGCACGGTCGTTTGTCCTTTGCTCGTCATGGTCGATCTGGGCATCGTGAGCTTCTTACGAGAGGATACCTCTGGTAACGGACGAGGACGGGCGATGCTCACGATCGCGGCGGAATCGGTACGCCGTAGTCGTGCTCGAAGGCGCGGCGCATCGCCTCGACGTGGGGAATCAGGTGCGCGTTCGCCGGATCGCGCGCCAGCTCCTCGGCGGCGAAGTAGACGTTCAGTGCGCCCTGGAGCGCCCGGGCGCGCGCCGCGTCGACCGCATCGGTCAGCTCCGCCGTCAGCTGCTCCAGCGCCTCTTCGACGGCGTCGAGCTCGAAGTCGGGGACGTTGTCGACCGGCCCCTGCCGGTGCTCCGGCAGCCGCGGCGTCAGTTTGTAAGGGATCGATTGGCGCAATTTCGCCAGTGTTTCGAGAATCGCTTCAGCGTTGATGCTCATGCTCTCTCCTCCTGCAAAGGTGTACCGGCCGCGCTGCAGCGCGGCCGGTACACGGGACATCATTGGGGCGTGGGTGCGGGTGCGGGTACGGGCGCCGGTGCGGACGCGTTCCGACGGCGGCGGCCGAAGCGGTTCAGACGCTTCATCTCCTGCAGGTGCGGCAGCAGATCGGAGTGATCTTCGTGCCGCACGAGCTGGCGGGCGATGCTGTACGTCTGCAGCGAGGCCAGGCCGACGCGGTGGCGCCGCGTGAGATTTGCGGCGAGAACGCCCTGCAGCATGGCGCGCAGTTCGTCGGCCACGGCCGACCAGCGGTCCGCATCCTCGTGGATCTGCCGCAGTTCGTCGGCTGTGAAGCCGACTGACTGCGCCACGAGCGCGGACACGCCGACGGCGTTGATGGCCGCCTGCTTGAACTCCGAGGCGATGTTGGCGACCGTGCGCACCGCCCTGGCATTCGGCACCGGCAGTTGGACGTACTCGGGAATCCGCTCGCGCAATGCGCGAAGCGCGACGACGAGGTCCTCTGGAGCGATGGGTTGGGTTTCGAGTGTTTGTGACATGAGGGAATCCTTTCTTGGTTCGTCGGAAACAGCGAGTGATCGGCTCGATGGCTCCGTGGTTGATGGAATCCCGAGGTCGCGATCCCCGGGGGCCTCGGATGAGGCAGGAGGAGCTCAGCTCGACTCCCCGCGACGGCGATGGCCATTACACAAGCACTTTCGCCGGCGCGTTGCCCTGGGGTGGACATGTACGACCTCCGCCCCGACGCTCGACCAGGACCGGCGTGAACTCAGCCGCGTCGTCTCGCGTTGCCTCATGATACGTCCAAGCGAAGCGGAACGCACCGGATATTCGAGAATGTCACAGCGACGTTTGACGGCCATCACAATTAAACGATCGGCTGCGCTTTCGAAATGACAGCCGCTGCTTCTGAAATGAACGCGCGTGCCTTTGATGGAACGCCTCGATCGCATCGAAATGTAAGCTCGCACCTTGCGAGCAATCGACCGTCCGTATCGAAATGACGGCGGCGTCGTTTTCAATTGTGACGGGCTGGGTTGAAAACGACGAAGGCATCATTTAGAAGAAGAGGAGTCGTCGTTCGAAAGGCGGTGGGCGACATTTCCATACGAACGGCCCGCTTCTTTGAAAGTAGGCGGCGAACATTTCGGCGCGAACGGCCCGTTTCTACGAAGGCACACGGCGACATTTCGATGCGAACGGCCCATTTCTTTCGAGGCGAACGGCGACATGCCGCAGGAAACGTGCGTCATACGCATGCTGCGCGGCGACGTTGCGCCGGCAGGGATGATCACAAGCAAATCATCGCGGATCGGGAGTAGACGTACACTCTTCCATTGACGAGGGCCGGCCTCCGATCACAACGACGACCTCGCCGCTCCCGGCGGGGCATAGGAGGTTTACGGCCATGCGTTCCCGAACCCGTTTATCGGTTGCTCTCGCACTGCTCGTTTCGCTGTTCGTGGTGCTGTCCGCGGCGGCCGCGCCGCGCGATGACGACCAGCCGCGCTCCATCGTGCAGCGCGTCGTGCGCGTCGTGCGGTACCTGCAACATCTCGTCACGGCACCGTTTGACGACAGCGGCACGATCTCGGTTCCGAAGCCGTAAGCGGTCGCACGGGTGGGCGGCGGATCGGCCGCCGCTCACCCTTCGTCCTCCGGCGGCCTGACGAAGAGCGCAGCGGGTCGCAGCCGCAGCTCGCGAAAGTATGTCGTGAGCCGGTTCAACGTATGCTCGGAGACGCGGTTCGCATCCGCGCGCTCGCGCAGATACGCGAGTGCTTCGAGTGCATTTTGCGTCATGCCCGCTTTGGCAAAGGTTTCGACCAACTCGGACGCGAGGTGCGCGATGTCCTCGCCGAGAGCAACCTTGATCCGTACGACGTCCAGAGCCGAAAGCGCCGCGTCCGTGTTCATCCCGAAGCGGAGGTACTCCGCCCGGACCATGAAGAGTTGCGAAATCGCGTCGCGCGGCCGGCCGTCGTCGACGAGCGTCAGCGCGTATGCCCAGCGCGTTCGCGGGAGCTCGGTCGCGACGTTGAAGCCCTGGAAATTCTCGAGCGCGCGGGAGTAGAACGCGCGCGCGGCCGGAATGTCGCCCAACTCGCGAGCGCACTCGCCGGTGTCGAGCAGCGCTCGCGCGAGTGCGAGCCGGTTGCCGCTGCTTTCGGCCTCCCGCGCCTGCTCGGCGAAGATCGCCATCGCCTCGCGGAATTGTTTCCGTGCGAAGAGAATCGACGCCTCGGTCATGCGCGCGTAGCCGACGTATTCGCTCTGTCCATAATCCCGAAAAATGTCCGCGCATTGGCGGGCGATGACGATGGCGACGTCGCTTTCGCCGAGCTCCTGGAGCACCTGGGCCATGGCGAGCTGCGCGGCGGCCTTGCTGTCCAGAAGCGTCGGTTGTGTGTCGAGAAGGGCGACCGCGTGCGTGGCGGCCGTGAGCGCGCGGCGCAAGTCGCCGGTCACCTGCAGCACGTTCGCGTACTCCTTCCACGCCTGGCCGCGGAGCCAGACGCCGAAGGTCTCGGCCGGAACCGTGACGTCGTCCACGAACTCGAGCACCGCCGTGATGACTTCGCGCGCGACGCTCGGCTGATCTTCGAGCGCCTCGTGTGCGAATTCGATGAGGTAGGCGAGCGTCCCATACGATCGGAAGGCCGGATCCGAGGCCATCATCGAGCGCCATTCGCTCGGCGGCGCCTCGACGATCTTCGGCCCGTAGGTTCGGCCGTGCGCGTCCTCGGCGGCGATCCAGGCTCTGGCGAAGAGGAGGCGATCGGGCGGCGGCTGCATGGTCGTCGTGGTCCTACCTCGCGCGCCGGCGGCTGGCGATCGACGTCTCCTCGCTCGTCTCGCGGCGTTGCGGGCGCGTGGTGCGCGCGCGGCGCCCGGAGGCGAGGCGCCGCGTCGTCTCTTCGAGGCGCTTGGCCTCGTCGTCGCTCAACGCGGCGTGGCTCGCCACGAAGGCCTCGACGGCGGCGGCGTCGCGGTAGCTGCGCGCCGAGGGCGGGAGGGCGGAGGCGACGGCGATCTCGCGAAGCACCTCGATCTGGCCGGCGATGACCTGAATCGCGCCGAGGATCGCGTTCGCGTCGAGGTTGGCTTCGAGGCCGCTCACCGCCGCGCCGGGGCCGAGCGGCACGTGCGGCAGTTCGAGCGCCCCCATGACGTTCGCGAGGACGTCGACGGTGACGTTCCGCCCTTTCTCGAGAGCCGCCCAGTGGCGGAGGCTGACGCCCGCCTTCTTCGCGGCGAGCTCCTGGGTCAGCCCCCTGGCGAGCCTCGCCTTGCGGATGTAGAGCCCGAGGACCTCGTTGGCCATCGAAATGCGCTCCTGTACGTTCGTGCGGAACTATAGCATGTTTGATACCGATAGTGCGCATGTGTACGATCGTGCATGTTCGTGGAGGGCGGGAGCGATTGCGGCGCGGTCGCGAGAGGCGCTCGTGCACGAGACAATGATCTCGCTTCTGACGACGCGGAAGCGAAGCCGGCATGCACATGCGGCAATCCCTTCGCGTTACTTCTGGCGCTGACGAGGTTCGCGGCCGCCCGGCTCACCCTCTCAGCCTGCAATGTCCCATTTGTTGCTTGAAACTCGCCGCCATGTCCCATTGAAGTACACAATTGCTGCATATGTCGTCGTTGGGCGGACGCGCGATCGAGACGAATGCAAGCGCAGTAGTATTTCTCCATGTCGAAACGAGACGTCCAGTCGAGCGTGAAGTCGTCCGGGACCGATGCCGAGGAACCACGACTGAGCGCTGCGTGGCTCTGCGAAATCGAGCGACGCGTCAAAGATTCATCTGATCCGACTCGTTACGTGATCGTTAGTGTTTTGCTGCCGGGTCTTCGCAAGCGGTGGGAGTTGTTCTACGACGTCACGGACGATATGTGGGCAATGGATATTCAGGGCGCGACGCTCATTAAGAGGAAGCACACTGCACGGGTCGTTGCAAAACTCAGTCGGGAACCGCTATGAAATCATCGAGGTGCGCCTTGGAAAGAACCGGAAAGTGATCCGCCTCCGACGGACTGTCAAGAAACGGACAAGGTAGGCTGGGCGTAGGGTTCGCATCGAGGCTTCGTTGGCGGCGGCACGCCTCGGCGAAGAGCTTTCAGTTTCGTTCGTTGAATCGTTGGTATACTGGGTAGCGTGAACGAAATAGCGGACAGGATCACCGTTGATCCTCAGCAGTGCGGGGGAAGACCCTGCGTTCGCGGCATGCGTATTCGGGTAAGTGACGTTCTGGACCTGTTCGCTGCAGGTCTATCAACTACTGAGATTCTCGAGGAAATGCCCGATCTCGAGCCGGAGGACCTTCAAGCATGCCTCCGTTTTGCCTCTCGCTATCTTGATCATCCGGTGCTTGTTGCTTGATCGTCTGGGTGGATGCTCAACTCTCGCCGGCACTGGCACCTTGGATCATGAAACAATTTGGCGTCGACGCTGTCAGTTTGCGATATCTTGGCTTTGTCAGGGCGCTAGATCCCGATATCTTCAGCGCCGCTCGTAATGCGGGCGCAGTAGTCATGACGAAGGATGCCGATTTCGTCATCCTTCTCGAGCGATTCGGTCCGTCCTCCGCCTCAGGTTCTGTGGGTTCGCTGCGGAAACACATCAAACGCCTATATGCGCGAAGTACTCATCGAAACGTTGCCAAGGGCCTTTGCGTTGATTGAAGCAGGCGAGCCTCTCGTCGAGATCACCGATATTCCCAAACGCCGCCCAACGACCGTCACAAGCTGACAAAACCCGCCGGTCCGTTGGCCCGGCGGCGAGCCGCCTCGGGCGGCTCGAACTGCACGCACGCGGCACGCCGGCTGCAGTCCGCTCCTGCCGCTTCAGCGTTGGTCGCGGCAGCCGCCGCGCCGCTCCCCGCGGCAGGCGCGTGAGGCGGCTTTTGCAGCTAAGAGTGAGCACGTTAGCCGGATCGCAGCCAAATGTAGAAGCCGGTGCTACGATACCAGCGAGCGCCACCCCGTCGATCAGGTCAACGCATGGAGACCGTCGCCACTTACCTAGACCTTATTTCGGCGCAGCTTGCTCAGTCGCTGCTGCAGGCCGAAGGAATCGGCTCAACGATCCCCGAGGAGAACATCGCAGGCATCGACTGGCAGTGGTCCACTGCTTTGCAAGGTATTCGCCTACAGGTCGCTGCCGACGATGTTGATTCAGCTCTTCAGCTCTTAAGCAACAGACCTGGCCTCGTGCCAGATGATTACGCGGGGGAGATTCATGACGCCGAAGAGCCGAAGCGTTGTCCCTACTGCGGTTCTGATCTCATGGGCTCACAACGATGGCGTCGTCGTGCTAAAGCACTGACGATGCTTGCACCAATATTGCTGTTGCTGTGGCCATTGGTTCTCGCATTTGGACCCAAATATGAATGCACGCAATGCGGCCGTCTTTGGCGAGAAACGGACGCAACCGGTGAGCACATCGAGCAGCCGTAACCTTTCACTCCTGTCATCGTCTGACATTTAATCATGCCGAATGCCGAGGAGCAGCATTATTGTAAGGTTTGCTACCGTGAAATCTCATCGGAATCTGCGCGTTGCTGCCTTGCTTGCACGTCCGAGTCAGCGATTGGGCGCACTCGTAACGCTGCCGTGCTGCTCGGTATCGCAGGTTTTCCGGTGCTCATCGTGGGCGTCTTGACTCTTAACGCGCGTGCCTGTCTGGTAGGCGCGTTAGTTTCGGCCGTCGCCGTGCTGCTATACGCCGTGTTAGTCGTTCGGCAATAAATCGCTGGCGGTCTTGATCTGCACGCGGCGCGTCCGCGTACATCGCCGATGAGTGCTTACCGAGGTCAAGTCACTCATGAGCAACATACTGGCACCTCGCTTGTGTTTTGCGCGCGTACCAGCACGCGAGGCATGCACAACGGCGATTCGCGTGGCACTATTCATCGGCGACCCGGGTTCCGCCAGCTCATTTGTTAAAGTAGCTTCCCTCGAACAGTTCTTCATTCGGCTCAGCCGAACTGGCGAGCGTCGGCCAAATGTGCAAGACGCTTTGCGAGTCTCACCCACGAAACCGGCTAACTGCCCTCACAAGCTGACAAAAACCGCCGGTCCGCTGGCCCGGCGGCGAGCCGCCTCGGGCGGCTCGAACTGCACGCGCTCGGCACGTCGGCTGCAGTTCGCTCCTGCCACTCCGTATTGGTCGCGGCGGCCGCCGTGCCGCTTTCCGGGGCAAGCGCGGGAGGCGGTTTTTGCAGCTTAGAGTGAGCACGTTAGGCCGATTGTGCGAGTCGCTCGATATCGCGGGCCAACATAACCCCATTCGTCGCAAGCGCTCACTTCCTTCTCTCAGCGCCGCAAGTCAGGATGGTGCGCGAGCAGCAAGACGCGGCAAATCGCGGCTGCCGTTGCGTTTGCGCCGCAATCGCGACTCCGCGAGTGATCACGATTCGAGTGAGGGATGACCTCTCCGCGTTTGGCGGCGGTCGTACTGACGACGCGGACCCGGATAACACCACGAATGGCATCGGATCGGACGAGATTGTGAATGTCGAGCGCCAAAATCGTTGGCGCGTACGCGATCCGGGCACAGACGCATGGATAGACGATCCGGATTGGATTATTCTGGGGCATGAGCTGTGCGGGCATGCTGTACCGGGCGCGGACGGGACGCACCCGGAGTGGCGACCTGGCAAGAAGGGATATGATCCAACTTGGCATGTACAGGCATTTGAACGTGAGGACGAGCTTCGCGAGTCGTTCGGACTTCCGCGACTTGGCGAACACTCGCCGTCACTGAAACCATAGAGGGAATCGTGGAAACGCTCACATTACTCGTCGCGGTGGTTACGTTGCTGCTTGCATCCACTATTCTTATTCAATTGCGTCGAGTGCCATCTCGTAAAGAGGTTGGAGCTCTCACGGCTCTTGTACGATCCGTCTCTTCTAAAGCTATCGGTCGCGTGATTCCGGCTACTTAATCAATACTTAATCACGTTTTCTCAAAATGACCGCGTGGAGCGTATTCGAAGCTGGAAATCCTAGCTTCGGCTAACGCGATGCACGCCACTGCGATTACGATATCCCCATGAAGCGAACTGCGATTCTTGCCGCCCTTTTCGCTCTCGCCGCCTGCCGCAAGCCGGCCGAGGCGCCCGCCACGTCGTCGACTGCGCCGGCGCCGCCGCCCGCCGCCGCGGCGACGACGACCACCGCGACGACGACTGCCGCGTACGTGCCGCCGCCCGACGTCAGCGTTGCCAACGCGCCGGTGCCGACCGGCGGCCTCTCGCTCTGGCTGCGCGCCGACTCCGGCGTGACGGCGGGGGCGGACGGCAAGGTGTCGGCGTGGGCGGTGGAGGGCTCGCCGGTCAAGGCGACGGCCGACTCGCCGGAGAAGCAGCCGACCGTCGCGCAGAACGCGATCGGCGGCAAGCCTGCCATCCACTTCGACGGCGGCACGCAGATCCTCGAGGCGAACCTCAACATCGATCCGGCCGCGTCGCCGCAGGTGACGGTCATCTCCGTCTTCTCGAGCGAGACCGAAGCCCCCAGCCCGCTGCGCAAGCTCTACGGCGCCGACGACGGCGGCTACGACCGCGCCGCCGGCCTCGACGACCGCGCCGAGGGGTTCAACTACACGATCTTCGGCGGGGGCGCCGGCGTCGTCGGCATCTTCAAGCTCGCCGCGAACACGCCGTACCTCACCGTCGACAGCTACGATCAGCCGAAGAAGCTGCTCAACGTCTGGGTCAACGGCGCGCCGGCGAAGCAGAACCAGCAGATCGACCACGGCGCGAGCCTCGAGAAGTTCTACATCGGCGGCACCGGCACGGTGTACCACGAGCCGTGGCTCGGCAACGTCGCCGAGATGCTCGTCTACCGCCGCATCCTCACCGACGACGAGCGGAAGAAGATCGAGGATTACCTCGCCGGCAAGTACGGGCTGAAGCTGACGCGGTGACGGGGGCGCACGCCGTGCGCCCTACCGCCACTTCTGTCCGATTTGCTCGAGGCCGGCCTTCTGCAGGTCCTGCGGCAGCATGGTCGGGAAGTACTCGACTTTCGCGTCGAAGAGGAGGAAGAACGGCTCCCCGATCCGCGGCATCTCCGAGGGGTCGTCGATATTCACGATGAGGTAGCCGCCGCGCACGCCGTTCTCGGCGGTGAAGTAGGCGGCCTCCGGCTTGATCTCCTCGAGGACGCGGCCGATCTTCTGCCCGGCCGTGCCGTCGAGGACGTACTGGTTGAACTTCTCCGTCGGAATCGAGACGCGAACGACGAAACGCATAGAGCGATCTCCTTTTCAACGGCCTCTACGTGCCCAGCTCAAAAACGGATTGCCGCGGCCGCCTCACCACCGCAGATAGTGGCACGTATACCCGTGCGGCTTCTTCTGCAGGTAATCCTGGTGGTACCCCTCGGCCGGCCAGAACTTCGTGTAGTCGACGATCTCCGTCGTGATCGGGCGCGGCCACTTCTCCTGTGCGCGCTCGATGGCCTTCTTCGCCGCTTCGCGCTGCTCCTCGTCGTGCACGAAGATCGCCGAACGGTACTGCGTGCCGACGTCGTTGCCCTGCCGGTTCGGCGTCGTCGGGTCGTGTAGGCGAAAGAAGAAGTCGAGGATGTCGCCGTACGAGATCTTCGCCGGGTCGAACACGATCTCGACGCTCTCGGCGTGCCCGGTGCGGCCGGTCTTCACGTCCTCGTAGCGCGGAGCTTCGAGCGTGCCGCCGGCGTAGCCGACGGTCGTGTCGACTACGCCGGGCAGCTTGCGGATCAGCTCCTCGACGCCCCAGAAGCAGCCGCCCGCGAGTGTTGCCGTCTCCGTCATTGATGCGCCGCCTTTTTCTGGAAGAGCGGCAGGTACTGCCCGTATCCCTCGGCCTGGAGCTTCTCCACCGGGATGAAGCGCAGCGACGCGGAGTTCATGCAGTAGCGGAGGCCGGTCGGCGCCGGGCCGTCGTCGAAGACGTGGCCGAGGTGCGAGTCGCCGTGCGCCGAGCGGACCTCGGTGCGCACCGCCCACAGCTTGCGGTCCGTCTTCGTCGTCACGTTCGAAGGCTCCAGCGGCCGGGTGAAGCTCGGCCAGCCGGTGCCGGAGTCGAACTTGTCGAGCGAGCTGAAGAGCGGCTCGCCGGAGACGACGTCGACGTAGATCCCGTCCTTGTGGTTGTCCCAATACTCGTTGCGGAACGGCGGCTCGGTCCCCTCGTGCTGCGTGACCTCGTACTGCAGCGGGGTGAGGCTCTTCTTCAACTCCGCGTCGGAGGGCTTGTGATACTTCGAGTCCATTGCGGCTCCTTTGCTTTTATGGATGTCGCCCGGCGCGGCGTCGACGGGCCGCTGCAGAACGTAGAAGGTGGCGATGACGGCAAACAGGACGATTGCCAACGGAAGGATTCTTCGGGTCATGTGTGCGCTCCTCGACCGTATTAAATGCCGAGGAGCGCGAAAAAGTTTCGCGGCCTAGTAGCGGCCCCGTCCGCCGCGCCAGTCGCGGTCGTACGGCGTGACCATGGGGTCCCACTCGTCGCGATAGCGGTCGCGGTCGAAGCGGTCGCGATCCCAGTCGCGGTCGCGGTCCCAGGAGGCGCTGCCGCGGAACTCGCGATCGCGCTCGAAGTCCCTGCCGCGGTCGTAGTAGCCGTGCTCGTAGCCGCGCTCGTACTCCGGATGGCGGCCGCCGAAGCGCGACTCGTAGCGGTCGCGCGGCTGGATCTCGCGCTCCACGTCGCCGCGCCAGGGGCGGCGCACGCCGCGATCCTCGATGCGCTCCGGACTCCAGCGATAGGCCCAGCGGCCGTCGCTGGCGTTGTGCCGATAGACGTCCGACTGCCAGCGGTCGCGCGGACCGCGGTCGGGATCGGGCATCTCATGCTCGGGGTCGTACGAGCCGATGAACGACTCGTGGTCTCGTCTGCCGAATCGCATTGCAAATGCTCCTTTCAAGGTCGCAGGGCGCAGGGGGCGGGGCGCAGGTGGTGGTCGTCGCGAGAACACCACCTGCGCCCCGCGCCCTGCGCTCTGCCCCCTTCGAAAGGTGCAAGGAACGTTCACTCAGCCATTCGTGTTTTCAGCGTTCCGATGCCTCGCATTCGCGCGATTGCCGCCAACCGCAACGACCTCTTCCGCACCCTCGCCGCCGCCTCGATCTGGATCGCGCTGCACGTCTACGCGGCGAGGCCGCTGCTCGCGCTGGCGCCGCGCGGGGCGTGGATCGCCGTGCTGCTGATGCCGTTCGTCTCCATCCTGCCGCTCTTCGCGCGGCGCGACGTTCCGCTGCGGTCGCGCTCGCTCGCGCACTGGGCCGGATACCTCTCGCTGTCGCTCTTCTCGATGCTGCTCGTCGTCGTGCTCCTCGGCGACACGCTGCGCCTCGGCTGGCTGCTCCTCGGCTTCGCGCCGCTGAGCACGCGCACGATGAGCTTCTCGACGCTCGCCGCCGCCCTGGTCCTCGCGGTCATCGGCTTTGCGCAGGCGCGCCGGCCGCGCGTCGTGCGGCTGCCGGTCGCGATCGAGAACCTCCCGGCGGAGCTCGACGGCTACCGCATCGTGCAGTGGAGCGACGTCCACGTCGGCCCGACCATCCAGCGCGGCTTCCTCGCCTGCCTCGTGGCGCGGACGAACGAGCTCGGCGCCGACGCCGTCGCCATCACCGGCGACCTGGTCGACGGTACGCTCGCCGACCTCCGCGAGCACGTGCAGCCGCTGCGCGATCTCCGCGCCCGCGACGGCGTCTTCTTCGTCACGGGCAACCACGAGTACTACTGGCGCTTCGGCGACTGGCGCCGCGAGCTCGCGAAGCTCGGCCTCGTGTTCCTCGAGAACGAGCACCGCGTCGTGCGCGAACGGCTCGTCATCGCCGGCGTCACGGATCCGGCCGGCAGCAGGCCGAGCGCGGCCGCGGCGCTGGCCGGCGCTCCGCGCGACGCCGTCAAGGTCCTGCTCGCGCACCGGCCGCAGGCGGCGGAGGAGTCCAGCCGGCTCGGGGTGGACCTCCAGCTGTCCGGGCATACGCACGGCGGGCAGTTCTTCCCGTTCAACCTTCTGATCCGCTGGTTCCAGCCGGTCGTGCGCGGCCTCCACCGCGTTGGCGCGAAGACGCAGCTCTACGTCAGCCGCGGCACCGGCTACTGGGGCCCGCCGTCGCGCCTCGGCGTCGGCGGCGAGATCACCGTCATCGAGCTGCGGCGGAGGTAGAATCGCCGGCGATGCGCCGGTCCTGCATTGCTCTGCTCACGCTCGCTCTCTGTCTGCTCGCCTCCGCGCAGACGATCACCATCCCGCCCGCCTCGCCGGCGGCGCGGGCGCTCGAGCCGCTCGTCGAAGCGTCGCGGCTCGACGAGATGCGCTGGCCCGACTTCACCGACTACCGCAAGCACCTCCGCAACTTCTACGCGCCGCGCGCCTACGAGCCGGCGTGGGTGGCGAACGGGCGGCCGACGCCGCAGGCGCTGGCGGTGATCGCCATCCTCGACGCGGCGGACGCGAAGGGGATCAACGCCGTCGACTATGACGCCACGCGCTGGCCGCAGCGCATCGCCGCGCTGCCGCGGGCGACGCCCGACGCCACGGCGCGCTTCGACCTGGCGCTCAGCGCGTCGCTGATGCGCTACATCTCCGACCTCCACATCGGCCGCATCAATCCGCGCAATCTCCGCTTCGAGCTCGACATCGAGACGAAGAAGTACTACCTGCCGAAGCTCCTCGACGAGATCCGCGTCGCCGCCGATCCGCACACCGTCCTCGACACGATCGAGCCGCCGTACGACGAGTACAAGCGGCTGCAGGCGGCGCTGCTCGCGTACCGCCGCCTCGCCGCGCAGGCCGGAACGGAGACGCCGCTGCCGGAGACGAAGAAGGCGCTGCGGCCGGGCGACGCATATTCGGCGCTGCCGCGGCTGGCCGCGCGGCTGCAGCGCGCCGGCGACCTGGCGGCGGACGCGAACGTCGACGCCAAGGTCTACGGCGGAGCGCTCGTCGACGCGGTGAAGCGTTTCCAGGCGCGCCACGGCCTCGAGGCCGACGGCATCGTCAGCGCCCGCACGCTCAAGCAGTTGAACGTCCCCCTCGGCGTGCGCGTGCGCCAGATCGAGTGGGCGCTGGAGCGCTGGCGCTGGGCGCCGACGGACTTCGAGCGGCCGCCGATCGTCGTCAACATCCCCGAGTTCGTCCTCCGCGCCTGGAGCGACGAGCGCGGGACGTCGGCGATGACGATGCGCGTCGTGGTCGGGCAGACGCTGTCGCACCAGACGCCGGTGTTCGAGGCGGCCATGCGCTACGTCGTCTTCCGTCCGTACTGGAACGTGCCGCCGACGATCCAGTCGAAGGAGCTGGTGCCGCACGCGGCCAAGGACCCGGACTACCTCGAGCGCAACGGCTACGAGATCGTGAACGCGGACGGCAAGCCGCTGGCGTCGTCGCACGTCGATGCGGCCACGCTGGCGCGCCTCCGCTCGTACGACCTCTCGGTCCGGCAGAAGCCCGGCCCGAACAACGCCCTCGGCCTGGTGAAGTTCATGTTCCCGAACCAGAATAACGTGTACCTGCACTCCACGCCGTCGCAGACGCTCTTCTCCCGCTCGCGCCGCGACTTCAGCCACGGCTGCGTGCGCGTCGAAGACCCCACCGCGCTGGCGGCGTGGGTGCTGCGCGAGCAGCCGCAGTGGACGCCGGAGAAGATCAAGGCGGCGATGAACGGCAAGGAGCCGTCGCAGGTGAACCTGAAGACGCCGATCCCCGTGCTGATCATCTACACGACGGCGACGGTGGACGACGAGGGGAAGGTGCACTTCTTCGACGACATCTACGGCCACGACGCCACGCTGGCGAACGCGCTGGCGGCGGGGTATCCGTATCCGGGGTAGGGAGCGCCGCCGTCCCGGCGGCTGGTGAGGCGGCGTCCTCGCCGCCTCTCGCGAGCGCAGGCGGGACGCCTGCGCGCCGGCCGGCGGGACGCCGGCGTTCCGAGTTACGCCATTCCCTTCGCCCCGATCTCCGGATGCTGGCGCACGAACTCCACTAGGTTCTTCGCGTAGTCGGCGAAGCGCGGCACGGAGATGCCGGAGCCGGCCAGGTCGCGCGTGGCGTGCGTCGTGTCGTAGTCGGTCGGGTGGACGAAGTAGTCGACGGCGGGCGAGGGGATGCGCATCAGGCGATAGACGCCGGGGACGTAGTCGATCGCTCCCTTGGCCACGCTCGCCGGCAGCGGCACGCGCACGACGCGATGCCCGGTCGCGGCGGCGATGGCTTCGATGGTCTCGTCGACGGTGAGCGGCGCCGGATCGGCGAGGTGGTAGCAGCGGCCGAGGGCGGCGGGGTGGGCGGAGAGGTAGTCGATGGCCTCGATGATGAAGTCGCGCGGCACGACGTTGAAGCGATAGTCGCGCGGGCGGCCCACCACCGGCAGCAACGAGAAATTTTGCGGCTGGCGGAGGATCCACTGGATCACGACGTACGGCCCGTCGAACTTCTGCGTGGCGCCGCTGCGGCTGTCGCCGACGACGACGGACGGCCGGTAGATCGTCACCGGCAGCTCGCGCCGCTTCCGCACTTCGAGCTCCGCCAGATACTTCGTCGACTCGTAGAAGTTGTTGAACGACTGCCGAACCTCGAGGTCGTCCTCGCGGAAGCGCCCCTCGTAGCGGCCGCTGACGTAACACGTGCTGACGTAGTGCAGCCGTTCGAGCCGGCCGCAGCGCTCGGCGAAGTCGAGGACGTTCTTCGTTCCCTCGACGTTCACCGCGCGGCCGACGCTCTCCGATACAGCGAGGTCGTACACCGCGGCGAGGTGCCAGATCTCGACGACGTCGCCGGCGTCGGCGTGAATGCGCGCGGTGAGGTCGCCCTCGACGATGCGCACGCGCTCGCCGAACGGCGCCGCGCGCTCGCGCGCTAGCGCCGCGAACTTCGGCTGGACCAGGCAGTGCGCGATGGCGTCGCTCCGGCGCGCCAGGATGCGCGGCAACAACTCCGATCCGAGAAAGCCGGGGAAGCCGGTGAAGAAGACGACGGACACGGCGGCGCGATCGTACCATCGCGCCCGACGGTCACGGCGGCAGCGCGACGGTGTAGCGCCCCGCCTGCACACGGCGCGGGAAGCGCGCGTCGACCCAGGCGAAGATCGCGGGGGCGCGCTCGCGGTTGGAGACGCCGTCGAGGTTGTCGAGGTCTTTCAGGCCGTGCATGACCACGAGTGCCGGCGGGTGCGCGTTCAGCTCCGCCAGCGCCTCGGCGCTCATCGCCGGCGGCGAGAGCATGCCGACGTCGGCGCAGCGCACGGGCGGGCGGCGGTCGAGGAGGTAGTAGAGCGCGCGCTCGTTCGAGAGGTCGAGGATCGTCGCCGGCTTGGGCGCCGCGGCCTGCACGAGGTCGTCGAGCGCCTTCAGATCCGCGGCATTCTCCGCGTACGTGTAGATCCCGCGGCCGCGCGCCATCGGATATGGCACGAGCCCTTCGTGCGTTTGCCGCGCGCGCCAGCCGGCGATGAACTTCGCGGTCGAGGCGATGTTGAACCAGATCTCGAAGTAGAGCGCGAACGGAATGGCCACTAGCGCGAGGACGGCGATGCGCCAGGCGCGCCTCGTGCGGATCGTTTCGAGGACCGCCGGCTCGACGACGAACGCCACGACGGCGATGCCGAGGAGCGGGAGGCCGAAACGCGTATGGCTCCAGCTGCAGCGGCCCGCGGCAGTGCGGAAGGCGGCGATGGAGAAGAGCGTCAGCGCGGCGATCTGCAGGGCGCGCTCCTTCTCGACGCGCCGCCACGCCTGCAGGCCGAGGACGAGCGCGAGGCCGTAGAAGACCGGCGGGAAGTAGTAGCGCGCCGACTCCCACTCGAAGCTCGTCAGCGGGCGGGCGGGGAGGGCGGCGATGGCGTCGGCGGCTTTTGGGATGGAGACGAAGGAGTCGAGGAGGAAGTGGTGGATGTCGGCGCGGACAGCGACGAGGACGACGAAGGGCGCGATGACGGCGGCGAGCGGCGCCCAGGTCTTCGGGCGGATCAGCAGGAGCATCGCGGCGGTGCCGGCGATCGCGTAGACGCCGGTGTCGACGCTCCAGAGCAGGCCGAGCGTGGAGGCGAGGCAGGCCAGCCACCAGTTGCGGCGTAGCACGCCGAGGACGGCGAGGAGGAGCGGGATCCAGCGGTAGTACGGGAAGACCGGCACGAGGCCCGCGCCGACCGCGCCGAGGCCGGCGAGGACGGCGAGGAGGAAGCCGCCCGACGTCGCCGTGACTTCCGCGGCGATCGGCACGAGCAGCGCCAGCGCGAGCGCGTCGAGGACGGTCTCGAGCCTTCGCGTCTTCAGCGGCGATGGCTTCTTGCCGAGGACGAGGAGGTCGAGGCCGCCGTCGGTGGCGAGGCCGTGGAGGACGAAGACGTCGGTGTACGGCTTCGCGCCGTCCATGTATTCGGAGGCGGGGGAGAGGTGCTCGCCCTCGTGGTAGAAGTCCATGAAGGAGTAGGGGTGGTCGTGGGCGAAGAGCATGACCACGAACACGAACATGGAGAGCCAGCGTCCCGCTGGCTGGCTTGGCGGCGTCCCGCCGCTCGGCGCAGGGGACGGCGCCCGGCCAGCCGGCGAGGACGCCAGCGCTCCGAGAAACGAAAACGCCGTCAGCAGGGCGATGACGGCGTAGTCCCAACTCTTTGGGTATTGCAGCTTCGTCGTGGCGCCGATGCCGCCGGTGGGCACGTGAAAAAGCCCGCGGAGGTGCGGCGCGATCAGCGCGGCGATCACCGCGCCGATTGCGGCGCCGAGCGTGAGAACGATGAGGCGCGACCTCGCCAAAGCGGCGCGATGTTACCGCTTCGTCGCCTTGGCGATCATCCCGAGGCCGATCGCGCACGCGGCCGCGCCGGCGGCGAGCCATTGCTTGTTGCTGCGCGCGTTGTTCGTGGCGATCACGCGCTTGCGATACACCTTCTCGTCCACCTTCGCCAGCTTCTTCTTCACCGGCTGCGAGTCGAGCGCCTTCCCGATCGCCCACACCGCCACGGCGGGAACGAGTCGTTTGACGAGCGCGTGCGTTGGCTTGACTGGTTTCATATCCATCATCGTCGCAATCAGCATGCCGCGGCGGCGGCCTTGACGGCGTCGGCGCTGCCGCAAAGGACGAGCTCGTCGCCGGGCGCGATGGGCGTCGCCGCGCCGAGGCGCGTGAGGAACGCGCCGCCGCGCCGGATGGCGATCACCGAGCAGCCGAACTCGCGCACCGCGAGATCGCCGAGGGCGCGGGCGGCGCGCGCGGGCACGCGGGCGATGGCGCGGTGCTCGTCGCGCGTGCGGGCCTTCTGGCGCAGCAGCTTCGCCGAGAGCATCTCGCCGGAGATGTCGGAGATCGACAGCGCGTAGTCGGCGCCGGCGCGGTAGATGTTGTCGAGGTTGCGGGAGTGGTTGACGCGGGCGATGACCGGGACGTCGGGCGCGGTGTCGCGGATGACGACCGTGGCGAAGAGCGTGGAGTCGTCGCTGTCGACGGCGAGGACGGCGCCGCGCGTCTCGGCGAGGCCGGCGCGCTCGAGGACCGACGTATCGAGCACGTTGCCGACGATGTCGACGCCGGGCGCGGGATGCTTCTCGACGACGCGCACCTCTTCGCCCGCGTCCGTCAGCAGCTCGTGGACTTTGCGCCCCACTTCGCCGAAGCCGGCGATGAGGAACGGCCCGCGCTGGCGCAGCGGCGCGCAGCCGAGCAGCCGGCACGCCTCGTCGAGCGCCTCCGACGATCCGACGAGCTCGAGGATCGCGCCGGCCTCGACGCGCGTCGACGCCGTGCAGCGCGCGTGGAGACGGCTGCGGCTCCACAGCCCGACCACGACCGCGCCGCTCTTCGCGCCGACGCCGAGCTCGCCGAGCGTGCGGCCGGCCGCGGCGCTGCCGGGAACGACGCGGAGCTCGCAGCGGCGCAGTCCGGCGATGGCGTCGAGGCCCGGCAGCCGCGGCGAGATCACGTCGCTGGCGTGCGAGGCCAGCGCGGCGGCGATGATGTGCCGCGGCGTGTACGCGGCGGTGACGCCGGCGAGCTCCATCGGCTTGCGGTGCGCCGGCTCCTCGACGAAGGCGTAGATCTCGCCCGCGAAGCCCATCTGCCGCGCGCGCAGCGTCAGCGCGGCGTTCTCCTGATCGAGCCCGTTCGCGACGAGCGCGCGCGCGTGCGCCAGCCGGCAGACGTCGAGCGCGTCGTCGTCGGAGCGGACGAAGACGACGCGCTGCCCGCTCTCCATCACCGCGCGCGCCGCCGACTCCTCGGTCTCGACGACGAGCGCCGGCACGTTGTTCGCGCGCAGCCGCTGCAGCAGTGTCTCGACCGGCGGCCCGAAGCGGTAGACGACGACGTGGTGGGCGAGGTCGCCGGCGTCGCGCGGCAGCCGCTCCTCGAAGCGCGACTCGAGGAGCGGAAGGAGGATGAGCGGCACGAGGAGGACGATGGTCAGTACGCCGGCGAACTGCACGACGATGACGAAGAGCACCATCGCCGGGCTGGTCCACTGGCTGTCGTGGCCGTAGCCGGTCGTCGTCAGCGTCTCCGCGGCCCATTCGAGGCTTTGCCAGAACGAGCGCTGCTGCCCCTCGAGCCGGGCCATGCCGAGCTCGTAGAGGACGGCGGAGACGAGCAGAAACGCGACGACGCCCACCGCGAGGAAGAGGAGGCGGCGGGTGGCTCGATGCATGAGCTTGATTGTAAGGTGAGCGTCGATGCTGCTCTGCACCGTGCGCGGTTGCCGCCGCCCGCTGCGCCGCGAGGCGCGGCGATGGCTGTGCGAGCGCGGCCACGCGTTCGACGTCGCGCGCAGCGGTTACGCGAACCTGCTGCAGCCGAACGAGCGCCGCTCGCGCGAGCCGGGCGACAGCGCCGAGGCGGTGGCGGCGCGGCGGCGGCTGGAGGGTTTGCTCGGTGTCATCCTGAGCGCAGCGAAGGATCTCCTGCGGCAGGGGATCCCTCGCGCCGCTCGGGATGACACGGCCGTCCTCGACGCCGGCTGCGGCGACGGCTACTGGCTCGCGTCGATCGACGCGGCGGAGCGCGCCGGCATCGACATCTCCGTTCCCGCCATCGAGGCCGCGGCGAAGCGCTATCCGCAGTGCGCGTTCTTCGTCGCCAACGCCGACCGCTTCATCCCGTTCAGCGACGGTTCCTTCGACCTCGTCCTCTCCATCACCGCGCGGATGAACGACGCCGAGTTCCGCCGCGTCGTGCGCGACGATGGCCGGCTCCTCGTCGCCGTCCCCGGGCCCGACGACCTCATCGAGCTCCGCGGAGGCCGCGCCATGCGCGACCGCGTCGAGCGCACGATCGCGATGTTCCCGAGCTTCGCACTCGTCGAGCATCGGCGCGTGAGCACGACGGCGCACCTCGACGAGCAGGGCATTCGCGACGTCCTCGCCTCGTCGTATCGCGGCATGAAGGTCGTCGACGCCGGCGAGTCCGACGTCACGTTCAGCCGCGACGTGTTGCTGTTCAAGGCGACAGGGAACGGATGAAAGGCGACAGGTGTCCCAACCTGTCACCCGTTCCCTGTTCCCTGTTCCCTACGGCCTCATCACCACCTTGATGCAGTCGTCGGCCTTCTTCCGGAAGACCTTGTACATCTCCGGCGCGTCGTCGAGGCCGACGCGGTGCGTGATGAGGAACGACGGGTCGATCTCGTCGCGCTGGATGCGGTCGAGCAGGACCGACGTGTAGTTCTGCACGTGCGTCTGCCCCATGGCCAGCTTCAGCCCCTTGGCGAACGCGGAGCCGAACGGCACCTTGTCGATGAAGCCGCCGTAGACGCCGGGGATCGACACGGTCCCGCCCTTGCGGCAGGCGTGCAGCGCCTGGCGCATGGCGTGGGCGCGGTCCATCTCCAGGCGCACCGCCTGCTTGACCTTGTCGTACCAGGCGTCGATCGTGCGGCCGTGCGCCTCCATGCCGACGGCGTCGATGCAGCGGTCGGGACCGCGGCCGCCGGTCATCTCCTTCAGCGTGTCGAAGACGCTGTCGACGTCCTCGTAGTTCACCGTCTCGGCGTTGCAGTGGTCGGCGGCCATGCGCAGCCGCTCGCGGAAGCGGTCGATGGCGATGACGCGTCCGGCGCCGAGCATCCACGCGCTCTTCATGGCGAAGAGGCCGACCGGGCCGCAGCCCCACACCGCCACGGTGTCGCCCGGCTCGATGCCGCACTGCTCCGCGGCCTGGTAGCCGGTGGGAAAGATGTCGGTGAGGAACAGCACCTTCTCGTCGGGGAGGCCGTCCGGAATCTTGACCGGATTGACGTCGGCGAACGGCACGCGCACGTACTGCGCCTGCCCGCCGGCGTAGCCGCCGTAAATGTGCGAATAGCCGTACAGCCCCGCGCCGCTGTACCCGTACAGCGCCTCGGCCATCCACGCGTTCGGGTTCGTGTTGTCGCAGAGCGACCACTGCCTGTTCTCGCAGAAGAAGCAGCGGCCGCAGCAGATCGGGAACGGGACGATGACGCGGTCGCCGGCCTTCAGCGTGCGCACCTCGGCGCCGGTCTCGACGACCTCGCCCATGAACTCGTGGCCGAGGACGTCGCCCTTCATCATCGTGGGGATGTAGCCGTCGTAGAGGTGAAGGTCAGAGCCGCAGATCGCCGTCAGCGTCACGCGCACGATGGCGTCGTGGGGATTGACGATCTTCGGATCGGGAACGTCGTCGACGCGCACGTCGTGCACGCCGTGCCAGACCACCGCTTTCATCCGCGTGACGCCGTGGCGCGCTCGCCGGTCTCGAGGATCTGCTTGAGCGTGCGGAGGTCTTCCTGCACCTGCCGCGCGGGGTCTTCGCCGAAGAGCCTGGCCACGACCGCGCCGAGGACGCCGCCGGGCGGGTCGTAGCGGAGGATGACCTTGACCTCGGTGCCGCGGTTCGCCACGGTGCGCGTGAAGTGCACCGAGCCGGCGTTGTCGATCTGCGAGCCGTCGACGGAGCGCCAGCCGATCAACTCGTTCGGCACTTCGTTGATGACCTCCGCGTCCCACTCGACGTCGCTGCCGGCCGGCCCCTTCGCGGTCCAGTGCGAGCGCTTGTCGTCGATGACATGCACCGCTTTGAGGTGCGACATGAAGCGCGGCAGGTTCTCGAAGTTGCGCCAGAAGCGATAGAGCTCGTCGGGCGGGCGGTTGATGGTGACGGACTTCTCGACGCGAATGCCCTTGCCGTACGGCACGCTGACGTTGCTGTCCGCTTCCCCCTCGGGGTTGACGGAGGAGAGGCCGAGCGCTTCGTAGACGAGGCAGTGGCCGCTGGCGCCGCGCCAGACGAGAGCGCCGCCGAGGCCTGTGACGACGAGGCCGGCGACGGAGCGCCGCGTCAGCCCGTACGCGGCGAGCGCCGCGCCGGCGACGACGGAGAACCAGCGCTCGGGCTCGTTGACGTTGGGGGTGGAGGTGGTGAGTTCCATGTGTTGCTCCCGGCGGAGGTGGAGCAGGAGGCGTGCCCGGGAAGCGCAGAATTGCGAATTCCGAATTGAGAATTGAGAATTGAGAATTAGGCGGGATTCCTTTCTAAATTCTCAATTCGGAATTCGGAATTCGCAATTCTTCAGTTCTCCCTCATCCGCTATTCTTCCCCCATGACCGTCGCCCCCCCGCCCGTCCGCCCCGTCACCCTCGATGAGATCTACGCCGCGCGCGAGCGGATCAGGAACACGATCACGCGCACGCCGCTGGTGCGGCTGCGCCACGACCGCGGCGCGCCGGAGCTGTGGCTCAAGCTCGAGACGCTGCAGCCGATCAACGCCTTCAAGATCCGCGGCGCGGCGAACGCCGTGGCGTTGCTGTCCGCCGAGGCCCGGAGCAAAGGCGTGTGGACCATCAGCGCCGGCAACGCCGGGCAGGGCGTGGCCTTTGCCGCGCGCGACGCCGGCATCGCCTGCACCGTCGTGGCCATCGAGACCGCGCCGGAGACGAAGCTCGAGCGGATGCGCAAGCTCGGCGCGAAGATCGTCAAGGCGCCGTTCGACGCCTGCTGGCGGGCCATGGAAGCGCGCGAGTTTCCCGGCGTCGAGGGGACGTTCGTCCATCCGTTCGACGACAACGACTTCGTTGCCGGCAACGCCACGCTCGGCCTGGAGATCCTCGAAGACCTGCCGGGCGTGAAGACCGTCATCACCGCCATCGGCGGCGGCGGGCTGATCTCCGGCGTCGCCAGCGCCGTGCGCCAGCTCGCGCCGCACGTGCGCATCCTCGGCGCGGAGCCGGAGACGGCGGCGCCGGGCGCGCTGTCGTTCGAGAAAGGCTCGCCGCAGGTGTTCGACAAGTGGGAGCCGACGTTCGTCGACGGCGCCGGCGGCAAGAGCATCTTCCCGCGGATGTGGGAACGGATGCAGGGGCTCGTCGACGGCTCCGTCGTCGTGACGCTCGACGAGGTGCGTCAGGCCATGCGCATCGTCGCGGAGACGATGCGCGTCATCTGCGAGGGCGCGGGCGCGCTGCCGGTCGCGGCGGCGCTGAGCGGGCGGGCGGGCGAGGGGCCGATCGTGGCCGTGGTGTCGGGCGGCAACATCGACCTCAAGAAGTTCAGTGATCTGATCGGCGCCGCTTCGCCTTGAACGCGTGCCGCGCCTCGGCCTCCTCGATCGAGTGCGACTCGGTGAGGCGCCGCTCCTTCTTGGCCATCTCCGCGAGCTTCTCGAAGTGCGCCTGCAGCGCGCGCAGCTCCTCCTCGCTCAAGTCCTCGGCGGAGATGAGGCGGTTGCTCGCCCCCTCCATCGCCGCGATCAACTCGTTGAGCTTGATCTGCACCGCCAGCGAGTCCTTGTTCTGCGCGCGCTGGATGAGGAAGACCATCAGGAAGGTGACGATCGTCGTGCCGGTGTTGATGACGAGCTGCCACGTGTCGGAGAAGTGGAAGAGCGGCCCGGTGACGATCCAGATGATGATGATGAGCGCCGCCGCGAGGAACGCGAAGGTCGACCCAGTCCAGCGCGTCGCCGCCGCGGCGAAGCGCTCCAAAACGTTGCCGGTCATGGCAGAGCTTGTCGCATGGAGTGTGCCAGGCGAGCGATTGGCGATTGGCGGTTAGCGATTGGCGGTTAGCGGTTAGCGGTTAGCGGTTAGGGAGGGTGGCCTAATCGCTAATCGCCAACCCCCTAACCGCTCTAACCGCTCTAACCGCTACTTCACCTTCGCGATCGGCACCAGCGTCGTCGGCGGGATCGGGTAGTCGTGCCGGTCGGCCATCTGCGCGATCGGCGTGTCGACGACCGGCACGCGCAGGCCGGCGATCGTCGCGAACGCGCCGGTTGGCTTCGGCGCGGCGATGCGCGCGGCCATCCGCACCTTGACCTCGGCCGGATTCGCCAGCGTCACGCCGTTCGGCTCGAGCAGCAGCGCCGGCAGGTAGATGTCGGCGTTGCCGGGGACGTTGTCCAGGTCGAGCCGCGCCGCCTGCGCGCCGGGCGCGGAGAAGATGATCGTGACCTTGCCGGGCGGCACGTCGAGCAGCAGGAACGAGCCGTTCTCGGCGATGCCGCCGGAGACATACGGCGCGTTGACGACCTCGACGTACGCGGATTGGAAGAGGTGCGTCTTGCGCGCCGCCTCGGTCTCGGCCGTGCGGAACGGCGCGTTCGCGCCGCCTTCGACGTCGAGCAGCCAGCCGCGGACGGAGATCGGATCCTTCGAGACTCGCGGCGCGCCCGGATTCTCGTCGCCGCAGCCTGCGACCACCAGCAGGAGAACGATGAATGCAGAACGCATTGCGCGATGCGATAATCCGGACATCTTCATGAGGCGCCTCCTCCCCATTCTCGCACTCCTCCTCCTCGCCCAAACTCCCACGAGCGTCGTGCTCCGCACGGCGTCGGGCGACAAGCCGGTCGCGCAGCTCGTGCAGAACGGGGTCATGTACTTCGCCGCGGACGACGTCGTCGGCGCCCTCGGCGGCTCGGTCAAGGCCGACGCCAACGGATTCAAGGCCACCCTCGGCTCGACGACCGCCGCCTTCGGCCCCGACAGCCGCTTCGCCGTCATCCGCGAGGACCTCATCGAGATGCCGGTGCCGCCGCTCGTGGCCGGCGGGAAGCCGTTCGTCGTCCTGCCGTTCTTTCAGGGCTTCCTCTCCCGCGCCGGCGACATCGAGGTCACGTGGGACCCGACCGCGCGCGTGCTGCAGGCGCGGCCGGTCCAGCGCAGCGTCGTCAGCGTGCAGGTCTCGGTCACGAACATTCAGGGCACGTCCAAAGTCGTGCTGACGCTGAACGCGCCGGCCGAGTACACGATCCTCAAGGACGCGGGCGCGTACACGGTCCGCTTCAAGTCGCCGCTCAAGGCGCCGTTCACCGAGCAGGCCTACGACGATCCGTACGTGAAGAGCGTCGCCGTGGCGGGGAGCGACCTGCGACTTCAGCTCACCGCGCCCGACGTCGCCGCCGACACGTACCGCCTCGACAACCCCTTCCGCATCGTCATCGACCTGCGCAAGGCCGCCGCGCCGGTGCCGGGCGCGCCGTTGCCGATCGCGCCGTCGAAGCCGGTCGAGCAGCCCGGCATCCACACCATCGTCATCGATCCCGGCCACGGCGGAAAGGAAGTCGGCGCCATCGGCCCGGCCGGCCTGATGGAAAAGGACGCCACGCTGACGATCTGCCGCAAGCTCGCCGACGCGCTCGAGGCCAGGCTCCACACGCGCGTCGTCCTCACGCGCAGCGACGACAGCGTCGTCTCGCTCGACCAGCGCACCGCCCTCGCCAACCAGTACCACGCCGACCTCTTTCTCTCCGTCCACATGAACGCCGCCGTGGTCAAGGGAGCGAAGGGGTCGGAGACGTACTTCCTCTCGCTCGAGGCGAGCGACGAGCTGGCGAAGAAGGCGGCCGAGACGGAGAACGCCACGGCGCAGCGCGCGCCGGCGAACGACCTCAAGCTGATCCTGTGGGACCTCGCGCAGCAGCAGTATCTCCAGGAGTCGAGCCGCTTCGCCACCGCGGTCCAGGAAGAGATGAACCGCATCCACGGCATCACGAACCGCGGCGTGAAGCAGGCGCCGTTCAAGGTGCTGGTCGGCGCGACGATGCCGGCGGCGCTGGTCGAGATCGCATTCATCACCAATCCGGCCGAGGAGTCGAAGATCAAGTCGGAGGAGTTCCAGAAGACCGTCGTCGACGCGCTGACGACCGCGGTGGAGCGCTATAAGACCGACTACGAGACGCGGATCGGCATCGTGCAGCCGGCGGCGCCGGTGCCGACAAGCACGGCGCCCACGACGACGGCGCCGACCACGGGTCAGGGCGCAGGGGGGAGGGCGCGGGGCGCAGATCAGTCCGCGCCAGCGACGACACCAAAGCCGGCAACGACCACTCACCTGCGCCCCGCCCCCTGCGCCCTGCGCCCTTGCGAAAAGGCAGGTCCGTAGTTGCGCAAGTTCGTGGTGCTCCTCGCGCTCGCGCTGGCGATCGCGTGCAAGGGAAAGCCGGCGCAGCAGCTCTCGTCGAACCTCAACGCCGAAAACAAAGTCGCCGTCCGCCCGGTGACGCTCTACTACCAGGGCGTCGACATGCTCCTCGGCCGCGAGCAGCGCAACGTCGCGCTGCCGGAGAACCCCGCCGCGGCGATGCCGGTCGTCGTCCGCGAGCTCATCAAGCCGCCGGCGAGCCCGGCGCACGCGCGGAGCTTCCCTGCCGACACCGTCGTCCGCGCCGCCTACCTCCTTCCCGACGGCACCGCCTTCGTCGACCTCGGCGGACCGACGCTGACGCAGGGGTGGGGGACTGGAAGTCACGAGGAGCTGATGGCCGTCTACGCGGTCGTGCAGACCGTCACGGCGAACTTCGCCGAGGCCAAGCGTGTCCGGATTTTGATCAACGGCGAGCCCGCCGAAACGCTCGCCGGGCACATCAATATCAGCCGCTCGCTCAGCCCGGCGCCCTCGCTTCTCGCCCAGTGACGTCCCTCACACGGGGTCGTGTCACCAAACACGAAAGTCTCGTAACCAGCGGGAGATGATCCGCGTATCCAATTTGTTCCTAGTTGACCGAACGGTCATTCCGGAGTAGGTTGCCAGCGTTTCCGAAAGTGTCGGTTATCTGTTGCCAAATCAGTAGGTTGTCACTTATCAGTTACATTGAGCTTTTTTTCACAAACTGTGCGATAATGAGCGCCGTCGAAAGAATGAAAGCGTTTACTGGATCGGAGGGCGGGGATTGCTTCCAGCTGTAAAAGCCCGCCAGCATCACCACCTCTTGAAATCTTCTTTGAATCTTACCGACCTGAGTACTCACCCCTGAGCGTTCGCGCCCACCAGTCCAGTAGATTTCCCAGACCCCGCCGGAAACGGCGGGGTCGTATTTTTTAGACGAGCGCCGAAACGATCTGTTCCACGAGCAGGCGCACGTCGGCGTTGACGCCGAGCCAGCGGATCGCCGCCATTGACGCATCCGCCGCGGCCAGCAGCCGCTCCCGCGGAATCGCCACTTCGATCTTCCCCGCCACCGCGTCGCAGAGCGTGTCGCCGAGGAGCGCGATGGCATCGTTCGGCTTGTCCTGCGAGGCCACGAGCGACGCGAGCGCGAGCAGCAGCGCGCCGTCGCGCGTCTCGCCGAAGCGCTGCAGCGCCGACGCGATCGACGACGCCAGCTCCTCGTCGCGCGGCTCCGGGCCGCCGATGTGGATCGGCTGCGAGCGCGATTGGATCGTCGGCAGCAGCAGGTCGTACGAGCGCGTGAGGAGGATGAAGATCGTGTCGCGCGCCGGCTCCTCGAGGGTCTTCAACAGTGAGTTCGAGCCGCCCGGGCTCAGCGCCTCCGCGGGATCGATGATGAAGACTTTGTTGCGCCCCTCGTACGGGCGCAGCGTCGCGGCGGCGACGATGTCGCGCACCTGCTCGACGCTGATCAATTTCTTCTCCGCGCCGACCTCGGTCCAGTGCACGTCGGGGTGCGTGCGCCGCTCGATGCGCTGGCACGCGGCGCAGTCGTCGCCGGTCGTGCCGTTGAGGCAGTTCAGTGTCTTCGCCACCTGCAGCGCCACCGCGCGCAGCGCGTCGGGCGCCGGACCCCACAGGATGATGGCGTGGTGCAGCTCGCCGCGCCGCGCCGTGTCGAGGAGAAGCTCCGCCCGCTCGTTCATCGCAGCCGCGGCTCCAGCGCGTCCATCATCCGACGGAAGACGTCATCGGCGTCACCGTCCGCGTCGATGACGAGATACCGCTCCGGCTCGGCGACGGCGAGCGCGCGATAGCCCTCGCGGACGCGCCGGTGAAAGCGCAAGTCCTCGAGCTCGAAGCGCCCCTCGTCCGCGTCCGCCTCGGAGTTCCGCGACCGCGCGCGCGTGAGCCCCGTCTCCTCGGCGATGTCGAAGATCAGCACGACGTCGGGCCGCGTCGCGTCGGTCGCCCAGTCGTTCAGCGCGCGCAGCTTGTCGAGGGTCAGCAGTCGCCCGAAACCCTGGTAGGCGAGCGTCGAGTCGGTGAAGCGGTCGCAGAGCACGACGTCGCCGCGCGCGAGCGCGGGGCGGATGACTTCCATGACGTTCTGCCGCCGCGACGCGGCGAAGAGGAAGAGCTCCGCGACGGGATCGATGACCGAGCCGGAATCGAGGAGGATGGCGCGGATGCGGTCGGCCAGCGGCGTCCCGCCCGGCTCCTTCGTCACGACGACGCGCCGGCCGCGCTCGCGCAGCAGGGCGGCGAGGCGATTCAGCTGCGTGGTCTTGCCGGAGCCTTCGATGCCTTCAAACGTGATGAACATCGGCGCGCGATTCTACTGGGAACGCCGGCGTCCACGCCGGCTGGCAGGTGGGCGTCCCGCCCGCCCGCGGCGAGACGCCGCTCAGCCAGCCGCCGGGCCGGCGGCGCTCCCCAGGCCGTCGCGCAATCCTCTCAGATAATGTTCGCGCATCAACGTCTCGAACACCTTCGGCCGCGCCAGGACGCGGAAGCTCTCGCCGAGGCGGGCGCGGCGGCGGAGGCGGGCGAGGGCGCGCTCGCCGGCGAGCGTGCGCGTCTCCAGCTCGTGCACGCCGAGGAAGTGGCCGAGCTCGGGGTGCTTGCTGTAGAAAATCGCGCCCGACTTGCCGACCGTGTACTGCCGCCGCGCGAACGAGTCGACGCTCATCGGGTGGTAGTGCCGCGTCACCGCCTTCGCGTTGTAGCGGATCTTCAGCCCGAGCTTGTCGAGCCGGTAGGCGAGCTCGATGTCCTCCCACGCCGCCGCGGGGAACGTGGTGTCGAACGGATGCTCGGCGAGGAGCTGGCGGTCGATGGAGATGTTCGACGTGTAGAAGAAGTTGAACGGCACGACAGTGCCGTCCTCGATCAGGCGATAGCCGAACTGCAGACCGTAGTCGTTGATGTAGTCCATGAACGCGGTGACGCGCTCGCCGCGCGGCCAGCCGGTGTAGCCGAGGCAGGCGGTGAGCGGATCGTCGCCGCCCTCGGCGTGGACGCGCGCGTGCTCGGCGACGAAGCGCTCCTCAGGCACCGTGTCGTCGCCGATGAAGATCACGAAGCGCCCGCCGGCCAGCGACACGCCGTGGTTGCGCGCGCGTCCCGGGCCGCCGTTCGGCTGCGCGCGATAGACGATGCCCTTGCGCTGCGCCACGGCGGGGCCGGTCTCGTCGGTCGAGCCGTCGTCGATGACGATGACCTCGAACGGCGGCGCGCCGCGCTGCGCGTCGAGCGCGTCGAGCACGCGCAGGAGCATGGACGCGCGGTTGTACGTGGGGATGACGACGGAGTACGACGTCACGCCGAGGCCCCTCCATCGATGCATAAAACCTGTCCAGTGATCGCGCTGGCGTCGTCGCCGAGGAGGAACGCGATTCCCGCCGCGACCTCGTCGGCGCGGACGACGCGGCGCATCGGGATGTCGTGGATCAGCTGCCGGCGCACCTCGTCGTCGAGGTCGCCGGTCATGTCCGTCTCGACCAGGCCGGGCGCGACGCAGTTCACGCGGATGCCGCTGCGGGCCACCTCGCGCGCCAGCGAGCGGCTCATGGCGATGAGGCCGCCCTTCGCGCCGGAGTAGTTCGTCTGCCCGACCACGCCGTGCATCCCGGAGAGCGAGGCCACGTTGACGATCGCGCCGCGGCGCTGGCGCATGAAGTGCGGCAGCACGGCCTTCGACATCGACCAGGCCCCGAAGAGGTTCGTGTCGACGACCTCGTGGAACTGCGCGGCGCTCATCGTGTACAGCAGCGCGTCGTGGCGGATGCCGGCGTTGTTGACGAGGGCGTCGAGCGAGCCGAAGCGCGCCAGGACGCGCTCGACGAGGGCGTGGTTGTTGGCGTCGTCGCGGACGTCGGCGGCGAAGGCCTCGATCAGCGGCGCGTCGTCGTCGAGCGTCGCCCGCGCTTCCTCCTGAAACGCCACGGCCGCTTCCTTCGAGCGGCTGTACGTGAACGCCACCGACCAGCCGTCCGCGAGGAGGCGCATGGCCGTGACGCGGCCGATGCCGCGGGAGCCGCCGGTGATGAGGACCGTTTTGGACATCGCGCGGCGTACGATACCGCGATGCACGCGAAGAGAATCAATCCCATCCTGAACGTCTCCAGCATCAAAGAGAGCTTCGACTGGTTTGCGAAGCTAGGGTGGGAAAAAGCGTGGGACTGGGGCGAGCCGCCGACGTTCGGCGCGGTCCGCTCCGGCGAGATCCAGATCTTCCTCTGCGAGGACGGCCAGGGCGGCCGCGGCAAGAGCGAGTCGCTGATGACGTTCGGCCCCGAGGGCGACGAATGCGGCGACAAGGGCGTGTGGATGTCGGTATGGGTCGACGACGTCGACGCCCTCGAGCGCCACTGCACCGAGCAGGGGCTGGAGGTCACCTGGCCGGCGACGAACATGCCGTGGGACGCCCGCGAGATGCACGTGCGGCATCCGGACGGCCACGTGTTTCGGATGAGCCAGGGCCTCGAAGAGGATTGATGGAATGGAGGACAGGCACTCTTGCCTGTCCCCCGCCCGAGGACAGGCAAGAGTGCCTGTCCTCCACGGAGCAACCGAGCTACGTCTCTTCCTCGTAGCGATCTTTCAACGACGCGACGACCGTCGGATCCGCGAGCGTCGTCACGTCGCCGAGCGCCCGTCCCTCGGCGATGTCGCGCAGGAGGCGGCGCATGATCTTGCCCGACCTCGTCTTCGGCAGGTCCGCCGTCACGAGGATCTTCTCCGGCTTGGCGATCGCGCCGATCTTCTCGGCCACGTGCTCCTTCAGCTCCTTTTCGAACTTCGCCGGGTCCTTCTTCGCCGCTTCGAGCTGCGAGGCTTTCACGATCACGAACGCGGCGATGGCCGTTCCCTTGATCTCGTGGTTGATCCCCACCACCGCGGCCTCGGCGATCGACTGGTGATCGACCAGCGCCGACTCCACCTCCATCGTGCCGATGCGGTGGCCGGCCACGTTCATCACGTCGTCGACGCGGCCGAGGAGCCAGAAATAGCCGTCCTCGTCGCGCTTCGCGCCGTCGCCGGTGAAGTAGATCCCCGGCCACTTCGACCAGTACTGCTTCTGATAGCGCTCCGGATCGCCGTAGATCCCGCGCAGCATCGACGGCCACGGACTCATGATCGCCAGGTAGCCGCCGCCGACCTCGGTCCGCTCGCCGGCGTCGTTGAGGATCGCGGCCTCGATGCCGGGGAACGGCTTCGTCGCCGAGCCGGGCTTCGTCGGCACGAGGCCGGGGAGCGGCGTGATCATGATCGCGCCCGTCTCCGTCTGCCACCACGTGTCGACCACGGGGCAGCGCTCGCCGCCGATGTACTTCCAGTACCACATCCACGCCTCGGGGTTGATCGGCTCGCCGACCGAGCCGAGGAGCCGCAGCGATGACAGGTCGTGCGCCTTCGGATGCTGCTCGCCCCACTTCATGAACGCGCGGATCGCCGTCGGCGCGGTGTAGAGAATCGTGATCTTGTGCTTCTCGATGAGCGCCCAGAAGCGGTCCTGCTTCGGCCAGTCGGGCGCGCCCTCGTAGACGAACACCGTCGCGCCGCACGCCAGCGGGCCATAGACGACGTACGAATGTCCCGTCACCCAGCCGATGTCGGCGGTGCACCAGTAGACGTCGGAGTCCTTGAGGTCGAAGACCCACTTGCACGTCGCGTAGCAGCCGGTGAGATAGCCGCCGGTGGTGTGGATGATGCCCTTCGGCTTGCCGGTCGTGCCCGAGGTGTAGAGCGTGTAGAGCATCTGCTCGGAGTCGACCCACTCCGGCTCGCACGTCGTCGATTCGTCCTTGACCATGTCGTGGTACCAGACGTCGCGCTCGTGCATGGCCACGGTGTCGTCCATCTCGTCGGTGGCGGAGCGGCGCATGACCACGACGACGTGCTGGATCGACGGCGTGTCGGCGACGGCGGCGTCGGCGAGCTTCTTGAGCGGCACGAGCGTGCCGCGGCGGTAGCCGGCGGTGGCGGTGATCAGCACCTTGGCCTCGGCGTCGTTGATGCGGTCGCGCAGCGCCTCGGCGGAGAAGCCGCCGAAGACGACGGAGTGCACGGCGCCGATGCGCGCGCACGCCAGCATGGCCACGATGGCCTCGGGGATCAGCGGCATGTAGATGGCCACGCGGTCGCCGAGCTTCACGCCGAGCTTGCGCAGCGCGTTCGCGCAGCGGCAGACCTCCGCGTGCAGCTCGCGGTACGTGAACTTCTTCACCTCGCCCGGCTCGCCTTCCCAGATCACGGCGAGCTTGTCGCCGCGCGTGGCCAGGTGCCGGTCGAGGCAGTTGTACGACGCGTTCAGCGTCCCGCCGACGAACCACTTGGCGTACGGCGCCTTCCACTCCAGTACCGTGTTCCACTTCTTCTTCCAGTCGAGCTGTTCGGCCCACGAGGCCCAATACGCCTCGCGGTCGGCGACGTCGTAGACCTTCGGATCGTTCGCGTTCGCGTTGCGGCGGAAGTCGGCGGAAGGTTCGAAAGTGCGGGTCTCCTGAAGTAGGGCATCGATCTCGTTCGCCATCGCTAGCTCTCCAGGGTCGGGGATTCTAATACTCTAATGTCGTGAAGAAAGAGTGCTCCGTCACACCAAGCGGTAGCAACGGAAGCTGATGTTCCTGCGAATTCTCGGCGCGTTCGTGCTGCTCCTGGCGCTGATCTGGGTGGTGATGTACGTCAGCGCCGGCGCCGCCATGCGCGACGCCGGCCGCGAGCCGTGGCCGTACGGCCTCGGCACGATCGAGGCGTTGAACGCGCGCAACGACGACCGCATCGCGTCGAAGGAAGCGAAGGAGATCGCGCGCCTCATCGAAGACCTTGCGCCCGATGAGGCCTCGCCCGAGGACTACGTCGACGTGCAGACCGCGAGAAGAGACGACGCCATCGATCCTCCGCCGGACAACGCCGGCCTCAAATCGCGCGACGCACCGATCGCCGAGCTCGTGCGCGCCGTCAACGGTGCCGGCGGCCGCATCGTCTGGGGCGTCGAGGGGGCGCCGTACCAGAGCGACGATGCCGGCTACCTGCTGGCGGCCGCGGCGCTCGACCGCGCGCGCAACGGCGACGCGGCGCGGGCCTGGGACGACCTGCACGCGGTCTGGCTCCTGGCGTGCACGGTGGCGACGGAGCCGTACGGCGGCGAAATGGCGCTGAAGATCAAGCGGGCGGCCAACGCCGTCGCGCGCAAGCTCCCGCCGCCGTCGCCGGCGTGGACCGCGGAGCTCTCCGCGACCGAGCCGCGGCGCGACACGGCCGCGATCATCCAGCAGCAGACGGCGTCGCGCGCGCGCACGGCGACGTCGTTCCCCGGACCACTGATCATCTTTCGCCCGCTGTCGGATTGGATCGAGGCGTCGAACATCCGCCGCTCGCGCGCCTCGGCGGTCAGCATGACGACCTCGCCGCGCTGCCGCATGGGGACGGCGCAGGAGCAGGACGTCCCGGATGCCACCGCGATCTACCGTGCCGCGCGCATCGAGGCGGAGCTCGAGGCGACGGCGAAGGTGATGGCGCTGAAAAACGAGCGAGCGCGCCTCGGGCGCTGGCCGCCGAGCCTCGCCGACGCCGGCGCCTCGCGCTGCGCCGACAACCATTGGATCTACAGCGTCGCGCGCGACGGCGCGGCCATGACGCTGCGGATGTCGTGGGAAGTCGCGGCCGAACCGGGGCACAAGACCGCGCCGGCGTTGCAGTTCGCGTACTGATGCATCCTCGGCCGCGCTCGTCCGTCGTAGAGGCATGAAGAAAATCATCGTCATCGTCGTCGCGGTGCCGCTGGCGGCGTGGATCCTTCTCTCGATCGCGGCGATGGCGATGGAGCGCAGGGCCGCGGCGCGGCCGTGGCCGGACGGCCTCGGCAGCATCGACAGCGTTCCGGCGCGCTATCCGGATCGCGCCGCCGACACGCCCGCCGCGCTCGCGCTGACGCGGATGACGATGCCGCTCGGCGTCGACCTGGCCCAGCGCGAGCGCCGCTTCGTGGCCGCGCCGCCGGCGCGCAGGGAGTTCGGCGCCATCAACGCGCAGCTGCGCACGTACATCGAGGCGCAGCTCACCCGGCCGTCCGAGGGGATCGATCCGCCGCCGCTGCTCATCGGCTACTTCGCCGATCACGGCGCGCAGCTCGACGCCGTCCGAACGCACCTCCTCTCCGGCGCGCCGATCGCCTGGAAGACGGAGCTGTCGCGCGGCTTCGACGCGCCGATTCCGAATCTCCTCGGACACATGGAGCTGGCGCGCCTCTTCGTCGCCGACGCGCTCGTGAAGGCGCGCGCGAACGACGCCGCGGCGTGGGACGACCTGCGCGCCGTCTGGCTGCTCGACGCCGGCCTCCGCTCGCGTCCCGATCTGATCTCGCAGCTCATCGCCCTCGCGTCGTCGCGCATGGTCAACGCCGCCGCGGCAAAGCTGCCGCTGCCCGCGCCCGCGTGGCTCGCCGAGCTGAGCGCGGTCGACTACCGCAAGTCGCTGAGCGCCTCGATGCAGGCGGAGGCGTGGGCGTGGACGCATCTGCCGTCGCGCGGCGGCGGCTGGCTGGCCAGGCCCTACGTGCGCCTCTCGGGCGCCGACGCCGCGGAGCACCTGCGCGCCGGCTTCGCGCGCATGGCCGCGTCGAGCGCGTGCGACGTCGACGAGGCCGCGCTGACCGACGCCGTCGTCGGCTCGATTCCGCGCTGGAACGTCCTCGCCAGGACGGCCATCCCGAACCTCGCCGGCGTCTGGCAGCGCGCCGCGCGCATGACGCCGGAGCTCGAGCTGACGGCGAAGGTGCTGCAGCTCCGCCGCGGCGAGACGCCGTCGCCGGAGTCGCGCTGCAGCGGCGGCCGCTGGATCGTGACGGCGTCGTCGGTGAAGTTCAGCGGCAACCTGCGCGCGCCGAAGACGGGGACGAATTACCCGCTCGAGTATGCGGCGCTAGACCTTGGCCATTGACGCCACGATCGACTTGAAGATCCCTAGCCCGTCGGTGTTGCCGAGGAGCTCCTCGGCGCAGCGCTCCGGATGCGGCATCAGTCCGAGCACGTTGCGCTCGCGGTTGCAGATGCCGGCGATGTTGCGCGCGGAGCCGTTCGGGTTCGACTCGCGCGTCACGCGTCCTTCGGCGTCGCAATAGCGGAACACGACCTGCCCGTTGCGTTCGAGCTCGTCGAGCAGGGCGTCGTCGGCGAAGTAGTTCCCCTCGCCGTGCGCGACCGGCATCCGCAGCACCTGCCCCGGCGCGAGCTCGCCGGTGAACGGCGTGTTCGTCTGCTCCGTGCGCAGGTGGATGTCGCGGCTGACGAAGCGCAGATGCTCGTTGCGCATCAGCGCGCCGGGCAGGAGGCCCGCCTCGGTCAGCACCTGGAAGCCGTTGCAGATGCCGAGGACCAGGCCGCCGCGCGCGGCGTGGCGGCGGATCGGCTCCATCACCGGCGCGAACTTCGCGAGCGCCCCGGCGCGGAGGTAATCGCCGTAGGCGAAGCCGCCGGGGACGATCACGCAATCGGCGCCGCGGAGGTCGGTGTCCTTGTGCCAGAGGAGCTCGGCCTCGGCACCGAGAACGTCTTTCGCGACGTGCAGCGCGTCGTGGTCGCAGTTCGAGCCGGGGAGGACGACGATCGCGAATTTCATCTCAGTGCAGTACCGGCGCGCGCGGCACTTTGTAGATTGTAAGGTAGCCGGCGCGCTCCGTCGTCACCAGCGCGTTCGCGGCGCGGTCGAACGCCAGCGCATACGCGCTCACGCCATAGAGCGACACCGGCGTGACGTGGCCGCCGCCGTCCGGCGCGCTGGCCTCGCAGCGCCGCTCGGCGAAGAGGAGCACGGCGTTCGGCGCGAGCGTGGCGATCTGCGGGCCGCTCCCCTCGGGAAGACAGATCGGATGCGCGCGACCGGCGACACTCATCTCATCGTGCCCGAGCGTCACCAGCGCGTCGTTGGCAAAGAGCGCCGCGTCGGCCGCGCCGGCCTTCACGCGCCCCCGCTCCGTGAACGAGCTCGTGTCGAAGAGCACGGCCTCGCCGGCGGTGACGACGGCGAGCGTCTTTCCGTTTGCCGCAATGGCCGTCGGCTCGCTGACGTCGAGCGCGTGCAGCTCCCGCTCGCCCTCGGCGTCGTAGACGTGCACGCGGCGCCCCAATAAATAGAGGTAGCGACCGCGCGGGTCGGGAAGGGCATCGCGGATCGGCTCCCCCTCGATGGTGATCTCGCGCAGCACGCCGAGGTCGGGGAGGGAGAGGATCGTGGCGCTCTCGTCGCTGCCGTTGGCGACGAAAAGGCGCGAGCCGGCGATGCGCAGCGTGACGAGCTCCTTCGTCGAGGCGATCTCCGCGGAGTCGAGGACGACGCGCTTCTTGATCGCGCCGCTCTTCGGATCGATGGCCACGACCGCCTGCGGCTGGGCCAGGCCGACGTAGAGCGTGCCGTCGGCGCCGACGGCGACGCCGTGCGGGTCGCCGGCGAGCTGCCAGCGCTTGATCACTTTGGCGTCGTGGACGGGAACGACCGGGAGGGATTCGGCGAGGAGCGGCAATGCCGCGGAAAAAGTGAGCAGTACGAGCCGCGCGAGCTTACCCCTCGAGTGTGTAGGAGAAGTCTTCGATGACTGTGTTCGCGAGGAGCCGTTCGCACATCTGCCGAATTTGTCGTTCGACGTCCTCTCGTGACTGCTCACCGTCCGCAAGCACAATTCGGAACAGCTTGCCGGCGCGGACATCTTCCACGCCGGCAAACCCCAACGAGCTCAGCGAATGTGCAATTGCTTTGCCTTGCGGGTCGAGCACGGACGGCTTGAGCTCGACGATGACGGTGGCTTTCATGAGCGCAATTGTAAAGGGGCAGGGCGCAGGGCGCGTGGCGCAGGTGGTGTCCTCGCGACGACCACCACCTGCGCCCTGCCCCCTGCGCCCCGCGCCCTTCTATTTCACGCTCGCCGTATACACCTCTTCCATCGCCGGATACCGGCATCCCGCCACCGCGTCCTGGTTGCGGCGGCTGTCGGTCCAGACTGGATGGGCGATGCCGCCGTAGGCCACGACGCCGGAGTAGTCGCCCTGCTGGTTGCCGTAGTCGATCGCGCTGCAGGGGAAGACGCCGTCGCAGTCGTGCTCGTTCGAGCTGACGTCGGAGACGCGCACGTTCGGCGCGTACGTCGCGCCGCCGTCGCTCGAGCGCGAGAGATAGATGTCCGTCATGTAGCGGCTGCCGGTCGTGTCGTTGCGCGTGTCGTAGAACGAGACGTTCACGACGCCGTTCGTCGGATCGATCGACAGCCAGTGATTGAAGCGGTCGACCGCGGTCGCAATCGAGTCGGTCGCGGCGTGCGGCAGCGACCACGTCGCGCCGCGGTCATCCGAGTACGACGAGAAGATGTCGGTCGTGCCGTTGCCGGCCAGGTCCATCCACGAGCAGACCAGGCGGCCGCGGTGCGCGCTCTTGCTGCGGTCGACGTCGCAGGCGGGGTAGACGAGCGCGCCGCGGTTGAACTCCGCCGGCACGCGGATGTCGAAGGGGATCTGCTTCGAGGCGATGACGCGCTGCAGCTCGAACGTGGCGCCGCCGTCGAGCGAGCGGGCGAAGGCGATCGTGTTCGCCGCGTAGTCGTTCCAGGCCACGTACAGCTCGCCGTTCGTGCCGACGAACGGCACCGCGCCGATGGCGCGTCCCGGGCCCTGCGGGTCGTCGGCGCGGGCGACGGTGAACGTCTGCCCTTGGTCGCTCGAGCGCGCCACGCGGATGCCGCCGCCGGTCGAGCCGCCGCTCGCCGCGTCCCAGGCGACGTAGACGCGGTCGCGGTACGGCGACGACGCGTTGACGTCCGCCGTCACCATCGGCTTGTCGTTGAAGTGATCGGACCCGGACGAGAACGAGAAGAAGTTGACGAACGGGTAGCTCTTGCCGCCGTCGCCCGAGCGCGCCACCGCCATCGACGTGCCATTGATGCCGTTGCCGTTGGAGAAGTAGACGACGATGTAGCTGTAATAGAGGTTGCCGCGCGAGTCGAAGGCCAGGCTCGGATCGGAGCCGAAGTCGACGCCGTTCGCGCCGATCGGCGGCGGCAGCGGCAGGTCGACGCCGCCCCACGTCTTCCCGCCGTCGCCCGAGAAGTAGCCGCGCATCGGCAGGCGGAAGATCTCGTTCGACCCGGCCGCGAGCTGCTTCGCGTTCGCCGCGTTGACGGTGATGTAGGTCTCGCTCTGCGGCCCGCACTCGTTCGAGACGTCGACGTCGCTGCCGTCGGCGACCGAGGCCGTGGCGCCGCCGCCGGCGATCGGACCGTTGTTCTGGATGAATTGGTACTTCTCCCACCACGTGGGGTTGTTCGGGTTGTTCGTCTGCGCCCACGCGGCGGAGGCGACGAGCATGAGCAGGAGAGAGAGCTTGCGCATGAGGAGCGTTTCCTTTCGCGTGGGCCTAGGGCAAGGCGGCTGCCACGAGGTCGAAACGCGTAAGTGCTTACGGATCTGCACATTGACGTTTGGCCGCATCACGCGAGGTGGGTCAAACCCTGCGCCTGGCGGCAGCGGTTGACCCGGCAAAGGGTTAAACTCCGCGCACGCATGATCCTCCTTCGCTCCACGACCGCGCCGCGATCGCTTTGGCGATGCCGTCGCTCACGCCGCTCGAGCGATTAGCGATTGGCGGTTAGGCTCACCCAACCCCCGAATCGCGAATCGCGAATCGCGAATCGCCAAACCGCTAACCGCTAACCGCCAACCGCCAACCGCTAAGATGAAGCTCTTCTTCTAATGAACGACGATCCGGGCTTTTTCGAAACGCTCCTCGGCGACGGCCGCTCACTGTTCAACGTCGTCGCGTTCGCGCTCGTCGCCTCGGGCCGCTTCGCGATCTTTCAGGCGGCGACCGGGCAGTTCCTCCCGCACGACGTCGCGTTCCTCGGCATGACCTCGCAGCAGCTTTGCTCGCTGCACGGCTGCCGCATCGTCCACTTCATGATCCACGACCGCGTCTCGTTCGGCGGCGTGCTGCTGGCCATCGCCGTCATGTACCTCTGGCTCGCCGAGGTGCCGCTGAAGCGGGGCGAGTCGTGGGCGTGGTGGGCGCTCGCGGCGAGCGGCGGCGCCGGATTCCTCAGCTTCCTCGCCTACATCGGCTACGGCTACCTCGACACGTGGCACGGCGCGGCTACGCTCGTGCTGCTCCCGATCTTTCTCGCCGCGCTTTGGAAGACGCGCGCGCTGCGCGGCGTCGCGGCGCCGATGCCCGCGCCGCGGGGCCGGCATCGCGCCGGCCGCCTGCTCCTCCTCGGCGCGACCGCCGGCATCGTCGCCGCGGGCGTGACGATTACCACCGTCGGCGCGACGTCCGTCTTCGTCCCAACGGATCTGCAGTTCATGGGCATCACCGCGGCGGAGCTCCGCGCCATCAACGTGCGCCTCGTGCCGCTCATCGCGCACGACCGCGCCGGCTTCGGCGGCGCGCTCGTCTCGTGCGGCGTGGCGATGTTCTTCGCCGCGCTGCGCGGCCGTCCGTCGAAGAGCCTCTGGCAGGCGCTCGCCACCGCCGGCGCCTGCGGCTTCGCCACCGCCATCGGCGTGCACCCCGTCATCGGCTACACGAACGCGTCGCACCTCGCGCCCGCGGTTGCCGGCGCCGCCGTCTTCCTCACCGGCCTGCTAGCGTCTTCACCAGCGCTTTCGGCGCGACCGCGCGAAAGCTCTCGTCGATCCACGCCCGGAGCAGATCCCGCGGCGGCTTCTCCTTCGGCCGCAGGTGCGCCGTGACCCAGCCGTGCTTGCCCATGCCGTAGTGCGTCGGCTCCGTCCATGGCAGGTCGTGCGCCATGTCGCGCGACTTCGGCAGCTTCACCGACAGTGTGAGCTCGCCGTTCTCGGCGTTGAGGATCGCGAAGATCTTGCCGCGCACTTTGATCGCGCGGTGCCCCCACGGGAACTCCTCGTGCGTCTCCGGATAGCTCATCGCGTAGGCGCGGAGATCGGCTTCGAGTTTCTCGATCGCCTTCGACATCAGCAGCAGCCGCTCCCCGGGATGTGCACGTGCTCCGGCCCGGCCAGCGCCGGCTCGAAGACGATCCGTTCGCCGCGCACCGCGCGCAGCCACGCCCGCGCGCTCTCGGCGAGGATGATCAGCACGCACGCCATCAGGATCGTCGTCAACGCCGTGTCGAGGTAGCCGGTGAAGCGCTTGGCCGGGTTCGCGGCGAGCGGCAGGAAGTTGTCGAAGATCGAGCGCCAGCCGGCGTACAGCGTCGTCGAGGCCACGAACGCCAGCGGGAACATCGTCGTCCAGGCGTACTGCACGCGCCCGGCGTTCAGGATCACGCTCGTGCCGACGCAGAGCGCCAGCGCGGCGAGGAGCTGGTTGGCGATGCCGAACATCGGCCAGATCTGCGAGATCGAGCCGTTGAGGATGAAGTACGACCAGCCGAAGACCACGAGCGCCGTCGAGATCAGCGTCCCCGGCAGCCAGTCCGTCTTCTCGAAGCGCGGCCACGCGCGGCCGACGAACTCCTGCACCATGAAGCGGCCGACGCGCGTGCCGGTGTCGATCGTGGTGAGGATGAACAGCGCCTCGAACATGATCGCGAAGTGGTACCAGTACGACATCAGCCCGGCCAGGAAGGGGATGCCGGCGAAGATCTGCGCGAAGCCGACCGCGAGCGATACCGCGCCGCCCGTGCGGCCGAGGAGCGTCTCGCCGACCTGCTGCGAAAAATGCGGCAGGTTCACCGTCGAGAGGCCGAGTTTCGCGAACGCCGCCGGCGGCACGTTGATCGCGTAGTAGTCGCCGGGATACAGCGCGCAGACGGCGATCAAGGCCACGCAGCCGACCAGCCCCTCGCAGATCATCGCGCCGTAGCCGATCATCCGCGCGTCGCTCTCCTTGTCGAGCATCTTCGGCGTCGTCCCCGAGCCGACGAGCGCGTGGAAGCCGGAGATCGCGCCGCACGCGATGGTGATGAAGACGAACGGATAGATCTTGCCGGGGATGATCGGCCCGCCGCCGTGGATGAACTGCGACAGCGCCGGGGCATGGATCGCCGGCGCGACGAGGATCGTGCCGATGACCAGCACCGCGATCGTGCCGAGCTTCATGTACGAGGAGAGGTAGTCGCGCGGGCAGAGCAGCATCCACACCGGCAGCACCGAGGCGATGAAGCCGTAGCCGGCGATCGCGTAGGTGATCTGCGGCTTCGTCAGCGTGAAGAGATGCGCGAGCGGCGAGCCGGGGATGGCGTGGCCGACGATGACCGAGGCCAGCACCGCCAGCGCTCCGACGATCGAGCCGTTGCGGATGGCGTTCGGCGCGCCCGACTTGTGGAGGTAGAGCCCGACGACGAGCGCGATCGGAATCGTCAGGAAGATCGTGAACGTCCCCCACGGCGAGTCGGCGAGGGCGTTGACGACGGCGAGGCCGAGGCCGGCCAGGGCGATGACGACGACGAAGAGAATGGCCAGCATGGCCATGATCGACGCCAGCGGGCTGATCTCGCTTCGGGCGATGGCGGCGAGCGACTTGCCGTTGCGCCGCACGGACGAGGCGAGGATGACGAAGTCGTGCGTCGCCCCCGCCAGGACGACGCCGAAGGCGAGCCACAGCAGCCCCGGCAAGTACCCGAACTGCGCGGCGAGCACCGGCCCGATCAGCGGCCCCGCGCCGGAGATGGCGGCGAAGTGGTGCCCGAACAAGACCCACTTATTCGTCGGGACGTAGTTCTGCCCATCCTCGAAGCGGTGGGCCGGCGTGACGCGCGCGTCGTCGAGGGCCATGACCTTCGCGGCCAGGAAGGCGGAGTAATAGCGGTAGCCGATGGCGATGACGGCCAGAAAAAACAGGATCAGCGGGAGTGCGTTCATAATCTCCCCATGCGAGACATCCGTTCGCTTTTCGCTGATTATGCGGCCTATCACCAGACAAAAGGCAACAAGTGGTTTCACCGGGCCGGCATCCCGCTGATCATGCTCACGCTCCTCGGCATGCTGGCGCGCGTCGGCGTGAGCGCCGGCGGCGTTCGCGTCGACCTGGCCATGCTGCTCATCGTCGTCGCCGAGGCCGTCTACCTCGCGCTCGACTGGCGCCTCGGCGCGGTCATGCTCGCCGTCTCCGTCGGCTTCTACTTCCTCGGCGCCTGGATGCCGCTCTGGCTCAACGCCGCCCTCTTCGTCCTCGGCTGGATTTTCCAGTTCCTCGGCCACAGCGTGTACGAGAAAAAGAGCCCGGCATTCCTGACGAACGCGCTGCACCTCCTCGTCGGGCCGCTCTGGATTCTCAACGACGTCGTGCCGGTCGTGAAGTGATCTTCGAGCGGACGACGTTCGTCCCCGCGCCGCTGCAGCGCGTCTTCGACTTCTTCGACCAGCCCGCCAACCTGGCGCGGATCACCCCACCGTCGACGCGCCTTCGAATCGTCGCCGGCCCCGGGCGACGCCTGCGCGAGGGCGACCGCATCGACTACGCGCTACGCGTTTTCGGCCTGCCGTTCCGCTGGCGCTCGCGCATTGACACATGGCGGGAGAACGAGTCGTTCACCGACGTGCAGGAGCGCGGGCCGTTCAAGGCGTGGCGGCACACGCATACATTTCGCAAAGTGGGCGGCGGCGTGGAGATGCACGACGTCGTCGAATACGAGCTGCCGTTCGGACTCCTCGGCCGGCTCGTGGCCGGCCGCCTCGTGCGGCGGAAGCTCGAGAAAATTTTCGACCATCGCGGCACGGCGGTGATATATTCGCTTTCGCAGATATGAACATTCAAGACACGATCAAGGCGAAGTACGGCGACGTCGCCACCACCGCCGCGCGCGGCGCGAAGGCGTCCTGCTGCGGCGGCGACGACGCTTCCTGCAACCCCGTCACGAGCGACCTCTACTCGAACGGCGAGGTCTCGGCGCTTCCTCTCGAGGCGGTGCTCGCCTCGCAGGGCTGCGGCAATCCCACCGCGCTCGCCGAGCTGAAGCCGGGCGAGATCGTCCTCGACCTCGGCTCGGGCGGCGGCATCGACGTCCTCCTCTCCGCGCGCCGCGTCGGGCCGGCCGGCAAGGCCTACGGACTCGATATGACCGACGAGATGCTCGCCCTCGCCCGCGAGAACCAGCGCCGGGCCGGCGTCGAGAACGTCGAGTTCCTCCGCGGCGAGATCGAGAACATCCCGCTCCCCGACGGCTCCGTCGACGTCGTCATCTCGAACTGCGTCATCAACCTCTCCGCCGACAAGCGCCGCGTCCTCGCCGAGACCTTTCGCGTCCTCAAGCCGGGCGGCCGCTTCGCCGTCTCCGACATCGTCCGCCGCCGCGCGCTCCCCGAGTCGGTCCTGCGCGACGCGGAGATGTGGGCCGGCTGCGTCTCCGGCGCGCTCGAAGAAAACGAATACCGCGGGCTCCTCGCCGAGGCGGGGTTCAGGGAGGTCGGCGTCGAGCCGACGCGCATCTACCACACCGACGACGAGCTCGACGGCGCGCTCATGAGCGCCTTCGTGCGCGCGACGAAGTAGCCGCTACAGCGCCCGGTCCAACTCGCTCTCGCTCGGTACCGACAGTCGCTGCGGCTCGCCGTCGTCGCTGCCGATCTCGACCAGCGGGATCCGCCGCTTCCCCTTGTTGAACTCGATGACCTTGCGCTCCGCGTCGCGGTCCTCGTCGACGTCGACGTACTTGTACTCGATGCCTTTGCGGTCGAGGTGACGCAGGGTCCGCACCGTGTCGCCGCACCAGTCGGCGCCATAAACCGTGATTTGACTTGTCATTACGCGCTCCTCCGCAAGTTATTTTGCGAAATCGCTGCCTATCGGAACCCTTCTTGCTGATGAGCGCGGCGGGAACCGACGGTGAGCTTGCGTGCGCCCTCCGAGTGCGCGATTTTGATCGTGGAAGACGACGCGGCCATCCGCCGCCTCGTGCGGATGGTGCTCGAGCGCAAGGGCTACAAAGTCGAGATCGCCTGCGACGGCGTCGAAGCCGTGCTCAAGCTCGGCCTCGTCGACTTCGACGTCATCATCCTCGACCTGATGATGCCGAACCTCGACGGCTTCGTCTTCATGAACACGCTGGAGCAGAACGATCCGGAGCGGCTGCGGCGGATCATCGTCACGAGCGCGGCGTCGCCGGCGATCGTGAAGGAGCGGCTGACGGGGCGCCCGTTCCAGCTCCTCACCAAGCCGTTCGACATCCACGAGCTGGCGAGCGCGGTGCGGGCCTGCATCGACGCGCAGCAGTAAAATCGCCGCACATGACCCCGCACGGCTCCGACCGCGTCCGCGTCGACGGCGAGCGCCTCGTGCTGTCTTCGCGGCTGCCGAAAGGTTGGACGGCGCGCGTGGCGCGGACGCCGACGAGCGCGGAGTTTCCCGGCACGGCGGTGCTGTGGGACGAGCGGTACTTCGAGGTGATCGGCGCGGAGCCGCTGCCGCAAGGCGTCCGCTACACGCTCGAGCCATGGCGCGAGCATCACGTCATGCGCTTCACGGCGCGTTACGACGCCGATTCCGAAGCGGCGCTGGCGGCGGAGTGGCGCGCCGCGGCGATGCGGGAGAAGAAGCGGAAAACCGCGGGCGCGCTGGCGCTGCTAACCGGCCATCTCCCCGCAATCGTGCAGGAGCGCCTCGGCGCGGAGCTCGGCGTGCTGCCGGCGCGGATGACGATGCTCTCGCTGATCGGCGAGCTCCTACTGCTCTTCGCGGTGATCGGCTACGCGGTCAGCTCGTCGATGGCGCAGCACGGAATCCCGGTCTGGACGATCGTCGCCGGCGTGTTCCTCTTCTTCGAGACGGCGTTCCGCTTCCACATCGCCTGGATGCAGAGCCGCCCGGCCGGCTCGGCGCTCGGCGTCGCCGCCTACATTCTTTATTGGCTCCTGACCGGCGGGCGCGCCGAGGCGTCGCCGTTCGCTAGCGCGCGCGGAAGCGCGACGCCGATCCTCACCGCGGCGCCGGACGACCGCGCTCGCGCCGACGCGCTGCTGCTGCGCGAGCCGCTGGCGACGCTGCTGCCGGCGCGCGACCAGTCGCGTCTGCGCGAGCGCTACGGCTACGACTATCACCGCCTCGCCGGCACGGTCGCCGGGGTTCTCCTCGCCTTCGCGATCCTCGGCATCGTCACCGCCGTGACGACCGGCGCGATCGTCTCCGGCGTCGTGGCGCTGGCCATCGCCGCCGAGCAGCTGGCCCGCCTCGCCACGCTCCGCCGCGGCCCGCAGCCGAGCTTTCTCGGATGGCTGGTGCGGCCGCTGCTGCGCAAACTACTGTGACAAGGGCGGCGGGGCACGACCTTCGCACCCCGCGCCGATGTGGCAGTTGACAATCGGTCGCGCGACGGGAGAGCGCGCGTCATCATCGAAGGAGTGCAGCCGTCCGTCGACGGCGGCGCCTTCCCGGCGAAGCGCGCCCAGGGCGACGACGTGGCGGTCGAAGCCGACATCTTCGCCGACGGGCACGACCTCATCTCCGCCGTCCTCCTCCATCGCCACGCCGGCGATGCGAAGCCGGTCGAGACGCGTATGCGCGCCCTCGTCAACGACCGCTGGCGCGCCGACGTCCGCGTCGAAAAGCTCGGCTTCTACCTCTTCACGATCGAAGCGTGGATCGACCACTTCCTCACCTGGCATCGCGACCTGCAGAAGCGCGCCGCCGCCGACTACGACGTGCATCTGCTCATCGGCCTGGAGATGATCCGCGCCGCCGCCGCGCGCGCGAAGGGGCGCGACCGCGCGCGCCTCGATCACTACGCCGACGTGGTGGAGGGCAGCGGCGAGGCCGCCGACAAGGTGCACGCCGTCCGCAGCGAGGAGCTCCTCGACCTGATGTGGCGCCACGGCGAGCGCCGCTTCGTCACGCGCACGCCGTGCGAGTACGCGATCGAAGTCGACCGCCGCAAGGCCGCGTTCAGCACCTGGTACGAGCTCTTCCCGCGCTCGGTCGGTACGTTTGCCGGCGTCGAGGCACAGCTGCCGCGCATCGCCCGCATGGGCTTCGACGTCCTCTACTTTCCGCCGATCCATCCGATCGGCAAGACGTTCCGCAAGGGGCGCAACAACACGATGAACGCGACGGAGAGCGACGCCGGCAGCCCGTGGGCGATCGCCGGGCACAAGGACATCCACCAGTCGCTCGGCACGATGGCCGATTTCACGCGTCTCGTCGAGCGTGCAAAAGAGCACGGCATAGAGATCGCGTTGGATGTCGCGTTTCAGGCCTCGCCCGATCATCCATACGTGCAGGAGCATCCCGAGTGGTTTTTGAAGCGCCCCGACGGCACGGTGCAATACGCCGAAAATCCGCCCAAGAAATATCAGGACATTTATCCGTTCCATTTCGAGTCCGATGCCTGGCGCGCGCTATGGGAGGAATTGCGCGACGTCTTCCGCTTCTGGATGGACAAGGGCGTGCGCATTTTCCGCGTCGACAATCCGCACACGAAGCCGCTGCCGTTCTGGCAATGGGCGATCAACGAATTGAAGCGCGACGACCCCGATCTCATTTTTCTCGCCGAGGCGTTTACGAGGCCGAAGATCATGTACTGGCTGGCCAAGGCGGGCTTTACGCAGTCGTACACGTATTTCGCCTGGCGCAATACGAAATTTGAACTGACCGAGTACTTCAACGAGATCACCAAGCCGCCGGTCAGCGACTTCTTCCGCCCCAATGCGTGGCCGAACACGCCCGACATCCTGACCGAATATCTGCAGTACGGCGGCCGCCCTGCGTTTACGATCCGCCTCATGCTCGCCGCCACGCTCAGCGCGAATTACGGCATTTACGGACCGGCCTTCGAGCGCTTCGTCAATGCCGCCCGCGAGCCGGGGAGCGAGGAGTACCTCGACTCCGAAAAATACGAGGTCAAGAACTGGGGGCGGTCGGACGACGACCTGACGGAGATGATCGCGCTCGTGAACCGCGTTCGCCGCGAGAACCCGGCCTTGCAGCAGAACGCGACGCTGCTCTTTCACGAGACGACGAACGACGAGATCCTCTGCTACAGCAAGTCCGCCGACGACAACGTCGTGCTGGCGATCGTCAACGTCGACCCGCACAATCCGCAGAGCGGCTACATCGAGCTCGACCTCCAGGCGCTGAACCTCGACGCGAACCGCCCATTCCAGGTGCACGAGCTCCTCTCGGGCGCGCGCTACACGTGGCACGGGGCGCGGAATTACGTGCAATTGAATCCGAGCGTGGTGCCGGCGCACATTTTCAGAATCCGCCGGAAGGTGCGCACGGAGCGCGACTTCGAATACTTCTTATGAGCGACTGGTACAAAGACGCGATCATCTACCAGACGCACGTCAAGGCGTTCTTCGACACGAACGCCGACGGCGTCGGCGACATCGCCGGCCTCACGCGCAAGCTCGACTACCTGCAAGACCTCGGCGTCGACGTGATCTGGCTCCTGCCGTTCTATCCCTCGCCGCTGCGCGACGACGGCTACGACATCGCCGACTACGTCTCCGTCCATCCGTCGTACGGCACGCTGGCCGACTTCAAGCAATTCCTCCGCGAGGCCCACAATCGCGGCCTGCGCGTCATCACCGAGCTGGTCATCAATCACACGAGCGACCTGCACCCGTGGTTCCAGAAATCGCGCCGCGCAAAAAAAGGCTCGCCGTGGCGCGACTTCTACGTCTGGAGCGACACGCCCGACAAATACCGCGAGGCGCGCATCATCTTCAAGGACTTCGAGACGTCGAACTGGGCCTGGGACCCGGTGGCGAAGGCGTATTACTGGCACCGCTTCTATTCGCATCAGCCCGATTTGAATTTCGACAATCCGGCCGTCCACGACGCGTTGTTGAAGGTCCTCGACTTCTGGATGAACATGGGCGTCGACGCCTTCCGCCTCGACGCGATTCCGTATCTCTACGAGCGCGAGGGGACGACGTGCGAGAACCTCCCCGAGACGCACGAGTTCCTCAAGAAGCTGCGCGCGCACATCGACAAGAAGTTCCCCGGCCGCATGCTGCTCGCGGAGGCGAATCAATGGCCGGAGGACTCGCGGCCGTACTTCGGCGACGGCGACGAATGCCACATCGCCTTTCATTTTCCGGTCATGCCGCGCATGTACATGGCCGTGGCGCAGGAGGACCGCTTCCCGATCACCGACATCATGGCCCAGACGCCGCCCATCCCGCCGAATTGCCAGTGGGCGCTCTTCCTGCGCAACCACGACGAGCTGACGCTGGAGATGGTCACGGACGAGGACCGCGACTACATGTGGCGCACCTACGCCGCCGACAAGCAGGCCCGCATCAATCTCGGCATCCGCCGCCGCCTCGCCCCGCTGATGCAGAACCACCGCGGCCGCATCCATCTGATGAACGGCCTGCTCTTCTCGTTCCCCGGCACGCCGATCATCTACTACGGCGACGAGATCGGCATGGGCGACAACATCTATCTCGGCGACCGCAACGGCGTCCGCACGCCGATGCAATGGAGCGCCGACCGCAACGCCGGCTTCTCGCGCGCGAACCCGCAGAAGCTCTACCTGCCGGTGATCATCGATCCGCAGTACCACTACGAGCAGCTCAACGTCGAGGTGCAGCAGGCCTCGCCGCACTCGCTGCTCTGGTGGATGAAGCGCCTCATCGCCATGCGCAAGCGCTATCGCGCGTTCGGGCGCGGGACGATGGAGTTCCTGCTGCCGGAGAATCGCAAGATCCTCGCGTTCGTGCGCCGCTTCGAGGAGGAGACGATCCTCGTCGTGGCGAACCTCTCGCGCCTCGTGCAGACGTTCGAGCTCGACCTCGCGGCGTTCAAAGGGATGGTCCCGGTCGAGCTCTCCGGCGGCACGCGCTTCCCCGAGGTCGGCGACCGCCCGTACTTCCTCAACCTCGGCCCGTTCGCGTTTTACTGGTTCACGCTGGAGCGGCAGACGGCGGAAACGATCGCGGACGAGATCGTGTCGATCGGCGCGCGGACGCTGGCCGAGGTCTTCCACGAGCGCAATCGCGCGCCGCTGGAGCGGGCGTTGCTGCGGTATCTGAAGACGCGCCGCTGGTTCGGCGGGAAGGCGCGGACGATCGCCACGCTGGCCGTGCGCGACCGCATCGCGCTGCCGGCCGACGCGGGCGTGCTGACGATCGTGGAAGTCGAGTTTACCGACGGCGAGCCGCAGCGCTACCTGCTGCCGCTCTGCGTCGCGCGGGCGCGGCGCGCGGACGAGCAGGACGCCGCGCGCGCCGCGACGCAGATCGCGCGCCTCCGCGACGGCGTGCTGCTCGTCGAGCCGGTCGTCGACGAGGCCTTCGCGCGGGCGCTGCTCGACACGATCGCCCGCCGCCGCCAGCTCAAGGGCGGCGAGGGGAGCGTCCACGGCGCGCCGACGCGGGCGTTCCGCGAGCTGCGCGGCACGGGCGAGCTGCACGCGCAGGTGCTGAAGGCGGAGCAGAGCAACACGGCCATCGTCTACGGCGACCTCCTCTTCCTCAAGCTGTTCCGCCGCCTCGAGCCGGGGACGAACACGGACCTCGAGGTGACGCGGTTTCTCACCGAGGAGACGAGCTTCCGCGGGACGCCGCGCGTGGCCGGGTCGATGCACTACGACGCCGCGGGCGGCGGCGAGCCGACGACGCTGGCGATCCTGCAGGAGTACACGCAGAACGCCGGCGACGCGTGGAAGTACACGCTCGACGAGATCAACCGCTTCTTCGAGCGCGTGCTCAGCGACGAGAGCGCGATCGAGCGGATGGTCAAGGCCACGCCGCCCGACCGCCCGCTGGCGCTGTCGACGCGTGCCGCGCCCGACGTCGCGCACGAACTGATCGCCGGCTACCTCTCCGACGCGGCGACGCTCGGCGTCCGCACCGCGGAGATGCACCTGGCGCTGGCGTCGCGCGACGACATCCCGGCGTTTGCCCCCGAGCCGTTCACGCCGCACTACCAGCGCTCGATCTACCAGTCGATGCGCACGCAGGCGGTGCAGGCGCTGGCGCTGCTGCGCCGCCGCGGAAAGTCGTCGGCGGACGCGGAGCTGCTGCTCGCGCGCGACGCCGAGCTGCAGGCGCGCCTCCGCGCGGTGCTCGACGGCAAGATCGGCGGCCTCCGCATCCGCACGCACGGCGACTACCACCTCGGCCAGGTCCTCCACACCGGCAGCGACTTCACGGTCATCGACTTCGAGGGCGAGCCGGCCCGCCCGCTGAGCGAGCGCCGCATCAAACGCAGCGCGCTGCGCGACGTGGCCGGGATGCTGCGCTCGTTCCACTACGCGCCGTACGCGGTCGTGCACGGCCAGTCGCAGGGCTCGGTGATCCGCAGCGAAGACGTCGACAAGCTCGAGACCGGCGCCCGCTTCTGGCACCGCTGGGTGACGGCCGCGTTCCTCCGCGCCTACTTCGACACGAGCGCGAACGCCGCCCACCTCCCGCCCACCCGCGGCGAGATCGCCGTGCTGCTCGACGCGTACGTGATCGAGAAGGCGCTCTACGAGATCGTGTACGAACTGAACAACCGTCCGGACTGGGTGCGGATCCCCCTGCGCGGAGTGATGGAGTTGCTGGGGTGATCAGTGCACGGCGCGATGCCGCGTCGACGGCGCGAGCATGCTCGCGGTGGCGGTCGATGTCCCGCCGGCGCCGATCACGGCCAGCGTGTACGTCGTCGTCGTTCCCGCCGAGACCGTGCGCGAGCCGCTGAGCGGCACGCTGCCGATGCCGTCGATCGACGCGTACGTGCCGCCGGTCGACGACCACGTCAGCGTCACCGTTCCGCCGGGCGCGATCGCCGCCGGCGCCGCGTCGAAGCGAGTGATGGCGGGCGCCGCGGCGCCGGCGGGCGTGGCCACGCGGACCGCGAAGTTGGACGAGTCGGCGATGAGCAGGCGGCCGGCGCGGTCCAAGGCGATTCCGTTCGGGAGATAGAAGCGCGCGTCGGAGCCGTCGCCGTTGACGTTGCCGGTGCTTCCGCCGACGCCGGCGACGGTCGTCACGACCGTGTCGGGCGTGATCTTGCGGATGCTGTGCGCGTAGGTCGACGCGACGTACAGCGTGCCGTCGGCCATGGCCGCGACGCCGTTCGGGTTCTTGAAGTGCGCCATGAAGCCGGCGCCGTCGCTGTAGCCTGAGGTCCCCGGGCTTCCGGCGATCGTCGTGACCACGGCCGCCGGCGTGACCTTCCGGATGAGGTTGGAGCCGGTGTCGGCCACGTACAGGTTGTCCGCGGCATCGAACGAAATCCCGAGCGGGAAATCGAATGTAGCGCTCGTCCCGACGTCGTCGTGGAACCCGGAATGGCCGCCGGCGAACGTCGTGACCGCGCCGGCCGCGTCGATTCTGCGAATGGCGTGGTTGTTCGAATCGGCGACGAAGATGTCGCCGTGCGAGTTGATGGCGATTCCAGCCGGCGCGTTGAAGCGCGCGCTCGAGCCGGCGCCGTCGTTCTTCCCGCACTGGCGGGCGGTGCCGGCAATCGTCGTCACCACGGCGGCGGGGGTGATCTTCCGGATGGTGCAGTTGTAGTAGTCGGTGACGTAGAGGTTATCGTTCTTGTCGACGGCGATCGCCCACGGTTCCAGGAAGCGCGCGGTGCTGCCCGCGCCGTCGGCGGAACCGGTCTCCCCCGGCGCTCCCGCGAACGTCGACACGATGCCGGAGGGCGTGATCTTGCGGATCATCGTTGCGCCGTCCGCGACGTAGGTATTGCCGGCGGAGTCGACGGCGACGGCCTGGGGGCCGAGGAACCGGGCCACGGCCGCGGGACCCTCGGCGCGCGCGGCGGCGGGCATGGAGCCGGCGAACGTCGTCACCACGCCCGCGGGCGTGACCTTGCGGATCGCTTCGTCGTCGCTGTCGCCGATGTAGAGGTTGCCGCTCGCGTCGATGGCGATCCCGCATGGACCCAAAAACGCGGCCGCCGTGCCGGGGCCGTCACGGCCCGTGACCGCGACCGCGGTGGAGCCGGCCAGCGTCGTCACCGTGCCGTCGGGACGGACTTTGCGGATCAAGCCCCAATACGCGTCGGTGACATAGAGATCGCCATTGCCGCCGACCGCGATTCCCTGCGGCGCCGCGAAGAGCGCATCGGCGCCGACACCGTCCTGGGACCCGTAGAACGGCGCGTGACCGGCCAAGGTCGTGACCTGTCCCGCGGGCGTGACCTTGCGGATCGTGTTGTTGGAGGTATCGGCGACGTAGAGCGTGCCGGCCGCGTCGACGGCGACGGCATAAGGTCCGTAGAAGCGGGCCTCTTGCGTCGTGCCGTTGCTGTCGCCGCGCTCGCCCATCTTTCCGGCGAACGTCGTCACGACGCCCGCGGGCGTGATCTTGCGGATGGCGTGATTGCCCTGGTCGGCGACGTAGACGTTCCCCGCGCCGTCGACCGCCATGCCCTGCGGCGACGAGAACTGCGCCGCGGGGCCGGTGCCGTCGGCCGCGCCGCCGAGGATGTTGAGCGTGCCGGCGAGCGTGGTCACGTCGCCGGAGGAGCTGATCTTGCGAATGGTGTTGTTGCCGGTATCGGAGACGTAGAGCGCGCCGGCGGCGTCGATGGCGATGCCGGAGGGAAAGTTGAATCGCGCGGCGCTGCCGCTGCCGTCGCTGCTCCCGCGGACGCCCGCCAGTCCGGCGATCGTCGAGACCTGGCCGCCCGGAGCGATCGCGCGGATCACGTGGTTGCGCATGTCGACGACGAAGAGCGTGCCGTCGTTCCGCAGAGCCAGATAGCGCGGTCCCGAAAAGCGCGCCGTGGCCGTCGTTCCATCGTTGTAGCCGCCGCCCGCCGTCGAGCCGGCGAGCGTCGCCACGCGAAGGATCTGCGCGGAGAGGGTGGACGCGATTGCAGCGGTGAGGAATACGGGAAGGGCGCGCACGATGTGCGCATCTTAAGGCTTGCGGTAATCTTGTCCGTATGACTCGCGACGAAGCGCGCGCCTGGATGGAGCGGTGGAAGATCGTGAACGAGTTCACGGACGCGGAGCGGCGCGCGCTCACGCCGGAAGAGAGATTCGAGCATCTCGTGACGCTCTTCGAATCGGCCGACCTCTTCGAATGGCCCGACACGACGGACGAGGATCAGCGCATCGGCGAGATCTGGATGCGTCTGCGCAAAGCCGGATGAAGTTCCAGCACCCTTCGGGCGAGCGTGCGGTGATCGCGGCGCTGAAGGACGTAACCGGGTGGTTTGCCGACGAGGTCGACGGAGCGATCATCGGCGGTATCGCGGCCTCGATCCGCGGCAATCCGCGCCTGACGCGTGACATCGATGCCGTGATCCTGGCCGACGATCTCGGCTGGGAGCGGGCGCTCGAATCGGCGAAGCTCCACGGGCTCGCGCCGCGCATCGACGATCCGCTCGGATTCGCGGCGCGGTCGCGCATGCTGCTTCTCCGTCATGTCGCGACCGCGATTCAGGTCGACATCTCGCTCGGCGCGCTGCCGTTTGAACGAGAGGCCGTCCAACGGTCGTCAATCGTAAAGGTAGGTTCGCTGCGCCTGCCGCTGGTTTCCGCGGAGGACCTCGTCATTATGAAAGCCGTGGCCCGGAGGCCGCAGGATATCGCTGACATCGAGGCAGTCCTAAACCGACATCCCGATCTCGACCTCTCCCGCATCCGCCACCACCTCCGCGAATTCTCCTCGGTGCTGGAGATGCCGGAGATCTACGACGATTTCGAGGGGCTCCTCCGGCGCCGCAAGAAATGAAAAAGGACAGGCAAGATTGCCTGTCCTCCATGACTACGTTGTCGTTTGGATTACAGAGGAACGACGTTCTGCGCCTGCAGCCCCTTCGGGCCGTTGGTCACTTCGAACTCGACGGCGGCGCCTTCGGGAAGGCTGCGGAAGCCGCGGCCCTGGATGGCCGAGAAGTGCACGAAAACGTCCTCGCCCTTCTCCGTCGTGATGAAGCCGAACCCCTTCGCGTCGTTGAACCACTTGACGGTGCCGGTCTGTTTCACGGGTGAATCTCCTTTCCGTGCTGCCGATCGGAGCTACCCGCGGCACATCACTAAGTTTCAGCGCCTCGTAACCGCCTGCCAATCTCCTGCATTCCGGCCTGCCGCTTGCTCCGAAAACCAGCGCCCATGCGCCCCGACGACCTCCGTGAGCTCGCCCGCCTCTGCTCGGTTCAGCTCTCCTACGACGACGCCGCGGGGAAGACGCGCAAGCCCTCGCGCGCGGCCCTCACCGCGGCGCTCAAAGCCCGAAATCCCGGCTTCGCCAAGCTCTCCGAAGCGCTGAAAGCGCGGCGCGACGCGTTCGAACGGCAGGTGGTCGAGCCCGTCACCGTCTCGTGGGGGAGCGAGGTGCCGCTGATCGAAGTGAAGGCGCCGCCGGCGCTGCACGGCACCCGCGCGGCGTGCGAGATCGTGCTCGAGTCCGGCGACGTCGTGGCCGGCTTCGTCAAAGTTGCCGACACCATCCTCCTCCCGCGCGTCCCCTTCGGCTATCACACGCTGCACCTCGCCATCGGCGGCGCGAAGTACGCGAGCGCCCTCTTCGTCGCGCCGTCCGAGGCGCATGCGCCGGAGCGGAAGGCGTGGGGTGTCTTCGCCCCCGTCTACGCGCTGCGCACGCAGCGCACGCGCGGCATCGGCGACCTCGGCGATCTCATCGCCCTGCGCCAGAAAATCAGCGCCCTCGGCGGCGGCTTCGTCGCCACGCTGCCGATGAATGCGATCTTTCCCGACGACGATCCGAGTCCCTACTCGCCCGTGAGCCGCCTCTTCTGGAACGAGCTCTACCTCGACGTGCGGCGGTTGCCTGAATCTCAGGGCGAAGAGCTGCCGGAGCACGACGAGCTCATCGTCGACTGGCACCGCATCGCCGTCGAGCGGCACGCGCTGCTGTCGAAGCTCGCCGAGCGCTTCGAGCCCGACGACGACTTTGCGGCGTTCGAAAACCAGGCGCGCGACTACGCGGAGTTCCGCGGCGACGCGCGGTACCACCTCTACGTCCAGTACCGGATGTCGCAGCAGCTCCGCGCGCTGCAGGGCGGCCTCTATCTCGACTATCCGCTCGGCGTGAGTCCGAACGGCTACGACGCGCACAAATACGCCGCGCACTTCGCGAGCGGCGTCAGCGTCGGCGCGCCGCCCGACCTCTTTTTCACGAAAGGGCAGAACTGGGGCTTCGCGCCGCTCGATCCCGACGCGATCCGCGCGCGGCATCACGACTATTTCCGCAAGTGCATCCGTCACCAGCTCGAGTACGCGAGCATCTTGCGCATCGACCACGTCATGGGCTTGCACCGCCTCTTCTGGATCCCGAGCGGCGGCGAGCCGGCGGACGGCGTCTACGTCCGCTATCCCGAGGAGGAGCTGTACGCGGTGCTGGCCATCGAGTCGGCGCGCGCGAAGAGCGTCATCGTTGGCGAGGACCTCGGCACGGTGCCGCGGTACGTTCCGCGGATGATGCAGCGGCACGGCATCCGGCGGATGTCCGTCGTGCAGTACGACCTCGCGCCGGACCGAGTCGCCGAGCCGCCGAGGGAGTCGATCGCGTCGATCAACACCCACGACATGCCGACCTTCGCCGGCTTCTGGAACGGCGACGACGTCGACGACCGCGTCGAGCAGGGCCTGCTCGACGAGCGCGGCGCGGCCGAGGAGCGCGACAGGCGTGCGAAGATGCGCGCCGCGCTGACGGCGTTCCTCAAGGCGCGGGGCTTGCTACCGGAAGGGGCGGGCGGGCCGGCGACGGTTCTGGAAGCGGTCCTTCGGTTTCTCGCATCGAGCGACGCCGAGTTGCTCCTCGTCAACCTCGAGGACCTCTGGCTCGAGCGCGAGCCGGTGAACCGCCCCGGCGTGCCGGAGCGAAGCTGGCGGCGGCGCATGCGCGTGCCGCTGGAGCAGTTGCGCAGCGATCTTCTGAGGATGGTGAATGGCGAGCAGAAAACGAACGACGTCGGGGAAGACGGCGGCGCCGCCGCGCAAGCGCGTCACGCGTAAGAAACCGGCCGCGGATCCCCCGCAAGTGAAGCAGAATGTGGCCGCGACGGCACCGCCGGGGCCGGTGTCGGCGGACGAAGTACGAGTCGTGGAGATCGACGGAGAGACGGTTGACCTGGCCGCCAGGCGGCTCGCCGAGGAGATGCAGGACCTCGGCGTCGACGTCGTGCCGCGCGAAGAGATTCACGTCGGCGACGCGCGGCCGTCGTCGCTCCTCAGCGATTGGGATTACCACCTCTTCAACGAAGGCAGCCATCACCGCCTTTGGGAGAAGCTCGGCGCGCACGTCGTGCCGGGCGGGACGATCTTCGGCGTCTGGGCGCCGAACGCCGCGAGCGTCAGCGTCATCGGCGACTGGAACGGCTGGAGCGCCGATGCGAATCCGCTGGCGTCGCACGGCCCGTCGGGGATTTGGGAGGGATTCGTCCCGCAACTCGGCAAAGGGGCGAAATACAAGTTTCACATTCAATCGCGCCATAACAATTACTCGGTCGACAAAGCCGATCCCTTTGCCATCCACGCGGAGACGTCGCCGCACACCGCGTCCATCGTTTGGGACCTCGATTACGAGTGGCACGACGAGGAGTGGATGCGCGAGCGCCACGCGCGCAATGCATTCGAAGCGCCGATCTCGATTTACGAGGTTCATTTGGGCTCGTGGCGGCGCAATCCCGACGACAATCGCCCGCTCAGCTATCGCGAGATTGCCGGTCCATTGGCCGAGTACGTGCGCAAGATGAATTTCACGCACGTCGAGCTCCTGCCGATCATGGAGCATCCGTTCTATGGCTCGTGGGGCTACCAGGTCACCGGCTTCTTCGCGCCGACCAGCCGCTACGGCACGCCGCAGGATTTCATGTACCTCGTCGACGTGCTGCACCAGAACGGCATTGGCGTGATCCTCGACTGGGTGCCGTCGCATTTTCCGACCGACGAGCACGGCCTCGCGTATTTCGACGGCACGCATTTGTACGAGCACGCCGATCCGCGCCAGGGCTTCCATCCCGACTGGAATTCATTGATTTTCAATTACGGCCGCAACGAGGTGCGCTCGTTTCTGCTGTCGAGCGCGCTCTATTGGCTGGGCGTCTATCACGCCGACGGCCTGCGCGTCGACGCCGTCGCGTCGATGCTCTATCTCGATTATTCGCGCAAGGCCGGCGAGTGGATCCCGAACGAGTTCGGCGGGCGCGAGAACGTCCAGGCCATCGATTTCCTGCGGCGCCTCAATGAGGACGTCTACAAAGACCATCCCGACGTGCAGGTCATCGCCGAGGAGTCGACGGCGTGGCCGATGGTCTCCCGTCCGACCTACGTTGGCGGCCTCGGCTTCGGCATGAAGTGGGACATGGGATGGATGCACGACTCGCTGCGCTATTTCTCCAAAGACCCGATCCACCGCCGCTTTCACCACAACGACCTGACGTTCCGGATGATGTACGCGTTCACGGAGAATTTCGTGCTGCCGCTGTCGCACGACGAGGTCGTGCACGGCAAAGGGTCGCTGATCGGCAAAATGCCGGGCGACGAATGGCGCAAATTCGCGAACCTCCGCCTCCTCTTCGCGCACATGGCCGCGCAGCCGGCCAAGAAACTCCTCTTCATGGGCGGCGAGATCGCTCAATGGCGCGAATGGAACCACGACACGAGCCTCGACTGGCACCTGCTCGACAACGTGCCGAACGCGACGCTGCAGCGCTGGGTCGAGGACCTCAACAAGGCGTACAGGACGACGCCGGCATTGCACGAGCTCGATTTCTCGCCCGAGGGCTTCGAATGGATCGACTGCTGCGACAGCGACCAGAGCATCGTCTCGCTGATCCGTAAATCGAAGTCCGGACAGATCGTGCTGGTCGTGCTCAGTTACACGCCGCTGCCGCGGCACAATTACGCGGTCGGCGTCCCGCGCGGCGGCCACTGGCGCGAGATGCTCAACAGCGACGCGGAGATTTACGGCGGGAGCGGGCAGGGCAACCTTGGTGGCGTCGACGCCGCTCCGATTCCGCTGCACGGCCGCAAATGGTCGGTGAACCTCACCCTGCCGCCGCTCGGCGCGGTCTTTCTGCTGTCCGAGGAGAGCGTGTCCTGATCCTCGGCGCGAACCTCGTCGCATCCGATCGCTGCGAGTTCCGCGTCTGGGCTCCATCGATCGACAGCGTCGAGCTGCACATCGTCGCCCCCGCCGAGCGGCGCGTGCCGATGACGAAGGACGAGCGCGGCTACCACGGCGCGTCCGTCGATTGCGGCGAAGGGACGCGCTACTTCTTCACCGTCAACGGCACGGACCGTCCCGATCCCGCGTCGCGCCTGCAGCCCGAGGGCGTGCATGGGCCGTCCGAGGTCGTCGGGCGTGAGTTCGCATGGCACGACGATGCGTGGCGCGGCGTCGCGCTCGAGGACCTCGTCATCTACGAGCTCCACGTCGGCACTTTCACGGCCGAGGGCACGTTCGACGCCGCCATCGCCAAGCTCGACGAGCTGCGCGAGCTCGGCATCACCGCCATCGAGCTGCTCCCCGTCGCCCAATTTCCGGGGCACCGCAACTGGGGCTACGACGGCGTCTACATCGGCGCGGCGCAGGCGAGCTACGGCGGCCCGCGCGGGCTCAAGCGCCTCGTCGACGCGGCGCACGGGCGCGGGCTCGCCGTCGTCCTCGACGTCGTCTACAACCACCTCGGCCCCGAGGGGAACTACCTCAGCCAGTTCGGGCCGTACTTCACCGACCGCTACAAAACGGCGTGGGGCTCGGCGCTCAACTTCGACGGGCCGTACAGCGACGACGTCCGCTGGTTCTTCATTCACAACGCGCTGCAGTGGATCGACGAGTTCCACGTCGACGCGCTGCGCGTCGACGCCGTGCACGCCATCGTCGATCACTCCGCCGAGCCGTTCCTGCAGGACCTCACCGGCGCCGTGCGCGACCGCGCGCAGCAGCTCGGGCGGCCCGTCTGGTCGATCGCGGAGAGCGACCTGAACGACCCGCGCGTCATCACGCCCGCGTCCGAGTTCGGCCTCGGCTTCGACTCGCAGTGGAGCGACGACTTCCACCACGCCCTGCACGTCCTCCTCACCGGCGAGCAGGAGGGCTACTACAACGGCTTCGGCCGCGTCAGCGATCTCGCCCGCGTCCTCGCCGGCGGCTACCTCTACACCGGGCAGCACTCGCCGTACCGCAAGCGCAAGTACGGCGCGCGGCCGAAGACGCGCGACGGCGCGCGGTTCGTCGTCTTCGCGCAGAACCACGACCAGGTCGGCAACCGGCTGATGGGCGAGCGCTTGGCGGCCATCGTGTCGTACGACAAGCTCCGCCTCGCCGCCGCCGCGGTCGTGCTGTCGCCGTTCCTGCCGATGCTGTTCATGGGCGAGGAGTACGGCGAGACGGCGCCGTTCCAGTACTTCACCTCGCACTCCGACGAAGCATTGATCGAGGCGGTGCGCCGCGGGCGCCGCGAGGAGTTCGATGACTTCGAATGGGCCGCCGAGGCGCCCGACCCGCACGACGAGGAGACGTTCCGGCGCTCGAAGCTGAACTGGTCGCGCCTCGGGCACGACGAGCACGCGTCGCTGCGGCGGCTCTATGCGCAGCTCCTGCGGCTGCGGCGCGAGACGCCGGCACTGCGCTCGCTCGACCTCGACGCCGTCGACGCGCGCGCCGACGACGAGCGCCGCGTGCTCCTCGTCCGCCGCGGCGGCGAGGTCCTGATCGCGTTCAACTTCGGGGGCAAGGCGCAGTCCGTCGAGCTGCCGTTCGAGCCTGCCGCGTGGAAGGCGATGATCGACACCGGCGCGAAGATCGACGCGAACAGGATCACGATTCCGCCGGATGCGTTTGCGCTTTTCCGAAGCGATTAGCGATTGGCGATTAGGCCCGCCCATCCGAATCGCGAATCGCGAATCGCGAATCGCGAATCGCGAATCGCTCCCCTGCGTCACTTCTTGCACTACCGTCGCCCGATGTACCGCGTCCCCACCGCCACCTACCGCCTGCAGTTCAATGGCGGCTTCACGTTCCGCGACGCGCGCGCCATCGCGCCGTACCTCGCGGAGCTCGGGATCACCGACATCTACGCGTCGCCGATCCTGAAGGCGCGCAAGGGGAGCACGCACGGCTACGACGTGGTCGACCCGTCGGCGCTGAACCCGGAGCTCGGCAGCGAAGAGGATTTCACGGCGCTGCACGGGGAGCTCGAGCGCCTCGGCATGGGGCTGCTGCTCGACGTCGTGCCGAATCACATGGCCGCGAGCGGCGAGAACTTCTGGTGGATGAGCCTCCTCGAGAACGGGAAGGAGTCGCGTTTCCTCCACTACTTCGACATCGACTGGAGCCCGGTGGCGACGCGCGACACGACGGTGGAGAAAGTCCTGCTGCCGATCCTCGGCCGCCCATACGGCGAGACGCTGGAGTCGGGCGAGATCAAGCTCGGCTTCGACGCCGACGGATTCTTCTTCACCTACTACGACAAGCGCCTGCCGCTCGCGCCGCAGTCGTACCGGCAGGTGCTGCAGCAGTGCGTCGAGTCGCTGCCGACCGAGGGCGTGGCCATCGAGCTGCGCGAGCTGATCGAGAGCGACGACAGCGTGACGAACAGCCGCTTCCTCAAGGAGACGATCTGGCGGATCTACGAGCAGGACGCGCCGTTCCGCGACGCGCTCGACCGCGCGGTCGGCACGATCAACGGCGACGTCGACGCGCTCGACGCGCTGCTCGACGCGCAGTGGTACAGGCTCGCGTACTGGCGCATCGCCAGCGAGAAGATCAACTACCGGCGCTTCTTCGACGTGACGGACCTCGTCGGATTGCGCGTCGAGAATCCCGAGGTCTTCGAGGCGAGAAATCGCCGCACGCTGGAGCTGATCGCGGAAGGGAAGGTGACCGGGCTGCGCATCGATCACATCGACGGCCTCTTCGATCCGATCGGGCACATGCGCAAGCTGCAGCTCCGCCTCGGCGAGGCGAAGTTCTACGTCGTGCTCGAGAAGATCCTCGCCCGCGGCGAAGAGCTGCCGGCGGCGTTTCCGGCCGACGGCACGACCGGCTACGACTTCCTCGATAAGGTGAACGCGCTCTTCGTCGATCCGGCCGGCCTCGCGGAGCTCGACGAGTTCTATCGCCGCTTCACCGGCATTTCGCGGTCGTTCGAAGATCTCTGCTATGAGCGGAAGAAGCAGGTGATCGCCGAGCTCTTCTCCGGCGAGATGCGCGGGCTCGGCAAGCAGCTCTCGGCGCTGGCGATGGCCGACCGCAACGCGCGCGACTTCGCGCCGGCGGAGCTGCTGATCGCGCTGACGGAGGTGACGGCGTGCATGCGCGTGTACCGCACGTACATCCGCAACGGCGAGGTGAGCGCCGAGGACCGCGCGGCCATCGCCGGCGCGATCGCGGAGGGGCGGCAGCGCGCGGCGGCGGCGCTCGATCAGCGGCTCTTCGCGTTTCTCGAGCGCGTGCTGCTCGTCGATCCGCCGGAGTACCTGACGGGCGAGCGCGAGCGCTGGCTGACGTTCGTGATGCGCTGGCAGCAGTTCACCGGCCGGGTGATGGCGAAAGGCGTGGAGGACACGGCGTTCTACAACTACAACCGCCTGGTGTCGCTGAACGACGTCGGCGGCGAGCCGGGGCGCGGCGAATCCGATCCGGCCGCGGAACTGCACGCGCACAACGCGCGGATGCAGCGCGCCTGGCCGCACACGCTGAACGCGACGTCGACGCACGACACGAAGCGCAGCGAGGACGTCCGCGCGCGGATCGACGTGCTCTCGGAGATGCCGGAGACGTGGGCGCGGCAGGTGCGGCGATGGTCGCGCATGACGGCGCCGCTGCGCCGCGACGCAGTGCCGGCGCCGAACGAGGAGCTGCTGGTCTATCAAACGCTCATCGGCGCGTGGCCGATCGACGAGGCGCGCTTTCGCCAGTACCTCGAAAAAGCGGCGCGCGAGGCGAAGACGTACACGTCGTGGATCTCCCCGAACGCCGGCTACGAGCGCGCGCTGCTCGACTACGCGGGCGCGCTGCTGCGGCACGAGGAGTTCGTGAAGGACTTCACGCGCTTCCAGCGCCGCGTGGCGTTCTTCGGGTTCCTGAACGGGCTGTCGCAACTGGTGCTGAAGGCGACGGCGCCGGGTGTTCCCGATTTTTACCAGGGTACCGAGCTGTGGGACTTCAGCCTGGTCGATCCCGACAACCGCCGTCCGGTCGACTACGAGCATCGCGCGTCGCTGCTGCGGCGGATGAACGGGAACGTCGACATGGCCACGCTGTTACGCCGCTGGCCGGATGGGCGGGTGAAGCTGTACGCGACGTGGAAGATCCTCGAGTTGCGCAAACGGATGGCGGAGCTGTTCCGCGACGGCGACTACGCGCCGCTCGAGGCGGGGCCGAACGTCTTCGCGTTCACGCGCTCCCTGAACGGCGCGTCGGTCGCCGTGGCGGTGCCGCGCCTGACGACGAAGTTGACGAAGGCGGACGCGGTGCCGGTGGGGGAGGTGTGGCCCGAGGATTTGTCGCTCCCGCTCTCCGGCGAGTGGAGAAACATCTTCACGGGCGCGGAGCTCGCCGGAGACGCACTCCCCTTGCGACAACTATTCGCGTCGTTTCCGGTGGCGGTGCTGGCGCCGAGGTAGACTTGCGGCATGAGTACCGTCGCGAAGCGATGGACGTACGACGACCTGGCAGCGATGCCGGAGGACAACGTCATTCGCGAAATCCTCGACGGGGAGCTTTTTGTGTCCCCTTCTCCGTTCACGAAGCATCAGCGCATCGTGCGCCGGCTCGTTCTCGCCATCGGCAATTACCTCGAAGCGCATCCCATCGGCGAAGTCTTCGTTTCGCCGTTCGACGTGGTCTTTTCCGCCGACAACGTCTGCGAGCCCGACGTCCTCTTCATCAGCAACGAGCGCTCCTCGATCGTGACCAGAAAAAACGTGCAGGGCGCGCCGGACTTCGTGATTGAGGTGCTGTCGGAGTTCAACCGGAAGAACGACGAGGTCCGCAAGCTGGAGATCTACGACCGGTTCGGCGTCGACGAGTATTGGATCGTCGATCCGGAGGCTGACAGCATTGGCGTTTACCGGCGGCAGGGGAAGCGGCTTGCGCTCGCGAGCGAGCTCTCGGCGGCGGCAAACGATGTCGCCACGACGCCGCTTCTTCCCGGTCTCACGATCGATCTTTCCGAGGTGATGGCATGAGCACCGTCATGAAGCACTGGACGTACGACGACCTTCTCGCGTTGCCGGAGGACGACCTCCGCCACGAGATCATCGACGGAGAGCATGTCGTGTCACCTGCACCGTTCACCAAGCACCAAATCGTCGCCGGCAACATCTACGGCGAACTGTTCATCTACTTACGCCAGAATCCGATCGGGCGAGTCTTCGCGGCGCCATACGACGTCGTCTTCGCGCCGGACAACGTCAGCGAGCCCGATGTCCTGTACATCAGCAACGAACGCGCTTCGATCATTACCGAGAAGAACGTCCAGGGGCCGCCCGATCTCATGGTGGAGGTCATCTCCGAGACCGGCCGCCGGCGCGACGAAGTGCAGAAGAAGGCCCTCTACGAGCGCTTTGGCGTCGCCGAGTATTGGATCGCCGATCCGAATGTGGACACGATGCGCGTTCATCGCCGCGGCGCGTATGACAAGCCGGTGACTCTGCGCTCAGGCGACATCCTGACCTCGCCGCTCTTCCCCGGCCTCGCGGTCGACGTCGCTAGCCTCTTCCGCTGAGCTCCCCCAACTTCCGCAAGCGCTCCGCGTGGTCCGCGGTCAGCGCCCCCTCCCGCAGCCGCCACGACCAGTTGTCCTTCTCGTGGCCGGGCTTGTTCATTCTGGCCTCCGAGCCGAGGCCGAGGATGTCTTGCACGGGGACGATCGCCGTCTCCGCGACCGACGTGTAGGCCGCGCGGATCAGCGCCCACGGCGCGTCGTCGGCGACGTGCGTGCCGAGGTAGAGCGCGGCAAAGGCGCGCTCGGTCGCGGAGGCGTGCTCGTACCAGCCGCGGGCCGTGTCGTTGTCGTGCGTGCCGGTGTACACCACTGTCTCGCGTGGGTAGCAATGCGGCAGGTGCGGGCTGTGCGGCTGCGCGAAGCCGAATTGCAGGATGCGCATCCCCGGAATGCCGATCGCCCTGCGCAGCTCGTGCACCTCGGCGGTGATGTGGCCGAGGTCCTCGGCGACCAGCGGCAGGTCGCCGAGCGCGCTGCGCACCGCGTCGAAGAGCGCCCGGCCGGGGCCGGGCATCCAGCGGCCGTGGATCGCCGTCGGCTCGCTGGCCGGGATCTCCCAGTACGCCGCGAAGCCGCGGAAGTGGTCGATGCGGATCACGTCGGCGAAGCGCAGCGCGGCGCGGATGCGCGACACCCACCAGCGGTAGCGCGTCTCTTTCAGCGCGTCCCAGCGGTAGATCGGGTTGCCCCAGCGCTGCCCCGTCGCGCTGAAGTAGTCGGGCGGCACGCCCGCGACCACCGTCGGCGCGCCGTTCTCGTCGAGCTGGAAGAGGTGTCGGTTCGCCCAGACGTCCGCGCTGTCCCACGCCACGTAAATCGGCACGTCGCCCATCAGCTCGATCCCGCGCGCGTCGGCGGCGCGGCGCACCGCCGCCCACTGCGTGAAGAAGAGCCACTGCACGTACTTGTGAAAGCGGATCTCCTCGGCGAGCTCGCGCCGCGCGCGCGCGATCGCCTCCTTGTCGCGGAACGCCAGCTCCCGCGGCCAGGCCGTCCACTCGCGGTCGTCGTTTTGCGCTTTCAGCGCGGCGAACAGCGCCCAATCGGGCAGCCAGGCGTTGTCGCGCTCGAACGCCTGCAGCGCCGCGCGCTGCTCGTCCGAGGCCGTGGCGCGGAAGTGCGCGAACGACTGCCGCAGCAGCGCCGTCTTGAACGCGCAGACGCGGTCGAACGCCACGTAATCGGCGGGAAGCGACGGCGCGTCGTGCGGCGGCAGCAGCCCGTCGCGCACCAGGTGCGCCGGCGAGATCAGCAGCGGATTGCCGGCGTACGACGACAGGCATCCGTACGGCGAGTTCCCGTAGCCGGGGGGATTGAGCGGCAGCATCTGCCAGATCCGCAGGCCGGCGCCGCGCATCCAATCGAAGAGCGCGATCACCTCGTCGCCGACGTCGCCGATCCCGTACGGCCCGGGCAGCGACGTCGGATGCAGCAGCACGCCCGCCGCGCGCACGCCGTCGGCGAGGCGCGTCACCCGCTGGCCTCCGGGCTGATCGACAGCTTCTCGCCGAGGGCGTCGAAGCGTTGCAGCCAGCGGGTTGCGGACGGCGAGCCGTTGCCGGCCGTCGCCGCCACCACGGGGCGGATCGTCTTGCGCATCCGGTAGTAATCGTTCTGCGGCTTGCGGAGGCTCACCTTCACCTGCGACTCGCGCACGAGCGACACCAGCGTCTCGAAGCGCTCCAGCGCCTCGATCGAGTCCGGCTTTCGCGTCACCTCGCGCGCGGCGCGCTCCACGGCGCGCTCGATCGTCATCAGCGTCGTCTCGTCGAGCACCACGCGCTCGTCGCGCGCTTCGCGCAGCAGGTCGCCGATCTCCGCGACCGGCAGCACTTCGTTCTCCAGCAGCCGGCGGAGCTGCATGTTCACGTCGAACTCCGCGGCCGTCCGCAGCACGCGCGGCAGCGGCACGCCGAGCGTGGCGTGGAAGCGCATCAGCGGATCGTAGCGTTCGTGCAGGGAGCGAAACGTGCTCTCCGCCTCGCTGAGCGTGGCGTCGCAGAGCACGTTGAGGATGCGGCGCTGCTCGTCGCGGAAGAGCGCGCGGATCGACAGCAGCGGCTCCGAGAAATACGCGTCGAGCACGCGGATGACCGAGGCCACGCCGTTGCCGCGGAGGGTCTCGACGAGCTCGCGCTTCATGGCCGCGTAGTCGTCGGGGTGGCCGGCCAGGCGCACGCCGCCGGTGAGCTCCGTCTCGCCGAGGTGGATGACGGTGAACTCGTACTCGGCTTCCTCGCGCGTGATCAGCGACGTCACGGTGATCGACCCGACGGCCATCTTCGCCCGCCCGGCGCGCAGCGACTCGAAGTCGTTCTGGCGGACCCGGTAGCAGTAGACGTTGTCCTCGTGATTGAAGTTGTCGAACAGCGAGGCCACGGCGTAGTGCGCGGCCACGCGACGGAGGTCGAGCCGCGTCGGCTTCACCTCGCGCTCGTAGATCTGGCGGCCGTCGCCGTGCTCCGGCAGATTGCTGCGCGCGCGGCCGAGGCGCTCCAGGAAGTCGAGCTCCAGCGGGCGGCCCGAGACCTTCTCGGCCAGCTGGATCGCGCGCGCCGCGTAGTGCAGCACCTGCACGGTCTCGATGCCGGAGACGTCGTTGAAGAACCAGCCGCAGCTCGTGTACATCAGCATCGCGTTGCGCTGCATCTCCAGCAGCTCCAGCGCCGCCGTCGTCGGCGCCTGCGGGACGGCGTGCTTGGCGAGGAAGCCTTGCAGGTTGTCGTCGCCGCGGTCGAGCATCACCTCGATGTAGTCGTCGCGCGCGGCCCACGGGTCGTGCAGCGCCTGCGCGCCGGCGGTCTCGAAGATTTCCACGCACTCGTCGCGCAGCCAGTCGAGGGCGTCGCGCAGCGGCGCGCGCCACTGCTGGTTCCAGCCGTTGCCGACGCCGGTGCTGCAGCCGCAGTCCATTCGCCAGCGCTCCACGCCGTGGCCGCAGCTCCACGACGTCATCTCCACGATCTCGACCTCGTGCGCCGGCGGATTTTCGGCGAGGAACTGCCCGTAGTTGGCGACGCGCGCGAGCTTCTGCTCGTTGACGTAGTCGAGGGCGTAGGCGAGGGCCATGTCGCCGTAGCGATGGTGGTGGCCGTAGGTCTCGCCGTCGGTGGCGATGTTGACGAGCTGCGGCTGTCCGCGGCCCTCGGAGAACGCGCCGAGGAGGCGGTTGGCGAGGTTCTCGCCGCGCGCGAGAAGGCGCTCGAAGGCGACGGCGCGCGAGATCGGGCCGTCGTAGAAGAAGATCGCCAGCGTGCGGCCGGACGGCAGCGTGCAGCGGTACGGCGTCGTCGGATCGATCGCGCCGGCGTGCTCGGTCCAGTCGTCCTCGCCGATGCGGCGCCAGCGCGCGGCCTGGTGCGGCTCGAGGATCGTGAAGGCGATGCCGTTCTCCGCCAGCGCCTCCAGCGAGTCGACGTCGACGGCAGTCTCCGGCAGCCACATCCCCTCGGGCTTGCGGCCGAAGCGCTGCTCGAAGTCGCACACGCCCCAGCGCACCTGCGTGCGCTTGTCGCGCGCGCTCGCCAGCGGCAGGATCATGTGGTTGTACGCCTGCGCCAGCGCCGAGCCGTGGCCGCCGAAGCGGTCGCGGCTCATGCGGTCGGCGTCGATGATCGCCGCGTACACTTCCGGCTCGCGCTGCTCGAGCCACGACAGCAGCGTCGGCCCGAAGTTGAAGCTGATGGAGGCGTAGTTGTTGACGATCTTGGCGATGCGGTCGCGCGCGTCGAGGATGCGCGACGACGCGTTCGTCCCGTAGCATTCCGCGGTGATCTTCTCGTTCCAATCGTGGTACGGGTGCGCCGAATCCTGCGTCTCCACGGCCTCCAGCCACGGGTTCTCGCGCGGCGGCTGATAGAAATGACCGTGGATGCAGATGAAGCGGATGCGCATCGTCGAAGCCGGATGCTATCGCAGGTGCCGCTGCACTTCCTCGGCCAGCGCGCCGAGCTCCAGCGGCTTGCGGAAGACGCCGCGCACGACCTCGGGGCAGCGGCTCGCCAGGACGCGGTCCGGCACCTCGCCGTCCGGCATCGAGGTGATCACGAGCACCGCCGGCAGCGGCTGCGACGACTGCACCGAGGGGTCGCGGCGCAACGCGGCCAGCGAGTCGAGGAAGTCGACGCCGCTCATCTTCGGCATGACCACGTCGAGCACGACGACGTCGTACGGCTTCGTGGAGATGCAGTGCAAGGCCTCGACGCCGTCGCGCGCGGAATCCACCGTGACGTCGCCCGTCTTCAGCGCCTCGGTGAGGAGCTCGCGGATGGTGTCGTCATCCTCGACCACGAGAACGCTGGGGTGGGGCATCCACTAGCATAAAGAAAGCCACCGATGTTCACGTACGAGCGCGCCGCTGCATTGGAATGGATCGAAACGAACGGCCTCGGCGGCTGGGCGAGCTCGACCGTCGGCGGCGCGAGCACGCGGCGCTACCACGGCATGCTCGTCGTCGCGACGCAGACCGGCCGCCGCGTGCTCGTGGCGAAGCTCGACGAGCGCGCGAACGGCGTCGAGCTGGCGACGAATCGCTTCCCAGGCGCGATCCATCCGCGCGGCTTCGAGCACATCGCGGCGTTCGAGCGCGGCGTGTTCCCGGTCTGGGAGTACGACGCGAACGGTGTGCGCCTGCGCAAGACCGTCGTCGCGCCGCGCGGCGAGAACACGACGATCGTGCTCTATGAAGTGCTCGCCGCCCCGGCGCCGTTCGAGCTGCGCCTGACGCCGTTCTTCGCCGACCGCGACTACCACGCGCTGCGGCGGCGCACGCCGGAGCCGCCGGGGCCGTACGTGTCGATCGACGTGCCGGGCGCGCGCTTCGAATCGGCGGGCGACTGGTGGCTGAACTTCGTCTACGACCGCGAGGAGGAGCGCGGCCTCGACGCGATCGAAGACCTCTGGACGCCAGGCTCGTACGTGACGACGTTGAACGCCGGCGACGTGCTGCCGGTCGTCCTCGCGACGGAGCGCCGCGAACGCGATGCGCTGGCGATGATCGCGGCGGAGCGCGCGCGGCGCGAAGCACTCGGCGGGGAGCTCGAGCGCGCCGCCGATCAGTTCCTCGTGAGTGTCATTCCGAGCGCAGCGAGGAATCCCCCGCCGGAGGGGATGTCTCGCTCCGCTCGACATGACACCGCCGACACCGACACCATCATCGCCGGCTACCACTGGTTCACCGACTGGGGCCGCGACGCGATGATCTCGCTGCCGGGCCTCTGCCTCGCCACCGGCCGCTTCGCCGAGGCGCGCGCGATCCTGGCGCGATGGGCCGGCGCGATGAGCCGCGGCATGATCCCGAACCGCTTTCCCGACGGCGCGGCCGAGGGGGAGTACAACGCCGTCGACGCTACGCTGTGGTTCTTCGTGGCGGTGTGGCAGTTCTGGCAGGCCACCGGCGAGCGCGTCTTCGTCGATGCGCTGCGCGAGACCATCGCCTGGTTCGACCGCGGCACGCGCTACAACATCCACGTCGACGCCGACGGCCTGCTCTACGCCGGCGCCGGCGGCGTGGCGCTGACGTGGATGGACGCCGTCGTCGACGGCCACGTCGTCACGCCGCGTCGCGGGAAGCCGGTCGAGGTCAACGCGCTCTGGGCCAACGCGCTGCGGATCCTCGCGGAGATGGACGCGGACGACGCGCTGGCGCAGCGTGCCGCGCGCGTCGCGGAAGTGTTCCGCCGCGCGTTCTGGAATGCGGACGCCGGCTGCTGCTTCGACACGATCGGCGACGCGTCGCTGCGGCCGAACCAGCTCTTCGCTCTGTCGCTGCCGTTCCCGCTCTTCGACGGCGAGCGCGCGGAGTCGATCCTGCGCGTCGTCGACGCGAAGCTGCTCACGCCCGTCGGCCTCCGCACGCTCGCGCCCGACGATCCGCGCTATCGGCCGCAGCTCGTCGGCCCGCAGCGCGAGCGCGACGAGGCGTATCACCAGGGGACGGTCTGGCCGTGGCTCCTCGGCGCGTACATCGACGCCGTCGTCCGCGTGCGCGGGGATCGCGGCCGCGACGCCGCGCGGGCGCTCGTCGACAACATGCGCGCGCATCTGGCCGAGGCCGGCGTCGGCACGATCTCGGAGTGCTTCGACGGCGGCGCGCCGCACATGCCGCGCGGCTGCATCGCTCAGGCCTGGAGCGTCGCCGAGGTCTTGCGCGCGTCGCGCGTCTGCACGAGCTGAGCGGCCACGCTGAGCGCGATCTCGTACGGGTGATTCGTCCCGAGCTCCAAGCCGATCGGGCAGTGGAACGCCCGCGTCATTTCCTCCGGCAGCCCCGCCTCGCGCACGTCGCGGCGGAGGATGGCCGCCTTGGCGTCGCTGCCGATCACGCCGAGGTACGGGAACGTGCGCGTGCGGAGGATCTCGATCAGGATCGGCTTGTCGGTGCTGTGGCCCATCGTCATCAGCACCACGAACGCATCGTCGGGGATCGCCGCGACCTGCGACGGCATGTCGTCGGTCTGCACCTTCGTCAGCTTCGGCGACGACGGCAAGCGGTCGAGCCATTCCGGGCGCGGGTCGACGCAGGTGACGTGGCAGTCGAGATGGACGAGCACGTTCACGAGCGCCTGCGCGGTGTGCCCGGCGCCGAAGACCCAGATCTGCCAGCGCCCGACGTTGTGCGACTCGAAGTAGAGCTTCACCACGCCGCCGCAGGTCATGCCGACGTCTTTCTGCAGGTTCCACTGCGCGAAGTGCGTGTTGCCGTCGATCTCGCCGCGCAGCATCCGCTGCGCCTCGCCGATGGCCTTCGTCTCCACTTTGCCGCCGCCGACGGTACCTTGGACGAGCCCATCCGCGGTGACGATGGCCTTGGCGCCGCGGTCCTGCGGTACGCTTCCGACGGTGTCGACGATCGTCACGGTGACGAGCGGCACCTCGGCGGCCATGAGGTCGTTGAGCGCGTCGAAGAACGTCGGCATCACGGAGGATTGTAAAGGCCCGCCGTCCGCATCGTTCTCGCGCTCCTTCTCGCCGCCGTCGCCTGCTCGAAAGCTCCCGAGCAGCGCGCCGCCGCGCCGGCCTCGACGATGACGCTGTCGAGCTCCGCCTTCGCGAACCACGGCGCGATCCCGGCGAAGTACACGTGCGACGGCGCGAACGTGTCGCCGCCGCTAAGGAAGCTCTGCGCACGTGTCATCCTGAAGCCGCGTAGACGGCGAAGGATCCCCTGCCCACATGCGCGTCTCTCGCAGAAAGGCGGGGGATTCCTCACCGTCTGCGCGGCTCGGAATGACACGGACGCCTTGTGCA